>Ga0068860_100005620_pt1 | contig 12670 bp, 12 predicted proteins | sample KBSSwiS32_FD_66597 | JGI IMG/M metagenome (GOLD analysis project Ga0068860, IMG submission 66597) | Switchgrass rhizosphere microbial communities from Kellogg Biological Station, Michigan, USA - KBS Switchgrass S3-2 | ecosystem: Host-associated > Plants > Roots > Rhizosphere > Soil ... | reverse complement strand
TGATGGAGGAGATCGAGGCGCACGGCCGCACCGACGCCGAACTGCAGCGGGCCAAGGAGGCCGCCGAGACCGCCAACCTGGCCAAGAGCCGCTACATCGTGGGGGTCAGCCACGAGATCCGCGCGCCGCTCAACGCCATCTCCGGCTACGCCCAGCTCATCGAGCGCAACCCGGCGGCGGACGCCCGCGACGCGGTGCGCGTCATCCGCCGCAGCGCCACGCACCTGGCGGACCTGGTGAACGGCCTCCTGGACATCTCGCGCATCGAGAACGGCACCCTGCATATCGAGCGCGAGCTGGTGAACCTGAGGGACCTGCTGGAGCAGATCGTCGACATGTTCCGCCTGCAGGCCGCGGCCAAGGGCATCGGCTTCCGCCACGAATGGCCGGGCAATATGCCGACCTGGATCTACACCGACGAGAAGCGGCTGCGGCAGATCCTCATCAACCTGCTTTCCAACGCCATCAAGTACACCCGCGCCGGCGAGGCCTCGCTGAAGGTCGTGTGGCGCGGCGAGGTGGCGGAGTTCGAGATCGCCGACACCGGCATCGGCATCGACGACGCCGACTTGGCGCGGATCTTCGAACCGTTCCAGCGCCTCCACAACGCCGAGACCGCGAGCGCCCCCGGCATCGGCCTGGGCCTGACCATCACCAAGCTGCTCGCCACCGTCCTGGGCGGCGAGCTGACGGTGGCGAGCGAGCCGGGCGCCGGCTCGACGTTCCGGGTGAAGCTCCTGCTGTCCGAGGCGCGCACCCTCCCCGCGGAGCGTCCGCACGACCGCCGCGCGGAGGGCTACGCCGGCCGCCGCCGCCGCGTCCTGGTCACCGACGACGATCCCACCCACCTCGACCTGCTGCGCGAGATCCTGGCGCCGCTCGGGTTCGACCTGGACTTCGCCTCCGACGGCGCGGCCGCGCTCACCGCGGCGGCCCTGCGGCCCCCGGACCTGGCGATCATGGACATCTCCATGCCGGGGATGGACGGCTGGGAGGCGGCGCGGCGGCTGCGCGCGGGACGCGAGGACCTGGCGATCCTGATGGTCTCGGCCAATGGCCACGACTTCTCCCGCAGCCGTCGGGAGGACGACCCGCACGACGACTTCCTGATCAAGCCCTACGAGGTCGACGACCTGCTGGAGCGCCTGGAGACCCTGTTGGACCTGCAATGGGTTCAAGCCGCCGCCGAGGCCACGCCATGAGCGGCGGGCTGATCCTGGTGATCGACGACGATCCGCAAGCCTGCGACATGCTCGCCAAGGCGCTCGGCCAGGCCGGCTATTCGGTGCTGGACGCGGCGAACGGTGAGTTGGGCCTGGCCACCGCCGCCGCCGCCGGGCCGGACCTGATCCTGATGGACGCGGTGATGCCGGTCATGTCCGGCTTCGAGGCCTGCCGCCGCCTGAAGCAGCGCCCGGATCTCGACCAGATCCCGGTGATGTTCATGACCGGCCTCAGCGACAGCGAGCACGTGGTGGAGGGTTTCCGCGCCGGCGGCGTCGACTACGTCACCAAGCCCGTGGTCCTCGACGAACTGATCGCGCGGGTCCGTGTGCACCTGGCCAACGCCCAGATGGCGATGAGCGCGCGTTCGGCGCTCGACATCACCGGGCGGTCGCTGTTGGCGGTGGACGCCCAGGGCCGCATCCTGTGGCGCACCCCGCAGGCCGACCGGTTGCTGGGAGGACTGGGCGACGGCGCGCCCGCCGAGCTGACCGACGTCCTGCGCACGCTCGCCCTGGAGCCGCCGAACCCCGGCGGCGCGGCGCACAGCCTGAAGCTGGCGGGCGTGCGCCTGCAGCTCAGCTACCTCGGCCGCGCCGGGGACGACCACTTCTTCCGCCTGGCCGAGCCGCTCGAGGGCCGCGAGGCGGGCATCCTGCGCGAGGCCTTGAGGATCACCGTGCGCGAGGCCGACGTGCTGCTGTGGATTTCGCGCGGCAAGTCCAACCGCGACATCAGCGAGATCCTCAACATCAGCGCGCGGACCGTGAACAAGCACCTGGAACAGGTCTTCACCAAGCTGGGCGTGGAGAACCGGGCCGCGGCCGCCGCGGTCGCCACCCGCATCGTCTCGGCCTATAGCTAGGGGATCGTTCAACGTTGAATTACTGGGCGGCGGCCGTTGTCCAGCGACCGCCGCCCGGCGCCCCCCGGCGCCCTCAGAACTGCAACTGGATTCCGGCCGTGATCCGGTCGTCGTTCGCGCTGCCCGGAAAGTCGACCCGGGAATACGCCGCCGACAGCCGCGCGCTGTGGCCCTTGATGATGTAGTTCAGCGTCGCGTCGTACTGCTTGGTCTTCAGGTCGGGGATCGTGGCCGTGAACTCCTGGTAGCGCAGGACCGGCTGGAACTTGCCGATGCCCACCTCCTGCGGGAACAGGAAACCGGCCGAGGCCAGCCAGGCGTGGCCCTGGGTGATCCCGCCGACGTTGTCGGTGGCGCCGGCGCCGGCGAAGGCGGGGCCCACGTCCACGGTGTCGTCGGTGTCGTAGTGGTAGTAGGCGCCTTCGAGCGTCACCGCGCCGCCGTCGAGGATCTTCTTCTCGAACAGGGCGTCGACGTTCCAGGCCAGGTAGTCGCCGGGGGCCGCCACCGTGCCCACCGCATCCGCCTGGGACATGATCGCGAAGCCCACCGTGAAGACGTCCGCGGCGCCGTAGTAGGTGCTGGAGGTGTAGTAGGCGGGGTTGTCCTCCACATCGAGGAAGTTGTAGGCGACGCGCCCGGCGAACAGCGGATGATCGCCCTGGTTCGACGCGCCGCGGATACGGTTGTGGCCGTTGAAGGCGCCCACCGCATAGGTCAGCTTCTTGTCGAGCAGCTTGCCCCAGACGGTCACCCCGTCGTCGCGGCCGGCGAACTTGGCTGGATACTGCGACACCAGGCCGGGATAGCTCCACGAGCTTAGGTAGTAGGGGCCGTCGAGGTTCGAACGGTCCGACGGCGGCAGCATGCGTCCGGCCCAGACGTTGAACTCGTCGCTGAACTCCAGGCGCGCATAGCCGTCCAGGAGCTTGATGTCGCCGTCGCTATCCCGCTCGGTGTTGAAGGTCGCCGCGATGGTGTCGTTCAGCGAGGCGTTCACATAGAGGCGCACGCTGTCGAGGTTGAAGTCCGAGGAGCGGCCGCCGTCCGGGGCCCCGTGCTCGTCGCTGGTGTAGCTGCCGCGCAGGCCGAGGCCCACGCTGATCGAGCCCTCGTCGCCAATCTTGAGGGTTCCGCCAGCATGCGCCGCACTGATCGGCGCGAGCGCCAATAAAATCGCCGCTACACTGCAAAATCTCAGAGTATTTCCAGGCATGCGTGCACACGCCATCGCTTCACGACCTGCGTCGTTCATCATCTATCCCCTAGCCAAGTAAGGACCCGCCGCGATTATCTCGCTGCTGTTGCTTTAACAGTGGGGACGATAGGGACGCGGCGTGGGGAATGAATACGTCAAACGGCGTAGGCCGCCTCGACATCAAGTCCTGCAAACGAAGCGCCTGAGGCTTGACGAAACGGCGGCTGGCCCGCCGACCTCCGGGCGCTATGCGCGCCCGGAGCCGGGGCCGGTCGCGCCGAAGACCACCGTCGTATCGCGCCGGGCGAACAGCCAGCGGCCGTCCTGCCTGACGATACGGTCGCGATACTCGACCACCATGTCGGGCCCCACGAGCCTGGCCGGCAGCGGCCCGGCAGGAGACGTGGCGTAGACCGTCGTCTGGGACACCGCGCTTGCCGAGGCGCCGTCGTCGGCCACCTCCACCAAGCACAGGCCGTTCACATGCCGCAGCGTGCGATCGGACGGCTGGCTTTCCATGAAACCGCGGATCTGGGCGTGGCCGGTCAACGGCGCGACGTTGGGCCGCCGCCAGACGGCGTCTTCCGTGAACAGAGTGGTGAAGGCGTCGAGGTCCCAGTCGTTGACCGCCAGCGCGTAGCGCATCACCAGCCGCTCGCAGGCCCGCTCGGCCAGCAGCCGGTCCAGGGCGTTCACAGCGACGGCTGGTGCAGCTGCGGGGCGTCCTCTTCCAGCATCGAGGAGGTGCGCCGCAGGTCGCGTCGATGGTTGACGTCGTCGAACGGCAGGGCGCGGTGCAGCGTCGTGCGGTTGTCCCACATCACCAGGTCTCCCGCCGTCCAGCTATGGCGGTAGACGAACTGCGGCTGGGTCGCGAAGGCCAGGAGTTCGCCCAGCAGCGCTTGGCTGTCTTCATAGGTCCAACCCACGACGCGCCAGGCGTGCGAACCGATATAGAGCGACCTGCGGCCCGCGTGCGCCCGGACCAGCGGCTGGACGGTCGCCGGGAAACGCTCGGCCTCTTCCGCGGCGAACACCTTGTCGGTTCCCACGAGGAAGCGGCTGTGGGCCAACGAATGCTCCACCTGCAGGGTGTCGATCTTCGCCTTGGTGGCCGCGGGCAGCGCCTCATACGCCCCGCGCGCATCGGCGAATTCCGTCTCGCCGCCGGCCGGGGGAACGATCCGCGCGGCCAGCATGGTGTAGAGCCCGGCGGGTCGGCGGAAGCTGTTGTCGGTGTGCCAGATCAGGTTTGCGCGCTGCTGTAGACGGCGGGCGTCGTCCGGCGGCACGATCGCGCCGTCACGGTCGATGTTTGAGATGTCGCTGAGCGCATCGCGCCCGAGCCGGCGCTCCATGTCGCTGCGGTTGGTGGTGATGGACCTGTGCAGCGGGCCGAAGGCTTCGCTGAACCGCAGCAGGGCGTCGTCGTCCAGGCCGTGCTGGTCCTTGAGCACCAACACGGCGAGCTCGTCCATCAAGGACCGGATCGCGGCGATGTCGGCGGGCCCTTGGCGCACGGCGACGTCGCAGGCCCGAACCTCGCCCACGAACTGCGGATTGATGCGCCGGACGTCCATGACTGCGGCTCCCACTCGCCTAGCCTGCCGCCTTCGCCGCCTTGTCGGCCTGGCGCTTGTCGCGCAGGGCCTCGAAGTCTTCCGAAGCGAACAGCGCGAGCTGCTGCTGAAGCTCCCGGCGGATCGCGGCGCGAACGCCGTCGGCCCACAGCTCGTCCACCAGGCCCTTGGCGGCCATCACCGCGCGCCAGGGCTTCGATGCGATCTTGCGGGCCAGGCCCTGGACGTGCTCGTCGAGCTCCTCGAGCGGCACGACGAAGTCCACCAGGCCCCAGGCCAGCGCGGTCTGGGCGTCCACGGCGTCTCCGGTCATCAGCATCCACTTGGTCCGCGACGGCCCGATCAGCGAGGCGGCCAGCGCCGAGCCGCCCTGGTCGACCGCCAGCCCGTAGTTGACCTCCGGAAGCGCGATGCGCGTCGTGGGCGCGGCGATGCGGACGTCGGCGACCAGGGCATACTCGGCCCCGCCGCCATAGCAGGCGCCCTTCAGCGCCGCGATGATCGGCTTGCCCATCTCCAGCATCATTCTGATCTTCTGCTGGCCGGCCACCATGTAGTCGTGATGCGAGACGCCGGGCGGCCGCACGCCCATCTCGCGGAAGTCGCGCCCGGAACAGAACGAGCGGCCCTCCCCGCGCAGCACCACGACCTTGCCGTCGGTGTTGGCGCGGGCGTCGGCGAGCACCTTGTGCAGCTCGCCGCCAAAGGCGTCGTTGAAGGCGTTGTGCACCTCGGGACGGTTGAAGGTGATGGTGATGACGCCGTCCTCGCAGCGTGAGTCCACGTAGGCCATCGATGTCTCTCCCGGTTTTATTTCTTGGAGCGCGCCCAATCGCGGACCGGCTCGAATTCGGGGAAGCGAAGCCCCCGGCGCAGCCAGTTGGCGCCGTCGATGACCAGGTTGTGGCCGGTGATGTAGGAGGCGAAGGGCGAGCACAGGAACGTCGCCGCCCAGGCCAGTTCGTGAAGTTCGCCGACCCGCAGCGCCGGGATCCGCTGGGCCTGGGTGTCGCGGCCGGGAAGGTTCTTCAACACCGCGGGCTGGTCCTCATGGGGAAAGACGCCGGGCATCAGGCCGTTGATGCGGATGCCGTCCGGCGCCCACTCGACCGAGAGCGACTGCACCAGGTTGGCGACGCCCGCCTTCGCCGCCGCCGAGGGCGACGCCCCGGGCCCGCCCGTCCAGGCGTAGGTGGCGCCGATGCAGAGGATGGCGCCGGGCAAACCCGCCGCAAGGCGTCGGCGCGCGAACTCGGTGGAGCAGAAGAACGGCCCGTCCAGGGTGATCTGGGTGATGGAGCGCCAGCCGTTGGCCGACAGCTCTTCGGCGGGCACGGGGAAGTTGGCCGCCGCGTTGTTGATGAGGATCGACACGGGTCCCAGCGCCGCCTCGGCCTCGTCGAAGCCCGCCTTCACGGACTCCGCCGAGCGGACGTCCATGGCGATGGCCGTCGCCCGGCCGCCCACGGCCTCGACGGCGGCGACGCCCGCCGCCCGATGCTCCTCGCCGCGGCTGGCGATCACGATGGAAGCCCCCAGGCGCGCAAATCCTTCGGCGATCGCCTTGCCGAGCCCCGTGCCGCCGCCCGTGACCAGCACGACGTCGCCGGCGAAGGTGTCGGCCGGCAGGAATGGCGCGTCCTTGGGACGTGGCGATGGAAGGGACATGGGCTGGTCCTCGTGCGCATTCGTCCTGTCGAGACGATGAAACGACGGCGGAGCGTGAAGCGCCCACAGGACCCGAACAAGGCCGCGGCGAATACGATCACATACATGCTCGGGGCCGGCCGGGAGGCTCAGGGTTCGCCGGCGCCATCCTCTAAATGAAGCGATCCGATATGTGCTCGATTGCCGTTGCGCCGTTGACGCGCGCGTGCGCCCTTCCAACCATGCGCCATGCTAGACGTCAGCGACATTTCTCCGGCCGAACGCGCAACGCGGATCGATCTCGCCGCGTGTTACCGGCTGATCGCGCACTTCGGCATGACCGACCTGATCTACAATCACGTCACCGCCAGGGTCCCCGGCGGGCGCGACGAGCTGCTCATCAATCCGTTCGGCCTCTTGTACGAAGAGATCACCGCCAGCAGCCTCATCAAGATCAATCTGCAGGGCGACGTGCTCGCGCCCGGCTCCACGGCCTACGGAGTCAATCGCGCCGGCTACGTGATCCATAGCGCCGTGCATGGCGCGCGCAGCGACGTCGCCTGCGTCATCCACACCCATACCCGCGCCGGCGTCGCCGTTTCGGCCATGCCGGCGGGCCTGCTGCCCATCTCCCAGACGGCCCTGCGCTTCGCCGGCCGCACCGGCTACCACGACTTCGAAGGCCCGGCCGTAGATGAGGGCGAGCGCGTGCGGCTGGTGGCGGCCCTGGGCGACAACGACGCCCTGATCCTTCGCAACCACGGATTGCTCACCTGCGGGCGCACGATCGCCGAGGCCTTCCTGCTGATGCAGCGCCTGGAGATGGCCTGTCAGATCCAGGTTTCGGTCCTTGGGGCGGGACCCCCGCTCGTTCCCAGCCAGGAGAGCCAGGCGCGCACGGCCGCCATGTTCAACCCGGCCACCGCAAGCCGGGACGTGTCGGTGGACGGCGGCCTCGAATGGCCGGCCCTGCTGCGCAAGCTGGACCGCCTGGACCCCTCGTACCGCGACTAGCTCCGCTTCAATCCGTCCAGGAAAAATTCGTCGTTCGCAGCTGGGCGTGGAGCCCGGTGTCCTGGGCGACGAAGCTCCGCATCAGCTCACGCCCGCGATTGTGGTGCGAATGCACCTTGTTGGGCGGCGTCACGAACAGCACGTAGGGCGACCAGTCGACCCGCCGCTCCTCCACCATCGAATAGACGCCTTCGCCGGCGATGCTGAGGGTCAGCGCCGCCGAGCTGTGGCGATGGGGCCGCTGGTCGCCGCCGGGTTCGAGGCTGTTGATCGACGTCAGCAAGGTCGGCGTCGTCACCCGACGCGCCTCCATGAGCGTGGTGAGGAAGACGACCGACTTCCCCGCCGCCCTCTGCTCGCCGTTGCGGCCATGAACGGCGCGCAGATGGCGCTCGGTCTCCTCGGCCGCGAACAGCGTCGGGCGAATGCTGCGCGACGCCTCGCCGGCCTCCGCCCGCAGATAAGCCAGTTCCGGCTCGTTGGTGACGAGCATCAGCACCGCGTTTTGCGACGCGAGGTGCTCGACCTCGAGGCCGCCGGGAAGACAGAAGGCGTCGCCCGCCTTCCACGAGACGCGCTCCCCGGCGCAGCTGCTGCGGCCGGAGCCGGAGATCACGTAATAGACCTCGCCGGTGGAGTTGAGCTGATGATTGAAGGAGCGGCCCGCGCCGAGCACCAGGTAGCGCGCCAGCATGGTCGGAGTCGTCGCCGGCCAGGGACAGGCCAAGGCCTCCGACTGGTCCAGGACGACGAACCCGGTCGGCGCATCGGCCGAGAAGGCGATGTCGCGCTCACGCTCGAACACCGCCGGGGGGACGTCGGGAACCGGGCGGTCGAAGGCGATCTCCGGAGCGTAGAAGCGCGCGCGGGACCGTGTCGGGTCCGGCTGCAGATCACTCGCCATGTGTGTCCCGTTGTAGTTTGCGGTGGCAGGACGAATTGAAGGCCCAAGGGCCGGGTCCTGCAACGCGGCCGGCAAAGTCTGCATCTATCTGATGCTTCGCGTCGGCCTGTCCCGCCGCGCCTAGTGGCCGGTGAACTTCGCCTTACGTTTCTCGCGCGACGCCAGCATGCCCTCGCGCATGTCCTCGGTGCGGGCCAGCATCGGCACGAAGTCCACCTCGATCCGGCCCGCCTCGGCGATGTTGGGTATTCCGTTGGCGAAGGCTTCCTTCACCAGGGCGACGGAGAGCGGCACGCACTCGTCGAACTCGTGCGCCACCTCCAGCGCCTTCTCCAGGGCCTGGCCCGGCTCGACCAGTTCGTCCACCAGGCCCATCTCGAAGCCCTGCTCGGCGCCGATCGGCTTGGACGCCATCAGCACCCGCCGCGCCCGCGACGCGCCGATCCGCTGGGCCAGCGTGTAGAGGCTGCCCAGTTCCGGCACCAGGCCCAGCCGGGTGAACAGCGGCACGAAGCGGGCGTTGCGCGCCGCCACGATCACGTCGCAGGCCACCGCCATGCCCATGCCGGCGCCGGCCGCCGCGCCCTCGACTGCGGCGATCACCGGCTTCGGCCCGGCCGCCAGCACCTGGGTCAGGCGGTTGATCTCCTTGTTGTTCTCCCGATGCTGCACCAGCGTGCGGGCCGGCGCGGCGCCTCGGGGCCCCGACACGTCCGCGCCCGCGCAGAAGTGCTCGCCCTCCCCGCGCAGCACGATCGCGCGGATATCCGGATCGACCACCAGCTCCTGCAGCCGGGCCGTCAGGTCGCGGCGCAGGTCCGGCGAGAAGGCGTTGCGGCGCGCCGGATTGCTGATGGTGACGACGCCGACGGTGTCTCGCCGCTCGATCCGCACGCCCACGAAATCGCTCATGTTCCCTCCCGGAGCGGATCAGGTTCGCCCCCGATCGGTTGGCCTTGGGCAGACTAGGGGCCCGGGTGGGCGACTGACAACCGGTTCACCGGGGACGGGGCAACCATCAGGAATGTGCTGAAGTCCCCGCCGCGTGCGTCGCCCGTTGGAGCGGGTGTCCGTTCGGCTAGGATGCGGCCCAGCGGAGCCCGTCGGCGGGCGACCGGAAATCAGGGAGGGCCGGACATGGTTCGTGGACTTGAAAGCGGCAAGCGGCCGGCGCTGATCGTGAACGAGTGCCAGGTGGGCATCGTCGATCCCGCCCACAGCATGTTTCCCAGCCTGGCCGAGCAGGCCGTGAAGCGCGGCATCGTTCCGAGGATCGCGAAGCTGGCGCAGGCCTTTCGGGCCCACGGCCTGCCCGTCGTCCACGCCCCGGTGGCGCACCGCGCGGACTTCGCCGACGTCAGGCCCAATTCGCTCATCAGTTCGCTCAGCCTGAAGGGCCGGCGCATGGTGGCCGGCACGGTCGAGGCCGCCTATGCGCCGGGCCTGGAGCCGGAGGCGGAGGACTTCGTGGTCGTCCGCTCTTCCGGCATGATCGCCTTCAACGCCACCGAGCTCGACGTCACCCTGCGCCGGCTGGGCGTCCAGACGGTCGTGCTGACCGGCGTCTCCACCAACGTCGCCATGCCGGGCAACACCATGACCGCGGTGGACCTCGGCTATCAGGTGGTCCTGCCGGAGGACTGCATCGCCGGCTCGGACCCGGAGACGCACGCCGTCATCTTCCGCGAGCAACTGCGGATGCTGGCGACCGTGACCACCGCGGAAGAGGTGCTGGCCGCCCTCGCGTGACGCCGCCGCGAGCAGAGAATCCAAGGGAGCAGGAGACGCGATGGGCAAGTGGCTGAAGGACCCGAAGGACATCCTGTTCGAGGTCAGGGACGGGGTCGCCTATGTCACCTTCAATCGGCCGGAGAAGCGCAACGCCCTCAGCGTGAACACGCTGGAGGAGCTGAAGGCTGCGATGATGGAGGCCGACGACCTGACCGCCGTGCGCTGCGTGGTGCTGGCGGGCGCGGGCAAGGACTTCTCGGCCGGGGCGGACATCGGCGGCTCCGCGGCCGAGGTCGACTACGATCCGGCCGCCTACCGCGTCTCCAACAGCTACGACGACGACAGTTGGCGCATGGTGGTGCGCGGCGACCTGCGGCTGGTGATCCACCGGATGTACAAGCCGGTGATCGGCAAGATCCACGGCAACTGCCTGGCCGCGGCCACCGACGTGGCGCTGAACTGCGACATCCTCATCGCCGCCCACGACGCGCGGATCGGCTTCCCGGCCACCCGCGCGCTCGGCTCCCCCGCCAACCACATGTGGCTCTACCATGTGGGGCCGCAGTGGGCGAAGCGGCTGCTGTTCACCGGCGACGTCATCCGCGGCCGCGACGCGGCCAAGATCGGCCTGGTGATGAAGTCCGTGCCGGCGGCTAGGCTGGACGCCGAGGTCGAGGCGCTGGCGCGGCGCATCGTACTGGTCGACCCCGCGCTCACCTCGTCGCACAAGCGGATCGTCAACGCCGGCCTGGAGCTGATGGGCTGGTCGACGCTGCAGCGGATGGCCTCGGAGAACGATGCGCGGGCGCACCTGTCGCCGGCCCTGGCGGGCTTCATGGCGACCGCGAAGGACAAGGGGCTGAAGGAGGCCCTGCGCGAACGCGACGAGCCGTTCGGCGACGGCGAGGTCCGCGTGGACGATGAGTGACGCCTTAAGGAAATGACCGACGTGACGACGACGAAGGCGCTGGAGCCGGCCGCCACCGGCCCCCTCAAGGGCGTGCGCATCCTGGACATGACGGCCGTGGTGTTCGGCGCCTACGCCACCCAGATCCTGGCCGACCAGGGGGCCGAGGTCATCAAGGTCGAAAGCCCGACGGGAGAGCGTGGCGGCGGCGGCGACATCACCCGCTGGAACGGCGCCGCGCCCGAGGGCGCGCCCCCCGACCTAGGGCCGATGTTCATGACCATCAACCGCAACAAGCGCTCGGTGCTGCTCGACCTGCGCGAGGCGCGCTGGCTGGAGGTGGTGAAGAAGCTGGCCGCCCGCACCGACGTATTCGTGGCCTCCGTGCGCTACGCGGGCCTTGAACGCCTCGGGCTCGACTACGAGTCGCTGCGGGCCATCCGCCCGGACATCGTCTACGTCCACGGCTGCGGCTACGGCAGCGAAGGCCCCCGGCGCGGCGAGCCCGCCTACGACGACCTGATCCAGGCGGCATCAGGCATCGCCGACCTCTTGCCCCGCACCGGCGGGCCGCCCGACCTGCGCTACCTGCCCACGCTGATCGGCGACAAGGTCGCGGGCCTGTTCATGGCCCAGGCGGTCACCGCCGCCCTGCTGCACCGGGAGCGCACCGGCGAAGGCCAGTTCGTCGAGGTGCCCATGCTGGAGTGCATGACGAGCTTCAATCTCGCCGAGCACTTCTTCGGCCATGTCTACGATCCACCCACCGGGCCCTGGGCCTACACCCGCGTCGCCAACCCCAACCGCAAGCCGTTCCGCACGAGCGACGGCTACATCGCCCTGATGCCCCTCACCGACGCGCAGTGGGAGACGTTCTTCGCCGCCGCCGGCATGACCGAGACGCTGAAGGCCGACCCGCGGTTCGCGGACTACAAGGCCCGCGCCGCGCACATCCGCGAGGTCTATGGCCTGGTCGAGGAGATGACGGTGACCAGGACGACGGCGGAGTGGATCTCCCTGCTCAAGCCCCGCGGCGTGCCGGTGGGCGTGGTCAACCGCCTCGACGACCTGCAGGCGGACGACCATCTGGCCGCGGTGGGCTTCTTCGAGCGCTACGAGCACCCGGAGGCCGGGGCCTACTTCGGGGTGAAACCGCCGGTGCGTTTCGCAAGGACGCCGTCCAACGTCCGCCGCCATGCCCCGCGCCTCGGCGAACACACCGACGAAGTCTTGGCGGAGGTCGAAAAGCCGCCATTCCCTTCCCCCTGGAGGGGGGAAGGGTGACGCCTACGCCGCGTAGGGCATGATCCACTTGGCGTTCTCGACGAAGAAGTCGCGGTCGTAGCCGGCCGGCTGCTTGGCGATCTTCTGGCGGAACTTGCGGATCGGGTCCTTCGAGCCTTCCAGGTGGGGGAAGTCGGTGTTGTAGCAATAGATCTCCGGCATCCCGTAGAGGTCGATCATCTCGCTGATCGGCTCGTGGAAGAAGGGTCCGACACGGACGTTCTTGGCGAAGGTCTCCGAGGGCTTCATGGCGAACTTGCGGCCCACCACGCGCACCTGGAAGTCCGCCCAGGCGTCCATACGCTGCACGCAGGGC
>Ga0068860_100005618_pt1 | contig 12671 bp, 25 predicted proteins | sample KBSSwiS32_FD_66597 | JGI IMG/M metagenome (GOLD analysis project Ga0068860, IMG submission 66597) | Switchgrass rhizosphere microbial communities from Kellogg Biological Station, Michigan, USA - KBS Switchgrass S3-2 | ecosystem: Host-associated > Plants > Roots > Rhizosphere > Soil ... | reverse complement strand
CATGCAAGAAGACTTGCCGAAAGAGAGCAGTCAGTTCCGTGAGTTTGCTAGGCAGTATGTTCCCAAGGAAAAGCCAGAGGAAGAGAGCTTTTTAGGAAGATTAGGAAGAGGGACCTTAGGATTAGCTGCTAGGTCAGGAGAAGCTATTGCGGGTATTCCCGGAGCTTTACACCAGCTGGCTCATACTGGAATTAGCAAAGTAGCAGGATTAATTCCTGGAGTTGAATCTGAATCAGTATTTGACTGGCTAGAAGGCGGAAGAAATCTTCCGACTCCTGAAGAGATACGAAAATTTACGAAGAAGGCTACAGGAGAATATTTAGAGCCTAGAGCAGAGAGTGAAAAAATCGCTCAGGAAACTATGGGAGATATAGCAACGTTTCTTGTACCAGGTGGAGGCCTTAAGTTAGCAGCTAAAATTGGAATTCCTATTACGGCTCAGATTGGAAAACAGACTCTCAAGCATATGGGATTTGGTGATACCACTCAGGACTTAGCAAAGATTGGTGTGATGGGAGCTATGTCTATGGCACATCTATCAGATGCCAAAGGCCATGCAGTCAAATTAATGCATGCAGCTGAAGAGATGGTCCCTCCTAATGCTACTATGAATCCGACTCCTGTTGCTCATGGTATTGAGAAGATCAAGAATCAAGAATGGTATAAAGGTGCTGTAACTCCTTCTAAAAGGCCTGCTATTCAGATGGTAGACCAAGTAGCAGGCCAGCTGAAATCCAATAAGCTGGATGTTAAGAATGCCATTCAGATGAAGAAAGACATCAATGAGCTTTTAAGAAATCTAGGTTCCTTCGAAGTGAAAACCAAGCCTGATATTCGGTCAGCCACCAAGTATCTCAATCAGGTAAAAGATTCTCTAGATGATGGTCTTGAAGCATATGGAAGGACCAATAAACCTTTTTGGAATGCCTATAAGGAAGCCAACAAGGCCTATGCGGTGACAGAGAGAAGCAGTGCTCTGTCTAATTACATTCAGAAGCACTATTCAGGACCTGCTTTGAATGAGGTTACGAAAGCTCTGATTGGGCTAGGAATTTATCATGGAGCGCAACATGCCCCTCAGATATTAGCTGCTGCTACGCCTTTGTATGCAGCTCATAAGACGCTTCGTGTATTGAATCGCATTTCTAAGAGTCCTGCGATGAGAAAATACTATGCCAATGTCCTGTCAGAAGCTGCTAAGGGCAATGCCGCATCGATGTCGAATAACTTATCAAAGTTAAATCAGAAGCTGAAAGAAGAAGAGGCTAAGGAGCCTCTTAGAAAAAGGAAAGGTTAATACTCTCCATCTGGAGTTTCCCACCCACCTAATGCTCCGTAGGCTAAACATAGAAAGGCTATAAACGCCCATAATCCTGCTGACATTGAAATATCCTAAAAAATATGATTGTTATCGTCTTCTGTATTCATAAGCCATAGCAAGCTTATCAGTACCATACAGATAGTGATAATAGAGAGCATGTGCATTGTCACCTTAGACTTTGGTATATTCTATCCGTTTTACGAATAATTGTCAACATCTTGAATTGGCTTACCGGATCCGGTAATGCTGGTTAAATTTCGATGGGGTGTATAATGGAAGGAACCCAGCCTTCCGTGCTGGAGTATTAGGAGTCATCCTATGTGTAAAGATAGCCATCATAAGCCTTGCTGCCTACAAGGGCCACAAGGTGTACCTGGACCCCAAGGGCCTCAGGGAGTACAAGGCGTACCAGGAGTACAAGGCATTCCTGGACAAACTGGTATCCAAGGTCCTCAAGGCCCGCAAGGCGAGCCTGGAAAGGATTGTGATTGCTCTGGTAAGGGAGCCTGTGTTCGGTATGCGAATGTATATGCATCCATTGCCCAGTTGGTAGGAGCTTATTCTTCTCCGAATGATATGGTTCTATTTGATCAGCAGAATAGCGTATCGGTTGGAGATTTCGATCTCAGCATGATGGGTGTCAATGGAGACATTAAATTCCTGAAACACGGCGTATATCACATGCAGTGGCAGTTGCAGGCTCGGGTTGCTCCTCCCATTCCTACTCCAGTTCCATCTTGGTCTTTTGGTTTTTGGATAAACGGTGTCTTGGTTCCTGGTAGCATTTATTCTGGATTTACCCAAGCTCCAGGGGATGATGCCTGCCATAGTACGGGAGATATCATCCTTGAAGTAAAGGCAGGAGACCTTCTTAAGCTGAGAAATACGTCAGTAAGTGCCGTCAACCTTAATCCTTCGGTTACTGGAAGTGTCTTCCCCATCACTATTGCTAGCATCAATATTGAGTGTTTAGAAGCATTAGCATAATCTTTAGGGTGCGCGTCCCCTTAATGACGCGCAACCAATGTCTAAGCTGCCTCGATAGGCATGATCTGATGTCCTTGTAAGCTTGCCCGAGCATTTCTTATTTCACGTAAGCATTCCCGCGCTCTGAAGAAGCATTCTGTGCAGGCTGCCATGAGACAGGCGGATACTATGTAAGCGCCAGCAGCAGCGAATAGATGGGTCTCTATGAGAAAAGGAGGGATGAGTGGGTGCATGACTCTCATGATAAAGAATTGCGCCTTAGCGGCGGTTATGAATGCGCCTATGAAGCAAGTGGTCGCTGCTACGCTATAACCTATAACGGGTGCGTATTCGCTGATTCTGAGCATGTGGTCCTCATTGGAAGTTCAGATATACATCAAGTAATTTTTTCAATATACCTCACACATGGTTTTAGGTGTGCATATATTTTCATATCATTCACAATCAATGTGAGGGGTATAAAATGTAACATAATCTTCATTATCAGCCTAAAGAATTTGACTTTACAAAAAAATGAGAAATTCCGTATGTCTATGGAATACTCAAATTTCAGAAAGAGGTCTAAAAAATGACAGAGGATAGAAATTCTTATCCCTACGCTAGAGAAGTCATTTCCTCCGCGATAGATCAATTGAGAAAATCTACTACTGCAAAATATGCCTCTAGACTTCGCCCTTGGCTTCCATATGTTTTCTTTTTGCTGAAAAATGGAAGATATTTGCCTGTGAATCGAGATTATAAGCCTTTAGGCCTTCTAGATGGACACTGGATAAAATATGGTGCATTTCCTTGGCTTGAAATAGATGCATCTTTGGTAGATCTTTCGAAGACAGCTATTACACCCAAAAATCAATTTGCTAGACGTGACCCCTCAGTAGCATATGTATATCCAGATCATGCAATTTATCTATTTTGGGATGCATGCCCTCCTTGGGAGGGGTCTAAAGAGAAAAATCTGTATATCTCCAAGGTATTTAGCGTTTTACCTTCCTGGGAAGATGAAAAATGCTATACTAAGTGGGTTGACTAGTTTTTCATCTGCCATGTGTAGACTGAATTTGGGATCCGTCTCACCAGCGGCATCCTCTTTGATTTTCAAAATTACTGTTGACACAAAAAGGAGAACAGAAAATGTTTATGAAACCAGAAGAAAAATCAGAACTCAGTATAAACTTGAGACATGCTCTCAACGATTATGGTGACAATTTTGACATCATTGAATTTCGAAATTCAAAAAAATTGGATGTTATTCTTCTTATTGAAATAATTAGACGAGTACACAAAGTTAAATGTGAAATGAAAAAAGAGATTGAAATTCTTAAAAGAAGAATAGAGAGCGCAAATTTTTGTATAGAAGTTTTGTCGAAATATAGACAAGAGGCACACAAAACTCTAGATGAGGAGATAGATTTAAATTATGATTCAGTAAAAATTATTTTTTGACCAGGAGAGCTAGAAATGACTGATGGAAAAAATATCCCAGAAGATGATTCCTTGACTCATGGAACCATCTACATATCGGCTCCAGAGTGCATGAAGCTCTTGGATATGCTAAGCGACCAGGAATTGGTCGATGAGAATATCTTAAAGCCACTATCTCCACATCTACGAGAGAATGGAAGCGGAACCTATATGTCAGTACAAGAGTGTATGAATTGGCTGGATAGCCTAAAGGATAAGCAGCAGACTGATACGGAATCTTGAGGGTTTATACCCTCATTTTTTCTTCTTAAATTTTTCACTTTTATGAAAAATCCCGCCATGATATCCTAATGGTATCAACGAGGTATCGTAAGGACATGATGCAGGGTTCAAATTTTCCAAAAATAGCCTCTACCTACATAGAGGTAATGTTTAGAAAGGTATATGGTAATCGAAGATTTTATCCTCGTTCCATGGACGCCAAGGTGCTATGTGAGCTGCTAGGCTCAAGGACCTTGACTGAGCAGCAGCTGCGTATATGCAAAGAAAACGGATGGGAAGTCGCCATCGTTACTCAAGAATACCACTTACAATAGAGGAGGTTTATATGAGTCAGAATGCACTCGAAGACTTTACTGCTAGTATCCAGGCTGTATGGCCCACCAACAAAGATAAAATAAAGATTATTAGGACTCTTCTTTGTGTAGTCGCCCATCAGATGAGATATCTTAAGCGACCAGATAAAGAAATTACCAGTGAGGAATATACTGAATTTCTCAGGTGTCTGGCAATATCTTCATCAAATTGCTTTGCCTTGTATAGGGAAGATCCAAGTCTTGCTATGTATTTCCCAGACTTTCAACCTCTGAATGAGTATCAACAAACTGAGTGGACCCAAGGCATAAAAAATGCCATTGATAGGGTATATTTTGAGTTAACAGAAGATGATTGAAAGGCCGATGGGACCTAGATCCCATCGGAGACGAGTCGCCTGGATCCTTCTAGGCGTATAGATAACCACATCACCACACAACATGAGGTTCTTATCTCATATCATGATCTACATTTAAGCAAAACATTTTTTCACATTTTGGCAAAAAATGCAGGGCATAGATGGTCGAGAATATGACTAGGGATAACATGCCTATTCTTGCATAGTTCATGTTATCCTTTACATATTGGTGACAGTGCTGACAACGCACCTTCAAAAATATGAAGGCCTGTACAGCCTTCACCTTCAGAGCTACAGCAAGAAGAATTATGTTGTTTTTGATGATAGTGGTCCATTCAGATACCTTTAGGGCTGCCTTTATGTGAGGCCTTTGCATCTGACGTCTAAGAGAATTTATCTCTTTACGCGATGTTTCAAAGATATCTTCGAGTTCAATTATCCTATCATCCACGATTTCCTGAGCTCGTGTACAATGATCATTATATACCATTGCTAGGTGTATCTGCAAGGCAGGCCTTTCATCACTGTTTTTACAATTTCTTAAAGCTTGTTCCGTGAGATAATATTCATCTGGAAGGGGAAGTATGTCCCCATCATAGCGAGGGATCATTGGAATTCCTAAATATTGTAAAGGGTGTTGAAATATTGACGCAGGGAAGCCATGTCTTCTGAAGTGGGTAGCCCATGCTCTACAGCTGCCTTTACTACTTTCACAGCCCCCAATGCAAGTCCAATGTATGCTGCTCGTATGGGTCCAGCTATGATTGGCAATAGTGCTCCCTGAATTGCCAAATTAGCTACACAAGACTCATCAAGTTCTGCGATCACTGAACACCTATTTTTATAGGAGGTTTTCAGAAGTTCGACGGCATATAAACTTGGAAACACACTTTCAGAAGAGAGAAAACGATAGCAACTTTGGTATTTTTCTGGAAATTCTTCCTTCACTCTCTCTCTCCATACAGACGAGCTTTTGTTCCAGTGATTTAGCTGTCTATTTGTCTGAGACATCCTACATAGGTCTTTAGCAGGAAGATAATAGGAAATTTCCCTTAAAACCTCATGAGGCATCGTATGCAGATTCGAAATGCTCATGTTGCTTGCCCCACTATCTCAGAAGATGTGGCGGCTACGATAGCAGCACCAGCTCCTACAGTGGCTTCTTTTATCAAAATAAGGCCTCTTCCAGCTGCGCAGGCTCCCTTGTATACCATTGAAGCTCCACCAGTGAAGAATAGTATCAATGTGCCTATACAAGCAGCTGTTGCCATGTTATGGGTTTCTTCTAGCTTTTCTCTCATCTGTTTAATTTCCATCCCTTGCTCTTCGACAAGTCTAGTCAGCCTCTTAACATCATCTGTGCTGTTTTCTAGTGTAGAACATTTGTAGCGAAGGGCATAGAGATGTCCTTCCAACTCGTCATTTCTGGCCGTCTGGATTTCAATCATTTTTTGAACCAACTGTATGGTTGGAGTTTCTTCTTCCTCTTTGCTCCTCGTGCGGCTTCTTCGAAAATAGTCCAGAGAATCTTCTGAAGCTATATCGGCTGAATTTTGTGATGTGACAATCATCTATCCCTCATGTGTGATAGCCCCCATCATATTGAGGGGGCGTTTATCAATATATTGTAAAATTGCTGTTAATTTGTCAAGAAGGCTTTATCTTCAGCTTTTCAATCCTTCTTGTGAGCTCCTCAACCTCTTCTGAGGCATTTTCTTCATCATAAGTGTTGCGTGCCTTCCTGAGTTCTTGCAGGATTTTCTCCTTATCAAATCGATAGGGAAGGTCAGGATGGCCATAATCCCTAGGCTCTGTTACCACCTTCCACTTATTGCAGACATCACAGATATCTGGATGGAATGTTGCGACAGCGCCTCTCTTACACCTACCTCCATAGCTTGCTGCACATTCTCTGCATACCCAGCTAGGATATCTTTCTTCATTTTTTGTTTGCTTTTTACCCCTAGCTATCTCTTCCTCTGGTAGCTTGATGGCATTTGCTTCTTGGATCATCCATTGGTGAAATGCATCATAGTGCTGATGAACGTTCTTCAAAGACTCCATTGCGTGTTCGAATTTATCTACATCCTGTTCTCGGATATCCCTCAATGAATATTTGAGTGATACCTTGAGAAAATATATCGAAGAATAAGGATCATCAGAGGGTGGAAGAAGGCGCATTAGGTCAGTGAATGCTTCTAGCAGACTTTTCAGTGTTTGCAAAGTACTCATGTTGGTTTATCTCTTTCTAAGATTACTGGGACTGTACGAGTGCACATGCACTCCCAGAATACGAGTTCTTCTTTCATCATGTCATCGATTTTTTCTTGATCCTCTTCGAACTTTATAGCTACTCCCTCTTGTCCATCCCAGCTGTAATACCAGGCATAAGAGAGTCCTGTGACAGCCATCTGATGGTATAGCTGATACACATACTTGTGTGGTATGAAGCCTTCCTTTGCTGTGGCATGGTCTTTTGGGCCAGGACATTTAATCTCCACAATCTCAGTGCCATCTGCTGATATCCCATCAAGGGATGCTACCATCCAGTTTCTCTCTGGGTGTCTTACCAATCTGGGTTTGAAGAATTTACCCATCAGATTAGAGAATGCTTCACGAGCAATAGGCTCCATAGCTATTCCTCGCATCATGGCTCCATTTGTCGCAGACCCATGAATTAACCCCATCTTTTCTCTCCATAAACGATATGGAGTCTTCCATGGGCACATGCGCATAATAACCGGGGCATCTGATGCCCCGATTATTTTCTTTCTATCTTCGTCAGACAAAGGATTCTGTGGGAATGGCCAGAATGGCATCTCCATATTCCATTTCCTTTTTTATGATATTGATAGCCTTATCCAAGGCATCTGGATGAGATGCTTTGAGATCAGTTAGGATGTTGACTAGAATATTGGACAATCCACTTTCCTTAATAAGCTCAGCCCACATCGGGTTATCATCAGCCTGCTTCTGAAGATTTTTCCTCAGTTCGAGGATGATAGAATGCATGTTTAGTTCCACTGTACTGTACATATTTTCATCTCCTAGAGCTACTTGGGCGTACGAAGGCACATGGAGTTACCTTTCCATGATCTGCAAAAGGATCACCGCTATCGTAAAGGGCATCTAGATAAATCGGTGTCTCATAAAATTGCTCGATGATGTACTCATGAATGGGCTTATGAGGAACTGGGCTGACCAGATAGTCTGTATCCTTGCCTTCACCCTTACGAAGTACTTTCAGGTCGTATGTGAATGGAGATCCCCATTCTGGATCCTTGCACAAATTCTCTATTGCTGTGCGTATGGTGGCTTGTGTCACGTGAAATATCTGGATCTGCTCGGTGGTAACGCTCCATACGATCATGCTCATGAAGAATCTTATTAGCATTTTGGGGTTGCTTGGCCTTGGTGGCTTCTGATCTATTCTGTATCTCATAGGCCTATTGTCAACCCAATCCTCCCATCCGAAGATGGGTTGGGATAGGATTCTGAATCTGTTTTCTCCTTCCTGAAGCTTCAGATATTTTGTGCTTGTGGATTTTGGAGGAGAATAATCACTTGGGAAAAAATCATGTGTGTTCATATTTTTGGTCCTTTAGAAAAGTTGTTGTACCAGTCTTGCCATGAATAGGCTGCTTGTAATTGTTTTCTTACTTCTGATCGTTCAATTCTAGGTTTGCCTTGACGCATGTTGACGCGAAGGGCACAAGCTATCTCATCCAGATCTTTTTCAAGCTCACGGATGTCTAGGGGTAGCTTGCTGTAAAGTTGGTGCAGGACTTCATTGAAGTGCTCTGCAGCGGTTGCCAATCTTCCTTCGTATCTTTCACATTTCTCGCAGCAATATTCTTCCTGAACTGCTGGCTCATCCCATAAATCTGGAAAGTTGTATCGCATATAGCCTCTGTTGGTTAGTTGTTATATTCTGTTTGGACTATAGCAAGGTCTAGTCTTTTGTAAACCCGATCTATATCCAAGTTGAACTGATCCGCAAATTCGGCTATAGCTGAGTCATAGTTGCCAGCTAGTATGTTCAGGAGAAGTTCTCCTGTTTTTGTGTCGATGAAATGAAATTGTTTCATTGTTGTGCCTTGTGTGATGTGTTTAAGTTATATCTAGGCTTGCGCTACAACCTGCTCGGTTTGGTGGCCGAGTCGACAGGGAGACTTGCTCGCTTTGATGAACCCAATATAGCAAACGCGTAAATTTAGCGCAAGCGTTTTTCTTTGCTTGGATTTTCTTATTTTTTCCGCTTGCCTTTGCCGGTCAATTTTGGTATTCTGAGAAAAAACAGAGGTGAGAGATGTTGGAGTGGATGAAAATTAACAGATGGTCGGTCACCAGGCTGGCAGAAGAAGTGGGAATGTCTCCCGTATACCTAGGGTCTATTTTGAATGGACATCGCAGGCCATCGTACTGTTTAGCCAAACGCCTTAGTGAATTCACGCAGGGAAAAGTGGCAGTAGAACAACTTTTGGACATGGGTCCCAAACAAGAGAGATGCCCAAGCTGTGGAAAGTTGTGCGTTAGGAAGAAGAGAAAAAAAGATGAGACAGAAAAATGAAGACAGGGTACAAAAAAAGCCGCGGAATATCCGCGGCCCACTTAAACACCCACCCACCGGTCATCACACCGGTCCGCATATGGCAAGAGCTTGTTAAACCCGTCTAGAAGGGCTATTTAGCTAGAGCCATTGCAGCAAGGAACAACAGAAGCAAAGAGTTTATTAAGAACCTCTCTAGCGAGCCATTGTTGCTTAGGAGCGCCCGTTATGATTACGCAAGCGGATATTTTTTTGCAATTTTGTGAGAAATCTCTCGCAATGGATTTAGCCCCAAAGGCTTGCGAGAAAGACGAGTTAACCACACCACTAAGAGATGATCTCATGTCAGATGAGAGAGAAGGTAAGTCTGCACCCCAATATGGGGATATAGTGAATGGCAAAAGGTGGTTTCCAGATAGCTTTCCGGGAATTTATATTCCTAGAGATATCCTGGAAGAGCCAGATTTGTCTACAGACGCTCGCGTGCTATGGTCAAGGATACATTTTTTGAATGATCCTTCCTCAGGTGGATGCTATGCAGGAAATGATCAGCTAGCAGCTATACTGGGGCTGAAGCGCAGCCAGCTATACGAAAAGTTGGCAGAATTGAGAAGGCATGGATTACTGGAAGAGGGGAAGGAGGGAAATTACAGAAGGGTATTGAGAGCTATCTCGCCACAAGAGAGGGATTCAAAGGTACGGGATTTGGAGGCCGTCCGGAATTCCGGACTGAATGTCCAGTCCGGAAATCCGGACAAGACCGTCCGGAATCCCGGACTAGATCGTCCGGAATTCCGGACTACACATATAGAGTACAAGAGAGAGAGTAAGAAAGAGACTAAGAGTGACGCTCGTGCTTCGCACTCGCCAAAAGAGTCTTGTGGTTCTTCTTCGATCTCTGATTTTGGAACACACCCTTCTTCTCAAGAGCTCAAATCAGAACCGGATTACAACCTGATCGCCACAATCGATCAGAATGGGCCTAAACTCAACGCTGCTGCATCAAAAACGGAAGAACAGGCAAACAGACGAAAAAGAAACAAGTCGTCTCCTAGCCCCGTTTCTGAAAGCGAGAAGCCAATGGAGCGTGCACCCTTCGTGTTCATCAACGAAATCAAACACCAAGCGTTGATCGCTAAGCACGGGGAAGTCACTATCCAGCAAGCCTATCTCTTCCTGAGTGAGTGGAAAGAATCCAAGATGGAGGTTGATCCCAAGGCAGCCAATGCCCATACCGACTACCATCGCATCAACCGATGGGTCATCAAAGAAGTCAAAGCTCAACGCATAGGCGTAAAGTCAGGCTTCAAACGCAAAAATCACTGTTCCAGTGATGATACCTACGTACAACAGCCTCAAAAAAATAAGAGTAGAGACGAGCTATACAAAGAATCTGCTGAAAAAATACCCCTACAAGAAGCTGAGCATATGCGTGATGTAGGAGCAGTTTCTCAAGAATGGTTTGATAATTACTTTGCAGCTTTCAAAAAATATGTGGAGAAAATAGCATGAACGTCATCCAATGGTACTCAAAGCCATCTTTGCAACATGAACCCTCTCTAACAGAGGTGTCAGTTGTATCTGAACCCACTATCCAAGATTTCTCAGGATTATGGGTAAAGAATCCATACTCATTGCTGCTTACAGGTGAACCTGGACTAGGTAAGACTCATGTAGCAACATCCTTGCTGTATGCTTATGCTAAGTTGCATCTTGCTCCCTACACATGTGCATATATCTCTGCTACATCCATTGAGGATAGGGTATCAGATGAACTTAACCAGTATAAGTCATCTAATTACTTTATAGATTGCCTCTCCAATGATTATAAGATGCTTGTTATAGATGATCTTGGTGCAGAACGCAGTACAGAGATGCTTGAGAGATGTATATTTAGACTAGTAGAAGCTAGACTCAATATACCTACTATCATCACTACCAACTTATCGCTAGATGATATACAAGCACGTTATGGTGCTCGTATATCTTCCAGGATGAGAATATATACCCCTATACACTTCTCAGGACATGATTTACGTCACAGGTAGGTGGTAACCATGTACCTATAGCTTATTGCTATAGGTACTCTCTTTTTACACTGATGGAGATATATATGCAACGAACCCAGATTATGAGTAAACAGACAGATGAACTGCTTGCTAATGTATCTATATACTCTATCCATGAGCTACTATATGAGCTCAGATTTATAAATAAGCTATCTAAAAGGAACTTAGAAGAATGTACTGATATACCATACTCTCGTATAAGATATATAGAGAGCAAGGAATGCGTATTAAGTCTTACTGAAGATGAGATAGATATAATCTCTCAATTCTATGGTATAAGCAGAGATATATTATCTCATAAAGTAGATGAGCATAAGAGTAAGAGTATAGGTTACTACTCAATTTAGCTATATCCCCTAAGGCTCGCTATTGTTATACCTTAGGGGGTATTTTCCCCTAACTCTACTGAGCTATCCTAGGTAAAAAGATCAAATCGATGAGAATGGGTCTAAATCAAACGGAGACGAATCTTTGTGGTCAAAGGTATATTCAGTCATTTTTTCAAAAAAAATCGATTGGCGACCCCTTTCTGTTGAAATTTGAGGCATTGAGCGATCAAGTCAAAGATCCAGATCTTGATCGGCAGCAAACTCCCCAAACCCATCAAAAAAGCATTTACATGGAAATGAGAACCTAGATAGACTATGCCTTTAGGAGAATAGCAATGAAGATACTGCGACAGTGGATGCGAAAGAACAAATGGTCCATCCATGCCATGGCAAAGGCTATAGGCATCTCTGAGTCGCATCTGAGCAGCGTTCTACATGGAAGGCATAGATGCACAGAGAAGTTTTCAGAAATCATTTGCAAGTTTACCAAGGGAGAGATTGCGGATTTAGCCCAAGCCCGTATCCCCAAGGTAAAATGCCCATGTTGTGGCATCTCCATCACTCATCAGCGATTCCAGAAAATACAAATCCCTCTCCCAACTAGGTCTCAGGATGTCAAGTGAATTTTGTAAAGATCAGCAACACTTTGATCCCGCAATTGCTACAAGATTAGGCATAACTGCTTCCATATTGCATTGGGAGCTGAAGACCGCCCTACAGAATGCTTTTACGCATGTTGAGTACAGCGATGATAGGGGAATACCATGGATCTCAACAACTCTTGAGAATATATGCAAAGCCATTCCTTATCTCAAATTGAATGATGTTAGAGAGGCAATGAAGATCTTGCAGGCAGCTCGTGAGATTGAGATAAAATGCAGTGCAGGTAAAATTTGGTATACCTGCTTTGTCGATTAAGGCAATTTGATAAACCCATTGGGAAGGTATCCATGAACGGAAATGTCAGTTTACTGCGATTGAGCAAAGAGAAATTCATGAAGCTTTTGGAATGCTCAGATCAGCTTAATCCAGATGAAAGCAA
>Ga0068860_100005617_pt1 | contig 12671 bp, 7 predicted proteins | sample KBSSwiS32_FD_66597 | JGI IMG/M metagenome (GOLD analysis project Ga0068860, IMG submission 66597) | Switchgrass rhizosphere microbial communities from Kellogg Biological Station, Michigan, USA - KBS Switchgrass S3-2 | ecosystem: Host-associated > Plants > Roots > Rhizosphere > Soil ... | reverse complement strand
GGCGCTGAGCGTCGCCGGGCAGCAGCACGGCATGGTCGTCCTCGACGAGTCCGGTGAGGTCATCCGCCCCGCCCTGCTCTGGAACGACACCCGCTCGGCCCCCGCCGCCGCGGCGCTGGTCGAGGAGCTCGGGGCGCAGGCCTGGGCGGACGCGACCGGCACCGTGCCCGTCGCGTCGATCACCGTGGCGAAGCTGCGCTGGCTCGCCGAGCACGAGCCCGCGAACGCGGCACGGGTCGCGGCGGTCTGTCTGCCGCACGACTGGCTCACCTGGAAGCTGCGCGGAGGCGGAGCCGACGATCGGCACGGCACCGCGAACCTGGACGACCTGGTCACCGACCGGTCCGACGCCTCCGGCACCGGCTACTACGACGCCTCCTCCGGCGAGTACCGCCGCGACCTGCTCCGCCTCGGGCTGGGGCGAGACGACGTCGTCCTCCCCCGGGTGCTCGGTCCCGCCGAGTCCGTCGAGGGGCCGGGGTTCCGGCTCGGCGCCGGGGCGGGCGACAATGCGGGCGCGGCGCTGGGGCTCGGCGCGGGCGACGACGTGATCGTCTCGCTCGGCACCTCCGGCGTGGTCTCCGCGCGGGGCGAGCGGCAGGGCGACGACCCGTCCGGCACCATCGCCGGGTTCGCGGACGCGACCGGGGCCTTCCTGCCGATCGTCGTCACGTTGAACGCCGCGCGGGTGCTCGACGCCGCGGGCCGCCTGCTCGGCGTCGACCACCAGGAGCTGTCCCGCCTGGCCCTGTCGGCGCCGCCCGGTGCCGAGGGCCTCACGCTCGTGCCGTACCTCGAAGGCGAACGCACGCCCAACCTGCCGGACGCCACGGGCGCCCTGCACGGCCTGACCCTCGGCACCAGCACCCCCGCCCACCTGGCCCGCGCCGCGGTCGAGGGCCTGCTCTCGGGGCAGAAGGTCGGGATCGACGCGCTCGGCGCCGTCGGAGTCCGGCCCGCCGCGGTCCGGCTGATCGGGGGTGCGGCCCGGTCCGAGGCGGTCCGGCGGATCGCGCCCACGGTCTTCGGCGTGCCCGTCGTGGTGCCGGAGCCCGGCGAGTACGTGGCGGACGGCGCCGCGCGGCAGGCGGCGTGGGTCCTCGCGGGCGGGGACGAGCCCCCGACCTGGGAGAGCGGCGCCTCGGAGCGGTTCGAGGGCGAGCTCACGCGGGGCCTGGAGGAGCGCTACCGCGAGGCCGCCGAGCGCCACCTCGACACGCCGTGAGATCGGCACCGGAGCTGTTCGGTCATGCACGGACGGCCCTGGTGCCCACCTCACGATCAGCAGGGACTCACAGCAGGGTGAGGACCGGGTCGTCGCGGTGGAGGCGGGTGGTGTCGACCGCGCCCGCCGGGTCCTCGTCCGACTGGATGCGCTCGTCGACGCGGACGTACTCCCGGCCCCGGTTGGTCGCGTTGCGCATCCGGACGATGTTGGGGAAGCGGCCGACGGCCTTCATGTCGCCGACCCCGGTCAGGAAGATCAGCTGCACGCCGTTGGCCGCCGCGACCTTGCGTTGCAGGTCGAGGAACACCACATAGTTGGCCTTGCCCAGCGGGTTGTCCAACGGCAGCGCGCCCAGGCCGGGCAGGTCGCGGCCGCGGCTGGTGGCCCGCAGCTTGGCGACCATGCAGAACAGCAGCAGCGAGATCGTCACCTTCTCGCCGCCGGACCACTTGCGCATGCGCTCGACCGACACCCGTTCCAGGGCCAGCGCGGTGGAGGGCTTCAGCACCCGCGCCCGCCAGTTCCCGTCCCCGACGACGGCGTTCGTCGCCTGCCACAGCAGCTCCTGACCGCGCGGCACCTCGCTGCCCCGCGCGGTGAGGACGTCGACGAGCCGGGCGCAGCGGTCCCGGACCACGGCGTCGGCCGTCTCGACCGCCGAGCGGGGCCCGACGTCGAGGAACCGGTGACCGGCCCACGCCCCCAGGTTCTCGGGCAGCTCCGAGAGCGACTGCGCGCGGGCCAGCGACTTCAGCGCCTGGCGCACCATCCCGGTCATCGCGGTGACGACGACGGACTTGTGCTCCTCCAGCTCCTCGAGCCTGCCCCGCAGATTCGTGGCGAACAGGTCCAGCTCGCCCGCGAGGTCCTCGGCGACCGGGCCGATCTCGCCCGCGACGTCGGTGACCCGGAAGCGGTCCCGGACCGCGGGCTTGACCTCGGCGAACCGCTCCGCCGACGCCCACACCACGATCTCCCGCGCCACCTTCTCGACGGCCGCGCGGGCCCGCCGGGCCGCGGCGCCGGTGGCGTCGAGCTGCTCGCGGATCGCGCCGACGGCGGCCCTGGCCTCGTCGACCGAACCCGGCTCCTCCCCCGCCCCGCCGGCCCCACCCACGTCGACGACGCCGAGCAGCTCGCCCTGGTGGGCCAGCCCGGTCACCCGCTCGCGGGCCTCCGCGCGCAGGCCCCCGACCAGCTCCAGCTCGGTGCGCGACCGCTCGCAGGCCGCGCGGTGGACGGCCAGCTCCTCGTCCGCCTCGGTGGCCAGGGCGAGCGCCCCCGCGGCGTCCGACGGCGCGGGCTCGGGTAGGTCGCCCCCCTCGGGGTGGCGGGCGACCTCGGCCTCGCAGACGCTCACCGCGCTGCGGGCGACCCCGACCGCCTCGGTCGCCGACGCCGCGGTCGACGAGGCCCGCTCGGCCGCGGCGGCCCGGGACGCGGTGTCCCGGGCCTCCGCGCTCGCGGCCAGGTCCTCGGCGGCCGCCCGCACCGCGGCGGACAGGCCCGCGACCTGCTCGGACGGTCCGTCGACGGCGCGGCGGGCCTCGGTCAGCGACGCCGCGAGCGCCGAGTCCGACACCTCGCGCCGGTAGGCCTGCTCGGCGGACGTGTAGGCCCGGCGGGCCTCCGCCAGGTCGACGACGGCGGGCCCCGGCTCGGCGCCGCGCTCCACCTCGCCGAGCCGGTCCCGGGCCTCGCGCAACTCCACCGCGACCCGCCGCACCGCGGCGCCCCGTTCCTCCGCCTCGCGCGCGGTCCGCTGGGCCGCCACCTCCGCGCGGGCCGCCGCCTCGCCGCGGGCGTGGGTCTCGGCGATCTCCGCAGGCAGGGCGCGGGCCCGCGCCCTGGCCGGTTCGGCGGCGCGGAGTCGCTCGGCGAGTCCCGCGAGCACGGCACCGGCGACGCCCGCCACGCGGCGGACCTCCTCGGCCTCGGCGCGGCGCCGGTCGAGGTCGTGGTCGGCCTCGTCGAGGGCGGCGCGGTCCGCCGCGACCCGCGCCTGGTCCGCCTCCACCCGCGCCAGCCCGGTGGCCGCGTCGGCGAGCGCGCGGTCGAGGACGTCGAGCGTGCCGGGCGGGCAGGTCTCGCGGAGCCGCCGCAGCCTGCGGCGCAGGTCGTCGTCCCGGTCCCGGTCCGCGGCCAGCTCGGCGTCGGTGCTCGCCCGGCCCGCCCTGGCCCGCTCGCGGGCGGTGGTCTCGACCCCGCCCGCGGCCCGGTCGGTCAGCGCCGCGGCCGGGGTGACCAGCGCGAACAGGGAGGCGCCTACGGCGGGTGCCGCCGACCCGTTCCTGCGCTCCGTTGTGCCTGCCCCGGTGCCTGCCCCGGCCCCGTCGACCACCGCCTGCAGGTCCGCCGTCGTGCCGAGCGCGATCACCGAGGTGGGGCGCAGCCCGGACGCGTCGATCGCCGCCCGGGCCGCGGTGAGGTCCGCGGGATCGTGCACGAGCAGCCCCGCGACCAGCGCGGGAGCGGCGTGCAGGGCCGCCGGGTGCCTGCCCGGGGCCACGGAGTCCGCGAGGTAGCGCCAGCCGGTGGTCGCCGCGATGCCCGCGGCCTCCACCGCCTCCTGGGCCCGGGCGAGGTCTAGGGCGGGCGGCAACAGCTCGGTGGCGGCCAACGCCGCGAGCGCCCGCTCGTCCTCGGCGCCCTCGACGGCCAGCTCCACGCGGCGCCGTTCGGTGCGCGCGATCGCGGCGGTGAGGAGCTCGTCCAGGTCCCCCGCCTCCGCGACGGGATCGACGGCGTCTCCCCCGGCCAGGGCGGCGAGCCGGTCCTCGGCGGCGAGGGCGGCGACGCGTTCGCGCAGCTCGGCGGCCCGGGCGGAGTCCGCGGCGTGCCGCTCGGCCAGCGACCGCCGCTCGGCGACCAGCTCGTCCTCGGCGGCGCGCAGCTCCTCGCCACGCTCCCGCAGGGTCGCCCGCTCCTCGATGAGCCTGCCCAGCTCGACCGCGGCCTCCCCGTCCGCCGACCGGTGCCGCGCGACGGCGTCCGCGACCTCCTCGCCCGCCTCCAGATACCCCTCGCGGACGGCCGCGGCGACCCCCGCGTCGAGATCCTCCAGGGACCTCTCGACCGCCGCCAGCTCACCGGACAGCCGCCCCTCGGCCGCGGTCGCCTCGCGCACGGCGCCCCGGGCCGCGGCCTCCTGGGACCGGGCGTCCGCCAGCCGTTCGGCCAGCTCGGCGGCCTGGTCCTCGTGCTCGGCCAGCGCCACGTCGAGCGCGCCCGCGTAGGTCGCCGACGCCGTCTCCAGCCGCAGCCGGAGAGGTTCCGCGTCCGCCGTGGCCGCCGCGAGCTGCTCCTCGAGGGACCGCACCCGGTCCTGAGCGGACCGCAGCCGCAGGACGGCGTCCACCCCGCGCCACGCGGCCTCCGCCGCCGCGGCCCGGGTCTGCTCCGCCCGCGCCGCCTCCAGCTCGGCCGCGGCCGACGCGAGCCGGAACCGGGCGGCGAGCCCGCGCAGCGCCGACCCGCGCGCCTCGGCCAGCCCGGCGCGGTCCCGGTGCTCGGCCAGCTCGGCCGCCACCTCCTCGGCCCGGTCCGCGTGCGCGGCCTCCTCGGCCTTCGCCCTGGCCACCCCGGCGGCGATGCCTGCCGCCAGCGCCGACGCCCGCGCGGCCAGCGCCTGCTCGGCCTCCTCGGCCCGGACGAACGCCGCCCGGCTCTCGGCGAGCGACCGCAGCAGCGGCGCCGCCTCGGCGGCGAAGGCCAGGTCCGCCAGCAGCTCCGGGCGCTCGGCCAGCCCCGCGCGCACCTTCTCCAGGATCTGCGAGACCTGGGCGGGCACCTCCGGATCGACGATCAGCTCCAGCAGGTACCGCACGAACTGGTCCGCGTTGCGGAACTGGAACTGCCCCTCGATCCCACCCTCGGTGGCGTTCATCTGCAGCAGCGCGGTGAAGATCCCCGGATCGAGCCCCTCGGCGTCCAACGTCTGCGCCCAGCGGTCCTGCCGGTCCGTCACGACGACGCCACAGTGCGGCACCGCGTCCCACGCCCGCAGGCCCGCGAGGAAGTCCTTCTGCGTGCTCGGCCGCCCGTCCGCCCCGAACGGCAGCAGGTCCAGCTCCGCACGGCCCTCGACCGGCCGGAACAGGTACCAGCGGGCGTTGAGCCGGTCGTGGTCCCGGTTGGGGTCCGCGGGCTGGGCCCGGTCCGCCCACTCGTAGACGGCCCCGGTGACCAGCCGCCGCCCGTCCGGCCCCGACCACTCGACCACGACGTGCCCGGTGTCCGCCCCCAGCACGTAGTCCTCGAGATGCTTGCCGGTGGCCTGGGTGGCCAGGAAGTCCCGCCGCGCAGGCCGGACCAGCGCGCAGATCAGCGACAGGACCGTGGACTTCCCGCCGCCGTTGCGCAGCCAGAGGATCGAGTCCAGCGGATGCCCCGCGGAGTCCCGGAAGTCCAGCGTGACGTCCAGGAACCGGGCCGCCGTGGGGCCCATCCGGTCGATCCGGACGCGGCTCATCTTCCACATCACGGGGGCGCTCACGCGGCGGTGCCCCGCAGCTCGCGCAGGGCGTCCAGGGCCGCCCCGCCCGCCGAGTCGGCGACGAGCAGCCGGAAGCGGTCGGTGAGGTGGTAGACGTCCGGCCCGAGCGTGCCCGCCTCGCGGGCCGCACCCTGGTCGACGAGCCAGCCCAACGCGTCCTCGATCGCCTTCAAGGTGCAGCCGCGACCGCGCCGCCCGGTCTGGGTGGTGATCAGCTGCGGCATGTCGGCGTAGGCCTCGGCGGCCGCGCGGGCGCGCTCCTCGGCCGAGCCCTCCGCGCCCTGCTGGGCCTTGAGGGTGTCGATCGCGGAGCGCAGGAACTCGTCCACCTTCACGACGTCGACGAGCTTCGTCTCGGGGTCGTCGAAGTCGACGTCCTGCGGGTAGGCGTAGGCCGCGATGCCGATGAGCACCAGCCCGAAGATCAGTTTCTCGGTCGTGTCCATGGTGCGCAGGTCGGCGAGCCGGGTCGCGAACGGGCCGCCCGGCTCGGGGGCCAGCACGATCCCCGAGCGCGGGGTGCCGAGCACCTCGAGCCCCAGCCCCTCGGCCATGGTGTCCACGACGTCCCGGAACCGCAGCTCGCTGCGGTAGCGGTCCAGCAGGGCGCGGTACTCGCTGCCCTCGACGGGGCGGGAGCGGCGCTGCAGCCCGAAGGCCACCAGTTCGGCAGCCGCCCTGACCTGGGTCAGATCGGCGGCGACGGCAGTACTCACGACTCGCTCCGCTCGGGATCGCTCACGACTCGCTCCGCTCGGCGGGGGGGATGGTCACTGGGCCTCCACCGGTTCCCGGTCCACGGCGCGCAGCACCAGGTCCCGGCCGCGGGCCAGCGGATGGTCCAGCTCGAGGTCGGTCGGCTCGGCGACGAGTCCCGCGGCCAGCTCGCCCGCGCTCTCGGGCGGCTCGTCCGCGTCGACCGGGTCCGGCGCGAACGCCCACAGCGCGGTGAGCAGGACCAGCTCGGCCGTGTCCGCCGACCCGCACGCGTCGAGCAGGTCCGACAGCCGGGCGGGCTCCGCGCGCACCGTGTCCAGCACCTCCCGCGCGGCCTCGACGACCTCCGCCGGATAGCGCTGCACGTCCTCCTCGGGGGCGTCCTCCAGACCGCTCTCCTCGGCCGTCGGCTCGACCGTCTCGCGCTGTCGCGGGGGCGCCCAGAGCTGGTCCACAAGGTCGTCGAACCGGACGAGCCGGGGCACGCTCACGCCAAGGGCCCGGTCGGCGAACGCGGTGGTCACGGGCTCGGCCCGCTCCCGCGGCAGCCCCAGCGCGGGAACCAGGACGTCGTCACCCAGCGCGAGCATCCGCAGCCTGCGCCGCCGCGTCAACCGCTGCCTGACCTGCGCGGACAGGAACACCTCCCGCGCGCCCACCAGCCTGCGCTCGAGATCCAGGTGCACCTGCCGGACCCGGCTCAGCAGGTCGACGATCCGGCCCGACGCCGCCCGGACGTCCGCCGAGGTCTCGGCGTCCAGCCCGCTCTGCACGTGCTCCAGGAACCGGTCGTCCTCGCCGATCCGCTCCTCGACGTGCCTGCGCGCGATCGTGAGCCGCTCCGGCACGTCGACCAGCCAGTCGTGGGTGCCGACGTCCCGGCGCGTGGCGTCGAGCAGCTCGGAGAGCGTGGCGGCGATGCCGACCGAGGTGCGTTCGGCCTGGGCGGCGGTGCGGGCGGCGGCGTCGAACCGGCGGTCGTCCAGCTGGCGTTGCAGGACGTGGGCGAGGGCGCGGTCCGCGTCCTCGAGGTCGACGTCCAGCCCGTGCAGGAACAACGTGATCGCCTGGTCCGACGCCGTGAGCACCGCCCCGTACTCCGCCTCGCGCAGCGACAGCAGCCGGAAGGAGTAGGGCTCGCGCACGACCTCGTCGCCGGAGAGATCCGCGAACCAGTAGGTGAACCGGCGGTGCTCGTGGGCCTCGTTGAGCAGGCCCTTGAGCACCAGCTGGGCGACGTCTCGGGCCTGGCCCGCGCGCTCCGGGGACATCCGGGCGGCGAGCGCGGTCAGGTCGTCCGCCACCTCGTCCAGGGTCGCCTCCCGGGCGAACCCCATCGACCCGACGACGAGGTCCACGGCGGCCAGCGCGAGCTGACGGAGGTCGAAGGCCTCGTCCGCCACCCCGGCGTGGGCGGCGTTGCGGACCAGCCGGGAGAGGGGGTCGGTGAGGGCGAGCGCACGCCAGCGGGCCCGGGCGGTCGCGTCCGCCGCGGGCGACACCACAGCGCCAGCCGTCATACCCCCGACCTTAGGGAAGCCGACCGACAGGAACTTCTCAGGGCCTTCTCTTCGTTCCGCAGGCTTCTCTCAGGCCCCTCACACCCGGCAAAGGGACACTCGGGGAGGAAACCGAAAGGAGACCCCTGTGATCGCCTCCCTCCTCGGGCTGGTGCTGGTGCTGTTCCAGCTGGTCCTGCTCGCGCGGGTGATCGTCGACTGGGTCGGGGTGCTCTCGCCCGGCGGCGGCACCGCGATGTACCAGGCCCGACGCATCACCCACGGCATCACCGAGCCCGTCATCGCCCCCGTGCGACGGGTGGTCAAGCCCGTGCAGCTCGGCGGGGTCAGCCTCGACCTCGCCTTCATCATCGTGTTCGTGGCGGTGCTGGTCCTGCGCACCGCGGTGGTGCCCCTGATCCCCGTCTGACCTCTCACCCTCCTCCGGCCGGTCAGGGGTACCGGCGCACGTAGGGTCGCGACATGAGGAGGAGACGGCCCGCGCCGCTGCCCCAGCGCCACGGGCTCGATCCCGTCCGACTCCGCACCCCGGACTCGGGGCCGTGGGCGACCCTGCGCGAGCACCTCGTCGAGCGGCTGCCGCGGGTGGCGCCGGAGCGGGTGGCCGAGATGCTGAACGAGGGCAGGATCGTCGACGAGACAGGCCCTTTGACCGTGGATTCCCCGTTCATTCCGGCATCCTTCGTGTGGTTTCACCGGGATCTTCCCCACGAGGTGCCGGTCCCGTTCGACATCGGGATCGTCCACCGGGACGACGACCTGGTCGTCGCCGACAAACCGCACTTCCTCGCCACCATCCCGCGCGGGCGGCACGTCCTCGAGACCGCGCTCGTCCGGCTGCGCCGCGACCTCGACCTGCCGCTGCTCGCCCCCGCACACCGCCTGGACCGGGTCACGGCGGGCCTCGTGCTGTTCGTCGCGCGGCCGGAGCTGCGGGGGCGCTACCAGACGCTGTTCCGCGACCGCCGGGTCCGCAAGACCTACGAGGCCGTCGCCGGCTACCGCGCCGACCTGGAGCTGCCGCGGATCGTGCGCAGCCGGATCGTGAAGGAGCGCGGGGTCGTCCGCGCCTACGAGGAGCCCGGCGAGGCGAACGCCGAGACCCGCGTCGAGCTCGTCGCGCAGGACGGGGACCACGGCTACTACCGGCTGCACCCGCACACCGGCCGCACCCACCAGCTGCGGCTGCACCTCGCGGGGCTGGGCATCCCGATCCTGGGCGACGACTTCTACCCGGACCTGCACGAGACCCCGCTGGACGACTTCAGCTCACCGCTGCAGCTCCTCGCCCGCACCCTGGAGTTCACCGACCCCCTCACCGGTGCGCACCGCCGGTTCGACAGCGCGCTGCGGCTGGCGGCCTGGCCGGACACCCGGGAGGGTGCGGTCGGGGGACGACAGCCCGACGGAGCCGGGGCGGGTGGATGAGACCGGTGACGAGCCGAACGGCGGCGTGTCGGGTCGACATCGTCGATTCTGAGGACACCGTGCGCCGTTCGGTCGAACATCACGGGGCGCCGGCAGCAGCGACGCGCCGCTCGGCGCGTCCGCCGCGTCGCGCACCGTGACCGCCTCTCAGTGAGACAACGTCCGGTGTCCTCCCCTTCGTAAGGTCGGCTCGTGCGGGTCCCGGCCCCGGCGCACGCCCCCCGCCGCCGTGGACGGGGCCCGCACGATCGACCCGATCGACGAGTCGGTCCTCGCTCCCCGCGAACAACTCCAAGGACACCCACGATGACGCTCCCCCGTCCCCTCCGGGTCGTCGCGCTCACCGGCGCGGCCGCCCTCTCCCTGCTCCTGTCCGGCTGCGCCGCCTCCGGTTTCGTCGACGCCCGGGACGCCGCGCCCGTCGGCGCCACCGCCGAGGTGTCCGGCGGCACCGCGGGAACCACCGTCTCCCCGACGGGCGGGCTCGGCACCGCGGTCACCGCCGTCGGGACCGTGGTGACCACCGACGGCTTCACCGTCTACCGCTTCGCCCAGGACGGCACGACCCCCTCGCAGCCGACGTGTCTCGGCGCCTGCGAGGCCCAGTGGCCGCCGGTCCACGGCGACGGCCAGCCCGCGTTGCAGGGCATCCCGGCGGGCCTGGTCGGCACCGTCGGGCGGCCGGACGGCACCCAGCAGCTGACCCTCAACGGCTGGCCGCTCTACCGCTACGCAGGCGACACCCGCCCCGGCGAGGCGAAGGGCGAGGGGATCGGCGGGACCTGGGCGGCCATGGGCGCCAACGGTTCCCCCGCCGCGAACGGGCCGTCCGCCAGCCCGGCCGCGGCCCCGAGCGCGGTGCCCGCGGGCTCCGCGGCCGCCCTGCACAACGGCACGGGCGCCCACCCGGGCGCGGTCACCGAAGGGCGATAGGCAGGCACGTCACGCCCTGGATCAGGGTGCTCTCCCGCCACGTGAGAGAGCCGGGTCCGCGTCCGCGCGCAGCGCCGCGAGCTGGTCCGGATGCCGCAGCAGGGCGAGCGTCCCGTGGGCGATGGGGTCGACGGTGGTCTCGTGCCCGGGACCCCCGGCCGCTACTCCCCCGTGCTGGTGCCGCGGGGCAGCGGCCTGCCGCATGGCCTAGCGGCGGCGGTCGTCGTCCCAGAGACCCTCGCCCGTCCACGGGTCCCGGTCCTCGTCGAACCGCTCGAGGACCGGGCCGGGGAGGGGACCCTGCGGCGCGTCCTGGAAGGAGCGCTCCTCGGCCTCCTCCGGGTCCGCCGCGCGGTGCCTGCCCGCCTCCAGCCCGCGCTGGTAGGTCGACAGCCGGTAGCGGACCTTCTCGGGGGCCCGCTCGGCGGGCATCTCCGACTCCGCGGCGGGCCGACGGCCCTGGCGCAGCGGCGGGGTGACCATCTGCTTGCCGGGGCGGCGCTGCGGGAGGCCGCTCTCGGTGACCCGCGGCGGCGGGGAGTCCTCGGCGCGGGCGGCGCGCTCGGCGGCGGCGCGCCACTCGTCGTCCCGGGTGCCGGACCAGCTCGGCGATCCGGCGGCCGGTGGCGCGGACGCCGCGCCGCCGGTCAGCCAGCTGTCGGCCAGCCCGAACGAGGAACCGTTGGCGTGCCCGTTGCCGTTGGTGTGCCCGTTGACCGCGTGTCCGTTCGCGGGGGCCGGATCGTCGTCCGTGCGGAACCACGCCGACGCGACCGCGGCGAAGATCGGGGTGCCCTCCAGGTCCGCGCCCGCGCGGGACAGGCCGGCGTCGAACGGGCCGAACAGCTCGTCGATCGACGCGGGCTCGGGCGCCGCGCCCTCGCGGACCGGCTCCCAGGTGATCTCCGGCGCGCTGGGCGTGCGGGCCGCCGGGACGGGCTCGGGCGGGCGCACCCCTGGCGCGGGCTCGACGAGGGCCCGCGGGAACCGGACCAGCGCCACCGTGCCGAAGCCGGGGGTGGTGGGTCCACCGAGCGGGGCCTGCAGCTCCACCCTCGCGCCGAGCCTGCGCGCGAGCCGGGCCGCGAGGTGCAGCCCGAGGCGCTCCGGCGGGACCGGGCCGGACCCGCCGCCCGCGATCTCGTTCTCCAGCGCCGCGGCCTGCTGCCACGGCAGCTCGACGCCCTCGGCCTGCAGCTCGATCGTGACGCCGCCGTCCCCGGCCCAGCGCCCCACCAGCTCGATCCGCCCGCTGCGCGGCGCGGTGCGCTCGGTGTGGGCGAGCAGCTCGGCCAGCACCTGCCCAGCGCCCACGGCCACCCCCGGGGGCAGCGCGGCGGAGGGGGCGGGTGGCACGGAGACCCGGCGGGGCTCCTCGGCGCCCGCCGCGGTGTCGGCGAGGATCCGGCCGAAGCCGGTCGGCACCGGGCCGCGGCGCTCGGGACGGCCGCCGACCAGGCTGAGCACGCTCTCGCCGTCCCGCAGCAGGCGGCGCGCGCCCGCGGCGATCTCGGCGCCCTCGGCGGAGTCCGGGCCGAGCCGCTCGGCGACCCCGAGCTGCCGCTCGGCGTGGCCGCAGATCCGCCGCGCCAGTCCGGCGAGCAACGCGTCCGCCCCGTCCGCCGGGCTCTCCGGCTCGTCGAGCCAGGAGGGGGACGAGAGGTCTCGCTCCACACTGTCCTCCGCTGGTCCGTACCCCGATCCGGCCGGGTCGCCGCACGGACCGGCGGGGCCGGGTTCCGCCGGGGGAGCTGCGCGCCCGACATCTGAAGGTCGATCGGGACATTACCGGGGCGACCCGCCGTACGAGGCCCCTCCGCTGGGCGTGCGATGACCGGTCGCCTCCGGGTGGACCGGCGGTGAACGGCAAGCCGACACGCCGATCGGGTGACGAGGAATCCACCCGGCGCAGGAGACGACACCGTCACCGGGAGAGAGAGCAGGCGCCCCGTCCGCGACGCTGCGGCGGTGCGCCCGGTCACAAGCTAGGTCACCGTCGGTCCTGAGTCCAGGCTCCGGACGGACCTATTCGAAGCGGGCGGGGTCGCCTGCGCCCTTGCGGACGATCTCGGGCTCCGGACCCGACAGGTCGACCACGGTCGTGGGCTCGGTGCCGCACTCGCCGGAGTCCACGACGCCGTCGACCGCGTGGTCCAGCGCCTCCTTGATCTCCCACCCGATCGTGGGCGGGGTCTCCTCGTCCGGCAGCAGGAGCGTGGAGGACAGCAGCGGCTCGCCGAGCTCCGCGAGCAGCGCCTGGACGACCCGGTGGTCCGGGATGCGCACACCGACCGTCTTCTTCTTCGGGTGCAGCAACCGCCGCGGGACCTCCTTGGTCGCCGGGAGGATG
>Ga0068860_100005615_pt1 | contig 12675 bp, 11 predicted proteins | sample KBSSwiS32_FD_66597 | JGI IMG/M metagenome (GOLD analysis project Ga0068860, IMG submission 66597) | Switchgrass rhizosphere microbial communities from Kellogg Biological Station, Michigan, USA - KBS Switchgrass S3-2 | ecosystem: Host-associated > Plants > Roots > Rhizosphere > Soil ... | reverse complement strand
CCGAGGAGCCCACGCCGGCGCAGTGGGTCCCGCCCGCGGCGCCCGAAGCCCCCTCCCCCCTCCAGTGGTCCGTCCCGCTCCCCGCTCCAGAGGAGCCCGCGCCCGAACCCGCGCCGACCGCCCTGGACTGGGTCTCCGGAGATCTCCCCGCGGTTCCGGACCTCCCGCCTCCGCCGGTACCCGACACGTCCTCACCGCCCATCGCGGCGGCCGCCGAAGAGGAAGAGGAGAGCTGGGCGGAGATCTCCCCGCTGACCCCCATCCTGCACCCCGAGCACCGCCCGCCCTCCTCGCCTCCGCCACCGCCCGCGGCCGCGATGGAAGACGTCGACGTGGACGTAGACGTCGGGGAGGAAGAGGAGATCGAGCTCACCGAGTCCATGGAAGCCGGTGAGATCGTCGCGGACGAGGTGACCGACGACATCTCGGTGGACGTCGCGATCACGCCGAATCCTCCGCCTCCGGTCCATCACGCATCTCCGCCGCCGGCGACCTTCAACGCGGCCACCACGCTGGCCTCCGCGACCAACCCGCTCCGCCGCCAGGTGCTCCCCACCGACGCGGCGACCACGCTCGTCTCCCCCACCCCGATCACCGACCACATCCCCACCCTGGTGGTGGGAGGCGACTCCAAGAAGCGGAAGGCCGCGTTCGGGGACGGGACGGACGTGCTCTCCGCCTCGTTCATCGAGGGCGAGCACCGCGTCATCATCCACACCGTCGAGGGCCAGGTGAAGCGCGGGGTGATCCGCGACGTGGACCTGATGGATCAGGCGATCCCCCTCGAGCAGCAGGCCGGCTTCGCCCCCGAGCGCATCCCGGTGGGCCGGGTGAAGGCCATCTTCTTCATGACCCAGGCCGGCGTGCGACTCCCGGCGCCGAACGGCGAGAAGATCCGCGTCACCTTCCGCGACGGCCGGCAGGTGGCCGGCTTCTCCAACGACTACAAGGCGTCGGACCTCGGCTTCTTCATGGTGCCGGCGGACACGCGCACCAACACCGCCCGGATCTACGTCTTCCGCTCCAGCGTCCAGGGCATCGCGGCTGGCTGAGCCTGATCGGCCGCGGCCGCAGGCCGCCCCATCAGCCCACGCGAACCCCAGCGCGCGCGCCACCGCCGGCGCCGCGACTTTGGGCGCGGAGAAGGGGTGGTCGAGGGGAGGCCACACCAGGAGCGCCGTCGCCCAGATCGCCACCGGGGCGAGCAGCCGGGCGGCGCAATCGAGCCCGCGGGTGTTCGTAGGAGAAGACAAGGAGGACCATCCCACCATGGACAAGAAGACCTGCCCCACCTGCCGCACCGAGATCGAGGCCGGCGCCTTCCGGTGCCCGCATTGCCGGGCCCGGCAGCCGGACATGCCTCCCATGCACCGCGACGTGCCGGGGCGCGTGCTGGCGGGGGTCTGCGCGTCCATCGCCCGCGAGCTGCAGGTCGACGCGACGATGGTCCGGATCGCCTTCGCCGTGGGCTGCCTGCTCTCCGGCGGGCTGGTCTTCGGCGCCTACGTGATGATCTGGCTGCTCACGCCCTTCCAGGCGGGCGGCCGGGCGCCCGCGACCCGGGCGCTGGACTGGCTGGAGGGCCTGCTCAAGTCCTCCACCGCGCCGCGCCCGGATCGGGACGAGCGCGCCTCCCCGTAGGCAGGCGCGCCCGCGCGTCGAAACGGCCAGCTACTTCTTCGGGGCCGCCTTCTCGCCCGGCTTGGCCTCCGGCTTCGCAGGAGCGCCCGGGGCCGCCGCCGGCTTCTCCGCCAGCTCCACGTCGATGTTCACCTTGACCTCGTCACCCAGCACCACGCCGCCCTTCTCGAGCGCGGGGCCGGCCCAGGTCATGCCGAAGTCCTTGCGGCTGATGGTGGTGGAGGCGGAGGCGCCGCGCTCCATGACGCCGCCCATCATCGGGTTCTTCATCGGCTCGGTCAGCTCCTCCACGTCGAGCGTGACCGGCTTGGTCGTGCCGTGCATGGTGAGGTTCCCCTCCACCTTCCAGGAGCCCTTCTTGGCGCCCTTGGAGACCTTGGTGGACTCGAAGGTCATGGTGGGGAACTTCTCCACGTCGAAGAAGTCGGGCGACTTGAGGTGCCCGTCGCGCTTTTCCTGGCCGGTGCTGAGGGTCTTCACGTCGATGGTGGCCTTCACCGTGGACTTGGCCGGGTCCTTGTCGTCCAGCATCACCTCGCCGGTGACGCCGCCGAACTCGCCCCGCACGTTCGTCACCATCATGTGACGGATGGAGAAGCTGGCGTGCGAGTGCGCCGGGTCGACCTCGTAGCGGGTGGCGGCCTGCGCGCCGCCGGCGACGAGCGCCATGGCGGCCAGAAAGATCATCTTCATGGTGCGTATGCTCCTTGAGCTGTTTCGTGCTCGGGCGCCCGCGGCATTGCGGGCTGGTCCGGCGCGGCTGAACTAGCAAGCACCCGCGCGGGGCGCACGAAAAAACGAGCCCCGCACGGTCACGAAGCTCATCGCCTCCGGGGTGGAGCGGCGCGACGGCGGCGGACGGCGGCGTAGACGCCGAGCGCGGCGAAGAACGCGGCGGACACGCCCAGGTTGCGCCAGCGCGCGCGCTGGCCCTGGTCGACGGCGACGGCCGCGGAGAGCGGCGCGGTGCCGCCGGCGCGCGCCATGGCCTCCTTCACCGCCTCCACGGGCACGGCGAACATCAGCGTCCCCTGCCGCCCCATCCCGCTGTTGATGATCCCCACCACCTCGCCGGCGCCGTTGATCACCGGCGAGCCGCTGTTCCCCGCGGCGCCCCCCACGTCGCACTGGAGCAGCTTCCCGTCCGGGTCGTCGAACTCCTCCACCTCCCCGCCCCGGAGGTCCTGGGACAGCCCGTGCTCGCGGATGGCGGAGATGGTCCCCGGCGCGACCGTCCAGCCCAGCCCCAGCGGCGCGCCGATCACGGTGATCGCCCCGCTCTCCACCAGCGACTCGGAGGAGCCCAGCGCCAGGGGCTGGTATTCCCCGGCCTCGATCCTCACCAGCGCCACGTCGCGCTTGGAGTGCTCGATCAGCACGCCCAGCACCTTCTTCCGGGTCCCGTTGGGGAACTCGGCCACCATGCGCGACCCGGCGCCGTCCACCACGTGCCGGTTGGTGGCCACCACGCCGGAGGCGTCCACCACGAAGCCGCTGCCGGTGCCCAGCACGTCCCCCACCGCGGACTCGCCCAGGATGCGCACCACGGACTGCTTGAGCGCGCTCACCTTCTGGGGGGTCAGGTCCGTCGTCCCGGCGCCCGCCAGCGCCGGCACCACCGCGGCGAGCAGCAGGGCGTGCACGGCCGGGGATGGTACCAAAGCTCAGGCCCCGAGAACCCAGGGGACGCTGGTGCGGCGTCCTGCGGCCGCGGGCTCAGTGCAGGTAGCGGTCGGAGTCCGAGCGCATGTTCCGCTCGCCCGTGATCATCCGCAGCCGCTTCGAGCGCCGCCGCACCTGCTGCTCCAGCCGCCAGGACTGCGCCTTGAGCCAGAGGTCCCGCGGGGTCCCCACCCGCATGTAGACCCAGCAGCAGCCCAGGGCGATGGCCTCCGGCACCACCGCCTGCCAGGCCCCGAACACCGCCACCAGCAGCACGAAGAAGGCGCCGATGGCGGCGAACGTGTTGCCGGTCACCGCGATGCCCCAGAAGTTGGTCTGGCTGCGGTCCAGCCGCAGGCCGTAGAGCACCCAGATGGAGCCCACCAGCGCCCAGCCGCCCTGCAGCTCCACCATGCGCAGGGACTTCACCAGCAGCGACAGGGCCACGGTGAGCACGCCGGCCAGGAAGACCGTCGTCAGCAGCACCGTGAGCATCCGCTTGGTCCCCCACCACTGCTCCAGCCCGCCGCCCGTCTGCCAGATGATGAGCGCGCCGAAGATGATGCCCATCGGGCTGTAGTCGAGCGGGATGTAGGTCACCAGCTGCCACAGGGTGAAGTCGGTGACGACCTCCGCCGGGACCAGCCCCAGGCGCACGCTGGTGTTCCGCTCGACGAGGTAGCCCACGATCGAACAGATGATGAACGCGGCGGTCAGCTTCGCCGCGGCCGTGCGGACCGACGGGAGCGAAAAACGGACTCGGCGGCGCGGGGGAGCCATAGGTCCACAAAGCTGGCCGGGCGGGCCCGGTTTCGCAAGTCGAAGCGCCCGCCTACTTCTGGCGGTAGAACAGGGTGATCGTCAGACAATGGAACTCCTTGTCCGACGACTGGGTGACCATCTTGTCGACGATCTCCACGTTCTGGTTGTCCTTGAGCCACCTGGTGATGGTCTCGCCCATCTGCTCCCGGTCCCGCGCCAGCGTGGTCGAGAAGACCTTGATCCCCGTGAAGATTGGCTGCGCCATGCCCCGCCTCGTCCGTAGCCTGCCTACCTGATTAGCCCGAAAGCCGTTTCCCCTTCAACACCGCGCCGCGGGCGAGCAGGCCGTGGGCGGCCACCACCTCCAGGATTTCCTCGTCTTTGAGGGTCCAGTGGCAGGTCTTGGCGCGCTTGAGGATGTCCTGGCAGAGGGCCTCCTCGCAGGGGATACCCCGCTTCTCCAGCCAGTACTTCACGTTGCTCATCCCGCTCATGTGGCCGATCTCGATCTGCTGGTGCTTGCCGAACTCGCCCGCCGGCACGCCCGAGTAGACCCGGTCCGCCAGCCACTCGTCGCCGCGCTTCTGCGCCTTGATGATGGCGGCGGCGTGCACGCCGGTGGCGGTGCGGAAGGCGTCCGACCCGGAGAGCGGGTAGTTCACCGGGATGGGGATGCGGCAGGCCTGGGAGACCTTCTGCACATACGGCACCAGCTTGGACAGGTCGTGGTCGAACCAGCCCATCAGCTTGAGGTTGAGCAACAGCTGGTCCATGGAGGTGTTGCCCACGCGCTCGCCCACGCCCAGGCCGCAGCCGTGGAGCCGCTCGGCGCCCGCCTCCAGCGCGGCGACGGCGTTGGGCACCGCCAGCCCGCGGTCGTTGTGGCCGTGCCACTCCAGCTTCACGCCCTTGGCGCCGATGCCGGCCAACAGCCCCTTGGCCCAGCCCACCAGCGCGCGGGCGCCGTCCGGGGTGGCGTGGCCCACGGTGTCGCAGAGCACCAGCCGGGCGGCGCCGTGCTCCACCGCGGCCCGGAAGATGGGGTCCAGCGTGGAGGGCGACGAGCGCACCGTGTCCTCGGTGACGTAGGCGACCTCCAGGCCCTCCTTCACCGCGAAGTCGATCGCCTCCACCGAGGTGCGGACGATGAAGCCCACGTCCCAGTCCTCGGCGAACTGGCGGATCGGCGAGGAGCCGATGAAGGTGTACAGCACCAGCTTCTGCCCGCTGCGCTGCTGCGCCTCCGCCACGGGCTTGATGTCCGCCAGCACGGTGCGGGCGGCGGCGCCCGGGGAGACCTTCAGCTTCCGCTTCTGGATGTAGCGGCACATGGCCACCACGTCGTCGAAGGCGCGCTGGCCGGCGCCGGGGAGGCCGATGTCCGCGGAGCGGATGCCCAGGGCGTGCATCAGCTCCAGGATCTCCAGCTTGTCCTCCAGTGGCGGGTCGGTCACCGAAGGGGACTGCAGCCCGTCGCGCAGCGTCTCGTCGAACAGCTCGAACGCGTGGGGTGGGCGCGGGCGCGGCTGCACCACGTTCCAGTCGTAGATGATCTCCTGCTCCGGCGGCCGGTGCTTCGGCGTTTTCATGGCGCCGCGCTTCACGTCAGGCGGTGCGGCCGGCTCGCCGGGCCTGACAGCTCAGCTCGTCCTTGCACGCGGGCCCCAGCCCGTCGGGGTGCGGCCCCAGCGGGGTCTTGTCGGACTCCTCCACGCCGCACAGCACGCACTTGCGCTTGCGATTCTTGCGCTCGGCGCGGCGCTGTTCGGCGATGGCCTTGGCCCGCTCCCGCGCCTTCTTGCCGTCCTCCATCTCGCTCATTCCCCGTCCCTTTAGAGCGCTTCGACCAGGAGAGCAATGCCCTGTCCGCCTCCGATGCAGGCGGAGCCGATGCCGTAGCGCGCCCCCCGTCGCTTCAGCTCATAGAGCAGGTGCATGGTGATGCGGGCGCCGGACGCCCCCAGCGGGTGCCCCACCGCGATGGCGCCGCCGTCCACGTTGGTGCGGTCGCGGGGGAGGCCCAGCTCCTTCTCCACCGCCAGGTACTGCGGGGCGAAGGCCTCGTTCACCTCGAAGAGGTCGACGTCGGAGAGCTTGATCTCCGCGCGCTCGAGCAGGGTGCGGACGGCCGGCGCGGGGCCGATGCCCATGATGGTCGGGTCGCACCCGGCGATGCCCCAGTTCAACAGCCGGCCAATGGGCTGCCACCCCTTCTTCTCGGCGGCGGACCGGGAGGCGACCACCATGGACCCGGCGCCGTCGCAGATGCCGGAGGCGGCGCCCGCGTGGACCACCCCGTCCTTCTTGAACACCTTGGGGAGCTTCTTCAGGCCCTCCAAGGTGGTGTCGGGGCGGTTGTGCTCGTCGCGCTCGAAGAGGGTGGTCCCCTTCTTGGCCTTCAGCTCCAGCGGGAAGGTCTCGCTCTTGAAGCGGCCCGCCTCCTGCGCGGCGGCGAAGCGGCGCTGGGAGAGGACGGAGTACTCGTCCACCGCGTCCTGGGAGATCTGGTACTTCACCGCCAGGTTCTCGGCGGTGATCGCCATGGGCGCGGAGGTGTAGCTGTCGGTGAGCGCGCTCCAGAGGGAATCCTCCAGGCCGCCCTTGCCCAAAGGGATGCCCCAGCGCGCGCCGCGGATGACGTGCGGCGCCTGGCTCATCGACTCGGTGCCGCCGGCCAGGACCACCTGCGCCTGGTCGGTGAGGATCAGCTCCGCGGCGGTGACGAAGGCCTGGAAGCCGGAGCCGCAGAGGCGGTTGACCCCCAGCGCGGGGACGGGGATGGGGACGCCGGCGCGCAGGCCCACGTGGCGCGGGAGGTAGATGGCGTCCGCGGAGCTCTGGATGACGTTGCCGTAGACGACGTGCTGGACGTCCTCGGGCGCGACCTTGGCTTGCTGGAGGGCGGCCTTGGCGGACTCCACGGCGAGGTCGGTGGCGGTGAGATCCTTGAGGGCGCCGCCGAAGGTGCCGAACGGCGTCCGCTTGCCGGACAAGAACCACAGCTCTTCAGTCTTGGAAACGGTTCGCATCTACGCGGCTCCTCCGAGTGCGTCGAAGACCTGCGCGCCGTGGTGGCGGATGGCGGGCACCAGGCCGCCCTCCCGCCGCAGCGCCTGGACGATGGGGCTGGGGCGTTCGGCCTTGAAGGTCTGCCCGGAGGCGACGTGCGTCACCGCGCCGGCGGCGAGGTCGATGGAGAGCTCCGCGTCCTCGGCCGCCAGCTCGTGGAAGCGCGGGTCGGTGACGACGAGGTAGGGGAGCGCCTCGTTGACCAGGTTGCGCTTGTGGATGAAGGCGTAGCTCTTGGCGATCACCGCCTGGATGCCCGCGCCCAGGAGCGCCCACACCGCCTGTTCGCGCGAGCTGCCCGAGCCCCAGCCGGCGCCCGCCACCACGATGGTCCGCCCCGCCTGCGCCCGCGGGTGGAACTCCGGGCGGACGTGGTGGAAGGCGTGAGGGCCGATCTCCTCCAGCTTGGTGAGGTGGCAGAACTCCCCGGGGATGATGGCGTCCGTGTCCACGTTGTCGCCGAAGCGCTGGACGCGGCCGCGGAGCCGGGTGGCGGTGGCGGCGGGGGCGGTGGTGGCCGTCGCGCCGGCGGGCGGCTGGGAGACGTGGATCTCCGGCTCGGAGACGCGGACGTCGTGCGCGCGGTGGGTGGAGGGGCGCTGGAGGACCTGGTTGAAGCGGTCGCGGTCCACGCGGTCGAGCAGCGGGCGCGGGTCAGCCAGCTTCATCTCCACGGCGGAGGCGGCGACGGTGGCGCCGGTGGCGAGCCAGGCGAGCGAGCCCTGGCCCATGCGGTTCTCGTAGTTGCGGTTCTGGGAGGAGAGCCAGACCTCGCCCGGGAGCGCCTTCTCGGAGGCGACGCCTAGGCACATCGAGCACCCCGGCGGGCCGATGCGGAAGCCGGCGCGCTCGTAGAAGTCCCACAGGCCGGATTGCTTGAGGCGCGCCTGGATGGAGAGGTCGCCCGGGACCACCAGCTTCTTGGCCGACGCCGGGAGCGGCGCGCGGCCCCTGGTGGCCTGCTCCAGGATGAGCGCGCCGAGGACGAGCTCCTCCTCGGTGGTGGTGCAGGCGCCGATGAAGCAGCCGTCGAGCTTCATCCCCAGGTGCTCGGAGACGGGGAAGACGTTGTCCGGGGAGAAGGGCTTGGCGACCAGCGGCTGGAGCTTGCCCAGGTCGATGGCGTGGCGCTCGAGGTACGGGGCGTCCGGGTCGGCGCGGAAGTAGAGGGCGTCGGCGTTCTCGCCAGGGCGGCGGGCCAGCCACTGGGCGACCACCTCGTCCGCCTCGAAGATGCCGTTGAGGCCGCCGAACTCGGCGGTCATGTTGGCGATGGTGAAGCGGGTGTCGGTGGAGAAGCGGCGGGCGGCGTCCCCGCGGTACTCCACGCTGCGCTCCATGGCGACGGTGTTGCGGCGGAGCTCGCCCAGCGTCTGGAGGATGACGTCCTTGCCGCCGAAGCCGAAGGGGAGGTCGCCGAGGTACTCGACGGAGATCGCCTCCGGGACCTCGATCCACGACTGGCCGAGGACCATGGCGGCGGTGATGTCCGCGCCGCCCAGGCCGATGGAGAAGGCGCCCATCCCGCCGTGCGAGGAGGTGTGGGAGTCCGCGCCGAGGACGACCTGCCCGGGCTGGACGAGGTCCCGGTAGAACTTGGTGTGCAGGATGGTGACGTTGGCGTCGTAGAAGTGGCGGAGCTTGGCCTCCGCGGCGAAGTCGCGGGAGAGCTGGGTGAGCTTCTGCGCGCGCTTGTCGCTGGCGAGGGTCACCGGGTCGACGGTGTGGTCGACGGCGAGGAAGAAGCGGTCCGGGTCGTGGATCTTCGGGCGGCCCAGCGCCTGGTAGGTGCGGTCCATCCCGTTCCACGCGAGCTCGGAGGCGATGGTCCAGTCCACGCGGACCTGGAGGATGTCGCCGGCCTGCACCCACGGGCGCGTCAGCCCGCGCGCGTGATGGGCGAGGATCTTCTGCGTCAGCGTCATCGGCTTGCGGCCGGTGGTCTGCTCGGCGGTCATGATTGCGGGGCTCTGTACACCAAAGGGTAACCGCGTGCAGTGATCGTCGCCCGGTGGTGTTGCGCGCTGCGCCACGTCGGTTGAGGGCTGGACAACCCGCGTTCGTCCGGATTGGGTACGAGCGTGTCCGTGTCCGGTCCGCGCCAGGTGCCCACCCAGTACGGTTACGACCTGTGGGCGGAGACGTACGACGACGCGAGCGGGGCGCTGCGAGCGCTGGAGGAGGTGGAGGTCGACCGGCTGCTCGAGGAGGTGGCGGGGTTGCGGGTGCTGGACGCGGGGTGCGGGACGGGGCGGCACGCGGTGAGGTTGGCGGGGAGGGGCGCGGCGGTGACGGGCGTGGATTTCTCGGAGGGGATGCTGGCGCGGGCGAGCGCGAAGCCCGGGGCGGAGGGAGCGCGGTGGGTGCGGCATGACCTGGAGCAGCCGCCGCTGCCGTTCGAGGCGGGCGCGTTCGAGAGGGTGGTGAGTGGGTTGGTGCTGGACCACATCGAGCGGCTGGAGCCGTTCCTGCGGGAGCTGCGGAGGGTCTGCGCGGTGGGTGGCCGGGTGGTGTTGACGGTGGTGCACCCGGCGGTGCTGTTGAAGGGGTTGTCGTCGCGGCTGAAGGACCCGGCGACGGGGGAGCTCATCCTCCCGGCGTACTACCCGCACCAGGTGAGCGACTACGTGATGGCGGCGATGCGGGCGGGGTTGCGGTTGGAGGAGCTCTGCGAGCGCGCGGCGACTGAGGAGTTGGTGGCGCGGGTGCCGGGCGCGGCGGCGTACCTCGGCTGGCCGTTGCTTCTGGCCATCCAGGCAACTCCGTGATCTCCTGGCCTCGATTCGTCAGGAGGGGGGCGACGTGCCGCCGCATCGCTGGAGCTTCTTTCGCGCGGGCGGGTTCGACCAGGTCCGCCTGGACACGGGCGCCGACTTCGCCGCGCTGGGTGAGCTCGACCCCAAGCTGTGGGTCGCGCTGAGCTGCCCCACCACGGGCGTGGAGATCGACCCCCACACGCTGGAGCTGTTGGACGACGACAAGGACGGGCGGGTGCGGTTTCCGGAGGTGTTGGCCGCGGTGAAGTGGGTGGTGGGCGTGCTGAAGAAGCCGGACCTGCTGGTGGAGGCGCCGGCGAAGCTGCCGCTGGAGGCGATCAACGACGCCACGGAGGAGGGCCGGCGGCTGGTGGCGTCGGCGAAGCAGATCCTCCAGGGGCTGGGGCGCGCGGGAGACGCGGCGATCGCGCCGGCCGACACCGCCGACACGGTGAAGATCATCGCCCGGACGCTGCTCAACGGCGACGGCGTGCTGCCGCCGGAGTCCGCGGGCGACGACGCGGTCGCGGCGGGAGCGCTGAAGGAGATCATGGCGGTGCTGGGGACCGCGAAGGACATGAGCGGGCTGCTCGGCGCCGACGCGCCGCGGGTGAGGCAGTTCTTCGCCGAGGCCCGGTCGCTGGTCGACTGGTGGAAGAAGGCCGAGGGCGACGAGAAGGTGATGCCGCTGCACGACGCGACGCTCCCGGCCTGGGAGGCGCTGCAGGCGGTGCGCGGGAAGGTGGAGGACTTCTTCGCCCGCTGCGCGATCGCCGAGATGGTGGACGCGCCGGCGGCGGCGGCGCTCAACCCGGCCCAGGAGGAGTGGCTGGCGCTGGCGCGGGAGGAGCTGTCGGGCACCCACGCGCGGCTGGCCAGCCTGCCGCTGGCGAAGGTGGCGGCGGGCGCGGCGCTGCCGCTGGCGGGCCGGGTGAACCCCGCGTGGAGCGAGCGGGTGGAGCGCTTCCGGGCCGCGTGCGTGGCGCCGCTCCTGGGCGACCACCGCCAGCTCTCCGCGGGGGAGTGGGCGCAGGTGAAGGAGCGGTTCGCCGCGCACGGGGCGTGGCTGGCGACGAGGCCGAAGACGGCCATCGACGCGGTGCCGCTGCCGAGGTTGCGGGAGCTGGTGGAGGGGAAGGCGGAGGCGGCGCTGGAGGCGCTGCTGGCGAAGGAGCAGGCGCTGGAGCCGGAGGTGAAGGCGATCACCTCGGTGGACCGGCTGGCGCACCTGGTGCGGGACCTGAAGCCGCTATTGGATAACTACGTCTCGTTCCGCGACTTCTACGGGCGGCAGAGGAAGGCCGCGTTCCAGGCGGGGACGCTGTACCTGGACTCGCGGAGCATGGACCTGTGCTTGAAGGTGGAGGACGTGGGGAAGCACTCGGCGCTGGCGGTGCAGTCCATGGCGTGCCTGGTCTACTGCGAGTGCCGGCGGCCCAACGGGGAGAAGATGAACGTGGTGGCCGCGCTGACGGGCGGCGACGCGGACTTCCTCTCGGTGGGGAGGAACGGCGTGTTCTTCGATAGGAAGGGCCGCGACTGGGACGTCACGGTGGTCAAGGTGGTGGACGCGCCGATCAGCGTGCGGCAGGCGTTCTTCGCGCCGTACAAGCGGCTGGCGCGGTTCATCACCGAGCAGGCGGAGAAGTTCGCCGCGTCGAAGGAGAAGGAGCAGGACGCGGCGCTCGCGTCGGGCGTGACGTCGTCGGCCGGGTCGGACCAGCCGACCCCGTTCGACGTCGCGAAGTTCGCCGGGATCTTCGCGGCGATTGGACTGGCGGTGGGGTCCATCGGAGGGGCGCTGGCGTCGGCGGCGGCGGGGCTGTGGGCGTTGAGGTGGTGGCAGATGCCGCTGGCGCTGGTGTTCGGGCTGTTGGTGGTCTCCACGCCGTCGATGCTGCTGGCGGCGATGAAGCTGCGGTTGAGGAACCTGGCGCCGCTGCTGGACGCGTGCGGGTGGGCGATCAATTCGAGGGTGTTCATCTCCATCCCCTTCGGGGCCACGCTGACGCAGCTGGCGTCGCTGCCGCCCGGGAGCTCGCGGTCGCTGACGGATCCGTACGCGGTGAAGCCGGCGCGCTGGCCGTGGGTGGTGCTGGGGGTGGTGGTGTTGGCCGGGGTGGGGTGGTGGCTGTACCGCACCGGGCGGCTGGATACGTGGTTGTCGTTGTTGAATTTCAGTTCGAATTTGAAGCCGTGACCTCCTCTCGAGTGGAGACCCCTTGATGCTCTGCGTTGTCGTGGCCTTGCTGCTGTCGCAGTCCGAACCCGCCGCCGCCGGGAAGCCGCCGGCCGTGGAGGAGGACGAGAAGGCGGTGCTGAGGGACATCCGCGACGCGACGAAGCGGTTGGCGGAGGCCGCCGAGCGGATCTCGCCACCGCCGCCGCCGGAGGCGCCGCCCGCGCCGAAGAAGTGGACGACGAACGTGACGGGAGGACTGACGTGGGTGACGGGGAACGTGACGTCGTTCGCGTTCGTGGGGAACGCGGCGACGACGCGGAAGGTGGACAAGACGATCATCGTGGCGAAGGCGTTCGCGGGGTACGGGGAGAAGGTGATCGACCCGTCGGTGGGGCCGAACGAGGTGCTGCTGTACAACATGGGGTTGTCGGCGCAGTTCGACTACCGCTTCACGCCGCTGATCTCGGGGTTCCTGGGCGCGGGCGCGGACGCCGACCACGTGAAGAGCGTGGAGCACCGGGAGTATGGGGACGCGGGGTTGGGCGTGCTGTGGCTGGATACGAAGGAGGGGCCGGAGGGGAAGCAGTACCAGAAGACGCTGCT
>Ga0068860_100005614_pt1 | contig 12676 bp, 4 predicted proteins | sample KBSSwiS32_FD_66597 | JGI IMG/M metagenome (GOLD analysis project Ga0068860, IMG submission 66597) | Switchgrass rhizosphere microbial communities from Kellogg Biological Station, Michigan, USA - KBS Switchgrass S3-2 | ecosystem: Host-associated > Plants > Roots > Rhizosphere > Soil ... | reverse complement strand
GTATTATGCAGAAAGCGGTTTTAAGATGGATTTGAAAATAAATCCGCTCAAAGATATCTATTTCGAAACAGAAACGCCCTTTGACAATGTAAAACACGGCAGTAAAAAAACGGTGTACATTTTTATGTCCATTGCAGTTTTGATCCTCATTATAGCCTGCATCAATTTTATGAACCTGGCCACAGCAAGGGCCACGGATCGTTCCAAAGAAGTTGGGCTTCGCAAAGTGTTGGGTGCCGTTCGCAAACAACTGATTGGACAATTTATACTGGAATCGCTTTTATTTGCAACAGTTGCAGCGGTTTTATCGATATTTCTTTTGCAACTGGTAATGCCCGCCTATACCGGGTTACTGGGGTATACATTACCGCGGTACAGTAATAATCCCGCATTGTATGTATTTATGGTAGCTGTGGTTATCATAGTTGGTTTGCTGGCCGGCAGTTATCCCGCTTTATTGCTGTCGTCCTTTTCACCCATCGAATCATTAAAAGGTAAATTCAGAACCGGAAAAAATGGCTCGCTTTTCCGCCGTGTACTGGTCGTGTTTCAATTTGGAATATCCGTGTTGCTAATCATCAGTATTACCATCATCATGAGCCAGATGAATTATGTAAAAAACACAGAACTGGGCTTCAATAAAGAACAATCGATGATTGTAAAACTCGACAATGGTGATATCTGGAACAACAAGTTCAAATTAAAAAATGATCTGCTCCGCAATCCTGCGGTACAAAGTGTGTCACTGATGTCGGGCGAACCAGGCGGATTCCATGATATCTACAGCTTTGAAGCAGAAGCCAAACCCGGAGAAAAAATGATGTTTAACACGGAGTACACCGATTTTGATTATGTAAAAACACTGGGTTTAAAAATTATTGCCGGGAGAGATTTGTCCGGACAATTTCCTACCGATACACTGGGTGCTGTGCTGATTAACCGATCTGCCGCAGCAAAACTTGGCTATACACCGGTACAAGCCGTCGGCAAATGGATTAGAAATATACAAGCGGATTCATTAAGACGCATCATCGTTGGTGTAGTCGAAGATTATCATTATGCTTCATTGAAAGAACAAATCGGATCCCTGGTTATTTCACCCGGTAGCGACAATCGCCTGGCTTTGATCAAACTAAAGACAAACCATTTGCAATCGGTAGTGAATGATATCAGTAAGAAGTATACCAGCCTGGCGCCGGCTTTTCCTTTTGAATATACTTTCCTGGATGAGAAATTCAACCTTTTGTACAAGACAGAAAACAGGCAGGAAGCGATCCTTAGTATCTTTTCCATTATTGCCATCTGTATTGCCTGCCTGGGTCTGTTTGGATTGGCTTCTTACACCGCTGTTAAAAGAACAAAAGAAATCGGGGTAAGAAAAGTGTTGGGCTCATCTGTTCAAAATATTATCATATTGCTATCAAAAGATTTGCTGAAACCCGTTCTGTTAGGTACACTGATTGCCGTGCCGGTTGGTTACTATGCGATGTTTAAATGGCTGCAGGGTTTTGCATACAGGGTGAGCCTTCAATGGTGGATGTTTGTAGCAGCAGCGGCGGTGGCCGTTTTCATTGCTTTAATTACAGTAAGCCTGCAGGCGGTGAAAGCCGCTTTGGCTAACCCGGTGAAATCTTTAAGGACGGAGTAGCATCGTGAGGCGTGAGACGTCAATCGTGAGTGGTGAGTTACCAGTTCAGATCTGACAATTTAAAACTGAATTGCTGATTTCGAAATGTAGGGATATTGAGATTTCTTTAGGCTTCGAAATCAGTAAATCACAAAATCAGAAATATTAATTATGCTAAAAAACTATCTAAAAATCGCCTGGCGCAACCTGCTCAAGCACCGCACATTTAGTATCATTAACATTATTGGTCTTTCGTTTTCGGTGGCCTTCTGCCTGTTGCTGTTTTTTTATATCCGGCATGAGCAATCCTACGATTCATTCCACGCAAAGAAGAATCACCTGTTTCGTTTGGAAATGAGTAGAACCGGGTCCTCTACCAGTAGCGCGCCTGCCACCCACCTCTTCTCTTTTTTCACCAAAAATGACGATGTCAATAACCAGGTGGTAATCCCCTTGGTAGTAGGCCCCGACATGCAACAGCATTTCCCGGAGATCAAAAGTTTCACGCGGTTCCAGGTGCATAGCGAGGAACTGGTGAAAGCAGGCGACCAGGTCTTTAAGCAAGATCATATCATCTACGCTGACTATAATTTCTTCCAGAATTTTTCTTTCCCACTACTAAAGGGCAATGCCAAAACGGCTTTCAATGCGCCACAAAATGTTATTCTTTCGGAAGACGCCGCGAAAAAATATTTTGGAAAACAAGACCCCATTGGCAAAACCATTTCACTGGTCAGCGATACCAGCCAACTGTTCACGGTAACGGGCGTTGCGGCGAATGCACCTGATAATTCAAGCATTCAATTTGGTATGGTTATTCCCCTGCTGAGCATTGATGATTACGATGAACGCATCAGGGAAAGATTTAACCAGAGTGCTCATATACTCGTCATAGAACTGGCAGACAACACATCCATGGATCAGTTTGACAGCAAGATGAACCAGTGGGTAAAAAAATATTACGTAGAACCATTTATTGCCGAGGCCGGGAAATACTATAAAGCTGCTGATTTTGAAAAATTCAGGTGGTCATTAAGACCATTGGCCAATTGCCATTACAATGTTTCAGGTCCCTGGGGGCATTATACCAACGCAAAAAATATATACCAATTGGTTTGCCTGGTGATTATTATTTTATTGATAGCATCCCTCAACTACATTTTGATCGTGATATCCAATGCTGCCGCCCGTTCGCAGGAAGTAGGCATACGCAAAGTAATGGGCGCCAACCGGCGTTCTGTTGTGCTGCAGTTCTGGACAGAAACACAGATCCTGGTGATAATAGCGGTGATATTCGGACTTGCCCTCACGAGACCCTGCCTCCCCCTCTTCAATCAATTAATAGGCAGCGAGCTGCATTTTGACATGCTTTCCTGGAAAGAAATCATACCGGCAATACTGGTGCTTTGTTTTCTGCTCGGTTTACTGGCGGGTTATTATCCGGCACTGATTATTTCAAGGATGAGACCCGTAACCGTTATCAAAAGCTTCAGCACTTTTAAGATACATCCACGCTTTTCAAAAGTTTCGATCGTGTTGCAGTATACTTCCTGCGTCATTCTAATGATTTCAGCTTTTGTGATCAACCGCCAGATGAATTTTATAAGTAATAAGGATCTTGGGTTTGATAAGGAACAAATTTTAATGGTCGGCAACCCAACCTGGGATGGGAACTTTACCCGGCGCATGAAAGACCGGCTGTCTGTATTTGCGCAGTCACAACCCTCCATAGTACAATTTTCGGGTATGAACGGCGGTCTCAACGGTATGTATAACAACAATGGCTTTATGCTAAACGGGGAAAAAAAATGGCTGCGGCAGTTGGCGGTCGACTATAATTATTTTGAAATGCTGGGATTATCATTTATACAGGGACGTCCTTTTTCAAAAGAAATTGCTTCAGATACGTCCAGGAAAATACGTCCTGCGGTGGTGAATGAAACGCTTTTCAACTTATTGGGAAAAGATGCCAAACTAGGCGTTTACAATGAGGCCATCCGCGCCACCATTATCGGCGTGGTAAAAGATTATCATTTTGAAAGCCTTTCCAAAAAAATAGAACCGGAAGAACATGTGCTTACCGGTGGGTTCGAGCAGTATTTCATGTTCAAGATAAAGGCTGGCCAAATGCAACCTACTATTGCAAAGATTGAGAAAGAATGGAAAACTGCAACCAGTTTCCCTTTTGAATATACCTTCCTGGATCAAACCATTGCCAAAATGTATGAGCCGGACATACGCTGGCAGAACACCATTCAGTCGAGTTGTTTCTTTGCGATTTTTATTGCCAGCATGGGCTTATTCGGCTTATCGGCCATCAATGCCGTTAACCGGATGAAAGAAATAGGCATCCGGAAAATTTTGGGAGCCAGTGTGCAGGATATTGTGGGCACCCTGTCGTCCGATTTCTTATGGATGGTGGCGGTTTCTGTACTCATTGCCACACCCGTTGCCTGGTGGATGATGAATAAATGGCTGGAAGATTTTGCATACCGTATTCAAATCAGCTGGTGGATGTTTGCCGCTGTTGGTCTGCTGGCGCTGCTGATTGCATTGATTACCGTAAGCATGCAGGCAATAAAAGCTGCCCTCGCCAACCCGGTGGATAGTTTGAGAACGGAATGAGATCGTGAGACGTGAGACGTCAATCGTGAGTGGTGAGTAAATTTTTGAATACGCAAGTTAATAGAAATACGAGGAAATCAAGCATCATCACATCATACATCAGACATGCTAAAAAATTATTTCAAAATCGCCTGGCGCAACCTGCTGAAAGATCGGCAGTTTACTTTGCTGAATTTGATAGGGCTCTCTACCGGTCTCGCCTGTGCGCTATTAATATGGCTGTGGGTAACAGATGAACGGAACGTAGATAAGTTCAACGAAAAGGACAGCCAGTTATACCAGGTGATGCAAAACATACGGCATGAGAACAATATTGAGACCATGACGTATACATCTGGCCTGCTGGCAAAAGCACTTGCAACAGAAATGCCGGAAGTTGAATACGCCACTACAGTTGTCCCTGCTTCCTGGTTCGATAGCAAGGGCATTATCGGAACAGGTAACACCCGTATAAGAGCTGGTGGCCAGTTCATCGGGAAAGACTATTTCAATGTTTTTACCTGCCCTTTCAGACTGGGCGATAAAAATAAAATCCTGGAGGATAAACATTCGATCGCTATTTCAGATGAACTGGCTATAAAACTATTTCACAGCACCTCAAATATTATAGGTAAAAATGTTGACTGGAGCAGTGGGGAATTTACCGGCAGTTACCAGGTGGCAGGCATCTTTCCCAAAAACCCTTCTACTGTTTCTGATAAGTTTGATGTGATGTTTAATTTCGATCTATTTGTAGAAAAACGCCCCGGCATGCGCGATTGGGGAAACAGCGATCCCAGTACTTTCGTAATCTTAAAGAAAGGAACCAGTGTTGACCAGTTCAATGCAAAAATTAAAAATTTTGCAAGTACCAAAGGAAAAGAGACCAATAAAACTTATTTCGCAATAAAATTTTCCGACAGGTATTTACATGCTGTATATAAAGATGGCAAACAGGCCGGGGGCCGAATTGCCTATGTTAAATTATTTTCAGTCATCGCTATATTCATATTGGTAATTGCCTGTATCAACTTCATGAACCTGTCAACCGCAAAAGCCTCCCGCAGGATAAAAGAAGTAGGCATAAAAAAAATAGTAGGCGCCCGGCGCGGAACATTGGTTGTTCAATACCTGGGCGAATCAGTTTTGATGAGTTTTTTGTCGTTGTTGCTGGCAATCGTTTTTATAGTAACGCTACTGCCAGCCTTCAACCAGGTCACAGGCAAGACCCTCGACCTTCATTTTTCGGCTAACCTGGTTATTTCTATTATTAGTATTACACTGCTGACAGGCTTAGTGGCGGGGAGTTATCCTGCTTTCTATATTTCCGGCTTTGCGCCTGCTACTGTGTTAAAGGGAAAACTCAGGGCCTCGGTGGGCGAAATATTGATCAGAAAAGGGCTGGTCGTATTTCAGTTTACATTATCTGTTGCGGCAATTGTTGCGGTGCTGATTATTTACCGCCAGGTCAATTTTATCCAGTCGAAAAACCTCGGCTACAGCCGCGATAATATTATCCATTTTGAAATACCATTGGAAATGGATTCTGCCAAACTGGTGGCGGCTGCCAGTTTCCTGGATGAACTCAAACAATTGCCCGGTGTGGTGAGCGCTGCAAGTTATAGCCACAATCTTATCGGCGGCCATGGCTCCATTAGTGGCGTGCAATGGCCTGGTAAAACACCTGGCCAGGATATTGATTTTGCCAACCTGGAAGTAGGTTATGGTTTTATTGAAACCATGGGTATAAAAATGAAAGAAGGCCGCAATTTTTCCAACAATACAAGCTCTTTTAATGAAATTGTTTTTAATGAAGCCGCTATAAAAAAAATGGGGTTAAAAGATCCCATCGGCAAAACCATACAATTCTGGGGCATGAAAAGACAGATAGTTGGCGTAACAGAAGATTTTAATTTTGAATCCCTGTACCAGGGTATCAAACCCTGTTTTTTTCAGGTTTGGCCGGTCATGCCAAATATTGTTGTTAAAATAAAAGCAGGTACAGAAAAGCAAACCATCCAAAGGGTAAAGACTGAGTTTGCTTCTTTCAGCAAAGGGTTGACTTTTGATTACCAGTTTATGGATGAGGAATACCAGGCCTTGTATACTTCAGAAAACCGCGTTGCTGTTTTGTCGGCCTATTTCGCTGGTCTTGCCATTCTTATCTCGTGCCTTGGATTGTTTGGACTGGCAACTTTTACCGCGCAGCGGCGACAGAAAGAAATTGGCATCCGCAAAGTGGTGGGTGCTTCAGTTGGCAACGTGGTGATAATGCTCTCAAAAGATTTCATCAGGATGGTATTGATTTCAATTCTCATTGGTTTTCCAATGGTTGGATGGATCATGCAGCAATGGCTGCAGGAGTTTGCCTATCGTATCTCTATTGGTACGGGTGTGTTTATAGCAGCAGCCCTGTGCATTTTATTTATTACCATTTTCACGATCAGTTTCCAGGCCATTAAAGCTGCGGTAGCCAACCCGGTGAAATCGTTAAGAACGGAATGAGACCGTGAGGCGTGAGACGTCAATCGTGAGTGGTGAGTAAATTTTGGGATACGCAAGTGAATAAAAATATAAGGTAACCGAATAAAGGAAATCAGACATCATCATATCATACATCAGACATGCTAAAAAATTATTTCAAAATTGCCTGGCGCAACCTGAAAAGAAACAGGGCCTACGCAACCATTAACGTTGTTGGCTTATCGCTGGGTATTGCCTGCGCCATCCTGATTTTTGTACTGGTATCATTTCACCTGAGTTTTGACGGTTTCCATAAAAACAAAGGCCGGATTTACCGGGTGGTAACGGAGCTGCACAATGAAGAGATTAATTATCAGCCAGGCACCCCGCCTGCTTTTACAAAGGCGTTTAAAAACGATTATACATTTATTGAGAAAGCGGCGCGGGCCGTCAGATTCCGCCGGCAAGTGTCCATTCCTGCTGAAAATAAAAAATTTGATGAGGATGATGGTATTGTTTGCACAGAACCCGCTTTTTTCGAAATATTTGATTTCGCGCTAACCGAAGGCAATATAAAAACCGCGCTGAATGAACCCAATTCGGCCATGATTACCCAAAAAATTGCAAAAAAATATTTCGGAACCGAAAATGCAATGGGTAAAATAATCCGTATAGACAACAAAACAGATTTTAAAATAACGGGTATATTGAAAGACCTGCCGCTGAATACAGACCGGAAAACTGAGATTTATGTTACCGACCTGAACATAAAAGATTTCAGCCCATGGATGGCAAGGCCCGATGCCTGGGGTGGCATTAACAGCGAAACGCATTGTTTTGTATTGCTGAAACCCGGTGTTAAAGCAGCAGACGTTGAAAAAGTATTTCCAGCTTTTAAACAAAAGTACTACGCAAACGATCCCGTTAACCTGCGATCCAATGTATTTAAAATGCAGCCGCTTGCCGACATACATTTTAACCCGAACTATGATGGTTTTGCCGACCAGAAATACCTGTGGGCATTCTCGCTGGTGGGCATTTTTCTAATCATTACGGCCTGCGTAAACTTTGTAAACCTGGCTACAGCACAGGCTTTGAACAGATCAAAAGAGGTTGGCATCCGAAAAGTACTGGGCAGCAGGCGCCCGCAATTGTTCTGGCAGTTTATTGCCGAAACAACGCTTATTACTTTGTTTTCGGTATTGCTTGCCTATGGAATGGCCCGGCTTGGCCTGCCCTTCATCAACGATCTCTTCAAAACATCGTTAACCATTAACCCGTTTGTGAATATAAGCCTGCTGGTATACCCCATTATGGTTGCAATTACTGTTATCTTTTTATCTGGTTCCTACCCCGGCCTTGTTTTATCCGGATTTCATCCCATCGAAGCATTAAAAGGCAAACTTTCACAAAACAATGTGGGTGGTTTTTCGCTGCGCAGGATACTGGTGATTACCCAGTTTGGAATTTCACAAATGTTAATTATCGGCACCATTGTTATAGCTGGTCAAATGCGCTATTCAAAAACGGCTGACCTGGGTTTTCAGAAAGACGGTATCGTAATGCTGCGGATACCTTCGAATGATTCAATTGCACTAACCCACATGAACGTGCTGAAAAACAAACTGGCCGGTATTGCCGGTGTTTCAAACGTCTCTTTTTGTATGCAGGCCCCGGCATCGAGTTCCAACAATTCTACTGACTTTATATACGATAACCGCGCAAAACCTGAACTCTGGGAGATAAATGCAAAACCGGCCGACGACAAATATTTACAGACGTTTCAACTAAAGTTGGTAGCCGGCAGAAATCTTTATCCGTCAGATACCACCCGTGAGTTCCTTGTCAATGAAACCGTGGTAAAGAAACTTGGCCTGGCCTCCCCGCAAGACATCATCAACAAATATGTGCAGGTAGACGATCAAAAGGCCCTGGTGGTAGGTGTGGTAAAAGATTTCAATAACAAGTCTTTCCGCGCAGAGATTTCACCCATCGCTATCTTCTCCAGCTACACACGTTATTACAACTGCGCTGTTTCAATCAATATGGCCAATGTAAAACCTGCTATGGCTACCATTGAAAAAACCTGGAATAGCATTTATCCCGATTATATTTTCAAAGGTGAATTTTTAGATGAGCGCATTGCCCGGTTTTACCAGCTGGATGATACCATGCTGAAATTGATTGAGGTCTTTGCCGGTATCGCTATTTTTATTGGCTGCCTGGGTTTGTACGGATTGGTGTCTTTTATGGCGTTGCGCAAGACCAAAGAAATTGGCGTACGAAAGGTATTGGGCGCCAGCGTACAAAATATCATCTGGATATTTGGAAAAGAATTCTTCCGCCTGCTGCTGATTGCTTTTGTGATAGCTGCTCCCATCGCCTGGTGGGCCATGCAGCGCTACCTGCAGGATTTTAAATACCGCATACCGGTAGGTGCTGGTATTTTTGCACTGGCTATTGCCGTTACAGTATTAATAGCCGCAGCTACGGTAAGTTTCCGCTCTGTAAAAGCAGCATTGGCCAACCCGGTGAAATCGCTAAGAACGGAATGATGACGTGAGACGTCAATCGTGAGTGGTGAGTAAATTTTAGCCGGCAAAATAATAAACTAATTCTATGGCCCTTAGCTCATAGCTAAAGACTAAAGACTCAGAACTAAGAACTCTGTCCGTATCCGTACACCGGCCTGTCCAATATCGCACAACCGTTTTACTGCTTTTTTGCCAGTAGCTGTAATTCAGTAATTTGTGTAGTGGCACGGCGCTTGACTTCTTCCGGTGCGGCCAATTACTCAAGGCTGAATAACATGCTAAAAAATTACTTCACTGTCGCGTTCAGGAATCTGAAAAGAAATAAAGTCTTTTCTTTTATCAATATCGGTGGGTTGGCCCTGGGTCTTGCTACCTGCTGGATGATTACACTATATGTTGCCAACGAGTTAAGTTATGACAGCTGGAATACCAATGCCGGCAGAATTTACCGCGTGGCACAACATGCCAGCTGGCCGGGCGGTCATTTTAACCTGGCTGTTACCCCACCACCCATGGCCGCAGCTTTAAAAAATGATTACCCCGAGATTGAACAAACGGTTCGCTTTAACGTCGAGGGCGGGGGTACTATCACCTACGAACAACAGCGTTTACAGGTGGGTGATATACTCTTCACCGACAGTACTGTGTTCAAGATTTTTAGTTATAAGTTCCTCTATGGCGATGCCGGCACTGCCCTGACCGCTCCGCAAAGCATCGTACTAACACAAACTCTGGCTAAAAAAATATTTGGCGATGCCGCCATTGCCCTTAACAAGATCATCAGTTTTGGTAACAATTATGCCACGCGGGTAACAGGTGTAATTGAAGACCTGCCCGCCAATGCCCATTTTACTTTCAGCGCCCTGCGTTCTATGCCGGAAGATATCGGCAACTCATGGGACAATTCCAGCCTCCACACCTATATCATGCTGAAAGACAAAAAAAGCATCACACAACTGAATGCCAAACTGCCTTCTTTCTTTTCCAAATACCTGAAAGCCTCCGTGGGTGAGGCAGATTACAAAATGGAACTTCAACCATTAACGTCCATCCACCTGCATTCCAACCTCGACTACGAAATGGCTGCAAACGGCAATATCAGTTATGTGAGGATTTTTTCACTGGTAGCTATTCTTATACTGGTCATTGCCTCCATCAATTATATGAATTTGTCTACCGCCCGTTCCTCACTGCGTGTAAAAGAAATAGGTGTTCGCAAAGTAAGTGGCTCGGGCCGGGCGCAGCTGGTGCTGATGTTTTTGTCGGAATCCGTTTTAATTACATCTGTTGCAGCCCTGCTGGGTATCGGCATCCTAAATTTTTTGTTCCCCTGGTTTCAGCATTTTACCGGTAAAGAACTGGAGATATGGCATTTTGGAACCTGGCAAACCCTGCTTTTCCTGGCTGGATTTTCGTTGCTGGTTGGCTGCCTGAACGGTCTCTACCCCGCTTTGTTTCTTTCAGGATTCAAACTCATTCCCGCGTTAAAAGGACAAACAGGAACCCATAGCGGCAACCTGTTGTTCCGGAAATCGCTGGTCGTATCACAGTTTGTGATTACGATTGCTATGTTAGCCGGTTCATTTGTTATTTGGAACCAATTGCATTTTATGCTGAAAAAAGATCTGGGCCTTAATAAAGACCAGGTCATTGTTTTTCATCTTGGCCGGCAGGTGCGCAACCAGATACCAGCCATGAAACAGCAACTGCTGCAAAACCCGTTAATAGAAAGTGTTGCAACCGCCAGTAATCCCATCGGTAATAACAATATCGGCGGCGTTGCTTATGGCATCGAAGGCGATCAAAAAAATGCGGCGAGAGAGAATAAAGCTAACCGGTTCCAGGCCGACCAGGACTTTCTTCCTGCATTGCAAATTAAACTGGCGGCCGGCAGAAACTTCTCCGAGGCCTTACTAACGGACAAGGACAAATCAGTCATTGTAAATGAAACCCTGGTAAAAGACGCAGGCTGGCAGGATCCCATTGGCAAGCGCATTCAACTGGGCGTTGATTCAAATAAAAACCCGCTTATGTTTAATGTGGTGGGTGTGACAAAAGATTTTAATATTTATTCACTGCAGCATAAAATAGAACCATTGATTTTGCAATTGCCACCTGCGGCAAATGATAAAGATAATATGTACGTAAGGCTGGGCAGGGCAAATATGAAGGCGGCACTTGTGTTTGTAAATAATATCTATAAAAAATTTGATGCCGTCAACCCGTTTGAATACAGTTTCCTTGACCAAAATTTTGCGAGACAGTATGAAGCGGAACAATTGCAGGGTAATTTGCTGATGATATTTACCCTATTGGCCATCTCCATTGCCTGCCTGGGATTATTCGGACTGGTAACCTTCACCGCGGAACAACGCAGGAAAGAGATCGGTATCCGCAAGGTGCTGGGCGGCAGTGTGGGCAGCATCGTGGTATTGCTGGCAACAGATCTGCTGAAACTGGTTTTAATAGCCGTGGCTATTGCTATTCCCATTGCCTGGCTGGCTGCGCATCAATGGCTCCAAAACTTTTATTATAAAGCACCCGTTGCATGGTGGATATTTGCCGCATCGGGCCTGTTGGGGCTGCTGATTGCTTTTATTACCATCAGTTTTAAAGCGATTCGGGCTGCATTGAGCAATCCGGTGAAAAGTTTGAGGACGGAATGATCGACGTGAGGCGTCAGTCGTGAATCGTGAGTGGTGAGACGTGAGTGCAGTCCGAGCTTTTTCCGGGTCCTCATTTGGGCGCTCTACCGCCTACATGACACGCAGCTTTGAACAGGCATGAGCTAAGTAGCCGGCGCCGCAAAAGAAATCAGACATCAAAAATTCAGCAATCGTACATTTCTTTGTACGTACGAAATCGTACAAAAAGTGTCCGTTTTCGTACACCCCCCCGGACACTTTTGGCGGAAACCCTTTACTGGCAACGGTTTGATTGTTGGCACAGCAGTTGAAAAACAAGGGCAGCAGGCATTTTCCTGAAGAGACGGCAAAAGATAAAAAGCTAAACCAAACAGTATGATCGAGTTAAAACACATATCCAAATGGATAACAATCGGCGGGGCCAGGACATTTTTGCTGAAAGACATCAACCTGACCATAAAAGAAGGTGAATTCGTTTCCGTGATGGGTCCGTCCGGTAGCGGAAAATCCACTTTGCTGAATGTAATTGGCATGCTGGATGATACGGATGAAGGCGATTACATTTTCTTGCATGAAACTGTAAACAAGCTGAAAGAGAAAGCAAAAGCGGCGCTTTACAAACAATACATCGGTTTTGTATTCCAGGCTTATCACCTGATTGATGAACTAACCGTATACGAAAACATTGAAACACCCCTTATCTACCAGGATGTGAAGGCGTCTGAACGTAAGGCTATGGTGGCCGATATGCTGGATCGGTTTAATATCGTTGGAAAAAAAGACCTCTTCCCTACCCAGCTTTC
>Ga0068860_100005613_pt1 | contig 12676 bp, 15 predicted proteins | sample KBSSwiS32_FD_66597 | JGI IMG/M metagenome (GOLD analysis project Ga0068860, IMG submission 66597) | Switchgrass rhizosphere microbial communities from Kellogg Biological Station, Michigan, USA - KBS Switchgrass S3-2 | ecosystem: Host-associated > Plants > Roots > Rhizosphere > Soil ... | reverse complement strand
GGGGTGCTGGCCTGGGCGCTGGGCCACCGCTACACGGTGGTGGCGGCGGCGGCGCTGCTCTTCGTGGCCTCGCTGGCGCTCACCCCCATGATGGGCAAGGAGTTCTTCGGCGGCACCGACCGCGGCGAGTTCCGCGTCAACCTGGAGATGCCGGCTGGGACCTCGCTGGACCAGATGGACCAGGTCACCACGCGGGCGGAGGCGCTGATCAAGCAGAACCCCGAGGTGCGGGACCTGTTCAGCACCATCGGCCCCAGCGAGGAGGCGAACAAGGCCTCCATCCGCGTGCAGACCACCAAGAAGGAGAAGCGGAAGGTGAGCCAGGTGCAGATCCAGGAGGACCTGCGCAAGCGGCTGGCCGTCATCCCCGCGCTCAAGTACATCGTGGCGGACATCGGCTTCGTGGAGGGCCCCGCCACCGAATTGCCCATCACCCTCTACGCCCGCGGCGACGACTACCGGGTGCTGCAGCGGGTGGCGCGCGACGGCCTGGACGCGATCAAGACCACCCGCGGCACCAAGGACGCGGACATGAGCTACCGCGCCGGCAAGCCGGAGACGGACCTGGCGGTGGACCGCGCCCGCGCCGCCGACCTCGGCGTCTCGGTGGGCTCGGTGGCGATGACCGTGCGCACCGCGCTGGAGGGCGTGGTGGTGGCCAAGTACCGCGACGGCGACCGCGACTACGACGTCCGCGTCCAGCTCCCGCCCGAGGACCGCACCTCCACCGCCACCCTGGGCGAGCTCACCGTGCCCGCCGTCGGGCGGCGGATGGGCACCACCGCCACCGCGATGGCCGGCGGCGGCCAGGGCGGCGGCGGCGGGCCCCGGCTGGTGCGGCTGTCCGACGTCTCCACCATCAAGAACGAGACCGGCCCCGCCACCATCGAGCGCATGAACCGCCAGCGGCAGATCATCCTCATGGCCAACGTGGCGGGCCGCTCGCTGGGCGAGGCGGTCTCCGACGTGGAGCTGAAGCTGGCGAAGATCGACAAGCCGGCCGGCTTCCAGTTCGTCTTCGGCGGCCAGACCAAGAACATGCGCGAGACGTTCTCGAACCTCCTGCTCGCGCTGTTCGTGGCGGTGGTGTTCATCTACTTCGTGCTCGCCTCGCAGTTCGAGTCCTTCATCCACCCCTTCACCATCATGGCCGCGCTCCCGCTGGCCATCGTCGGCGCGCTGCTGCTCCTGTTCCTCACCGGCATGTCCATCAACATGCCGTCGATGATCGGGGTGGTGCTCCTGTTGGGCCTGGTGACGAAGAACTCCATCCTCCTGGTCGACTACACCAACGAGCTGCGCGCCCGCGGCAAGTCGATGGTCGACGCGCTGCTGGAGGCGGGGCCCACCCGACTGCGGCCCATCCTGATGACCTCCGCGGCGATGGTGCTGGGCATGCTGCCCACCGCGCTCTCCCGCGGCGAGGGGTCCGAGTTCCGCGCGCCCATGTCCACCGCGGTCATCGGCGGCGTCATCACCTCCACCATCCTCACCCTGGTGGTGGTGCCGGTGGTCTACACCTGGATGGACCGGTTCACCCTCAAGGGCGACCAGCGGTCCAAGGCCACCCGCGACCCGTCGAAGCAGGCCGCGGACGCGTCGCTGCACGTCCTCGAGGAGGAGTCGAGGCGGAGGTCGCTCGATGATCGCCGCGCTCGCGGCGCTCGCGCTCGCCCAGGCCCCGGTGCTGACGCTGGACCAGGCGCTCAAGGACGCGCAGGCGCACAACCCCGACCTCCAGGTGGCGCAGGCCAGGCTGCAGCAGGCCCGGCAGATCTCCTGGAAGGTGTGGGCGGGGTACCTGCCGCAGGTGACGGTGGGCGGCTCGTACACGCGCAACAACGTGGAGGCGAAGATCGGGCTGCCCACCGGGTACTACGTGCGCAACGTGGGGACGCCGCAGGGCCCGGCGTTCGACCCCTCCCAGGAGGTGGGTCCGGACAACCCGCCCGGCGCGCAGACCACGGACATCCTCTTCCCGTCCGGGTTCGCCAGCGTCACCATCCAGCGGCTGAACCAGCTGGGCGCGCAGGCGCAGGTCTCCCAGGCGCTGCTGGTCCCCGCGCTGTGGCCGGCGATCGCCAACGCGTACACCGCCGAGAAGGTGGCCACCCTGGGGACGGAGACGGCGCGCCGCGAGCTGCTGTTCGGCGTGGCCCAGCTCTACTACGGCGCCGCGGGCCTGAAGACCGCCATCGGCGTGCAGGAGCGGCTGTTCGCGCTGGCCAAGGACCGGGAGAAGGACGCCGACCTGCGCTTCCGCGCCGGCGCCGCGCTCAAGCTGGTGCTCCTGCGCTCGCAGATCGACCGCTCGCGCGCGGAGCAGGACCTCAAGCGCGCCCAGAACGCGTACGCGTCGGCGAAGCAGGGGCTGGCCACGCTGCTGGACCGCGCGCCGGACTTCGAGGTGGAGCAGCCCGCCTCGCCGTCGCTGCCGCCGGACCCGGCCTCGCTCCAGGCGCAGGCGCTGGAGCAGCGGCCCGACGTGGCCACGGCGCGCGCCCAGGAGGACCTGGCCCGCGGCGCCCGGCTGGGCACCTGGTTCAAGTACCTCCCCTCCGTCGTCGGCACCGCCACCTACCGCGTCTCCAACGTGCAGGGCTTCACCGGGACCTACGACTCGTGGGCGCTGGGGGTGGGGCTGGGCTGGACGCTGTTCGACGGCGGCGCCCGCGAGGCCGAGGCGCGCGAGAACGACGCCAAGGTGGCGGAGGCGGCCGCCGCCCGCCACTCGCTGGAGAACAAGGCGAAGGACGAGCTCACCCGCGCGTTCCTCGACCTGGACAACGCGCGCGCCAGCAAGGTCAAGGCCGACGAGCAGCTCAAGCTCGCGCGCGAGAGCTACGGCCTGGCGAAGGTGAACCTGCAGGCGGGCGCGGCGAGCGACCTCGACGTCCAGGAGGCGCAGGCCGCCCTCACTGGCGCGGAGACGGCGGCGGTGGCGGAGGCGCTCAACCAGGATCTCTCCGCGCTGCGCGTCCTGAAGGCTGCAGGCGCGTTCAATCCCCAGTAGCGGGCGGGCGCCCGGCCGTAGCAGATTGGCCCTCCACAGCGGGCGCGGGCCAAGGCGCGCCACGGGGAGACCAACATGAGTGGAACGAAGCGCCTGTTGATCGCGGTGGCGATGCTGGCCCTGGGCGTCCGGTGCATCATCGTCCCGGCCCGGCCCGGGGTGTACGTCCGCCCGCCGCCGCCCGCGGTGGTGGTCACGTCGCCGCCGCCGGCCGCGCCGCCGCCGGGACAGCCGATGCCGCCGCCTCCGCCCCGCTACATCTCCGAGAACGAGGCGATCAACATCGGCATCCGCTACTGCCAGAGCCACGCCCTTCCCTGCGACCTGCAGGAGGCGCACATGACCGGCGACGGCGTGTGGAAGGTGAAGTTCAAGGTCCGGGGGCAGGGCGAGGGCGGGCACGTGCACCTGGACATCGACGGGCGCAACGGGTCGATGCTCCGGGTGGACGAGAAGGTGAAGGACCGCGGCGGCTTCGGCCACCACTAAAGCCCGGACGGCTACTGCCCCGAACCGCCCAGCGTCGCGGCCACCCCGTCGGGAGCGGGCGCGCCCTGGGCGGCCGTCGCCACCACAGACCCGCTGAGCGGGCCGCTCGCCGCCGGCACGAAGCGGACGGTGACGGTGCAGGAGAGGCCCGGGGCCAGCGGCGAGCTGCAGGTGTTGCCGCGCACGGAGAAGTCGCCGCCGGTGGTCGTCACCGCGATCGCGCTGGAGTCCAGGTTCCCCTGGTTGGAGAGCTGGAAGTCGAAGTCGCCGCTCGAATCGTCGAGCCCGACCGTCCGGGAGCCGTAGTCGTGCGAGCGCGGTGACCAGGCGAGCGCCGCGGAGTGGAGCGCGCTGCCCAGAAGCCCGATGGAGAGGCCGCCGCCCATCGACAGGGTCGCCGAGCGTGAGCCGGTGGCGGCGAGCGGCGGCTGGAAGGTCACCGCGAACGAGCAGCTCGCGCCGGCGGCGAGGGACTTGCCGGTGCAGTGGTCCTGGCCGACCGGGAACATCGACGCGTCCGCGCCGGAGACGGACACCGCGAGCGCCGGGCCGGGCGCGCCGCCGTCGTTGCTCACCAGGAAGACGACGGTCAGGCCGGGGCCGCCGGCGAGCACCGCGCCGTAGTCGTGCGGGTCGGCGGGCGGGGTGACGTGGAGCGCCGCCGGGTCCACGCCCGTGCCGCGGAGCTGCGCCGTCGCCGAGGACCCGCCCGAGCGGACGGTGAGCGTGTCCTGCCGCGGCGCCTTGGCGTTGGGAGCGAAGGTCACCAGCACCTGGCAGCTGGTGCCGGCGGGGATCGACTGTCCCGAGCACCCGTCGTTCGCGAGCGCGAAGTCGGTCTGGCTGGTGCCCAGCTCGACGACCAGGGGCTGGCTCGCCTCCGGGCCTGCGTTGGTGAGGGTGAGCTGGTGCGGCGCGGAGGTGGCGCCCAGCGCCACCGGCCCGAAGTCGTCGTCGCCGGGGAAGAGTTGCAGGTCCAGCGGCGTCTCGGTGCAGCCCAGCACCGCCGCCGCGGCCGCCATCGCCGCGCCTCGCCATGCGCTCATCGTCTCTCGCGCCTCCGGCCGCGCATCCTAGGGACTCTGGCAAACTCAGGGGCATGTCCATTGCCCCCACGCTGGCTCCTCTCTCCGCCGCCGCCGACGGCCAGCACGGCCCGCTCACGATGGTGATCGCCCGGCGCATCAAGCGCGGCTGCGAGGCGGCCTACGAGGACTGGGTGCGCGGGGTGCTGGCGGTGGCGGAGACCTTCTCCGGCCACCAGGGCGCCACGCTGCTGCGGCCGGGCGCGCCGGAGGACCGCGAATACGTGCTCGTGGTGCGCTGGGCCACGTTCGAGGCCATGCGCGGCTGGAACGAGTCGCCGGAGCGGGACGACTGGGTCCGCCGGGCGGAGCCGTTGGCGGAGGAGGTGAAGGTCACCACCCAGACCGGCCTGGAGACCTGGTTCACCCTCCCCGGCCGCCCGCCGCCCGCGCCGCCCTCGCGCGCCAAGATGGCCGTCCTCTCCTGGGTGGCGATCTATCCGCTCATCGTCGGCCTCAACGCCGCCATCGGGCCGTACCTGTCGCCCCTCGCCATGCCCGCGCGCGCCCTGGTCACCAGCCTGATGCTCGTCCCGCTGATGACGTGGGTGGTCATGCCCCGGATCACCAGGCTCTTCTGGGGATGGCTGTACCCGCAGCGCCGTTGACAATCGGCACTCCAACTTTTGGAAGATTTATGCGCACAACTGCGCACCCCGCTGGTCCGAGAAATAAAGTGAGTCGTACTTAGCGCCGCTGCTGTTTCGGTCCCTCGGCGGCCTCACCGGCTTTCACGGCCGGGCGAACCCCCCAGCACCTGGAGAACCCCAGACCATGTTCAAAGTCGAAACGGGCGGAGCTCCGCCCAGGGTGCCCGCGCGCGCCCAAACCCCCAGCCCCAACCCCACCACCCCAACCAACCCCACCCCTTCGCCCTGGGGACGAGACGGCTTCGACGCCGCCCCGAGGCGGACCTCGGCGAACGACGCGGCGATGCTCGGCCTGCGCTCCGGCGGCGGCCGAACGCTGAGCGCCGAGGAGCGGAAGGCGCGCCTTCAGGAGCTGCGCGACTCGCTCGGCGACCTCGACTCGCCCCAGGCGGCGGAGGCGCTGCGCGGCCTGCAGGGCCGGAAGCTGGAGGGCGTGGAGCTGGGGCTGGTGGCGTCCAAGGGCGATCGGCTCGTCTACGTCGACGGCGAGGGGAAGATCGCCGACGTCCGCGTCACCGCCGCCAACGCCAAGGGCGTGATGGACGGGATCAAGGCGGCGGACCAGCAGCTCCGCACCGGCAGCTACGACCTGCGCCAGGCGGTGGTCGAGCGCAGCGGCGGCAAGGTCACCACCGCCGACGGCTACACGTACCTGCCGGAGCGGCCGCTGGCGGGCGACGAGCTGAAGGCGTGGCGCGCCGTCCCGGAGAACTGGGTCCCCGAACGCGCCAAGATCCAGAAGGCCATCTACGAGACCGGCCTGGGCAAGGCGGAGGCGCTCTCCAAGCTGGCGGACAAGGACACCGTCTACGCGCTGCGCGGCAACACCGCCGCCGGCAAGAGCACCGCGGTCCGGACGCACGACCAGTTCGGCAAGCTGGCGGACGGGCTGGACGGCGCCATCAACCCGGACACGTACAAGTACGAGCTGCGCAAGGCCGACGCCTCCGGCGGGCTGATGACCACCGCCTCGCGGCAGGTGCACGAGGAGGGGTCGGTCATCGCCGCCCGCATCGAGAAGGAGATGCTGGGCAAGCCGGGGTCCTCGGTGGTGTTCGACAAGCGCTTCCACGAGGCGCGCGACATCCCGGACCTGCTGGAGAAGGCGAGGACCAACGGCAAGACGGTGAAGATCGTCGACATCGACGCGCCGCTGGAGCTGTCCGCGGCCCGCGTGCTCACCCGCAACGCCAACGGCGACGCGCCGCTGGTGCCCTTCGGCGCGGTGGAGGAGGGCTTCAACGGCATCCGCAAGAACCGCGGCGAGATGCTGTTCGGCAAGGACGGCCAGGGCGGCATCGCCAACGACCCGCTGGTCAAGGACTACGAGCTGTTCGTGGTCAACGACCAGGGCCAGCCGGTGCGCGTCGCCTACAAGAAGGACGGCGTCTGGCACGACCCCGAGCCGCAGAACCGGGACCTGTTCCTCCGGGCCGTCAGCGAGGACAACTCGGGGGACATCCAGAAGTCGCGCGCGCAGGAGATCGACGACGCCTTCATCGAGCGGATGGTGAAGACCGCCCCGGAGAAGTTCAAGCCGCAGATGCGCGCCTCGCTGGAGGACTTCCGCGGCAAGACGCTCGTCGAGGCGCTCGACGCCAAGTCCACCCAGCTCAACGACCCGGGCCTGACCTACCTGCGCAAGGCGGAGGAGAACCTGCAAGCCACCAGCCGCACCGCCAACGGGACCGTGGACACCACCGCCTCGCCCGACAAGGCCGGGAAGATGCAGGCCAGCGGGGAGCAGGCGGCGGACCTGGCGACCAGGAACTTCCAGGGCGTGATGAAGAACCTCTTCGACAACCGCCACCGGACGTTCGAGAACCCGGCGCAGCTGCGCCAGTTCGTCGAGGGGCAGGCGGCGGCCATCAACAAGGGCATCACCAAGGAGGGCGTGCTGCTGCGCGAGGGCGCGGACTCGCCGAAGTACCCGTACACGAAGGTCGCGGACCTGCCCAAGGCGATGGACCAGTTCTACGACGAGCTGTTCGACCGCCTGAAGAGCAAGACCCAGGACCCGAAGGCACTGGCGGCGTGGATCGAGTACCGCATCGACCTCACCGACCACTTCTTCGCCGACGGGTGCGGGAAGGCGGCGAAGGCGATCTCCGGGTGGGCGCTGATGCGCGCGGGCGAGGAGCTGCCCACCTACGGGAACCGGAACGCGTACTACGACATCGGCCGGCCGGAGGGGTCGCGCGTCCCCACCCAGGTCCGCGACCTGAACGTCCGGACGGAGGCTGATCCGCAGTTCGCGCAGTGGTACAGCAAGTACCTGGAGTTCTTCCCCGGCGGGAAGGTGGGGTGAGCCATGGCCAGCACAGCGGCGGAGCAGTTCCTGGAGCAGAAGAAGAAGCAGCGGGAGGAGATCCGCGCCAAGGTGGCGAAGGCGAAGGCGTCGTCGGGGAAGGAGGCGTTCGACTTCCAGGCGTTCGCCAAGCTCTATGACGTGAGCCAGGACTACGGCTCGCAGCCCGTCACCCCCGAGGTGATCGAGCGCTACGAAGAGGAGTACTACCTGGGCCCGGTGGAGGCGAAGACCGTGAAGGAGTTCGCCGAGCGGAAGGCGGAGCTCAAGCTCCACGACGCGGGCTGAAAGCCGCCTGCGGCCCTGGGCTCACTGGCAGGTGTAGCCGTAGCCGGTGGGCCCGCAGGTGGCGCCGGCGCAGCATGGGGTGTCGTCCAGGCCGCACGACGCCCCGGCCCCCAGGCACTGCGCGCAGGCGCCCTGGGCGCACTCCAGCGCGCGCCCGCCGGTGGTCCCCGCACAGCACGGGGCCCCAGGGCCGCAGGCGGCGAGCAGTTGGCCACAGGTGGTGAGGCACCGGCCACCCGCGTCCACGTCGCAGGTGAGCGCGTCGCCGGCGGGGTCCGTCGCGCAGCAGTTGAGCGCCGGGCCGCAGGAGCCGTTGACTCGGACGCAGCCGTCGGTGGCGTCGCCGGAGTCGAGCGGCGCGCAGGGCTCCGGGCAGGTGTCGCGGGGGCAGGCGTGGAGGAGGACGGCGAGCGCGGCGGTGATGAGGAGGGCGCGGAGGAGGGAGGTCATCGGGTAGGCAGACCTGGGGAGGCGGGGTTTGGTCACGTCACGTCGTCAGACCCGCCTGGTACACGTTTGCGCCGGCTTCAGGGAGGGGCGCGAATGCGAGCATGGGCCGAGCGGAGGGTGGAGGTGCGCGTGGCCTCGGTCGCCACGCTGCACTTCGTGCGGGAGCGGGCGGAGGAGTGGCGGCAGATGCTGGGCATGCTGTCGCTGCTGGTGAGCGAGGACGTGGGGGAGGGGCGCCCGCTGGAGCGGTGGCAGTACCTGGGGACGTTCTTCCATCCGCACCTCGGGGCGTGGGTGCACGACCTCCGCTACCGGGGCCAGGAGGACGGGCCGCACGTGGTGCTGCGGATGCCGGCGTCGGAGCGCCACCGCCCGGCGCAGGAGCTGGGGTGGCTGGGGGCGCGCGTCCGGGGGCCCGGAGGGTCGGGACCGTCTTGCCTGGAGCTGGTCATCGCCCCGGCGGCGGACCGCGCGTTCGCGCTGGTGGTGCCGGTGGTGGAGGGGCCCGCGGTGTGGCGCTGCGTGCGGGAGGCGCTGTTCCCGGCGCGGGAGGAAGCGGTGGTGTGGCACTGAGGGCCGGGGATTACCGGAACAGCACCAGGCCGTAATCGCCGATGTTCTGGAAGCCGATCGCCTCGTAGGCGCGGCGGGCGGGTCCCTTCTCTGCGGTGAAGAGCACGGCGCGGGAGGCGCCGGCCTCGCGGGCGAGGAGGAGGGAGCCGGCAGTGACGGCGCGGCCGTATCCGTGGCCGCGGAGGGTGGGAGGCGTGTAGACGGCGCCGATCTGGACGACGTCCGGGAGGCGGGCGTTGAACGCGGAGGTGGCGACGATCTGCCCCTCGCGTTCGAGGAGGAACAGGTTGCCTCCGGAGGCGTTTCCCTCCACGGCGTCTCGGGCCTGGCGCTCGAGGTCCGGGCCTGGTGTTTCGCCAATGGCTTCGACCAGGTACTCGGCGCGGAGGCGGGCGAGGGTGGGGAGGTCTGCGGGCGTGGCGAGGCGGCAGCGGACGTCGCCGCGGGCGAGGGCCTCCGGGACGCGGAGCTGGGAGAGGGGGAGGGCGAAGAGGGCCTCGCGGACCTCGAGCTTGGTCGGGGCTTGCTCCAGGCCGAGGAGCGCGCGCGCCTGGGCGACCTGCGACCAGGGGCCGGTGAGGCCGGCGACGGGCCGGAGCGCGTGGCGCGGGAGCTCGCGGAGGAGGGCGGCGAGGTGGTGGGGGGCCTGGAGGCCGAGGTTGCCTTGCCAGAACTGGGCGACGACGCCGGCGATGGCGTCACCCTCGAACGCGGCGAGGTACGTGCCCTGACCCGGCTCGCCATGGTCCACCAGCCCGGCGGTGCGGGAGTTGGAGCGGAGGAAGAGGGAGGTGTCGGAGCGCGGGCGGAGGAAGGCGTCCAGGGCCAGCTCGTCGCCGGGGTGGAGGAGGCGGATGGTGGGTGAGGTGGTCATGAGCGGGACCTCCGGCGATGCAGACGAGAGCGAAGCGACGAGCCTGACGGCCTCTCGACTTGAGGGCGGTATTCCTGACGTGAATGATGGCCAGGGTCCCTGCCACCGTCACGACGCGCGATGCGCGTCCGCACTCACGTGATCCGCCAGTTGGCGGAACGAAGGCACCCGGCATGACCTTCCCAAGCTCGGGGTCGCCGGTTCGAACCCGGTCCGCCGCTCAGAAAGAAGCCCCGGTTTCGCGAGGTTGCGGAGCCGGGGCTTCTTCTTGGTGGTGCATCGGGCCGGGCTGATGCAGTAGGTGATGCACTTGTACGCGCGTCGCCGCCGCACAGGACGACGCGATTCTGCCTCGGAGTGCTGGAAGTAGTGGTCCGCCACGACCGGAGAAAGTACCGCGGGGCTCGTTCAAGCGACCGCGTGACCGGAGCCACGCACGGTGGCCCCGGTCCGTCCGACTCACCAGGCCCGGACAATTTCTATGATAGCGCCGCGCGGGCGGCGCTCCGACATGTCAAAGCCTTCAAGGCAACACCAAACCCAAGGCCCCTGCTCCCTCACAGGAACCTTGCTCGGGAGGTAGCCCCAATGGCAGGATCCGCCCGTCCCTCCACGGACCGGGTGAGGATCTTTCAGGACCTCCTCGTGGAAGTCGGCGCTTACGGCGCTTGTGGTCTTGGGGCACCGTGACCGTTCGCGCGGTCACGGGCCCCGCTGTTTCATGCGCTGTCCCTCCATGCGGCTGACCCCATCTCTCTGCCGACTCCTAGTATCGGGAGTCAGGGCCCCTCCGAAGTTACCGATCACTCCTTCGCCTCGTTCTTCTTGGCCAAGACATACTTGCCCCTACTTGGCCGAGTCAGTTCGCCGTCCTGGAACATCCGGGAGACCGTTCCGCGGACAGTCTTCGGTGGGAGGTTGGAGATCCCGTCTAGGAATTCTTGGAGGTCGTAGGCGCGGTCTGGGTCCCGCGCGATGATTTCGAGCACCCGCTGCTTGGCGGTGCCGAGCGGCAAGCGTCCTGGTGGACGACCAGGGTTCGGTATCCGAGGTCGCCTTCGCGCAGGCCCTCCATTGACGACAACGAGTTGCTTGACCTCGTCGCCACTTTCCAGTTCATCGGTCGCCGCCCGGAGTTCTCTCCGTGCTTCCTCTAGTTGGATCTGGATCCGCTTGTACTCGGCCTCAATCTCGCCAAGGCGCTTAGCTGCATTGACCACACGGGCCAGGCTCATGCGCGACCTTATCCCTCGGAACGCACGCGAGGCGCAAGCGGAAGCCTCACCGTCAATGCCCTGTGGCATGCCACAACCTTAACGCCGCGCTGCGCGGTGTTAAGTCATGCAGACCACAAGATCATGGGCCACCTACCCCCAAGCGTAGCCTACGCCTCTGACATCCAGCGGGCCGCCTGCCCTTCGCTTCATCCTGTAGGGGCCGACTCGCCTCACCGCGTGATGGCCACGTGGCAAACAGACTCGGGAGACATGCAAAGACTCACTCGACTACCGAGCCACCTCCAACCGAGGCTTCCGTGCCTCTGCCAGCGCCTCCACCGGCTGGCCAAGCGCGTTGATCCAGGCGAACTGCTCCTTCGCCTCCGAGGCGAACCTGCCGTAGCGCTTCACCGTGAGGTTCACGTCGGAGTGGCCCATCCACTGGCTCACGACCGTGATCGGGATCCCACGCTGGAGGCACCGGACGGCGAAGAGGTGACGCAGGGAGTGCCACCTCACGCTGTGGCCCATCGCCTCCTTCAGCACGCGCCATACGGCGGTGCCGCTCCCCTTCCCCGCCGACTGGAGCCGCACATAGGGGCAGCCCTCGGTGTTCTGGATTACCTGATCCTCGGGTGACGGGTTCGCGCGCCTCCGGAGATCAGCCACGATCTCTCGCGCCCGCGGGCTCAGCGGGACCACCCGGAAGCGTCCATTCTTCGGCGTCCACTTCTTGCCGCCCACCAGACGCGAGCGGGTCTGTTCCTCGACGCGGATCGCTCCCTCGCGATTCGGGCCCAGGGACGTGTCCACCGAGTGCCAGGTCAGCCGGAACAGCTCCTCCTTGCGGAGGCCCGTCTCCACCGCCAGCTCGATCGCCTCCGGCAGCAACGGCGCCACCTCCAGCAGCGCGGGCGCCCGCGCCTCGTTCAGGATGGCGTTCAGCTCCGTGTCGGTGGGCGGGACGATGGGCCGGGCGTCGTCCTCCGGGAGCAGTTCCACGCGGGGCTGTGTCGCGAGCAGCCCCTCCTTGAAGGCGAGGTTCAGCGCGGCGCGCAGGACGGACAGCGATTTGTTGATCGCGACGTTGGAGACGCGCTCCACCCGCGCCCGGCGCGGCTTGCCGTCCTTGCGGAGCGCGAAGGACAGCGCAGGATCCTTGAGCCTCTGCTCCGTGTACCGGTGGAGCGTCTCCGGGCGCGCAACTTCATCGAGGGGGCGATCGCCGAGGTAGTAGATCAGATACCGGATGTAGCTCTCGAACACGCCCGCGGTGGACTCCTTGTGCAGGAGCCGGCTCCGCTCCGCGTACCGGCCCCGGAGCCACTCCTTGAGGGTCGGGACGTTCGACGGCCCAGGCGAGCCGGGCTGCGTGGTCGTCGAGCCCTGGGGCTGGTCGCGCTCCAGCTCCAGGAGCAACTCGGCTCGAACGCGCTCCGCGTCCACCGTGGAGCCCTGGAACCGCCGGGTGAGGCGCTTGCCGTTGCGCGCTACCTGGACCACGAACTGCCCCGGCGTCACTTCCAGAATGCCTGCCCGCTTCTTGTGCTTTGCCATGGTGCATCTCCTGACGGAACGCCTGCCTCACCTCTTCAAGGTGGAAGCGCAGTGAGCTGCCGATCTCGTAAAAGGGAATGCGACGACCGTGTGCCAGCCGCCGCACCGTGGACGGGCTAACGCCGAGGGCACGCGCCAGGGTGGCAGCGTCCACGAGGCGGGAGTCCTCGGC
>Ga0068860_100005609_pt1 | contig 12680 bp, 13 predicted proteins | sample KBSSwiS32_FD_66597 | JGI IMG/M metagenome (GOLD analysis project Ga0068860, IMG submission 66597) | Switchgrass rhizosphere microbial communities from Kellogg Biological Station, Michigan, USA - KBS Switchgrass S3-2 | ecosystem: Host-associated > Plants > Roots > Rhizosphere > Soil ... | reverse complement strand
CGCCTTGCAGCTGGATGTCGATTCAAGGATTGCCAGCACATGCAGGAACCGGCATGCGCGGTGATCAGCGCCGCGGAATCGGGCGCGCTTCACGCGCGCCGCTACGAGAGTTACCGGCGGCTGCGCAGGCGCTACGCCGATCTCGTCGAAGCGCGCGGACCCGGCTCGCGGAATCGACGCTCCTAAACCGAGTGGCGTCCGGCGAGCGCATGCGCAAGCGTTCCGCCGTCCACATATTCGAGTTCGCCGCCGATCGGCACGCCGTGCGCGATGCGGCTCGCCTGGATCTTGCGCTCCGCGGCGCGCTCGCCGAGGAAGTGCGCCGTGGCCTCGCCCTCGACCGTGGGATTGGTCGCGAGGATCACTTCGCGCACCTCGCCCGAGTCCAGCAGCGCTTCGAATTCACGTGCGCCGATCTGTTCGGGGCCGATGCCGTCGAGCGGCGAGAGGTGTCCGTGCAACACGAAATAGCGGCCGCGATAACTGCCCGACTGCTCGACAGCGACCACGTCCGCCGGCGACTCGACCACGCACAGCAACGCAGCGTCGCGTCCCGTCGCGGAACAGATCGAACACAGTTCGGTATCGGTGAGCATGCGGCAGCGGCGGCAACGACGAATCGTCGCGAGACCGTCGGTGAGTGCCTGCGCGAGTGTGCGCGCGCCGTCGCGTCCGCCCTGCAGCAGGTGAAACGCCATGCGCTGGGCGGTCTTCGGACCGACTCCCGGCAGCGCACGCAGCGCGTCGATGAGTCTGGCGAGCGGTGCGGCGTGCTGCATCAGTTAAAAAGGGAGCTTGAAGCCTGGCGGCAGCGCCACGCCGGACATGACGCTCGACATCCGCGCCTGCGACTGCTGGTCGACCTTGTTGACGGCGTCGTTGATCGCCGCTGCGACCAGGTCTTCGAGCATCTCCCGGTCCTCGGAGATCACCTGCGGCTCGATCTGCACGCGTTTGACCTCGTGCTTGCCGTTCATCGTCACCTTCACCATGCCGCCGCCGGACTCGCCGGTGATTTCCATGGCGGCGATCTCCTCCTGCGCCTTTTTCATGTTGGCCTGCAGCGCCATCGCCTGCTTCATCATGTTTCCGCCACCGCGCATGGGTCATCTCCTCTTGCTGTCTATTCCGTGGGCCGCACCGATTCCGGATGCAGCGTGGCGCCGAAACGTGATTTCATTTCGCGCACCGCGGGGTCTTCCTCGAGCGAACGCCGCGCGGCCTCGAGCGCTTCCGCCGAACGCCGCTGGCCGTTCTGGCTGGGAGTCTCCACCGGCGGCGGGCCGTCGGCGAATTCCAGCTTCACCGGCGTGCCCAGGTATTTCGCCAGCGCCTGCTGCAGCCGCTCGATGTTCTGCGGCGTACGCGCGAACTTCGGGTCCACCGCCAGGCGCAGTGTGTTGCCGCGATGCTCGAGCAGCGCGCAGTTGCTCGCGAGCTCACGCGCCGCGCCGGTGATGTCGAGATCGCCGATCACGCGCGACCACTGCACCGGATCGATGGGACCGGCGGACGCCGGGCGCACGATGGGATTGCCGCCGGATGCGGATGCGCCCGGTGCCGGCGTGCCCGTGGATCGCGACGCGCCCGAACCCGCCGCGGCCGCCGCACCGCCCGCGGGGCGGAACGCCAGCATGCGTACCAGGGTCATTTCGAAGCCGCTGCGCTTGTCCGGAACCAGGTCGAGATCGCGCCGGCCGAGGATGGCCGTCTGGTAATACAGCTGCACGTCTTCAGCGCCCAGCGCGCCGGCGAGCTCGGATACGAGATCCGGATCGAACAACTCGTCGCCTTCGTAACCGGGAACCAGCTGGCGCAGGGCCACGCGCGTCAGCAGCGTCGCGACGTCCTCGAGCACCTGCTGGTAGTCAGGCGAGAATTCGTCGAGCTCGCGAGCCGTCGCCAGCAGCTTGTGCGCATCGCCCGTCGCCAGCGCGCGCACCAGGCGCGCCACGTGCGCGCGGTCGATGGTGCCGAGCATGGCGCGCGCACCCGCCTCGTCCAGCTTGCCGCCACCGAAGGCGATGAGCTGGTCGGTGAGCGACAGCGCGTCGCGCATGCTGCCGTCGGCCGCCTGCGCGACCAGCCGGATGGCGGCGGGTTCGGCGGCAATCTTCTCGGCGGCCAGCACCTTGCCGAGATGTTCGCTGATCAGCGCAACGGACAGGCGCTTCAGGTTGAATTGCAGGCAGCGCGACAACACGGTGACCGGCAGCTTCTGCGGATCGGTGGTCGCCAGCAGGAACTTCACGTGCGGCGGCGGTTCTTCGAGCGTCTTGAGCAACGCGTTGAATGAATGCGTCGACAACATGTGCACTTCGTCGACCAGGTAGACCTTGTATCGGCCGCGGGTCGGCGCGTACTGCACGTTCTCGAGCAGCTCGCGCGTGTCGTCGACCTTGGTACGCGAGGCAGCGTCGACCTCGATGAGATCGACGAAGCGGCCCTCGTCGATCTCCTTGCAGGTCGCGCATACGCCGCAGGGTGTGGCGGTGACCCCGGTCTCGCAGTTGAGGCACTTGGCGAGAATGCGCGCGATGGTGGTCTTGCCCACGCCGCGCGTACCGGTGAACAGGAAGGCGTGGTGCACCCGCCCCTGCGTGAGCGCATTGCCCAGCGCCACGCGGACGTGTTCCTGGCCGACCAGTTCAGCGAAAGATCGGGGCCGCCATTTGCGCGCCAGCGCCAGGTAACTCATTCCCAATCCTTCACGATGATTGTCTTGGAGGCAGCCCGCACCAGCCGGACTTCGGCGCCCGACATCGTCGCTACCGCTGCTCCCTTCCGGGCCTGACGGGGTTTACAACTAGTCGTCGCGAAGGAGCCGATACGGACTGCCATGGTAAAGAACTGGCGGACAGGGTGGGATTCGAACCCACGAACACCGTTAGATGTTGCTTGACTTCCAATCAAGTGCCTTCAACCGCTCGGCCACCTGTCCGGACCCCCGTGAAAATCGGGGTGCGCATCATAGCAATTTGCCGTCGTTTATTTGGTAGGCGCCGCCGGTTCCGCTGCCTTGGGCGTGGAAAACGGTGGAGGAGCGCTCAGACAGGGCTCGTCCTTGCCGCGAACGCGCTCGGGCGTGTTGAGCGGCGGCACCTTCAGGGCGTTGCGGGTATCGGGCGCATCGAGCCCGGCCGGCGCCTGGATGGGCGGCATTTCCTTCGCGCCGGCGTAGTCCGCATTCGATTCGTGGCACTTGGTCAGCGGACTGTGGCAGCCAGACAGTGTTGCAGTCACGAGAATGCTGGCCAGGAGCGCGGAGGAAATTCGCATAGGACGTGCGACCTTTTCTGACATCAGGAGTTCACCGACGTTCGGGGACGGAGATACCGGCCGCGAACAACGACTCGAGCACCACGGCGTGGAACTGCGGTGACAGCTCGAGCAGCGGCAGACGCAAGGTATCACCCATGAGGCCCATGCGCGCCAACGCCCACTTGACCGGCGTGGGATTCGGCTCGACGAACAGGTTCCGGTGCAGCGCCACCAGCCGCTGGTCGATCAGCGTCGCACCCGCCCGGTCGCCGCGTAAAGCCGCGGCCACCATGTCGGCCATTGCACGCGGCGCCACGTTGGCGGTGACCGAGATGACGCCCGCCGCGCCCGCGCCGATGGTCTCGCGAGCCGTCAGGTCGTCACCGCTGAGCACGCGGAACTCCGCGCCGCAGTTGGCCACGAGCTCGCGCACGCGGGCAGTTTCGGCCACGGCTTCCTTGATGCCGGCGATCTTCGGCACTCGCGACAGCCGCGCGACGGTGGCCGGCAACAGGTCGACCGCAGTGCGGCTCGGGACGTTGTACAGCAGCACCGGGACGCGCGAGTTAGCCGCAATGGCGGAGAAATGCCGGAACAATCCTTCCTGTGTCGGCCGTACATAAGACGGCGTCGCCACCAGCAGGCCATCCACGTCGTACTTCGTGCTGGAGAATTCCCGGGCCCGATCGCAGCAACTGCGAGTGTCGTTCGTGCCGGTTTTGGCCACCAGCAGCGCGCGCCGGCCGATGACGCGCCGCGCCTGGCTCAGCAGTTCCGCTAGTTCGGCATCGGTGACGAAAGCCGATTCTCCGGTCGATCCGGCGACGACGATGCCCGAAGTGCCGTTGGAAACTTGAAACTCGAGGAGTCGCGACCAGGCGTCGAAGTCGATGCCGCCGTTCGGCTGCATCGGGGTCACGAGCGCCACCAGGCTGCCGGCGTACATGAGAGTCCGAGTAGAAAAGGGTCGCGCATGGTACGGGCCCGTCCGTTGGGTCCGCAAGACACGCCGGCATTGTTTTACAGCGGTGGGGTACACTTCCGGCCAGATGAAGCAGCACCTCGCCGTATCCGCCATTGGCAGCGATCGCACCGGGATGGTCCACGACCTGACCCGAGTCATCTCCGACTGCGGCGGGTCGATCAGCGAGAGCCGGATGGCCAGCCTGGGCAACGAATTCGCGATGCTGGTGCTGGTTTCCGGCAACTGGCATTCGCTTGCCAAACTGGAAAGCGAGCTGCAGCGGCTGGGAGAATCCACCGGCCTGTCGTTGCACATGAAGCGCACGGAGCCGCGCTCGCCGCGCACCGAGCTCCTGCCCTATTCAATCGACGTGGTCTGCCTGGATCAGTCGGGCATTGTTGCCGGCCTCTCCGGGTTCTGCGCCAGTCGCGGCATCGACATCGCCGAGGTGTCCACCCGCACCTACCCCGCGGCGCACACCGGCGCGCAGATGTTCGCGGTGCAGATGATCATCAACGTTCCCAAGCGTCTGCAGCTCGCGCAATTGCGCGAGGAATTCATGGACTATTGCGACGCGCAAAATCTCGACGCGATCCTGGAGCCCGTCAAGTCTTGAGCGTTGCAGTGTTCGCCATCCCGGAGCCGCACCAGTCATGATTGGTCCCGGAAAGAAGCTCCCGGCTTTTTCGCTGCCGCTTTCGGACGGCTCGACGTGGAAAACGTCCGATTGTTTTCCGAAAGATGGCGGCGGCAAACTCGTGATCTTCTTCTATCCCAAGGCGATGACCCCGGGCTGCACGCTCGAGGGCCAGGACTTTCGCGACCTGCATGCGCAGTTCAGGCGCGCGAAGACCACGGTGCTGGGCATCTCCAGGGACAGCTGTGAGCGACAGGCAAAATTCCGCGCGAAGGAAAAGTTTCCCTTCGAGCTGCTGTCCGACGAAGACGGGAAAGTCTGCCGGCTGTTCGACGTGATCCGGGAAAAGTCACTGTACGGAAGGAAGTTCATGGGTATCGAGCGCAGCACGTTCCTGTTCGGCGCCGACGGCAAGCTGGCGCGTGAGTGGCGCAAGGTGCGGGTCAAGGGCCACGCGGCCGAAGTGCTCGAGGCGGCGAAGTCGCTGTGACCGCGGCCAAGCGTACGCCCGCCAAGCCGGGCAAACCCGTCGTGCAGCGGCGCCTGTTCGTTCTGGACACCAATGTGCTGATGCACGATCCGACGTCCATCTTCCGCTTCCAGGAACACGACGTCTATCTACCGATGGTGGTGCTCGAGGAACTCGACGCCAACAAGAAGGGCCTGTCGGAAGCGTCGCGCAACGTGCGCCAGGTCAGCCGCTTCCTCGACGACCTGATGCGCGACGCCACCAAGGACCAGATCGACGCGGGGTTGCCGCTGCCCAGTCCGCAGGGAATCGGTATCGATCAGAACGACGTCGGCAGGAGCCACGACGGGGACAGGCCGGGCAACGTCGGGCGCCTGTTTTTCCAGACCCGCCAGCTGTCGTCCGCCCTGCCCGACTACCTGCCGGGGCACGGCGCGGACAACGCGATCCTGTCGCAGACGCTGGCGCTGCAGGCGCTGCACCACGAATCGCGCGTGACGCTGGTGTCCAAGGACATCAACCTGCGCATCAAGGCGGCGGTGGTCGGCGTGCACGCCGAGGACTACTACAGCGACAAGACCATCGAAGATGCCGATGTGCTGTACACCGGCCTCGCGCCGCTGCCGGCGAACTTCTGGGAAGCGCACGGCAAGGACATGCGCTCGTGGAAGGAAGCGGAACGCACTTACTACGAGATCTCGGGTCCTGTGGTCGCCAACCTGCACGTCAACGAATTCGTGCACGAGGACTCGGCATCCGGCATCGAGGCGCTGGTGCGCCGGATCGAGGGCGGCAAGGCCACGCTGGAACTGGCACGCGACTACCGTTCGGAACGCCACAGCGTCTGGGGAGTGAACGCGCGCAACCGCGAACAGAATTTCGCGCTCAACCTGCTCATGGATCCGGAAATCGACTTCGTCACGATCCTCGGTCCGGCCGGCACCGGCAAAACCCTGCTCACGCTCGCCGCCGGACTGATGCAGACGCTGGAGTCGAATCGTTTCGTCGAGATCATCATGACGCGCGTGACGATCCCGCTCGGCGAGGACATCGGCTTCCTGCCCGGCACGGAAGAAGAAAAGATGGAGCCCTGGATGGGCGCGCTCATGGACAACCTCGAGGTGCTGACGCGCAGCGGAGAAGGTGGCAACTGGGGACGCGCCGCGACCAACGACCTGCTGCGCAATCGCATCAAGATCCGCTCGCTGAACTTCATGCGCGGCCGCACCTTCCTCAACCGCTTCGTGATCCTCGACGAGGCGCAGAACCTGACGCCCAAGCAGATGAAAGCCCTGGTGACCCGCGCCGGCCCCGGCACCAAGGTCATCTGCCTCGGAAACATCGCTCAGATCGATACGCCCTACCTCACCGAGACGACCTCGGGCCTGACCTATGTCGTGAACCGGTTCCGCGGCTGGCAGCACGCCGGGCACATCACCCTGGTGCGGGGCGAACGCTCGCGGCTGGCCGATTTTGCCTCTGATACCCTCTAGGTGTCTGGCGGGACGAACTCGCAGCCAGTCGCCAGGGTCCAATCCGCCATGCCGATTTCCGGATCAAAAACGCGCCCCATGAAGCTGCTGGCAGCAGGCCTCAGCATTTTGCTGTCACTGCCGCCCCAGTTGTACGGCCAGAGCACCGGCAACGACCTGCCGGACATCGGCAGCCCGGCCTCCTCGGCCCTGTCGCAGGCGGACGAATACCGCATCGGCCTGCAGGTGGTGCGCCAGCTGCGCGACGAGGGCCAGATCATCGAGGACCCCGAGGCCACGGAATATCTCAACTCGCTGGGCTCGCGCATCGTGGCGCAGGCGTCGGGCGATTCCGGGCAGAAGTTCCAGTTCTTCTTCGTGCGCGACAACAGCATCAATGCCTTCGCGCTGCCCGGCGGCTTTATCGGTGTCAATTACGGACTGGTGCTGGCCACGCGCAACGAGTCGCAGCTGGCCGGCGTGCTCGCGCACGAAATCGCCCACGTCACCCAGCGGCACATCGCGCGGCGTGTGCACTCGCAGGGCCGGCAGAGCATCGCCACCATGGCCACCATCCTCGCCGCCATCCTGATCGGTGCGGCCACCGGCTCCTCGAACGCCGCGCTCGGCACCATGTCCGTGGCGCAGGGCGCGGCCATGCAACAACAGATCAACTTTACCCGCGCCAACGAAAACGAAGCCGATCGCGTCGGCATGGGTTTCCTGGCCGCCGCCGGTTTCGATCCGTACGGCATGCCGGACTTCTTCGAGACCATGGGCCGGCGCGACAGTCTGCAGGCCACGAATCGCAACGCGCTGCCGGAAATCCTGCAGTCGCACCCGGTCAACAGCAACCGCATCGCCGAGTCGCGCTCGCGCGCGGCGCAGTACAAGGATGTCCACCCGACGGCGGAGAGTGTCAGCTATTCGCTGACACGCGAGCGACTGCGCGTGTTGGTGACGCCGCCGGAAGAAAACGTGCGGCGTTACTACTCCGATCGTCGCGCGGCGCAGGAACAGACCGTCGGCGAACGCTACGGCGAGGCGCTCGCCAGCTTCCAGGCGGGAAACTCCACCGCCGCGCTGGACTCGCTCACCGATCTTGCGCGTGCGCATCCGCAGGTGCCCATGTTGCAGTCGGCTCTCGGCCAGGCATTGATGGCTTCGGGCGCCACCGACGAGGCGCTCGACACCTTCCGCCGCGCGCTCACACTGTCGCCGCGCAATGTGCCGCTCACGATGCGTTACGCCGACTGCCTGCTCAAGGCCGGCCAGGCGAAGACGGCGCACGCCGTGCTTCTCGACCTGTTCAACAACGTCGTGCCGACACCGGAGCAGATTCGTTTCACGGCGCTGGCGGCGAGCAGCGCGGGTGACACGGCGGACGCGGCCTTCTACATGAGCGAGTACCACATCTCCACCGGCAACCTGCCGTTGTCGGTGGCGCAGCTCGAAATGGCGCTCGCCACTCCGGACATCACCAACGTGCAACGCAGCCGTTTCCAGGCGCGCCTCGACGAGGTGCGCGAGGCCATGTTCACCGACCGCCAGCGCCGCAAGAACGCCGAAAAGGAACAGCAGCGCAAGGAGCAACATCCGGAGGGCGAAGGGCGCCACGCCTCGCGTTAGCGGGAGCGGCTTTCCGGTAAACTTTCCCCATGCACAGACTCCTATTCGCGCTCGCGACCCTGGCGCTCGCGGGATGCGCCACGCTGCCGTCCGGGAAGGCCGATCCCCGTGATCCCTGGGAACGGCTCAACCGCACCACCTTCGCCTTCAATGACGCGATGGACAAGGCCATCGGCAAGCCGGCGGCCAAGGCCTACGTCAAGGTGACTCCGCGCTTCGTACGCACCGGCGTCAGCAATTTCCTCAACAACCTCGACACCCTGAACACGACGGTCAACGACGTCCTGCAGGGCAAGTTCCGCCAGGCGGGACGCGATTCCTGCCGCTTCCTGCTGAACAGCACCATCGGGCTCGGCGGGCTGTTCGACCCGGCGACGCCCGCGGGCCTGGAATTCAACGACGAGGACTTCGGCCAGACCTTCGGCAAGTGGGGCATGAAGCCCGGGCCCTACATCGTGTGGCCGATACTCGGGCCCTCGACGGCGCGCGACTCGCTCGGGAAGTTAGTCGACCAGTTCACCTACCCCGTGACCTACCTCGAGGATGACAGCACGCGCTACATCATCCGCGGTGTGAGCCTGCTCGACATGCGCGCCGGGCTGCTCGATCTCGACGCGCAGATCGATCGCGCCTATGACCGCTACTCGTTCGTGCGCAATGCATGGCTGCAGCGCCGCGAGTTCCAGGTGACCGACGGCGAGATCGAGGACCCGTCGCTGGAACTCGAGGAAGGCATGGAAGAGCCGCCCGCGGAGAATGCCCCGGAGACGGACACCGCCGCTCCGGATGCTCCCGCTCCCGAGGGGTCCACGCCCGACAAGCCGGCCCCGGATACCGTGCCACAGCCCGCGCCACCGGACCCGGCCGCGCAACCTCCGCCGCGGTAGCCCATTCACGTGTCCGCAAACGCCTCCGCCAGGCTGCCGCCGCTGCTGCTGCTGCATCCAGAAGACAACATCGTCGTGGCGCGGCGCGACATCGCCGCGGGCGAACGCGTCGAACTGGATGGCGAGAGCTTCCTCATCCCGGCAGCGGTCGAACTCGGGCACAAACTGGCGCGTCGCGCCCTTGCGGTTGACGCGCGGGTCCTCAAATATGGCGCTCCGATCGGGTCGATGACGACAGCTGTCGCACGCGGCGAGCACGTACATCTGCACAACCTGCGAAGCGACTACATTCCTTCCACGACGCGCGACGGTACGGGCGGTCACTAGATGGGCGATATGGCCATGCGGGGTTTCCCACGCAAGGACGGGCGCAAGGGCATCCGTAACGTGGTTGCGGTCGCCTATCTCGTCGAGTGCGCGCACCACGTTTCGCGCCTCATCGTGCAGCGCTCCGGCGCCGATGACGTGCACCTGATCGGCTTTCCCGGCTGTTATCCCAACAAGTATTCGCTCGACATCATGCAGCGGTTGTGCACGCACCCGAACGTGGGCGCGGTGCTGCTGGTGTCGCTGGGCTGCGAAGGCTTCAACCGCGAACAGCTGCGCCGGTACATCGCGGCGAGCGGCCGGCCGGTGGACCTGCTGGTCATCCAGCAATCCGGCGGCACCACGCGCACGCTGAACGCCGGCCTCGACATCGTGCGCCGCATGCGCGCGGAGCTGGCGAAACAGGTGCCGGTGCCCATGGCCCTGAACGAGCTGGTGATCGGCACGGTGTGCGGCGGTTCCGACGGTACCAGCGGCATCACCGCCAACCCGGCCGTCGGCCGATGCTTCGACTGGCTGATCGAGAACGACGCCGCCTGCATCTTCGAGGAGACCGGAGAACTCATCGGCTGCGAACGCATCATGGCCTCGCGCGCCATCACGCCCGAGCTCGGCCGCGAGATCGAGGCCTGCGTCGACAAGGCCGCTAACTACTACCGCATCATGGGTTACGGCAGCTTCGCCCCCGGCAACGCCGAGGGCGGCCTGACGACTCTGGAAGAGAAGTCCATGGGCGCGTATTCGAAATCCGGATCGTCGCCGATTTCCGGGCTCATCAAGCCCGGCGACATACCGCCGCGCGGCGGCCTGTATCTGCTCGACGTGGTGCCGGACGGCGAACCGCGCTTCGGATTCCCCAACATCTCCGACAACGCCGAAATCGTCGAACTGATCGCCTGCGGTTCGCACCTGATCCTGTTCACCACTGGCCGCGGCTCGGTGGTCGGCTCGGCCATCTCGCCCGTGATCAAGATCTGCGCCAATCCGGACACCTACGAGCGCATGGCCGACGACATGGACGTGAACGCCGGCCGCATCCTGCAGGGCGCGGAACTCGACGAGGTGGGACGCGAGATCTTCGATCTGGTGCATCGGATCGCTGCCGGCGAAACCTCCAAGTCCGAGGCGCTCGGCCACCAGGAATTCATCCTCACCTACAAACAATTCGAACCCATCGGGCCTGCCTGCCTGCCGGCGGCTTGAAGACAGGAGAGATTCGTGAAACTGGTACGTTTCGGTTCCGCCGGCGCGGAGCGCCCCGGCCTCGCCCTCACGGGCGGCAGCATCGTGGACGTCTCGGACGTCATTCCCGACCTGGCGCTGAAAGCGCTGAGCCCGGAGAGCCTGGAGCGTGTCCGCGCCGCCGACGTGAGCAAACTACCGCGCGCGCCCGAGGGCGCACGGCTCGGCCCCTGTGTCGGCAGTGTCGGCAAGTTCATCGCCATCGGACTCAACTACGCGGATCACGCCGCGGAAACCGGCGCGAAAATCCCGGCCGAACCCATCGTGTTCATGAAGGCCACGAGCTGCATCGTCGGTCCCAATGACACGGTGCTGAAGCCGCGCGGCTCGACGAAGATGGACTGGGAAGTCGAACTCGGCGTGGTCATCGGCAAGCTCGCGCGCTACGTCAGCGAAGCCGATGCGCCGGCACACATCGCCGGCTATTGCGTGGTGAACGATATTTCCGAGCGCGCGTTCCAGCTGGAACGCGGCGGGCAGTGGGACAAGGGCAAGGGCTGCGACACCTTCGGGCCGCTGGGTCCGTGGCTGGTCACGCCCGACGAAGTCGGCGACCCAGCGAATCTGTCCATGTGGCTCGACGTGAATGGCACGCGCCGCCAGAACGGCTCGACGCGCACCATGATCTTCAAGCCGCATTTCCTGGTGAGCTACCTCAGCCAGTTCATGAGCCTGCAGCCGGGCGACGTCATCACCACGGGGACGCCGCCCGGTGTCGGCATGGCCATCAAACCTGATCCAGTCTTTTTGAAGGCCGGCGACGTCATGGAGCTCGGCATCGAGAAGCTAGGCAGCCAGCGCCAGGTCGTGGCGCAGGCATAGAGGTGCCGGGTGGGGAAAGCGGGGAAAAAATGGGGACATTCCTCATTTCGCTGTAACAATCGGAGATGAAATCCGGAATCCGCTCACTTGGCCGATTGTTACAACGAAATGAGGAATGTCCCCATTTTTCCCATCAATTCCATCGCCGACCTGCGGGAGCTCGCGCGGCGGCGGTTGCCGCGCGCGCTTTACGAGTACATCGAACGCGGCTCGTATGACGAGTTGACCTGGTCGCGCAACCGCGAGGACCTGCGCGCCGTGACACTGCGCCAGCGCGTCATGGTGGATGTCTCGAATCTCTCGACGACAACCACGGTGCTCGGTGAGCGCTGGAACTTTCCCGTGGCACTCGCGCCCACCGGGCTCACGGGATTGTTCCATCGCGACGGCGAGATCCAGGCGGCGCGCGCCGCACACGCGGCGGGCGTGCCGTTCTGCCTGAGCACCATGTCGATCTGCTCCATCGAGGACGTGCGTGCGGGCTTCGACGGCACGTTGTGGTTCCAGCTGTACGTCATGCGCGATCGCGCCTTCAGCGAAGCCATGATCGAGCGCGCGCGCAAGGCGCGTTGTACGGCGCTGGTCGTGACGCTGGATCTGCCCATACAGGCGCTGCGCCGGCGCGATCCCAAGAACGGTCTCGCGGTCCCTCCCCGGCTCACGTTCGCCAGCGCGCGCGATTTCGTGCGGCGGCCGTCATGGGTGCTCGGCGTGTTGCGCAGTCGCAGCCGCACCTTCGGCAACCTCGCGGCGTTTTTTCCGAAGAAGGGCACCGCGGCACTTTCCGAGTGGATGGGCAGCCAGCTCGACTCCGCGCTCACCTGGAAGGACGTGGCCTGGCTGCGCGAGCGCTGGCCCGGAAAACTCATCCTCAAGGGAATCCTCGACGCCGAGGACGCGCGCCGGGCGCTCGACACCGGCGCGGACGCCGTCGTCGTGTCGAATCACGGCGGCCGGCAGCTCGATGGCG
>Ga0068860_100005605_pt1 | contig 12684 bp, 12 predicted proteins | sample KBSSwiS32_FD_66597 | JGI IMG/M metagenome (GOLD analysis project Ga0068860, IMG submission 66597) | Switchgrass rhizosphere microbial communities from Kellogg Biological Station, Michigan, USA - KBS Switchgrass S3-2 | ecosystem: Host-associated > Plants > Roots > Rhizosphere > Soil ... | reverse complement strand
GTCCGCAACCTGCCGATGTGGGTGAAGGTGCTCGTGCCGGTAGTGCTCATCGCGATCATCGGCGTGGCGACCTGGGCCATCGTGGACGCCAACAATGACGACTCCGATGCGGCCGCACAGGAGCAAGCGGAGATGGAGGCCGCGCTGAAGGGGATCCTCGTTGCGGGCCTCCACCCGGGTGCCACGACGACGACCTCCACGACCACGGCTCCGACCACCACGTCGACCACCACGTCGACCACCACCTCCACGACGACCGCGCCTACCACCACGGTGGCCGCCGTGACCACGTTGCCTGGCGGCACCACGACGGTGGCTCCGGCCACCACGACGACCGTCCCAGCGACCACCACCACGGAAGCGACCACCACCACCACTGAGGCCACGACCACCACGACGGCGCCTCCGCCCATCACCACTCCGGGCATCCCACCGGGCCAGATCGCCTCGTCGCCGTCGGCCTATGTGTCTTCTTGGAACGCCGCCGCGGCCAAGGGAACCACCGTTCCGCCGATCAACACCAACGAACTGCAGCAGATCGAGTCCAGCCCGAGCGGTGACGCCTTTTTGACGCCGCTTCCCGAGAAAGGCAGCAAGTTCGCGGCCCAAGTGGGGCTCATCGGATTCGTCAGCAGCGACAACCCGCGCCGGATGGCGGCGTCGGAACTGGTGTGGATCTCCGGGTCCGACACCTCCGCTAGCGACTACTACTGGACGGCCTTCTCGGTTTTGGTTCGCTCGGTGAGCCCCAACGCCACCGATGCCGAGATCACCAGCCTCGAGAACCAGCTCGGTCGAGCGCCTGGCCGGCCGCCGTTCCCGGCCGGTCCCGACAAGTCGGCCACCAGCGGGGGCTTCGTGTACACGCTGCAGGTCGGCAACTCACCCACCGGCGCGGCCGCCATCGGCATCACCGTGAAGCAGGCGAGCTAGGCCTCGCCGACACGTGGACTGACCCTGGTGGTCGGGACCGGCGTCGATCCGGTGACCTTCCGCTTTTCAGGCGGACGCTCTGCCAACTGAGCTACCCGACCAGGTTTCCAAGCAACTTGCTTCGCTTGGTCAATAGCGGTCCCGACGGGACTTGAACCCGCGACCTCCGGCTTGACAGGCCGGCGTGCACTCCAACTGCACCACGGGACCATGATTACTTGTGGTGTTGCTTACTCATGTGTTGCTGACTGTTGCGGTGCTCCTTACTTGGCACCCCCAACGGGATTCGAACCCGTGCCGCCACCTTGAAAGGGTGGTGTCCTAGGCCGCTAGACGATGGGGGCCAGATCCGGTTGAGAGCGGAGGAACTGTACAGGTCGCCTTCGCAACCCGCCAGCAGGATCGGGTCAGCGCAGCGCGGCCAACGTGAGTTCCAAGAGCCAACCGAGGTAGTGGTACACGGAATGCAAGCCCGCTTCCGGATCCGCCGGGTCGAGGTTGGCGGGATCGTCGTCTTCGGAGACGCCGAGCCGCGTTCCCAACACCAAGCGCAGGTCGTTGAGGGCACTGAGGAAGGTGAGCGCCTCTTCTTCCGAGAGGCGATCGGCTCGAGCTGCCCGCTCGAGGCTGTCGAGGTTGGCGAGTCGCCGACTCAGCAGTTCGTCGCGGGCCAGGAGCCGATAGAAGGACTCGGCCTCGGTGTCGTCCACGTAGGCCGGCGGAAAGAGCCGCTTCAGCGTGGGGTCGTCCGGGTCGTCGGTGAGCAAGGTCCGCAGTTGTGGACCCAGGATCAGGAGGAGCTCGCGCTCGTCCGAGGACAGCCGGATGTCGATCCCACCGTGTCGGTTGCGTCGGATTGGAGTGGATGCCATCAACCGGCCATCACTGATCGTGTTGCATGGTGGCCCACAGGCCGTGCTCGTGGAGGCGAAAGACGTGCACCTCACACTCTTCCCTGGTGCCGTTGGCCACCACGGCCCGGCCCTTGTGATGCACGTCGAGCATCAGTCGGTTGGCCTTCTCCTTGGAGTAGCCGAACAGCTTCTGGAAGATGAAGGCGACGTAGTTCATGGTGTTGATGGGATCGTTCCACACCAACACGACCCACGGCGTGTCCGGGGCCAACGCCTCGTCAATGCCGGGTTCCTCGAGCTCCACAGGAGACGGCGCGCCAGACATAGGCACATTCTCCCTCTCCTCTTACCGATCCACTAGCGGACCGCTTGCTCCCTGAGGCGTCCGAGACCGTAACCTCGCACGGGTATGGCCATCGGCGCTCGTCCCCTAGTGCCGTCGCGGCTCGCGCCGGGCGGACTACTGGGGCACGAATCGCTTCGCCGCCCCACGACCAGGGCCGCCGCCTACGTGGCTCTCACCAAACCGCGGATCATCGAACTGCTGCTGATCACCACCGTCCCGCCGATGGTGGTGGCGGCGAACGGGTGGCCCGGGAGCTGGCTGGTGCTTACCACCATGTTCGGTGGGGCGCTGGCGGCCGGCGGGGCTAACGCCATCAATATGGTGATCGATCGAGACATCGACCGGCTGATGCCCCGTACCCAAGGACGGCCCCTGGTCACCGGCCTTCTCACTCCGGGGGAAGCTCTACGCTTCGCGCTCGGGCTTGAGGTGGCCGCTTTCGCGGTGTTGGCCGTCGCCGCCAATCTTCTGGCCGCCACGCTGGCCATCGCCGCTACCACCTTCTACGTGTTCGTCTACAGCCTGTGGCTCAAGCGCACCACCAGCCACAACATCGTGATCGGCGGCATCGCCGGATGTATGCCGGTGCTGGTGGGCTGGGCGGCCGTGACCAACAGCCTGAGCTGGGCACCCCTGGTGATGTTCGCCATCATTTTTGCGTGGACTCCGCCTCATTCGTGGGCGCTGGCGTCGAAGTACGTCGACGACTATCGGGCTGCTTCGGTGCCGATGTTGCCGGTGGTGGTCACGATGGCCGTGGCCGCCGATCAGATGCTGTGGTGGACCGGCCTCCTGGTGGCCTTCAGCTTGGTCTTGGCGCCGGTGGCCGACCTCGGCTGGATCTACATCGGGACGGCGCTGGCCCTCGGCGGCGGGTTCCTCTACATGTGCCAGCGTTTGCGTCGCACACCCACTCAGGCGATGTCGATGCGGGTGTTCGTGTACTCGATCACCTATGTCACCGTGTTGTTCGCTTCCATGGCGCTCGATGTCGTTGTGCGCAACGGTGTCTGAGCACTTCATGGGTGGTGCTGGAGTCGCCCGGCGGCCGAAATCAGGGCTCGCACTAGCCCCCTGTGTATTGTCCCCTCGTTCGATTTGTCCCCTGAGCAGAACCGCCGCGAGGAGCGGCCCGGTGGTGTGCCCATGACCCTGACAGAGACCAGACCCGAGGCGGTTGCGGTGCCCGCGACCGCGGGCCCAAAGTCGCTCGTGCCCACGCGTGGGCCGGCCACCTGGCTGACCACTGCCGACTCCGCGACCATTGGTCGACTGTTCATCGGCACCTCGATGTTGTTTGCGCTTGGGGCCCTTGGGCTCGGCGGCCTCGCCGCGGTGGAGCGCGTGGCGCCGGCCGATGCGTTTCTCAGCAACGCGGCGCTGCGGCTGCTGTCGCTCGGGATCGTGGGCCTTGCGTTCATGGTGGTGGTTCCTCTGTGGACGGGCGTGGCGATCGCCATCGTGCCGTTGCAGGTAGGGGCCCGCACGGTCGCCTTTCCCCGGGCGGCTGCCCTCTCCTTTTGGGGCTGGCTCGGCGGCGCCGGGCTGATCATCGGTTCCTACGCCGGCCACGGTGGCCCCGATGGCACCTCCCCCAACTCGGTGGGCCTGTTCATCGTTGGCCTCGGCCTGCTGGCCGTATCGTTGGTGATCGCGTCGATCTCGGTGGCCACCACCGTGCTCACGTTGCGGGTTCCTGGCATGTATCTCGACCGGGTGCCGTTCTTTGCTTGGGCCGCCATGGTCACCGCGATCGGCATGGTGCTCACGTTGCCGGTGCTCGTCGGAGCGTTGATCTACTACTACGTGGACCACCGCTACGGCGGTGGTGCTCTGCCCGACGGCTCGCTGCTGCAGGGCATCTCGTGGTCTTTCCGCCAGCCGACCACCCTGTTGATCGCTCTGCCCGTGCTGGGCTTTGCCGGCGACGTCACCCCCGTGTTCGCTCGTACCCGCGTGGCTATCCCATCGGCGGTCTACGGCGCGATCGGCCTCTGCTTGGTGTTGGGCTACGGGGCCTGGGTGCTCGACGTGTTGATTCCGTCGGTCCGGTCCGACTTCTTGTTCCAAGTGGTGAGTGTGGCCGCGGTGCTTCCGGTGCTCATGGTGCTCGGGATGGTCGGGCACACGCTGAGGTTGGGCAAGCCGAAGTTCGGAACCCCGTTGATCGCCGCCGTCACCTCCCTCTTGCTGCTGTTGGGTGGCACGGTGATCAGCGCGCTGGTGGGGATCGAGCCCTTGAACCTGGTGGGCACGGCCGCCGAGCAGGCCCAGACCGATGCCATGTTGCTGGCCAGCCTGGTGGCGGCCGTCGGAGCACTCACCTATTGGGCTCCCAAGTTGTGGGGCCGGTTGCTGCCCAACGCGGCCACCAGCGGCCTGGTCGTACTGGGATTTCTGGGCGTCGGGTTGGCCGCAGGGGCCAACTTGATGTTGGGCTGGGTCGGCGATCAGCCGGCGTGGGCGTCGGTGTTCGACGACAAGCGGGACTACACCGGCGTGCTCAACGTGTTGGTGGCCGCCGGGTACTGGTTGGTTCTGCTGATGGTGCTGTCGTTCGGGCTGCTGTTGTTGAAGATCGTTGTCTCCAAATCCGAAGCGGTAGCCGATGACCCCTGGGAGGGCCACACGTTGGAGTGGGCGACCACCTCACCGCCTCCGCCCGGGAACTTCGCCACTCCGCTCGAGGTCGTCCACAGCGATCGGCCCGTACTGGATCGTCGGGAGGCACTGTCGTGATCGCCCTCCCCGCCGCTCCCGCTCCGGCCCGTCCGCGTACCCTGCTCGTCGGCGGCGCACTGGCCTGCGCCGGGGCCGCCATGCTGTTCGGCTCGATGCTGGGCATCTATCTCACGATTCGTGATGGCCACGGGGGAACCACCGCGGCCTGGGTTCCCAAGGGCGTCACGATCCCCGAGATCCAGTCGAACATCATGTTGGTGATCATGGTGTTCATCTCGGTGTTGGTCCAGTGGGCCCGCTGGTCGCTGGTGCGTGAAGATCGCACCCACACGTACATGGCGTTGGGGCTCACCACGCTGTTCGCCGTGGGTGTGCTGAATGCCCAGGTCTTCATCTGGCGTCAGATGGGTCTGGCGGTGCGGGGAGGCCCGTACCAGTCGATGTTCTATGCCATCACGGGCACCTTCTTTGCTGCCGTGGTGGCGGGCATCGTGCTGCTGTTGGTCTGCGGATTCCGGGCCCTCGGAGGACGGATAGGACGACGCCACGCCGAATCGGTGACGTTGGTGGCGTTGTATTGGCATTTCCTGACCGCGGCGTTCGCTGCGATCTGGCTCGTCGTCTACGTCGTCAAGTAGGGGCGCTCGTGATCACCACTGGATCGAAACTGTTCTTCGGAGCGACCGCGGCGGCCATCCTCGCCACCCTGTTGTTCATCTTCGGAGCGCATCACGAGGGCGTGTACACGGGAGCCTGGACACTCATCACGTTGGCGGCGGCCTTGGCGTTCCTCGGAGGGATCAACGCCTGGTTCCGCGACGCCGATCCGAACGCCGCTCAGGTTGAGGCGCTCTCGGCGGCCGATGCCGAGGGTCGGGTGCCGGCGGCCGGCCCGGTGGTGACCCCCAGCCTGTGGCCGGTGCTCGGCGGCGTGGCCACCGTGCTGATGCTCGTCGGCCTGGTGTATGAGCGCCGCACGTTCGTGTTGGGGCTTTTGCTCCTCGTGACCGTGCTCCTCGAGTGGATGGTGCTGGCTTGGGCCGATCGCTATTCGAGCGATCCGGCGGCCAACGCGGCCATTCGAAGCAAGATCATGCGGCCGCTCGAATTTCCGGTGCTGGGCGCGATCGTCGGCTTCTTCGTGGTGCTCGGCTTCTCGCGGGTGATGCTTTCGCTCACCGAGACGGCCAGCGTCGTGGTGTTTGCCGGCGTGGCGCTGGTGATCTTCCTGGTGGCCGTCGCCCTGGCGGCCCGGCCGCATCTCAAGCAGGCCATCGTTACCACCCTGCTCGGCATCGGCGCGGTGGCGGTGCTGGCCGGTGGCATCGCCAGCGCCACGATCGGCGAGCGTCACGTGGACGTGGAGTTGGAGTGCAACAAGGACTTCGGGCCGAACCAGGTGGCCGACAAGTCGGCCCTGCTGGCGGAGATCACCGTCAACGAAGCGGGAGCCGACGTCACCGACCTTCCCGCCCCCTACGCCACTCCGGTGAACGTCCGCATGATCAACAAGACCGGCGACGATCAGCGCTTCCTGCTGACCACGGAAGACGGCAAGGTCGTGGCCGCACAGTCGTGCCTCGTCGGCAATGACCAAGCCGCCTTGTTCACGCTGCGCTTCGCCCGACCCGGTGTCTTTCACTACGGCACGGAGGAGCGGCCCAACCTCGGCACGCTCCGGGTGCTCTGACATGACCCCAGTTACCGACCTGCGCCTTTCGGTTCTGCGTAGCCGCCGGCCTACCATCGCCCCAGTGACCACCCTTCGGGAGATCGCATGATGACCGCCCGTCGACTGAAGTTGGCCGGAGCCCTGGGCCTCGGTCTGCTCGCGCTCACCGGTTGCAGCAACAACGACAATCCCCAGGACACCTTCGGCGCCGACGGGCACTATTCCAAGTTGATCGCCGACCTCAACTGGGTCTACATCGCCGCCATCGTGGTGGGGGTCATCGTGGGCGTGGCGGTCATTCTCGCCCTGATCAAGTTCCGGGAACGCCCCGGTGCCCCGGTGCCCAAGCAGGTGCACGGTCACACGTCGTTGGAGCTGACCTGGACCATCCTGCCGGCGTTGGTCCTGGCCGTCGTGGCCGTGCCCACCATCGCCACCATCGTGAAGCTGAACGAGAAGCCCAAGCAGTGCATGACCATCCAGGTGGTGGGCCAGCAGTGGTGGTGGGAGTTCTCGTACAACAACGGGGTGACCACCGCCAATGAGATGGTGATCCCGGCCGGCGAAGAGGTGTGCCTCAAGATCACCTCGCGCGACGTGATCCACTCATTTTGGGTGCCCCGTCTGAACGGCAAGAAAGACGCCGTGCCGGGCCGGGTGCACGATTGGTACATCGCCGCCGACAACCCCGGTGACTACTGGGGTCAGTGCGCCGAGTTCTGTGGTCTGTCGCACGCCAACATGCGCATCCGGGTGCGGGCGTTGCCGAAGGCCGACTTCGACAAGTGGTATCAGGACCAAGCCAAGCCGGCCACCACGCCGACGGAGGCTGCGGCGCTGCGGGGTGAGAACATCTACTCGCAGCAGTGCGCCAGCTGCCACGTGATCAAGGGCGCCGTCGACGCCGCGGGTAATCCGGTCGACTTCTCCAAGCCGGTGCCGCTGGTGTCGGGTGCCGCCCCCAACCTCACCCATTTCGCGTCCCGTAGCGTGTTCGCCGGGGCCACCTTCCCGCTCTATCTCGACGATCCGGCCACCCCGGACATCGACGAGTCTGATCCGTACACTGCTGAGCATCCCATCCTGAACCGCCCCCGACTCGAGGCCTGGTTGCGGAATCCGTCCGCCAATGTGCCGATGGTTCCTGACGACGAGCGGGGCATGCCCAACCTTCACCTTTCCGAGTCCCAGATCGATGATCTGGTGGCCTACCTTGCCGGTCTGAAGTAGCGAGAGTCGAGATCGAATGGCACTCATCGAACGCAAAGGGCAACTGGAACTCGGCGATGGCGGCGACCGGGCCGAGCCGATCGGGGTGTTCACCCGACCGATGGCGGAGACCGGTTGGAGAAGCTGGGTCACCACGGTCGACCACAAGAAGATCGCCATCATGTACGGCGTCTCGGCCATCTTCTTCTTCGTTGTCGGCGGTATCGAGGCGCTGCTGATCCGGCTGCAGCTGGCGCAGCCCAACGGCAAGGTGGTGTCGGCTCAGCTCTACAACGAGCTGTTCACCATGCACGGCACCACCATGATCTTCCTGTTCGTGATCCCCATCGGTGCGGCGTTCATGAACTACTTCATCCCGTTGCAGGTGGGCGCTCGAGACGTGGCCTTCCCGCGGCTCAATGCCTTCTCGTTCTGGGCGTTCATCTTCGGGGCCATCTTCCTCAACCTCGGATGGTTCCTCGGAGGGGCGGCCGACGGTGGCTGGTTCATGTACGCGCCCAACTCGGGCACGTTGTTCTCGCCGAGCCACGGCATCGACTTCTGGACCCTTGGCCTCATCATCACCGGCATCGCGTCCACCGCCGGCGCGGTGAACCTCATCGTGACGGTGCTCAACATGCGGGCGCCGGGCATGAAGATCATGCGGATGCCGGTGTTCACCTGGATGAGCCTGGTCGTGCAGTTCCTGCTGGTGTTCGCCCTGCCGGTGATCACAGTGGCGCTGTTCCTGCTGATGTTCCAGCGCAACTTCGGGGCCACCTTCTTCAATCCCGACGCCGGCGCTGATCCGCTGCTGTGGCAGCACCTGTTCTGGCTGTTCGGTCATCCCGAGGTGTACATCCTCATCCTGCCGGCGTTCGGCATCGTGTCGGAAGTGCTGCCGGTGTTCTCCAAGAAACCGCTGTTCGGCTACCCCTTCGTGGTGTTCTCCGGCGCGGCCATCGGGTTCATGGGTTGGGGCGTGTGGGCCCACCACATGTTCGCCTCCGGTTTGGGGCCGATCTCGGTGGCGGTGTTCTCGATCACCACCATGTTCATCGCCGTGCCTACGGGCGTGAAGATCATCAACTGGATCGCCACCATGTGGGGTGGTCGTCTGCGGCTCACCACCTCGATGCTGTTTGCCATCGGCCTCATCGGCATGTTCACCATCGGCGGTCTCTCGGGCGTGACCCACGCCGTGTCGCCCGCCGACTTGCAGCAGACCGACACCTACTACGTGGTCGCCCACTTCCACTACGTGCTGTTCGGCGGGGCGATCTTCGGGTTCTTCGCCGGCTTCTACTACTGGTGGCCCAAGGTCTTCGGTCGCATGCTCTCGGAGCGCCTCGGCAAGTGGAACTTCTGGCTCATGCTCATCGGCATGAACCTCACGTTCGGGCCGATGCACATCGTGGGCCTCCAGGGGCAGCCCCGGCGCACGTACCGCTATGCACCGGGCATGGGCTTCGACATGTGGAACAAGGTGGAGAGCGTCGGTGCGTTCATCATCGCCCTGGGCGTGCTGGTGTTTCTCATCAATGCCATCCAGAGCCGCAAGCACAAGGCCTACGAGCTGGATCCGTGGGACGCCCGCACGCTGGAGTGGATGACCACCAGCCCGCCCCAGCCCCACAACTTCGACGCCATCCCCACGGTGCACACCCTCGATGAGTTCTTCCACCGTAAGTACGACGAAGACCCGGCGACTGGAGCAATGATCAAGGTGAAGGAAGCCGACCAGGTGTTGGAGGAGATGGGCAGGGACGAGCACATCCACATGCCGTCGCCGTCGTACTGGCCGATCGCGGTGGCCTTTGGGCTCCCGATCCTCGCCTTCGGAGTGATCTACTCCCACATCTTGATCGTCGTCGGTGCGCTGATGGTGCTCGGGTCGCTCTACGGCTGGGCCATGGAGCCAGCCACCGAGCCCGACTCGGGCGGCCACGGCGGCGATGTCGCCCCCAGCACCGAGTTGGTGTCCCATGGCTGACGTCGCGCTGCACACTCCGGCGGGGGAGCACACCACGACCGGCCTGTCCAACACCAAGTTGGCGGTCTGGCTCTTCCTCGGCTCGGAGTGTCTGTTGTTCGGTGGACTGATCTCCACCTTCATGCTGTACCGCGGCCGGGTGATTGGGTCCGGCCCCGAACCGGCCAAGGGTTGGCCCACCGCCGGCAAGCTCTACAACATCCCCTTCACCTCCGCGAGCTCGTTCGTATTGCTCATGAGCTCGCTCACCATGGTGTTGGCGGTGGCGTCAATGCAGCGGGGTGATCGCCCGAAGGCCCGTCTGTGGATCCTTACCACGGCGCTGCTGGGGTGCTGCTTCCTGGCCGGCCAGGCGTTCGAGTTCACCCACTTCTACCGCGACGGTGCCGGCTACACCACGAGCCTGTTCACGTCGTCGTTCTACACCCTCACCGGATTCCACGGCGTCCACGTGGCCGTCGGCGTGGTGATGTTGGTATCGCTGTACGTGTTGAGCGGCCGCCAGCAGTGGGGTTCCGAAAAAGCCGAATCAGTGGAGATCATCGGTCTCTACTGGCACTTCGTGGACATCGTGTGGATCGTGATCTTCACCCTCGTCTACCTGATTCCGTCCTGAGGAGTTCGCCGTGGATGCCGACACTGCCGAAGCGATAGAACCAGCCAGCTACACCGACGCGCCGGGCGGGCACGGCGAGACCGGTCACTCCGACATGGTCTACGTCAAAGTGTTCGTGCTTCTCGTCGTGCTCACCGCGTTCGAGGTGGCCCTCAGCTACAGCCACATCGGCCGGGCCTTCATCCCGATTCTGGCCGTCGTCATGGTCCTCAAGTTCGGAATCGTGGTGTCGTACTTCATGCACCTTCGCTACGAGCGGACCAGCGCGTTCGGTCGGCTGTTCATGACCGGGTTGTTCCTCGCCATCGTGGTGTACATCGCCATGCTCACCACGTTTCGCGTCTGGTCGTCGTAACCCATGGTGGCAGCCACCAGCCCTTGGCACTTCGTGCCCCACCCGGAGGTGTGGTTCCTGGTGGTGTCGGTGGTGGGCTGCTACGTGTACGCCATCACCCGAATCGGTCCGAAGGTGGTGCCGGCCGGCCAACCCATCGTGACCCGGGCGCAGCTGCGCTGGTTCGTGGCCGCCACGTTGACGTTGTGGATCGCCAGCGATTGGCCCTTGCACGATCTGGGTGAGAAGTACCTGTATTCGGCTCACATGCTCCAGCACATGATGCTGAGCTACTTCATGCCGCCCATGATGTTGATGGCCATGCCGGAGTGGCTGCTGCGGTTGTTGATGGGCAACGGTCGCACCTATTCCGTGGTCAAGTGGTTCACCAAGCCGGTCGTGGCCGCGGTGCTGTTCAACGTCACGATCATGATCTCCCACATACCGGGGATCGTGAACCGTTCGGCCGAGGGCGGCCCGCTCCACTATTCGGTGCACCTGCTGCTCGTCACCACGTCGCTGCTGATGTGGATGTGTGTGTGCGGTCCGATCCCGGAGTTCCGCATCAGCCCCCTCGGCAAGATGCTGTACCTGTTCGTGCAGTCGATCGTTCCCACCGTGCCGGCCGGGTGGCTCACGTTCGCCGAAGGGGTGGTCTACACCCACTACGAGACCGCGCCCATGCGGGTGTGGGGTATGTCGGTGCAAGATGATCAGCAGTTGGCCGGGGTAATTATGAAGATCGGTGGCTCGGTGTTCCTGTGGACGCTGTGCATCATCTTGTTCTTCCGGCGGGTGGCCAGGAGCTTCTACACCGAGACCAGAGGGGCCTGGCAACACGTGCCCGGGCCCGGTGCCGAGGAGCTGTCCCAGCCCGGTCTTACGTTCGAACAGGTGCAGGAGGCTTTCGAGATGTCTCCTCCGAAGCCCCCGCCGGCTCGGACGTGACGCGCCCGCACGCGCCACTCCTCCCGTTCTGCACCGATTGCGCACGAAATCGCGAGAGGTCTGGCTGGTGTCGCTCCCTGCCAGAACTCTTGGAAAATCCGCACCTATCCCGGCCCCGTAGAACGGTCGTCACTGTTTAGTACTAATCACTAGGAGTTTCGACCGTTATGAAGCCCTCACGAACCGTTCTACTCGTCGCGGTTGCCGCAGCCAGCGTCCTTGCGCTCGGCGCATGCGGTGACGACGCGAGCTCCGCAGCACCCACTACCGCCCCGCCGGCCGCCGCCGCGTCCACCATGCCGGCGACCCAAACCATCGTGGACATCGCCGCTGGCAACGCCGACTTCTCGACACTGGTCACGGCCGTCAAGGCGGCCGGCCTCGCTGACACACTCTCGGGACCAGGGCCCTACACCGTCTTCGCACCCACCAATGAGGCATTCGCCAAGCTGCCCGCCGGAACGGTGGACACCCTCCTTCAGCCCGCCAACAAGGACAAGCTGGCCGCCATCCTCACCTATCACGTGGTAGCCGGCCAGGTCATGGCCAAAGACGTCAAGCCAGGGGCCGTCAATACCGTGAACGGCGCGCCCTTCACCGTCTCCACCGAAGGCGGGAACGTGATCCTCACCGACGGCCAGGGCAATAAGTCCATGGTGGTCAAGACCGACATTGCCGCGTCGAACGGCGTCATCCACGTCATCGACACGGTGTTGCTCCCGCCCGCCTAGTAGCTGCGACACCCGACGAACGCTCACGCAAATCTTCGCTTCGACCCTCGTCTGAAGGAGTGCTCACTATGCTGCGCCGAGTGGAACGGCCGTCCCGACGGGAGCCGGAACCAGGCCAGGAGTCGGTGTGGGACTACCCCCGTCCTCCCCGGCTGGAGCGGTCGGATGCCGCCATCCGCGTCGTGCTGGGTGGCGTCACGGTGGTTGAAACCGACCGGAGTTGGCGTGTGCTCGAAACGGCCAGCCCGCCAGTCCATTACATCGATCCAGTCGACATCGCCGCGGGCGTGTTGCAGCCCGCGGCGGGCGGGAGTTGGTGCGAGTGGAAAGGCCAAGCTTCCTACTTCGACCTGGTGGCCGGCGGGA
>Ga0068860_100005604_pt1 | contig 12685 bp, 12 predicted proteins | sample KBSSwiS32_FD_66597 | JGI IMG/M metagenome (GOLD analysis project Ga0068860, IMG submission 66597) | Switchgrass rhizosphere microbial communities from Kellogg Biological Station, Michigan, USA - KBS Switchgrass S3-2 | ecosystem: Host-associated > Plants > Roots > Rhizosphere > Soil ... | reverse complement strand
CGGTGAGGACACCGAGGGGGACGACGACGCCGCCGACGTCGACGAGGCCGACGACTCGACGCACGACTCGAGCGTGACCACCGCTCCTAAGACGACGACCACCACCGTCGCCCCGTCGCACGGCAACGAGTCCGAGGGCAAGGGCAAGAACGCCGGCAAGGGCGGCAACCACGGTTCGTCGCACAATGAGGGCGAAAGCGGCGACTGAGCGCTCTGGGTGATGGTGATCGGCAACGGCCGGGCACCATCACCCCGGCTCGACGTGGTGACCCTCGGCCCGCAGAGCGTCGATGATCACTGCGGTCTGCGATGCGTCGCGGGTTTCCATCGTTACCTCCAGCACCACGGCCTTGGCGCTCAGCACCGAAAACATCCGTTGGTGGCTGACCTCCAAGATGTTGCCGCCCAGCGCGGCGATGGTGGTGCTGACCCGGGCCAACGCGCCGGGCGAATCGCTCAGGTCAACGCGGATCCGGGTGAGCCGACCCACTCGCACCAGCGCGCGCATGATCACCTGGGCCAGCAGGCGGGGGTCGATGTTCCCGCCACACAGGACCAGGCCCACCGATCGGCCGGCGAACTGTGAGCGTCGATCCAGGACCGCCGCCAACCCGGCGGCCCCCGCCCCTTCCACCACCGTCTTTTCGATGTCGAGCAGGAGGTTGATCGCCTCTTCGATCCGGGTCTCCGACACGGTGACCACGTCGTCGGCCAGAGCCTGGATGACCGGCAGGGTGAGCTGGCCCACCTCGGCCACGGCGATGCCCTCGGCGATCGTGGCACCGCCGCAGGAAGGGACTTCGCCCCGCAACGCCGCCGCGGTAGAGGGGTACAGCTCGCTCTGCACCCCGATCAGTTCGGTGGCGGGCGAGAGGGCACGGCAGGCCACCGCCATGCCGCTGAGCAATCCCCCTCCGCCCACGGGCACCACGATGGCCGACAGGGCGGGCGAGTCTTCGAGCAGCTCCAGCGCCACGGTTCCCTGGCCGGCCATCACCGCCGGGTCGTCGTAGGGATGCACCCACACCAGCCCGCGGCTGGCCGCCAACTCCAGGGCCCGGTGGCGGGCTTCGGAGAGCGAAGCACCATGGAGCACCACGGCGGCGCCCAGCGCTTCGGTATTGCGAACTTTCACGTTAGGGGTGAACTCCGGCATCACGATGGTGGCGGGAATGCCGAGCCGCCGGGCGTGATGGGCCACCCCCTGGGCATGGTTCCCGGCGCTCATGGCCACCACCCCGCGGCGGCGTTCGGCGTCATCGAGCTGAGCCAGCTTGTTGAGAGCACCCCGTTCCTTGAAGGAGGCGGTGAATTGCAGGTTCTCGAACTTCAGCCACAGCTCGCAGCCCACGATGTTGGACAGCGTCTCGGAATGCAACGTCGGGGTGCGCACCACCTGGCCGGCGATGCGGATGGCGGCTTGCTGTACATCGCCCACGTCGATGCTCAGCGCGCCCACGCGTCCGATCGTAAGCGGTACCGTGCCCCGGCGTGCCGGCCAACTTCCAGCTGCTATCGATCTTCTTTCCGATGTGGAATGAGGAGGCCTACATCGAACGGGCGTTGTCGGCGGCGCGCGAGGCCTGCACCACGTTGGTGGCCGAGGGCGAGATAGCCGACTACGAGCTCATCGTGGTGGACGATGCCTCCACCGATGCAACCGGTCGGATCGCCGACGAGATCGCCGCCGTGGATCCCCGGGTGCGGGTCGTTCACCATCCCAAAAACCGCAAGTTGGGTGGGTCGCTCAAGAGCGGTTTTGCGGCCGCCCGCGGCGATCTCGTGCTCTACACCGACGCCGATCTCCCCTTCGACATGGACGAGCTCATCAAGGCCTGCCGCGTGATGCGCCACTATGACGCCGATCTGGTCAGCGCCTACCGGCTCGACCGCACCGGTGAGGGCTACGTGCGCACGGTCTACTCGGCCATCTTCAACGGGTTGGTTCGGGCACTGTTCGGTATCCGAGTGCGCGATGTGAACTTTGCCTTCAAGCTCTGCCGGGCCAGGATCTTCGAAGATGTGCGCCTCACCAGCGAGGGGTCGTTAATCGATGCCGAGCTGATCATCCGGGCCACCCGCTACGGCTACGGGGTGGTGCAGTTCGGGGTGGACTACTTCCCCCGCACTAGAGGGGTTTCCACGCTGTCATCACCCACCGTCATCGTCAAGATCCTTCGGGAGATGTTCGGGTTACGGCGTGAGCTGCGGAGCATCACGGTCCCCTCGGTTGGGTGACCTCTGATCGGGGGGCCGGGGGGATACGCTCGGCCCTCGTTGCTCGGCACCCCCCGAACGCCTAAGGAACTTTCCGAACGTGCTCTCTCGCTCAGTGCGGCTGACGGCGTCAGCTCTCGTCGTGGCCCTTCTGAGCCTCACCGCCTGCAACAGCGGTGAAGACAAGGCTTCGTCCGGGACGGCTGCGTTCGACAGCGAGTCGACGCTGCCGGTCGAATCAAGCGAAGCACCGACGGTCAGCGGAACCGCCAGCACCACGGCGACTTCTCCTCCCACCACGCCGCCGCCCACCTACGCCAAGGTGGTGTTCACCCGAACGATCAAGCAGGGCGATAAGGGCGACGAGACTGCCCGCATCCAGCAGCGGCTCAAGGATCTGGCGTTCGACCCGGGTCCGGTGGACGGTCGCTTCGGTCTCACGACCACCCAGGCCGTGTGGGCGTACCAGAAGTTGATCGGGCTCACCGGCAAGCAGGTCGACGGCAAGGTGAGCCCGGATCTGTGGAGCAAGATGCAGGATCCGCTCGTGATCGCGCCCATGGACAACAAGTCCACGCCGACGCATGTGGAAGTGGATCTGGTCAAGCAGGTCGCGATCGTGTGGAACGGCACCACCCCGCGGCTCATCACTCACATCTCGAGTGGCTCCGGCAAGCACTGGTGTGAAAACGGATGGTGCGGGGTGGCGGTGACACCTCCTGGTGCCTACAAGTTCAACCGGCGCATCGCCGGATGGCGCCAAGCCGTGCTCGGGTTGCTGTACAACCCCGTGTACTTCAACGGTGGCATCGCAATGCACGGAGCGCTGAGCGTGCCGCAATATCCCGCGTCCCACGGCTGCATCCGGTTGCCGATGCACATCGCCGACTACTTCCCCACCTTGGTGAAGAACGGTGACGACGTGTTGGTGTTCGACGGGAAGAAAGACCCACGGGCTTACGGCCAGATTCCTCCGCCGGCCAACTCGGTGGATCCCACGGCGACGACCGCGGTGCCGGCCGATCCCCAAGACACCGCCACCTCGGCCCCCGCCACCACGGTGCCCGGTGCGACCACCGTTCCCGCTCCGTCCAGCAGCACCACCAAGCCGGCCAAGACCTCGACCACCACCAAGCCCTCGACGACCAAAGCCGCCACCACCAAGCCGGGCGACACCAAGGCCACCAGCCCGACGGCTCAGTAGCGCAGCTCCTGGCGGCGAAGCAGCCGAGCCGGCGGTAGCCGCCAGCCCACGGCCAGCCCGCTCACCGCCGCCATGGCGACCAACGCCACCGAGGGAACGTGGAGGAACCAGCGCAGCGCGAGGACCGCCGCGACGACGGCAAAGCCGGTGACCAACGCCGCCCGCCAGGCGATGCTCCATCCCACGGCTAATTGCTGGTCTGTCGCCATGCGCACCCCCGGTTTCGCGTGACTCTGTGGGTGAGCATCATCGGCCGTCCCGGATCGAATCCGCGTTCCCCGGCGGCTTGTCACGCGATTGGAACGTAACCGTTATTGCTTCGATTTCCGAAGTGATTTTTTCTCTGATTTCTCAGCGGATTTTCACGCCGCTGTCAGCGAAATGTGACCAACGTCACTAGAAGGGGCCTGGTCTCGCAAGACTTGATCTGCCCCGCTGGAGCCGGATGTCCCGGCGTCCGATGACTCTTTCGTGCCTCATCACCCGAGCCCCGGGCGTCCCAAAGCCCCGATCCGAGCCCTGCTGCTCGTGGTGGTGGTGTTGGTGGCGATGGTGGGCTGGTCAAGCTGGTACGTACAGCGCGATCGCACGCAGGTTCGCCAGGCGGTGGATGCGTCGTATGAGGCCTCACCGCTCGACCCCCGAGCTGCGGTAGATCGTTTCCTCGACGATCAGAATGCGCCCTGGGCCGACCCGATGTGGCTGGGTGCCATCAGCGGCGCGCTGGCCCTCGGCATCGTGGCCGCAGTGGCGCTGCGCGACGCCTTCCGGCGTGGTGACGCCCACGCCCAAGAGCTGATGGCCCGCAACCAACGTTTGGTGGAACTGCTCGACGTGGCCCGCCGAGTGTCTTCGGAGATCGAGTACGACGGTGCGGTGCGGCGTCTCCTCGAGGAAGCGCAGTCGTTGGTCACCGCCGAGTTCGCGGTGGTGTACCAAGTGGACGGCGGCAACGCGGTGCCCGTGGCCCGCCACGGCGACGTGAGCCCCGCCTCGATTCGAATTGGGAACGGAGTGGTCGGCCAGGTGATCGCCACCGCGGTGGCCATGCGGGCGTCGGTTGAGCGCGATCCGGCCATTGCCGGCCGTCACGGTCAGATGAGCTTGTTGGCCGCACCCATGTTGTCGGACCGCCAGGTGGTGGGGGCGTTGGTCGTGGGATCTACCACCAACGTGAAGTTCACACCCGACGACGAGGTGGCCCTGCGCTTGTTCGCCTTGGCGGCCGGGGGAGCGCTGGAGAACGCGCTGGCCCACGAGGCCACCGCTGAGATGGTGAACACCGATCCGTTGACCGGTCTGGCCAATCGGCGCCGTTTGGACAATGACCTGCACGACACCTTGGGAAATCTCCTGGCGGCCGGAGACCACGTGGCGTTCGCCATGGTCGACGTGGATCACTTCAAGAACTTCAACGACACCTACGGGCATCCCGCCGGCGACGTGCTGCTGCGCGAGGTGGCGGTGGCCATTGCCTCCGCGGTGCGGTCGAACGACGTGGTCTATCGCTACGGCGGTGAGGAGTTCTGCGTCTTGCTCCCGGGGGCCACCCCCGACGAGGCCCGCTACGTCGCCGAGCGCATCCGCTACGCCGTGCAGGCCCGTCCGTTGGTGGACGAAGCGGGAGCGGCGGTGCCGCAAGTGACGGTGTCGGTGGGGGTGTCGTGCCGCACCGATTTGAATACCGAAGCACTGGTGGCCGACGCCGACGGCGCCCTCTACGCCGCCAAGCAACAAGGCCGTAATCGCGTAGTCGCTGTCTAAGCGACGGCCCGAGCGGCCAAGACGAGTTGCGGCTAGAAGAGGCGCAGGTCGTCGGGGCGGAGGCCTCGGAGCTCGTCGTAGTCGACCTCGATCCAGTGCAACCCCCGAGCCTCGGCGAGCACGCGGGCCTGGGGCTTGACCACCTGAGCCACGAACACCCCGCGCAGCGGACGCAGATGCACCTCTCGCTCGAGTCGTTCCAGGTAGCGGGCCAGTTGTTCGACGCCGTCGATTTCGCCGCGGCGCTTGACCTCTACCACCACCGTCGTTCCGTCGGCGTCGCGGCACAGCAGATCGACCGGGCCGATGTCGGTCGGATACTCCCGTCGCACCAGCTGGAGCCCCGCTCCCAGCACCTCCGGGGAGGCGGCCAGCAATTCCTGGAGGTGGGTCTCAACGCCGTCTTTTACCAGGCCCGGGTCGGGTCCCAGCGCCATCGACGTGTCGCTCAATACCTCGGCGAGGTGGATCACCAGCTGCTCGCCTTTCGGGCTGGTCACGGTCCAGATGTCGGCTGCCTCAACCAAGCTGTTTGGCGCGTTCATCCAGTTCAGCGGCTTGTAGGCGCCACCGTCCGCGTGGATGGCCACACACCCGTCGGCCTTGACCATGATCAGCCGCACCGCCTCGGGCAGGTGGGCCGAGAGGCGACCCAGGTAGTCCACGGAGCATCGGGCGATGACGAGCCGCATGGAGTCACCGTAGACGGTGTTGCCGCCACTTTTCGGGGTGCGGGCCTTACGCTGTCGCCCCAGCACGGCCTTCAGGACCTTCCGACGGGCGCCGATGATGAGGATGTGGCGATGGCATTGTTTCAGGAGTTCCCGGCCCCTCGCGTGGGCCAGCTCCTGAGCGCGGCCCGTCACCGTCACGATCGTTCCGAACAGGACGTGGCCATTGCGGTCGGTGTTCCCCTCCGAATGGTGCGGCGGTGGGAGCAGGGCCTCGAGGTGCCCACGGTCGATCAGGTGGAGCGTCTCGCCGCGCTCTACGGGGAGTCCACCGAACAGCTGTTGCCGGCGCGCGATGTGGCCGTGCTCGACACCGCCAACGGAACGCTCACCGTCGGCACCGCAACCGTCGACGTCGAGGGTGAAGACAACGAGGGCTTGTTGGAGCGTTACGTATCGCTGGTGCGCAGCCAACGTCACCTGAGTGACGACGCGGTCATCGACCTGCGCGACGAAGACATTGGGGCGTTGGCCAGCGTGCTCGATCTCACCGACGGCGTGCTGCATCGGCGCCTCGAGCGCATTGTGGGACTCACCGCGGCCGAGGCGGCCGAGGTGGCCCACAAGATGCGCCGCTGGCGGTATCTGGCTCCGGTAGCCGGCCTGGCCGTGGGCGCGTTGGCGCTGTTTGGCGTCACCCAGGCCTTCGGTGGCAAGGGCTCCTCCGAAACCCCGAGCGCCCCCACGGTGAACACCACCCAAACCGGCACTCCGGCGGCTGAGGTGGTCGCCCCGACCCGGTCGACGGTGACAGTGCCGGCGGTGACGGTGCCGGCGGTGACGGTGCCGGCGGTGACCGCCGCTCCGAGTGCCTCCGTGGCGGCTCCGAATACCGCAGCAAGCCCGAGCAGCCCGACCTCTCGCGGCCGCACGGCGCCGGTGGCCACCACCCGATCGTTGGCCCCCAACATCGGTAATCCGGTGCAAGTGAGTCCCAGCGCGCCGCCGCCTACGAACGCCCCGACGACCGTGCCCGGCGCCGTGGCGGTGCCAGGAGAGAACAACGACCCGTCGGTCACGACGCCCTCCACGGATCCACCCGAGAGCACCACCACCGTCGGGGTGGACATTGGCGACGGTGGCGCCCAGGTGACGGCCCCGTAACGCCGGTGCTTACTTGTCGCTGAAGCGCATGATCGTGCCGCGGTAGCAAGCCACCCAGATGTCGCCGGTGGTCGGCTCGTAGGTGATCCCGATCGGATGCACCCGGGTCGGCACCGATTGGAGCACCTTGAGATCGCTGGTGCGCACCTTGCTCATGGTCGACGATTCGTAGTTCACGACATACAGCGCGGTGCCGTCGGGCGAGATGTCCATCGATCGCGGCCGGTGCCCGGTGACCACCTTGCCGGTGACCTTGCCGGTGGCCACGTCGATGCGCACCACCGAGTCGTCGGCGTTCAGCGTGGCGTAGATCGTGGATCCGTCGGGGCTCATCACAAGGTGGCGGGGCCCCGAGCCGACGTTGCGGATCCAGCTCACGGAGAAGTCTTGAAGCGAGACCCGGGCGATGTCACGAGTTCCCATCACCGCCACGTAGGCGGTTCGATTGTCGTTGCTCACCACGATGCCGCGGGGATAGCGACCGAGGGGTATGCGCTTGATCTCGTGCCCGCTGGCCGCGTCGATGACCGACAGGTCATACGAGCACCAGTTGCTTACCAGCACCCGCTTATCGTCGTGAGTCACGCGCACGTACTTGGGCACCGCCCCCACACCGATGAGCTGATCGATGGCCAGCTTCTGGGTGTCGATGCGATATACGAAGCTGTTGTCAACGCCCGAGCGGGGGCTGCACACATCGTCGCCCGGGTGGTTGTAGCCCGGGCCATACATCGAGTAGTTCGACACGTAGGCATAGCGACCGTCGCTGGTGAAGTCGGCCTCCACCGGCCCCCCTTTCACGACGGCGGTACGACCGGCCACGCCGAAGTCGGAGGGTCGTACGCTGTCGGCGATGGTGGCCTTGAGGTTGCCGGCGGCGTCGTACACCGTGATCGTGTGGGAGTAGATCATGTTTTGGGCGAATACCAGGCCGGTGCCCGAGTCCATCACCGACTTGGGCGAGATCTTGCCCCCGATGGTCTGGGCCAGCGTGAGACGGCGCTCGGCGGCGGGCGGCCCGCTCGGGGCTGTCACGGGGGCCGATGTCGTGGTCGGCGCGGCGGTGACGGCCGCCGGTGACGGCTCGGATCGGGCTGACGACGACGTGGCCGCCATCGCCGGTGGCGACGAGGGGCCTGAACCATCGGCGGAAGCGTTGATGGAGACGCCGAGCACCAGCGCTCCGGCGGCGCTTACCGCGAGCCACTTCGCCCACTGCACGTTGGTCGTTCCTTTCGCCGTGGCTGCCCGAGCGAGATCGGGAAGGTCGACTCAGCCGCGTCACGGTAGTGGTAGCTCGGGTCGCCGGTGGCGGATGTGCCTCGGCGCGCCGAAGGAACCTACGGGCTCTTTTTGTGTTCGCGCATGCGTTTGGTGATCAGTTCTCGTCGTTCCTGAAGCTGGCGGTAGGTGAGCGAGTCCGTCGTTCGATCCACCCCGTAGAAGTCCTTCACGCCGTCGAAGTTGAACTCCACCGAGGTGGGATCGATCCCCAGTTCCTTGCCCAGGCGTTCGCCGTGCGTGAGCGCGAACTGGGTCGACAACGACGCGATCTCGGCCAACAGGTCCAGCTCGGGAGCCAAACGGGCGATGGCCCCATCCAGGAACACCAAGTTCTTCACGTAGAGCATGAGTTCTTTCGGAAGCCGCGCCCCGTAGCCCAGAAGCGCTTTCATCACCCGCTGGATCTCGCCCACCAACTCCTCGGCGGTCAAGGTGGCCGGATCCACCGGCGGTTGGTCCAGGCCCAAGTCGGCGATGACCGCTTCGAGATCCGTATCGGGAGGCAGCGCGCCGAGATCGCGCAGTGCAGCCATCTGAGCCGTCACGTCGTTGGTGGTAGCACCGAGAAGAAGCCGGAGAAACGCCAAACGGCGCGCCGGTGGCAAGCGGGCGGTGATGCCGAAGTCGAGCAGTGCGGTGCGGCCGTCGGCCAACACCAGCAGGTTGCCGCCGTGAAGGTCGCCGTGGAACACGCCGTATACCAGTGCGCCCTCCATGAACACGATCATGGCGGTACGGATCACCGCGGTGGTATCCACCCCGCCGGCTCGCATGCCCTCGACGTCGTCGAACTTGAACCCGTGCATTCGCTCCATCACCAGCATCCGGCGGGTCACCAGAGTCGGATGGGGTCGGGGGATCACGTAGCCCCGTTGGCCCAACTCGGCGAGCACGTGGGCCACGTCGAGCATGTTGGCCGCTTCGATTCTGAAGTCGAGCTCTTCGGTGATGGTCTCGGCGAACAACTCCACCAGTGCCGGCGGGTTGGCCAACGCCGCCACTTGAATGCGACCGATGAGGAACGGAGCCAGCCAGGCCATGGCGGCCAGGTCGGACCGCACCAGGGTGCTGACCGATGGCCGTTGCACCTTTACCACCACCGACTCACCGGTTCGCAGCACCGCCGCGTGCACCTGCGCGATGGAGGCCGCGGCAATCGGCGTTCGCTCGAACTGGCTGAACACCTCCTCGAGGGGCTTGCCGAGTTCGGCCTCCACGACCTCTCGCACCCGTTCCCACGACTCCGGCGGTACCTGATCGCGACACTTTTTGAACTCCGTCACCAGCTCCACCGGAAAGATGCCTTCGCCCGAGGAGATGATCTGGCCCAACTTGATGTAGGTGGGTCCCAGCTTTTCAGCGATGCGTCGTAGCCGTCGCGACAACATCGCCCGGCTCGAGGCGGTATCGGGAAAGCGGTTCAGCTTCTTGCGGATGGCCCACGGCGCCACCGCGCCCGTGAGCCCGACGGCCACCCGACCCACCCGAAACCCTGGCGGCCAGCGTTTCGGAACGGTGAGCGCGGGCACTTCGGCCCGGGCGGCGGCCCGCAGCTGTTCGACGACCGGAAGCCACGCAATGGCGTCGCGCTCGAGGATCCACGGGGCATCCTCACTGAACGCCCACTCCGCCAGATCGGCAGGGCTCGTGGGGTGCTCGCTCAAGAATGGGCGGCGGCCACGGCGGCCGCGGCCAACTCGGGACGACAGATGAGGAGGTCGGGCGACCACACGTCGGCCTGGTTGTACGGGATGGGAGTGCCGTCGATCCGCGAGGCGTGCAGGCCCGCGGCCAGTGCGACGGCCACCGGCGCGCAGTTGTCCCACTCGTACTGGCCTCCGGTGTGGGCGTACACGTCGGCGTGGCCCAGCACCACGGCCATGGCCTTGGCGCCTGCGGACCCCAGGGGAACCACGTCGGCCCCGAGAGCCTCGGCGATTCGCATGCTGGCCCACGGCATGCGGGTGCGGCTGGTCACCACCCGCAACGGCCGGTCCAGCCGCACGGGGTACGGCGGCGCCGGGTCGGTGGCCAGCGTGATCTCCATGGCCGGCAACGCCACCGCGCCCGCTACCGGCCTGCCGTCGATGGCGAGCGCCACGTGTACCGCCCAGTCGCTGCGGCCTCGTTCGGAGTATTCATTGGTGCCGTCCAGCGGATCCACGATCCACACCCGGGATGCGCCGAGCCGGAGCCGATCGTCGTGGCCCTCCTCTGAGAGCACCGCGTCATCGGGTCGGCACTCCGCAAATTGCTTCATGAGAAACTCATGCGCCAACTCGTCGCCCGCGTCCTTCACGGTCCAGCTGGAGGCGCCCCGCGCGAACAGCTGCTCCCGCAGCACGAGCAACAGGTGACCGGTCTCGGAGGCCAGCCGGGCCGCCAGCTGGTGGTCGTTCTCGGAACTCATCTCCCTCGACCTTAGAGCCCACGGAGTCCAATGCCCCGAGCGAGGCGATACGTGGTGGGACCGTCGGGCGGGAGTTGCTGCCCCTATGGACGTGGCGCCGGACTAGCTCAGGCGGCGGAGCTGTTGGCAGCCTGGAGCTGCTGCACCCGCCGGGGCGGGGGGACCGCGTTGGGGTCGACCACCCCGTAGGGCGAGTCGTTCTCCACGTAGCACTCGTGGTGGAAATGCTCCACCCGGTCCCACTTGCCGTCGACGTAGATGTTGCAGATCACCTGGTGGCGCTTCACCTTGGCGGAGAATTTCACCTGCTGATCGCATTTGACGCAGGTGGCCGCGCAGCCGGCGTCGATGGCTCTGATCACCGCCCGCGTTCCGGGCGAGTTTCCGAGCGTTTCTGGTTCTCCCACAGGAGGTTTATCGGCAGTTAAGCCAAGACTTTGAGTTATCGGCCGCGGCCGAGCCGGACGGCGTCTCGGACCAACGATCGCACCTCGGTCTCATCCGCTCCGCCGCTGACCAGGCTCGTTACCCGGTCTTCGACCCGCCGGGCCAGGTTCTCGTCGATCGTGCCGGGCTGCCGGCTGGCGAACGTGAAGGCGATGAGCATGAGGCTGGTCACCGCGGTGATCAGCCCACAGGTCACGACGGCACCGTTGTTGTTGTCGTTGACCGAGGCGATGATCATGCCGGCGATGCCGCCCACGAAGATGGCCGCCACCGCGATCCGCAGCAGCCGGATCACCATACTTCTGACTCCCGTGCCCTTATGAGACGTGGGCCCGGACCCGATCCCTGCAGTTCCGCTCCTCCGGGGTGCCATCGCGCGAGAGTTCCCCCGAGGGGGCGCCGGCTCATCGGGCTAGGGGCTTGTACTTGATGCGATGAGGGTTGTCGGCCTCGGCGCCCAGTTCCTTATGGCGGAAGGCCTCGTATTCGCTGAAGTTGCCCTCGAACCACCGAACCTGCGAATCGCCCTCGAAGGCCAGCACATGGGTGGCGATGCGATCCAGGAACCACCGATCGTGGCTGATCACCACCGCGCAGCCGGGAAAGGCCTCGAGGCCGTCTTCCAACGCCCGCAGGGTGTCGACATCGAGATCGTTGGTGGGCTCGTCGAGGAGGAGCACGTTGCCCCCCGTCTTGAGGACCTTGGCCAGGTGCACCCGGTTGCGCTCGCCGCCCGACAGCACGCCGATCTTCTTCTGCTGGTCCGACCCCTTGAAGTTGAACGACGCCACGTAGGCCCGACCGTGCATCTCCCGGTTGCCGACCTTGATGAGCTCGTAGCCGTCGGTGATTTCCTCGTAGACGGTCTTTTCGGGGTCCAGCAGGTCTCGGCTCTGGTCGACGTAGCCCATCTTGACGGTGTCGCCCACGTCGATGGCCCCGGTGTCGACCGGCTCCTGCGCCGTGAGCATCTTGAACAGGGTGGTCTTGCCGGCGCCGTTCGGTCCGATGATGCCCACGATGCCGGCCTTCGGCAGAGAGAACGAGAGATCTTCGATGAGGAGCTTGTCGCCGAACGCCTTGGACAACCCCGACACTTCGATGACCTTGTCGCCCAGGCGAGGGCCGGGGGGAATGGCGATCTCGACCTTGTTGTCACGCCCCGTGTCGGCCTCGGCCTCGGATTGCAGCTTCTCGTAGGCGGTGAGGCGGGCCTTGCCTTTGGCCTGCCGGGCTCGAGCCGACATGCGGACCCACTCCAGCTCCCGCTCGAGCGTGCGTTGCCGGGCCGACGACTGCTTTTCTTCCTGCATCAAGCGGGCCTGCTTCTGTTCGAGCCAGCTCGAGTAGTTGCCCTCGAAGGGCATCCCCTTGCCCCGGTCCAGCTCCAGGATCCACTGGGCCACGTTGTCGAGGAAGTACCGATCGTGGGTGATCGCCACCACGGTGCCGTGGTACTCCGAAAGGAACCGTTCGAGCCAGGCCACCGACTCGGCGTCGAGGTGGTTGGTGGGCTCGTCGAGC
>Ga0068860_100005601_pt1 | contig 12688 bp, 12 predicted proteins | sample KBSSwiS32_FD_66597 | JGI IMG/M metagenome (GOLD analysis project Ga0068860, IMG submission 66597) | Switchgrass rhizosphere microbial communities from Kellogg Biological Station, Michigan, USA - KBS Switchgrass S3-2 | ecosystem: Host-associated > Plants > Roots > Rhizosphere > Soil ... | reverse complement strand
ATTATACGGTAGGAGGGGAGGGAAGTTCCGGAGGAATGAGGCGGTAACTTTACGAGTCGAAAGCGGTGTTTTGTACTTTAAGACTGAAGTACTTCCTTATCGTTCGACCTTGACGCCTCTCCAAAATGCGACGTGACCTTTGATCTCATCTGCTGCAGGTTTCGTTTCGGGGTAATACCACGCAGCGTCTTTGTTTACCTCACCATTCACCACCACGTTGTAGTAACTGGCCTCGCCTTTCCAACCGCAGAGTGTGTGAGTATCACTCGGTTGAAAATATTCGCTGTTGATTGTATCGGGTGGAAAGTATTGATTGCCTTCCACCTCAATTGTTGCGTCACTCTCTGCCAATACCACACCGTTCCATGTTGCTTTCATGTTTACCTCGCGATCTACGTGTTCGATATGTTTTATCCGTGCTCGCTTTGAGTTACGGAATTAATCCTTCCGGAATGAGTAACTCATGCAGGTCGAGTGCGAGCCTGCCTGCCTGCACTGCCGGATCGCTCAACGTTAGCTTGCGAGCTTCGTCCAGTGATTCAACCCGAAAGATGAAGATGCCTCGCAACGTGCCATCGTCCCCAAACGGTCCGGCCACGACAAGCTTTTTCATTTCAGCTAGTCGAAGGATATTGGCCATGTGGCCTTTCTGAATCTCTTCAGTTTGTGGCGTTTGTTCAGGCGTCCACTTTTCACCTCTGACAAGGAAAGCGAGATATGCAGTCATGAACTTCTGCGGCGTTTCAGTCTTCTTGAATACATCTTGTGACCACCATGGGTGTAAGTCTGGGACGACATGACCGGCAGCGACTGCCGGATCGGCCATCACCCAGCTCTTTGCTTCGTCAGCTGACTGCGTTCGGAAAATATAAACGCCTACCAGATCACTCTCATCCTTGATTCGACCTGCTAATACTGCTTTGCCCGATTTTATTAGCGACAAAACATAGTCCAGGTGCTGTTGCTGCAACGCCGATGCATCGGCACCTGGGTTCGGACTCCACTTTGGACCGCGCTTCAGGAGCGCCATTTGAAACTGGATCATTTTCAACACGGGTTTGGCCGGTTCTTGTTGCTGCGCGACAGTGATCGAGGCGAGCAGCAGCAGAAGCAGAAAAGCGATGCCAGTTTTTTTAATCATCGTTTGTTCCATTGAAGTCTGTAACTTTGAACTGTCAGATCGGATGTCTGAATTATAAGAGGCTGGAACGGAAAACTTCCACGGGAGATGAACCCCAGGTACAAAACGTAGGTTTTTCTGCAACTTATTTCGCCAAACAGCAACTAACAAATGTCAAATGCCATATGGGTGGTGTTAAGATCTGCTCACAACTCCCGAGGTAACCAATTATGAAGAAGTTTTTAGTCCTTTTCCTGGCGTTTTCCTTTGCTTTGTCGGCTTGTTTACCGGCTTTTGCTCAAGATCCGGCGCCGCAACAGCAACCCTCTGCCGACGACGCAGCTAAACAAAAAGCAGAGTTGGAAAAGAACGCTTATCGACTCCTCGAACAGGTAATCGACGAAGCGCAGTCGCTGCGACTTCCGGATAATCGCCTCCGCGTTCAGATCAATGCTGCCGATCTGCTTTGGGATCACAATCAGGAACGAGCTCGGTCGCTTTTCGCCCAGGCCTCCGATTCTGTCAATGAAATGGCTCGGAGCAACGCGCCGGTACAGAATAATCAACGCGGAATCCCGCAGGACCGCCGCGCATTTGCTCTTCGACAGGAACTTGTTCTGGCAGCAGCGCGTCATGATGCGCCGCTTGCGTATCAACTACTGGCTGCCACCAAGACCCCGGTTCAGAATCCCGTTACCGATGCGCGGGATCCGCGTCAGCAATTCAACGCCGAAGATAATCTTGAACAACAATTGCTCAGTCGCATCGCTTCAATTGATCCAAAATTTGCTGCCCAGAACGCCGAGCAGATGATGGACAAAGGACAGTTTCCGCGCAGCCTGGGTGAAGTTATCAATCAGCTCTACAAACAAGACCCGGAAGCAGCAGCAAAACTCGCAGACAAGACAGTCAAACGGATTCAGGCCGCAAACCTGCTAAGTAACAACGATGCCAGTAGCCTGGCACAACAGCTGGTTAGCTCTGGCCCACGTTTGCCGGCCAATACTTCAACAGCAACCGACACCAAACCGTCAACCTCACGTGGTCCACTACTGGACCTTTCTCCTTACACCGATCTTTTGTCGTCCATCATCGATGCGGCTTTGAAGGCAACGCCACAAGCGCAAACTGCGCAGCGTGCGCAACAGCAACGAGGACCTGGTGGTGGGATTGCAAATCGAGGTTTGAATCAGGCGCAACCGAATGCGCCTGCCCAGCCGACTGACGCGCAAATTGAGCAGAACAATGCGCGACGACTTTTGACGGGACTTCAATCATCCTTGCCTTCTATCGATCAGTACTTGCCTGCTCGCGCAAACGCCGTGAGGCAAAAACTAACCGAACTCGGAATTGCGCCCGACCCAAATCGACAAAACCTGGTCCAGGCAATGATGTCGATGCAGCAGGGAACAGCGACTGCGGAATCGTTGGTCCAGGCGGCAGCAACTGCGCCAGCACAATTACAGCCCCGCTTGTACCAGCAGGCGGCAGCGCGTGCTATTGACGAGGGCAACACGGATCGCGCGCGGCAAATCGCCAACGAGCATCTACAGCCGACCGCACGTGATGCAATTATGCAGCGTATCGACTTTCGTGAGATGGCGAAGAAAGCGGAGGGCATGCGCCTCGACGAGATTCGTCAAACCGTCGCCCGTTTGACGTCTGATTCCGACAAGATTGCGCTATTGCTGCAACTGGCGAACGATTTGCACAAAGACAATCCCAAAGCTGAGCTGCAATTGTTGGATGAAGCTCGCCAGGTCGTGAGTCATCGAGCCGCGAATTACGATCAGTTTGAAGATCAACTTCGCGTGGCGCGAGCCTTTTCGGCAGTTGATACCAGCAGGAGTTTCGAAGTGATTGAACCGGGAATTATTCAACTCAATGAATTGCTATCAGCGGCCGCCGTGTTGAGCGGTTTTGAAGTAAATGTTTTTCGCGACGGCGAAATGACGATGTCCAACCAGGGTGGTGGTGGCGGCGGTTTAACGGCCACAGTAAGTCGCTATGGTCAGGAGCTCGCTTCGCTGGCCAGAAGTGATTTTGGTCGTGCAGAAACGCTCGCGGGTAGATTCCAGTTCAGTGAGTCGAGGATCATGGCCCGGATGGCAATTGTGCAAGGAGCTTTGGGAGCGCAACCGAATCAACCGAACATGGGTTTTCGCAATTTAGGTTTTCTTCCGATGGGTCGTCCGAATTGATACCCGTCTGCGTTTAGATTTCACGCCAGCAAAGTTCAAATCACGTCCTCGTGCAGCTATCTCGCACGAGGACTTTTTATTTGGACTCTCGTAGCACTGAAATTGCTTACTCATTGCACAGTTCAAAACTATGCATTCTTTTCGAGCACAGCACATTCCAGCACTTGACGGTCTACGTGGGTTAGCCATCCTGCTGGTAATCATCCATCACCAATTAATTGCGCTTTCACTCAAGGGTGGATTTCTCGGAGTTGATCTGTTTTTTGTACTTAGCGGCTTTCTGATTACCAGTTTGCTACTGAAGGAATTTGATGCAACAGATTCGATCTCTTTGACGAACTTTTATGCGCGCCGAGTGTTACGCCTCGCACCTGCGTTGCTCCTGTATTTGTTTGTCGCACTAATTATCACTTATTGCCTCAAGCCGGATACGTTTGTACGCGAAGTGAAACTTGCCGGATTGGCACTCGCTTACCTGACCAACTGGCGAATGGCTTTGGGTTGGGATTATTCGCTGGATCCAACGGCAATCATCTGGTCGCTTTCAATCGAAGAGCAATTCTATCTGTTGTGGCCACCGATCTTGTTGCTCGCTTTGACCGCAGGAGTAAAGAAGAACCACCTGGCTGCGGCTCTGTTGTTGATTGTGTGTGCAATTGCGATTCATCGCGGTGTGCTGTGGTCCAATGGAGCAGAATTAAACCGCATGTACTACGGAACTGACACACGGGCTGACGCTCCGCTGATAGGTTGTTTCGTGGCGATGGTTTCTTTGAGTCGAATAACTACGCGCTTACGGGCGATCTTAAACATCGGTGCCCTGGTCGCTGCCGTGGCTTTGACTGTCTTAGTTGTTACTACTAGTTTCACGGATGCATTTCTTTATCGGGGTGGGTACACGTTCGTTGCTATCGCAGCTGGAGTGATGACGTTAAGCGTTGCCGATCCTGCTGAAAATTTTCTCGCGCGAGTTTTTGCCTGGAAGCCACTTTGTTGGCTCGGAACCATTTCATATGGACTCTATCTCTGGCACTGGCTCATTCTGAGAACCACGAGTTTCTATTACCTGGTGGGTCGCTGGGATTCAGGGGCACGATTGATTTGTGCGGTCGCAGTCGCCGCAGCGTCTTACTACTTGTTTGAACGGCGAATCACCAAGCTCAAGAGTCGCTTTAGTTATCAAATACCAACTACATCCGTTCGCACCGGAACGTTGGTAACGATCTCTCCAACCATTCCTAACCCTGTCATCAAAACGTCAGAACAACAAATATGAACTACACCATCAAATCAGCTGAGAAAACTACGCCGCCACCGTCTACGCCCTACGATCCATTAGATCCGGATCAAACGCCGGAGTCGATTCCACTGCCGCCAGACTCCAATCCTCAACCACGTGAGCCTGTGCGCGAGCCCGGTCAACCGGAGCCAATTAAGGATCCGGATCCACCGCAACCAACCAGATTGGTTTAAGCTATTCCCGGTATTGGTTGATCGGAGCTTGCGTGAAAGTAATTAATCTCCTGGCGCTTGCTGGTTCATCGCTTACCTTGCTGCGTTTCTTTCGCAGACTGGGTGTGTTTGGAATATTCGTGTTCAGCGTTCTGGATTCGTCGTTCCTGGTCCTTCCCTTTGGCAACGATCTTTTGTTGATTGGGTTGACTAGTTCCGATCGAGGGGGCTGGACGTGGATTGCTTACGTGATTGCAGCGGCGACGGGCTCCGTGTTAGGCGCATTACTTGTAGATGTGCCAATGCGAGCGACGGGTGAAAAAGGACTACAACGGTTTGTTAGTCGTCACCGCGTGGATCAAATAAAAGAGAAGATCGAAAGCAAAGGGGGACTGACCGTATTGTTGGCTACTGTGTTGCCACCGCCGTTTCCTTTTACCCCCGTAATAATGACTGCTTCGGCTTTGCAGTATCCCAGAACCAAACTCTTAGGAGTGATCTTTGGTGGCAGGCTAATCCGGTACACGGTCGAGGCGATCCTCGCACTTTATTTTGGGCGGAAGTTGATCCGTTATATCAATTCTGATGTCTTTTCATATTTTGTATATGGACTGATGGCTGTGGCGATTGTTGCTAGTGTGATCTCGATTTTGAAGTGGAGAAGTGAAACGGCCGCTGAACGGGTGGCTTGATCTAGCACCACGATTCGCTAAACAACGGTTACGAAATGTTTCGAGGTGTCCCGCTGTTGTTTCTTCACCGAGCGACAAGTTAACAAAACAGATCGGACCAAGAGCCGGAGAAATATACAAGAGTCTTCTTTCTCACTTTGCCATCTCCGTGTAGAATTCGAATTTGACAACCTCCTGAAGGGAGCATCAGAGCATGCCAGAAAGACGGGGAATACAAGCCACGGATGAGATAAAAGCGGAATGGGCCACCGCATACAAATTTTATCTCAAGGCACCCGGAGATCGTTACGATAAGAAAAAGGACCGCACCTCTCGCATCGATTTTGTTGCGCAGGAAATGAATCTAACCCGGAAACAAGCAAAGCGTCGTATTAGAAATTATGAGGCGTGGCAAAGGAATATCAAGAAGGGCGTGGCTAATCCCTAACAAAAATCCCAGCGTTGGCTAACCTCACTCTCTGCTTTCAAGTCAAAGTGAACGTGAACGGAGATATTTAATGGCTGACTGTTGGCCATTGAGAGAACGATGAGCGATCGCAATTGGCTGTCTCTGTGCGCGTGCGAGGCTCTAACTATTTCACCACCTTCTTCTAGCGCGTTCGCGCAGAACTGAGCGGCCTGGGAAAGGTTGATCTCGCGAACCACGACGAAGCCGCCGCGCGGAATCAGTCACAAACAAGTAAGCCAAACGACTAGGTTTGCTTGAGCTTGCGAGTCAAACTCACCAATTCTTCGAGTAGTTGACTGATCAACTTTTTCGCCGCTTCATCAGTAAGATTCCCTTTGGCATCGAAGGCCTTGTGCGCCTGTGAAAGCATTACTTCCGGTTGATTTACGGCAAACATGTTGAGAAACACAAACATCTGCCTGAGGTGATATTGTGCGCGCGCCGTTCCCAGGGTTCCGACTGTTGCACCCATGATCGCGACGGGTTTGCCGGTCCAGGCACTATCACCGTAAGGTCGCGACGCCCAGTCGATCGCGTTCTTCAACACACCCGGCACCGAATAGTTGTATTCAGGAGTAACCAAAAGAATGGCATCAGCGTCGCGGACACGCTGTTTGAGTTCGACGACTTGAGGTGGTGGAGTCGCTTCGTCGTCTTGAGAGAAACCGGGCAAGCCTTTGATATCGAAAGTTTCGACTGTGGCGCCAGCCGGAGCAAGTGACTGTGCGGCACGCAGGGCAGCACGATTGAAGGAGCCCTCACGTAAGCTACCTGCGATACCGAGAATTAAGAACGGATCGTTCATTACATCTCCCTTGGTTCAATTTCAGATTTCAGATTTCAGATTTTAGATTAGAGCTCGGAGATTCAGATTGCGAGATTCTTCCCCTCACTTAGCGTTGAAGTTCAATGTCACTCTGTATCCCGAAGGGTCAGCAATCTGAAGTCTTCAATCTTAAATTCCTTCACTTCTTCGTTCCCGTCAATTCCTTATATGTGTCTTCAACATTCGGCGTCGCAAAGTTTTGGAAGGCGAATGATTTGTACTTCTCGGGTAAGGTCAATTGCTGTTTGGCCTGGTCGAGTGTTAGGCCGTCAGCAATGGCCTTCTTAACTCGTGATTGTAAATCATCAAGGTAGTCCCGAAATTCCTTCAGATCTTCCGCAGTTGCAACCTCACCATGACCGGGAACAAAACGCGCCGTTGGATATTGCTTCAACAAAAGATCTAGCGAGGGAATCCAATCCTTAACAGACGCATCAACCAGATTCGGCAAAGTCTTTCGCCATCCCATATCGCCTGTGAAAAGGACATTTGCGTCGGGGACATAAGCGAGTACATCGCCACCTGTGTGTCCCGGAAGTGTGAATAGGATAACTTCACGTTTACCAAGGTGCAGATGGATGTTACCGGAACTGAAGGTCACCGTGGGATTCGTTAACTTGATCGTCAACATGGCGTCAACGCGTCGCAATTGACGTTCGAGTGGAGCACGTTTATCTGTCTGGTCTGCGGGCGTATCGTTCAATTGTTTTGCAATATCCGCGCGTCTTTTCTGCAGGTCTTCAGTGCTCTGTAGGAAACGTTTGTTCTTGGTGGTTTGCCACGCGATCAGATTGTCGTGACCAATGATTGGGATCGAACGTGCAGCGAAGACCTGGTTTCCACCGGTGTGATCGAGATGATAGTGAGTATTGATGGCGTACTTAATTGGTTGCTTTGTTTGTGAGTTGATCGTCTCAATCAACTCTTCCACTGCTACTGGTGTAAAGAAAGTGTCGACGACAAGTACTCCTTCATCACCCATCACGAAGCCTGCATTGCCTGAGGCGAGTCCACCCGACTTGGCAATTGCTGCGTAAACGCCGTCCGAAACTTTTACCAAAGTAAAATCATCGTCGGCTTTCGGCGCTGGATGAGTTTTCAGCGATGCGGAAGAAGTAAGGAACAATAAACAGATTAAGACTGCCAGGAAAGTTTTCATATGATCCTCACTAAACGGTGGTTGTTGATAACACAAGAGTGAAGGTCATTGCTAGAGGGCATTGAATTAACCAATTCATGTCAACAGAAAAATACCAAACCCCCGCCACGCCATTTGAACCTCGGTCCATTCATCGCTATATTGAACTTCCCCAGCCAACAAAAGCAGTTCAATATGCTTCCTCGGGAGGTTACTTGTGAACTCTACTCACTACACTCGCCAGCTATGGCTTGTTCTCTTTCTTCTCTTGAGCTTAGGACTTGTAGCTATGTCATCCTGTACTAACGCACCCGAATCGTCCTCAGGTAAAGCAACTGCCCAAGAGGCAGAAAAATTCATGACCGATGTTGAAAAGCGCTTGATGGACCTGAGCATCAAAGCCGGCCGCGCTGACTGGGTACGCAGCACCTACGTCACAGACGACACCGACAAAATCGCTGCGGAAGCAAACTCAGAATTGATTGCAGCCACGACTGAATATGTCGAACAAGCGAAGAAGTTCGATGGCGTTGACTTGCCAGTCGATCTGCAACGGAAGTTTAAGCTGCTGAAACTCTCGCTGACTTTGCCGGCGCCAAAAGACGAAGGCGAACGAAAAGAGTTGACCGAGATCGCTGCCAAGATGGAAGGCGACTACGGCAAAGGGAAATATTGTCCTGACGGCGACAAGGGAAAATGTTTGAGCCTTCCCGATCTCGAAAACATCATGACGAACAGTCGTGATCCTGAAGAACTCAAAAAGGCATGGGTGGGCTGGCACCAGATTGCAGTACCGATTCGCAAAGACTATGTGCGTTTCGTAGAGCTCAGTAACAAGGGCGCACAACAGTTGGGTTTCAAAGACACTGGCGCAATGTGGCGTGAGAAATATGACATGGCGCCCGATGCGTTTTCCGCCGAGATGGAACGCCTCTGGCAACAAGTCAAACCGCTTTACGATTCCCTCTACACCTACACGCGACACAAGCTTTCCGAGAAGTACGGCAAGGATGTTGTCCCCGAAGATAAGCCCATTCCTGCACATCTACTCGGTAACATGTGGGCGCAGACGTGGAGCAATGTCTATCCGATCATAGCGCCCGGCTCCAGCGATCGTGGCTATGACCTGACTACCACTCTAAAAGCTCGAAATACGGATGCAAAACAGATGGTCCGATACGGTGAAGGTTTCTTTACATCACTTGGCTACGATCAACTGCCGGCCACGTTTTGGGAGCGTTCACTTTTTGCAAAGCCGGCCGATCACGAAGTTGTTTGTCACGCCAGTGCCTGGGACATCGATTACGAAAAAGATGTGCGCTTGAAGATGTGCGTAAACATCAACGAAGAGGATTTCACGGTGGTGCATCACGAGTTGGGCCACAACTACTATCAGATGGCCTACGCGACGCAGCCTTTTCTATTTCGCGACAGCGCGAATGACGCTTTTCACGAAGCGATTGGCGACACGATTGCGCTTTCCGTTACGCCACCTTACCTGAAACAGTTGGGTCTGATTGATAAGGTTCCTGATCCAAGTGCTGACATCGGATTTCTACTGAATCGGGCCCTGGATAAAGTCGCTTTTCTTCCATTCGGTTACCTCGTAGATCAATGGCGTTGGCGTGTGTTCTCGGGTGACATCAAGCCGGAGGATTACAACAAAGCCTGGTGGGAGTTGCGCGAGAAGTACCAGGGAGTCGGGGCGCCGGTTCCCAGGAGCGAACAGGACTTCGATGCGGGTGCCAAGTATCACGTGCCGGCAAACACTCCGTATGCGCGCTATTTCCTGGCTGCCATCTTACAGTTTCAATTTCATCGGGCGTTGTGTCGTGAAGCGGGATTCAATGGACCACTTTATCAATGTTCGATCTATGGAAATAAGAAGGCTGGTGAAAAACTGCATGCGATGCTGGCAATGGGATTGAGTAAACCCTGGCCTGAAGCGTTAAAGGCAATGACTGGTGAAGACAAGATGGATGCGACTGCAATCATCGATTACTTCGCACCGCTGAAGACATGGTTGGATGAGCAGAATGGGAAAAAGTGAGGGAGAGTTCAGATTTCAGATTCCAGATTGAGCGGCTTCAAGGTAATTTGAAGAGGACAAGTTGGGAAGGGGGCAAGCGCAGCGCGCCCCCGCCATTCTGTAAATCTTAAGAGTGAAGCCATTACTGGGAGAGCAGGCGTCCTCGCCTGCCTGCTTTGAATTTATTGGACCAGATGAATGTGAGAGTCGTTGTTGGTTGAGTTGGTGTCAAGATTTCGGGGCGCGCGCTTGCCCCTTCCTAACTGTCCTGTCCAACAGATGTCCTGTCAACCAGGCCCTATGTATCTCAGATCTCAAATCTGAAATTTAGAGTTTGCGCAAGCTTGCTTCACTCAGTTGGTAATGTTGCGCCTTCCTATCAGTAATTACTTCTGCAGTTCGAAACTTTTGCACCACTGCCGACGGCCAGACGCGATGCGATTCACCCTCGCGGATGGTGGCATGATTGACGCGCATGACCTCCAGAACCGAAAGCTTTAGAGTTCTGAAAACGGGTTTGGCTATCGAAAACTTCGGTCTGGACGCATTCGGGTTCGTAGGCTGCCATCCATTAAATGAGTGGCGGACGATTCCCGAGTTAACCTCAAATGCGGTTGTGCTTTTATTAACCGGTGCCGCCTTCAATACGGACAATGTCTGGGGTTGTTGTTTTCGCGCAAATACTTTCACGGTTTTTTCCTCTGATCTAATTAAATCGTAATACCCGTTGAATTCCAGTTTTCGTCGTCATAAAAAGCAAATGCCGCGAAGTTACTCGCGGCATTTCATGCATTGAGCTAGTTTTCAGTCAATTACCAGGGCCATCGACTATTACCCCAGCGTCCGTTGTTGTTACCGCGCCGGTTATAACCGCCATAGCGTTGGTAACCTTCCCGGTAACCCTGAACAAATGCATCCCGGAAGACCTGTTTGTATTGGCCACGATTCTCGTAGCGAGAGTTGTTGTAGCCATCTGTTCCATTCTTCCAGAAGTGTGAGCGCTGCGGATTGTAACTTTGACCGCGCTGCGCATCAGATGCGCCGGTGCTAAGACCGTTACGATAACCCTGCTCGCGAGCGATCTGGTAAGAATAGTTATCACCATTTCTTCCATATCGATCGTTGCGGTAGCGATCGTCCCGATCGCGACGGTCCTGTCCGTAGCCCCCTGGATATTGCGCGTTAGCTGTTGTACTTGAGACAGCCGCAATTCCGAAAAGTAGAAAGAACGCCAGTAAGTACCCACCTAGTTTTTTGCTCGAGTAGTTCACCTTTTTCGTATACCTCCCTGAATCGAACGTTTCGCAAGTACCGTGCCCCGCCGATATATAAGAAAAATTGGGGAATTCTTGTGAGGTAGTTGAGCGAGCGTGACACCAAATCGTATGTCACTAGCCGAGTTCGTTTTGCCGAAACTTGTCCGACATGCTTAGCTCGTCGCCGTCATCCGGGACCACACAAGCTGAAGCTTATCGGACAAGCAGGTTGATTACGCCGGGCGCTGTAAGTAGGATCTCAATTGAGGAAGGGTCGCTTTTCGTACGAGCGCTGCTTTTGCTTTCCACTCAACCGCGCGGCTGAGTTCCGCCAGGAAATGTGTTTCACCTGATTCCAATGTCGCAACAGGCGCGCCATCGTGATAAAGGATACGATTGCTCGTGTGAGAGGTAACGCGGTTCCCGGGTGTGATGATCCCAACCACGTTGAGCGGATCTGCGGCGCTCACAGAAATCATGCTTTCCTGCGCACCCTGTCGTCGAATCGCTCGCAGCATACCGACAGCGTCAGGTAGTGCAAACTGTTCTCCGGAAATTCCGGCAACGAATCTGCCACCACGAATCTCACCACGAGCTTCAAGGCGATGACAGACGCGCAGAAGAACACGCCACGGAATTATCATTCCTTCTCGTTCAAGCAGCCGTTTGAAAACTACACCATAACGCTTCAACAAGACCCAGGCGACCTCTTCAGCCGTTTCTGGATCAAATGACTTTTGTGTTGTAGGACGCTCATCAATATTGCCACGGTGCAGGATGGACCAACGGCCGGCACTCGCCATGTCGTAAACAGGTTGTCGGTGTTTTTTTCTCGCCGCAGCTTGCGTCTTTCTGCTGCCTGGTGTGAGTAGCGCACGCAAACCCGTAAAACTATCCGCAACGACCACTCCATTAGCTACCAGTTCACCCAACGATTCTTCTACCTGGCTTCGCAACAGGCGCGTGTTCTCAACAATGTCTGTAAAAAACGAGGCGCCGCGCTGTCTCAAATAATCGAACACAACCTGGGTGGTGGTAGAGAAGTCAGTTTCCTTGATGTCCGAAGATGAGGGAAAGACTGAATTCCAAAGTGCGAAGTTCTTGCGACGCAGCAAAGCGATTGGAGTGTTACGAACTGGAGCTCCGCCTCTCGGTCGCTCTGAAGAATTGTCAGAGGTTGTACGAGTTGGAGGTGTCAGGCGTGCCCAAACAACTTCACCCGATAAACACAAGGCATCGAGCCATGCAGGATCATACTCAACCAGTCGACCCGGTAAGAGTTCACCTTCCCATGCTGCAGCCGGTGCTTCAAAACCCTCGAGTTGTTGGATGATTGCGCGAACACTCTCCGGTCCCTCCATCTGGTGTTCTGGCGCGAGTTTCTGCCAGGCCAGAAGGAAGCGCACAAAGTCTGCACTCGAAACCGGTTCGATCTCCTGTCGCAGGCGATTGAGCGTGTAGCTATGAATTCGTGCGAGTAAACGACGAGCACTCCATTCAGTTTCAGTTGTGCCAGGCGTAAACAG
>Ga0068860_100005595_pt1 | contig 12695 bp, 11 predicted proteins | sample KBSSwiS32_FD_66597 | JGI IMG/M metagenome (GOLD analysis project Ga0068860, IMG submission 66597) | Switchgrass rhizosphere microbial communities from Kellogg Biological Station, Michigan, USA - KBS Switchgrass S3-2 | ecosystem: Host-associated > Plants > Roots > Rhizosphere > Soil ... | reverse complement strand
TGCTCCTATCGTATTGATAGCCCTCGAAGCCCAGGGTTGAATAAATGAATATGTAACGGATTTTTCTTTGACGGCTGGTTGAATGATCTTCAATTGTTCCCCATAAAAAATCAATACACTAAAGATAGTTGTATAAATAATTATATAAAAAATGATCCCTCCTAATCTGTTTACCCAACCAAGCATTACAGATTCGGTTAACTTTTGAATGGCATTTGCACCAAGACGAACTAATAATACGACAACTAAAAATATCAAGGCGAAGGAAATGATCGGTAACCAACGATCTGAAATTTTTACGGCTTTGCCAATATAATCTGCTACTACAGTTGAAAGTTTAATGGCTGCGGCAAGACCAATCACAATTGCAATTAATGAAAAGAATCCTACTATCAATCCACGCCTATACCCTTTTATAATTGCAAATATGATAATAACTGCAAAGACAATGTCAAGTATCATTGAACTATTTTGGTGAACCTAACGAAGAAAATTCAGTGCTTAGTGCCAATGTTTAGCTAATAAACATTTAAACTATGTTTATTTAGCAGTCAATATTTCTTTTACCATTGTTGAAATGGTTTTTCCATCTGCCTTACCGGCTAATTGTTTAGTAGCAACTCCCATTACTTTACCCATATCAGCTGCCGTAGTGGCCCCTGTTTCTGCAATAATTTTTGTAACTAAATCTTTTAGCTCCTGCGAAGAAAGTTGTTTAGGTAAAAACTTCTCTATTACATTAATTTCTTCCTCCTCCTTTTGCGCAAGATCAGCCCTACTTTGTTGCCGGTATATTTCAAGAGAATCTTTTCGTTGCTTTACCAATTTTTGTAAAAGCTTTATTTCATCTTCTTCTTTTAAATCTCCGCTTCCTCCTTCCGCTGTTTTTGCAAGAAGTATTGCAGCTTTGATAGCCCGTAAACTGCGTAATGATGCTTCATCTTTTGCCAGCATGGCGACTTTTAAATCAGTCATAATTTTTTGTTCAAGACTCATATCTTAAAATTTGAAGGTTCAATATAATAGTTGAAGTCAGAAGGCTGAGTTATGCTTTATTTTCTTTCAATTGTTTATCCCTGAATTTATGGTAAAAGTCACGTGCAAACTTTTTCATTTCATCTACCATTTCATTATACTTAGTAGCACGGCCATAAGTATCTGCCATAGTCATCATGGTTTGATAAAAAAAATCTGCCATTTCATCTACCATCATATCCTTTGTCCACAGGTCAATGCGTAAAGCAGTTTTTTCTGTGCCATCCCAAAATGCAAGCATCATTGCCTTTGCTTTTTGAGCATTTTCTGCAGTCGTGTCACTTGCATTCCAGGTAATATGTTCAGGAACCTTGTTTGTGTCTGTCATCACATCAATCGTTATAGTCGATTTATTCATACTAAATATTCTTTTAAAAACGAGTAAAGGTATGAAATCAAGGCATGGCTTTATTTCTGTTATTGTATGCTTTTAGTATACATTGCCACATAAGATCTGCTGTTTTTTCCCAACTATATTCCTGTGCTACAGGCTTCCCTTTTTTTATCAGATCATTTCTCAGGTCTTCATCTTTGTACAATCTCATCATTTTATCAGCGATATCTTCATGATCATTCGCATCCGCAAGCAAGGCGTTTCCCTTGCTTATTTCTTCCGTGGAAGAGCCAGCTGAGGTAATAACGGGTATTTCGCAATGCATTGCTTCCAAAACCGGCATTCCAAATCCTTCGAACAAAGACATATAAACCATAGCGTAGGCAGACCCAATTACATTTACCAATTCCGATTCGTCCAGGGAGCCTGTTATCACTACATCATTTTTATACTTATATGTTTTTAGATCTTTAATAAAGGATTTGTATTTCCATGCCAGCACCCCGGCAAGCACAAGTTTTAAATTACTTTGTTGCCTTTTTTTAAAAACAGAAAAGGCCTTCAACAAAACCTGGAGATTTTTACGTGGATGAATAGAACCTGCGTATACAAAATATTCTTTACCATTGCTATACTTGTCCCTGGTTTCCTGCTTTTTTTCACTATTTAATAGCCTGAATATTTCTTTCGCTGCATTTCCAACTATATCAATTTTGTCAGCATTTACTTTGTAATGAGAAATTATTTCCTGTTTTGAAAATGCCGATACTGTCGCAATCGAATTCGCCTTATCTAAAAATCTTTTTGTGTACTTTTTATAAAAATTTAAATGGGATTTTTTGATAAAAGATGGAAAGTGAAGAAAGGCAAAGTCATGTACTACCAAACATTGAGGTAAATTAGTAGTAAGCGAACAAAATCCATCACATGAAACAAAAACATCCGCTTTATATTTTCTTAGAACTGCGGGCACTTTTACATCATACCACCATCTCCATAATAAAGGGTGACGTGCAAGCGAACCAACTACTACTGGGGTTATATTCGAATTAAAAACCAATTGATCATCAAAATTCCTATCAAAAATAAAAATGAATCTATGTTCAGGATAGTTTTTGGTAATGCGTTTAAACGTTTCATAAGTAAAATAACCATCACCTTCCAGATACTTGCCTGATAAAAATCTTGTGTTAACTGCAATTGTCATTGGCGGCAAAGGTATCAGATGGGTGTATTACTTCCTTAGTAAAAAACCTTGGGATCAATTAAAAAAATTTATATTCTGGATGTGTGCTTTGCTGCTGAGCTAAGTTATTTCCCATTCATCCTGATGAGAAATATGCAGGAATATTTTCTTTATGTTGTTCATTAAATACCGGTTTCAAAAAAGGGCGGTAATACAATTGACTTATATGCACCGGCGCCATACTTTTATGCAGATACTATAAAGCCAGTACTAACTATGAAAAAAACTTTCAGTTATCACTTAATCTATAAAATAAGATTCTATTTTTTTAGCAAGGGTCTGATTTTTGCTGCTTTTAATAGAAGTTTGCGTCGAATAATCCGTCTGATAGTAAAAATACCGCATCTTAAAAAAATTGTTCAAATTTCAATTACGTTAATAGCATGGTTGGTATCAAATTTGTTGATATTTCCGCCGATAAACTATTACCTACAGTTCTTTAAAACACAGGAAAATTAGAAACTTCTGTGTTGATCAAAATAACTAAACGACCTCTTAGGTGGAAGAGGATGGTGGCTTGTAAAAGGGGCCTTGGTTCGGGGCCCCTTTCTTTTTGCCCATACCTTAATGATTATCTCTCTTCAAAAGTTTAAGATTGAATTCTTTAAACTCAAGTCTTTTTCTATATTTTTGCCATTTACAACTATGGAATATAATACAACACGCAATATGCTGGTGATGCGGGAATATGGGCGTCATGTACAGAAAATGATAGAGCATCTTTTATCTATCGAGGATCCGGAACGCCGCCAGCGGAATTCGCAGGCTGTTATTGAACTAATGGGTTTTTTAAATCCTCACTTAAAAAATGTAGAAGACTTCCGTCATAAATTATGGGACCATTTGTTTTTAATTTCCGATTTTAAGCTTGAGGTAAAATCTCCCTACCCAATTCCAACCAGGGAAACGCTTAAAGCGAAACCGGATCCACTTCCTTATCCTAAACGTCATCCAAAGCATGCACATCTTGGTAAAAATCTTGAAGTAATAATCAATAAAGCTTTAAAAGAAGAAAACCCTGATAAACGTCTTGGCTTTGCCAATGCTGTTGCTTATTACATGAAACTTGCTTATAATAACTGGCATAAGGAAGTTGTGCATGATGATGCAATTCAAAGTGAGTTAAGCGGTATTACAGATGGACAATTGACGTTTACCAATACACCTTATGTAAAAGCATTCCGTCCCCAGGATAATCGTGATCGTGATCGCGGAGGTTATGGTAAACCACGGGGCAAATTTCAACAACGTGGCGGCGGCGGCGGTGGCCGGCATAATGATAACAGAGGTGGCAGCAATTTTAAAAAGAAAAGATATTAAGAATAGTTTGCTATTAGAAAATTAGTAGGTTGTCAGTACATCTGCCAGCCTTTTTTATTTTTATTCTGTAATTGATCATTTGTAATATTATAAAATTAGCTTGTATCTTTCCTTTCATCAATAATTTTCAATTTCCAATTATTTGATATGAGTTCCTTTGAAGTAAAAGGAGGTAATAAATTAGCCGGGGAAATTATTCCTCAAGGAGCAAAAAATGAAGCACTTCAAATTATAAGCGCCGTATTATTAACACCCGAAAAAGTTACAGTCACTAATATTCCCGATATTATCGATGTCAATCTTTTGATCGAATTGCTCGGGGAAATGAATGTAAAGATCGAAAGGCCGCAACAGGATACTTGTATCTTCCAAGCTGATGATGTAAATATTGACTACCTGCACAGTGAAACTTATAAAAAGAAAAGCGGAAGGTTACGAGGCTCAGTAATGTTTGCAGGGCCGATGCTTTCAAGATTCAAAAAAGCATTTATTCCAAAGCCGGGCGGTGATAAAATTGGGCGCCGCCGACTTGATACACATATTAGTGGCTTTGAAAAACTTGGCGCCTCTTACGTACATAATGAACAGGATGGTTTTTTTCATTTGGTAGCACCAGATCTCAGAGGCAATAATCTATTATTGGATGAACCTTCTGTTACTGGTACTGCTAATATAATTATGGCTGCTGCAATGGCAAAAGGAATTACTACTATTTACAATGCAGCATGTGAACCCTATATACAGCAACTATGCAAAATGCTGAATAAAATGGGTGCAAAAATTACGGGCATTGGCAGTAATATGCTTAGTATCGAAGGAGTAGCTTATCTCGGCGGTACTGACCATCGTATGCTGCCCGACATGATCGAAGTTGGCTCCTTTATTGGCCTGGCAGCTATGACGCAAAGTGACATTACAATTAAAAACGCAGGCATCGATCATCTTGGAATCATTCCAGGAAAATTCCAGCAACTTGGAATTAAAATGAATTTTTACGGAGATGATATTCATATTCCGGAGCAGGATGTTTATGAAATACAAACCTTTCTTGACGGTTCAGTGATGACGATTTCTGATCACCCATGGCCAGGTTTTACGCCAGATCTTTTGAGTATTGTTTTAGTAACTGCTATACAAGCAAAAGGCTCTGTTCTCGTTCATCAAAAAATGTTTGAAAGCAGGTTGTTTTTTGTAGATAAACTTATCGACATGGGCGCAAGAATAGTTCTTTGTGACCCTCACCGTGCTGTTGTTATCGGGCTTGAAAGAGAAACAGCTTTGAAGGGAATATCGATGAGCAGCCCTGATATCCGTGCGGGAGTAGCATTATTGATTGCCGCATTAAGCGCCGAAGGCAAAAGCGTTATTCAAAATATAGAACAGATAGATCGCGGCTACCAGCATATAGATGAAAGATTACGGAAATTAGGAGCTGATATAAAAAGAATAGGATGATAGAAAATATTTTTGAGAAGAATATTATACTGGAAAATGAAAGAGCATTGCTCCGTCCCTTGGAACAAAGTGATTTTAATAATCTGATTTCATTTTCCCTTAATGAGCCAGATATATGGAAATATGGATTAATAACTGCAGCCGGAGAAGATAATCTCCGAAGCTACCTGCATGGAGCTGTAACAAATCGTCAACAGGAAAAAGAATACCCTTTTATAGTATTTGACAAAAAGGCAAATGCTTATGCAGGCAGCACAAGATTTTATGATATACAACAATCTTATTTATCTGCACAGTTAGGTTTTACATGGTATGGAAAAAAATTCCAGCAAACCGGGTTGAACCGACATTGCAAATTATTGATCTTAAGTTTTGCCTTTGAAGAATGGGAGCTTGAAAGAGTGGAATTCAGGGCGCATGCAGCCAATGAACGATCTATAAAAGCCATGAAGGCTATCGGTTGTACTGAAGAAGGAATTCTTAGAAGCCACATGCCAACAGTTGATGGCTCAAGAAGAGACAGCGTTGTACTAAGTATATTAAAAAGCGAATGGGAAGCTGGTATAAAAGAGTTGTTGAAAACTAAAACTCATTAAGGCTTATTGATTACAAAGGAGTTGTTTATTGAATTAAAGGAAGGTGGCAAAACATCATAAAAAAAACCAAAAGCCATTTTGTATTTCCCCGCCTTTAACTCTTTTATGGAAATAGAAAATTTGTGAGCTGCTGACTTACCCGGTTCAATTTTATCTTTTACTGAAAATGTCTTTAAAGTATCAGTTCTCTCTATTTGATTTTTATTATCTTTTATCTGGCAAAACATAACGGGTTGACTTCCGGATGAGGCATTTAAAAAAGACAAGGCCGTTTTTCTTTCATTTTTTATTCTCACAAATAATTGCATACTATCATTAGCAGATGCTGATAATTCAATACTGACAGGAATATTGTAATACGATTCAAAATGGGGCCGCAACTGGTAGTAAACAGTTTTACCCATTTTTGATTCAAACTTATTACTGCCTTCAAATTCTCTTTTTCTTATCATTAAAATATCTTTTCCCTGGAGACTGTCTTCGTAATTCCAAAGATCATACTGGGTCTTTCGATTATCCTCTCCAAATATGCACACAGCCATTTGGCCGGTATAAAATGTATAAAATGACGGTTCCCTGAAATCCCGTATAAATAACACGGGCTTGTTTGCAGCCAGGCTATTTATTTCTTTTGACCATATGTCCCGGCCCTGGTAAAAATCTATTTTTTGTAAAAAAGATAAAAAAGGATAAAAAGTATTTACCCGAAAAAGAATAATAACAATGAAAAATGGTGTGGCCAACCAATAAAATAATTTCCTTTTAGCGTTATCATTATAATATTTTATCGCAAGAAATGCCATGGGGAACAATGCAATAGAAGTCCAGTGCAGGTGAATAAAAACTTTTACAGATGTAAACAGGAAAAAACAAAGAGTGCCGATAGCAATGAATTTTAATGTTTTTTCAAATTGATTAGTTTTTTTATAATCAAACAAGGCTATAAGAAAAACAGGACTAATTGCAACCAGTTGTTGAGAAAGATATTCCCCTGTATGTTTTAATGATAATCCTGATACCCTATCACTCAGATGATATTGTAAAGAAGGGAAGCCACTTTCGTATTGCCATAAGACATGCGGTATCGACAATATCACAGGAATTAACAGGGATACCCAGAACCATTTTGTTTTAAACAGCCGGAAATTTGACAACACCGTAAACACTAAAACAAGAGCTCCATGATATTTGGAATAAAACATTCCGGCAAGTGAAAGACCTAATAGCAATGCTGCGCTGGCATCGTCTTTTTCTATTAATCTTTTATACCCCAATAAAAAGAGAAGACTAAAAAATAAAAGAACCCCATCAGGAAAAACAATGATTGAAAAATAATGAAGTAACGGTTGTGCTAATAAAACAAGATAAGTAATGTTCTTTTGTTTTAAGTTTTCCGGAATTAACCTGAAAAACAATAAAAAGCTTGCAGAAGTCAGGAGAATATTAAGCAACCGTACGCCCAGCTCATTATGAAAAATTGCATACCCAAGCTTTATTATTAAGGCTACCATGGGCGGATGATCATAATAACCCCATTGAAGATGACGGCTATAAAACCAATAATATCCTTCGTCGCTGGTGAGATCAACAAAATAGGCCTGCAAGATGCCAAGCAGCAACCAAAAAATAAAAAAAAGAGCTGGCTTGTGTTTCAGATCCATAGCAGGATTTTCTATTAAGCTTTGAAAATAGCTTAAAATTTGTAAGAGATTGAGCATTTCACCAGGATATTATTTACAACCTGAAAACACTGTTATATAATTCTCTTTTCCTTTCTTTGCGCATGGCTTCCTTCAATAAAATAATTGTTATCACAGCACCATCGGGCGCAGGAAAAACGTCAATTACAAAACATTTATTAAAAACATTTCCTCAATTAGCATTTTCTATCTCTTCTGCCACCAGGCCTCCAAGAAGCTATGAAACCAATGGCGTGGATTATTATTTTATTTCTCCTGATGATTTCGAACAAAAAATACAACGTAAAGAATTTGCAGAATGGGAAATGGTGTACGATGGAAAATATTATGGTACCCTAAAAAGTGAATTGGAACGAATTTGGAACAACGGCCAAGTTCCTTTATTGGATATAGATATTAAAGGTGCTATTCATTTTCAACGTCAATATCCCAAATCCCTTCTAACTATATTTATCGAACCTCCTTCTATTGATGAATTAGAAAGAAGATTAAAATCTAGAGGCACTGAAAGTACAGAATCATTGCAAGCCAGGATAAATAAAGCAGCTTACGAGCTTTCTTTTAAAGACCACTTTAATAAAAAAATTATAAATGATTCTTTTGAAAGAGCCTGCAAAGAAGCGGAAGATACCGTCAAAGAATTCTTGGAAATAAAATAAGTCTTACTCTCTCAACGATAAACTACAAACTTCAAACTATAAACTCTTTTTATCTTTACTTCATGATTGATTGGAAAACCATAGTTTTCTTTATTCTCACTTTGTTGTTAATGGGATTTTTTGCTGGGATAGAAATGGCATTCTATAGCGCCAATCGATTAAGCATTGAGATTAAAAAAAAACAAGGCATAACTTCTACCGAAATTCTTTCAAGGTTTGTTGATTCACCTGCAAGATTCCTGGGAACTACATTAATAGGCTATAATATTTTTTTGGTTTTTCTGGGGCTGCAGATAAGTACTGTTATGCGACCTGTTTGGCATTATTTACGGGTAGGATCTAATCTTGTCCATCTTATTGCTGAAATTGTTTTGGCAACTTTCGTTGTTTTGATAATTGCCGAATTTATTCCTCGAGCCATTTTCAGAGCTAAAAGTAATTCGTTGCTCAGTCGTATGGCTTATGTTACTGATTTTTTTTACCAGATGTTTTATCCCCTTGCTTCGGGACTTATCAATCTTTCACAATGGATATTAAAATATATATTCAATATAAGGCTGGATAAAACAAAAGAACCTTTTAACCGCAGCGATCTTAAAAACCTTTTTCATCCGAATATGGATGAAGAAAAGCAGGAAAGGAATACACAACTAATGGAAAATGCGCAAGAACTTCCAAAGGTTAAGATCCGCCAATGCCTGGTACCAAGAAAAGAGATCATTGGCGTGGAATTTCGATCAACAATGGAAGAGGTAAAGAAAAAATTTGTTGAAACGAAACTTAGCAAACTGTTAGTATTTGAAAACAATATTGATCATATCGTTGGTTATGTTCACCAATTAGATCTTTTTAAAAAACCATCTGATATAAAATCAATCCTGTTGCCGATACCTGCTGTTCCTGAAAGTATGAGTGCAACAGATCTCATCAGTAAGTTTACCCGGGAAAGAAAAAGCATTGCATGGGTGGTAGATGAATTTGGAGGCACTGCAGGCATCATTACGATGGAAGATGTGCTGGAAGAATTGTTTGGTGAAATAGAAGATGAGTACGATACGGAAGAATTTGTAGAAAAGCAGATCGCCGAAAATGAATATATCTTTTCGGGCAGGCTGGAGCTGGATTATCTTGAAAAAAAATATAATCTTGAATTTCCAAAAGATGAATCAGAAACGCTTTCAGGTTTTATCATCAATTACTACGAAACAATTCCCCGCCAAAAAGAACGCATTATTATCGATGATTACGAGTTTGACGTTATTACTGTAAGTGATACAAGGATCGAAATGGTAAAAATGAAAAAGCTTAAGTAAACTTAGGACAGCAGGTTCTCCAACTGTTCATTGCTTATTGCCCATTGCCAATTGCTCATTGACCCTATCTTTGCTCCTCATTTTAAAAGAACATGGCTTTACTGGATTTTTTAAGCAAGCGAAACAAGGACCCCCATGCGGAAATGTCGTTCATTGATCATCTTGAAGAGCTTCGCTGGCATATTATCCGTGCAGTGATCGCTGTTCTTATTGGAGCAGTTATAGTTTTTATTTATTCCAATTTCGTTGTTAATCATATTTTGTTTGCACCCACCCGAGCTGATTTTATTTCAGCCCGTTGGCTTTGCAGTTTAGGAAAAAGTATCGGTATCGGCGATACACTTTGCTTCGCACAGGTAGATGCAAAATTTCTTGAAACAACAATGACAGGACAATTTATTGCGTCATTCACACTTGCTTTTATCGGTGGGTTCATCCTGGCTTTTCCTTATATCTTTTGGGAATTCTGGAAATTTGTCAGGCCTGCTCTCGCACCCAAAGAATTAAAACAAACAAGAGGTGTTATATTTTGGGTGTCCCTTCTATTTTTTCTTGGAGTAGCTTTTGGATATTTTATTCTTACTCCTTTCATGGTAAATTTTTATTTTAATTACAAACTAAGTCCACAGATACAGATAATGCCAACCTTTTCCGATTACCTTGAAAATCTTATTTATACCACAGTTGGCATTGGTGTTTTATTTCAAATGCCACTTCTTGTAATGGTGCTGGCAAGGATTGGTATAGTAACAGCAAGATTTTTAAGAAAATACAGGCGACATGCTTTTGTTATCATACTCATTGCAGCAGCTATTATTACACCCTCTACAGATCCATTCAGCCTGACCATTGTCACCATTCCTCTTTATGCATTATATGAAGCCAGCATTATCATTGCTTCAAGAATAAATAAAAGACAGCAAAAGGAATTGGAAGAATGGGAATAAATAGAAGATCCGGAGCTTGTGTCCTCCGACATCCGACTTCAGCCTTTTCAGTAGCTTTGCTTATTCTTAACGTCTAACTTGTGAGTTATGCATTCTCCTTTTGATTATAGTAAGCCCATAGCCATTGGCAGTGACCACGCAGGGTTTGATGTGAAGGAAGACCTGATATCCTTTTTAGAAGCTAAGGGTTTTTCTTTTAAAGATTTTGGTACTCACTCAAACGAATCGGTTGATTATCCCGACTATGCCCATCCTGTAGCCAATGCTGTAGAAAACGGTGAAGCAGCTTTCGGTATTTTATTATGCGGAAGTGCTAATGGCGTAGCTATTACAGCAAATAAACACCAGGGCATTCGTGCTGCCATCTGCTGGGGTGAAGAGTTGGCAGGGATTGTTCGTAAACACAATGATGCTAATATAATCTGCATCCCTGCTCGTTTTGTTCGTGAAGGAGACGCAGAAAAAATGCTCGAGATATTTATGACCACTGAATTTGAAGGAGGTCGCCATCTGCAAAGAGTTGAAAAAATGGCATGTTATTAATATAATTTCTTTAATGCCATTTATCAAATCACATTCTTACTCAAGCTTAATTCAGCTATGCCTGAGTTTAATTTCAAAAAAAATTAAATGCGACAATTAATTGTATTTTTTTTATTGATGCCTGCATTGAATATCTGTGCTCAAAAGCCTTCAAAAAAGCAGGAGAAAAAAAATGATCCCACTGTATTTGCAAAAACGATTACTCCGGGTGATCTGAAAAAACATTTATATATCGTTGCCGGTAAAGAAATGGAAGGAAGGGAAACTGCGACTGAGGGTCAGCGCAAAGCAGCAGCTTATATTGAGAGTCAATTTCGTTCCTTGGGCCTGATCCCTGGTAACAATGGAAAATATCAATTGCCTTACCCGGTTTACCAGGATTCATTAATAAATGCAACAGTGCAGATAAATGATCAGTCATACGAACTCGATAAAGATTTTTACTTAAGCGTCGCACAAAGTAATACTGCCACATATCGTTTTTCTGAAGTCGTATTTGTTGGCAATGGCCTTGTTGATTCTACCCACGATGATTATAAAGGAATTGACGTATCCGGCAAAGTTGTATTAATGCTTTCCGGTGGTTCTACACAAGGTTTTAGCCGCTTCAGCAATCCAAGATTAGACGCTGCCCAAAAAAAGGGAGCGGTTGCCGTGATGATGGTATCATCCAATTTTCCAAGGCAAACAAAATCCAATCCCAAAGGAGCAACTTATCTCAATGCATTTCAAAAAACAATTCGTCCGAATCTATTCACCATCTCAGAAAAAATGGCCGATGCAATAATGAGCGGTGACTATGCAAATGCAAAAGCCGGTAAGATCCGATCTAAAACTTATAACGCCGATGTATTGTTAAGTTTTAATAAAAATATTTCTCCCTTGCAAAGCAGTAATGTGCTTGGGTTATTGGAAGGAACTGACCTGAAAGACGAATATGTTTTTATTACGGCACATTACGATCATTTGGGTAAAAGAGATACGGTGATATGGTATGGCGCTGATGATGATGGATCAGGAACAGTAAGCGTATTAGAACTTGCTGAAGCCTTTGTAAAAGCAAAAGCTGCAGGCCATGGCCCACGACGCAGTATTGTATTTATGACAGTAAGCGGCGAAGAAAAAGGATTATGGGGATCTGAATATTATACAGATCATCCCGTTTATCCATTGGAAAAAACAACAGTTGATCTTAATATAGATATGATCGGCCGCATTGATGCTACCCGCAAACAAGGCGATTCAATGAACTATGTGTATGTGGTAGGTGATGATAAAGTAAGCTCTGATCTCAAAACAATAAGTGAAGTAACTAATAAAAAATATACACACCTTGAATTAGATTATAAATTCAATGATCCAAAAGATCCGCAGCGTATTTATTTCCGCAGCGATCATTACAATTTTGCGAGCAAAGGAGTACCTATCATTTTTTATTATGATGGAATGTTAGGCGCCGATTATCATAAGCCTACAGACACGCCTGATAAAATTTATTATAGCCTGCTGGCAAAGAGAGCCCAGCTTGTTTTTTATACTGCCTGGGA
>Ga0068860_100005590_pt1 | contig 12707 bp, 9 predicted proteins | sample KBSSwiS32_FD_66597 | JGI IMG/M metagenome (GOLD analysis project Ga0068860, IMG submission 66597) | Switchgrass rhizosphere microbial communities from Kellogg Biological Station, Michigan, USA - KBS Switchgrass S3-2 | ecosystem: Host-associated > Plants > Roots > Rhizosphere > Soil ... | reverse complement strand
CCGTTCCCGGCGAATTTCGGCCTCTACGGCGCGCCGACCACCATCAACAATACCTACAGCTTCGCCTCGGTGCCCACCATCCTGCGCAAGGGCCCGGCCTGGTTCGCGGCGCTCGGTCCTGCCAACTCCGCGGGCATGATCATCTACTCGGTCTCCGGCCACGTCGAAAAGCCCGCCAACCTCGAGCTGCCCCTCGGCATCCCGTTTGTGGACCTGCTGGCGCTGTGCGGCGGGGTGCGCGGCGGCCGTGCGCTCAAGGCCGTGATCCCCGGGGGTTCCTCGGTACCGGTCGTGCCCGGGGAGACGATGCTCAAGCTCAACATGGACTTTGATTCGCTCAAGGCGGTGGGCTCGGCCATCGGCACCGGCGCCGTCATCGTGATGGACGAGACCACCTGCATGGTGCGCGTGCTCGAGCGCATCTCGCGTTTCTACATGTCCGAATCCTGCGGCCAGTGCACGCCGTGCCGCGAGGGCACCGGCTGGATGAACCGCCTGCTCAAGCGCGTGCTCGCCGGGCAGTCGCGGCGCGAGGAGCTCGCGCTGCTGCTCGACGTGGCCAACCGCATCGAGGGGCACACCATCTGTGCCTTCGGGGATGCCTCGGCGTGGCCGGTACAGAGCTTCCTCAAGCACTATCGGCACGAGTTCGAATACATGATCGATCACGGCGGCCGCAGCATCGTGAGCGACACACTGGGAGCGCAGGCGGCCTGAAGGCGGCCGAGCGAACGGAACACAGCCCCATGGCGGATGACCTGGTCAACATCGAGATCGACGGCGTCGCGGTCAAGGCGAAGAAGGGCGAGATGCTCATCCGCGCCACCGACGCGAACGGCGCCTACGTGCCGCGCTTCTGCTACCACGAGAAGCTGACGGTGGCGGCCAATTGCCGCATGTGCCTGGTAGAGATCGAGAAGGCCCCCAAGCCGATGCCTGCCTGTGCGACCCCGGTCGCCGAGGGCATGAAGGTGTTTACCAAGTCCCCGCGCGCCATCGGGGCGCAGCGCGCCACCATGGAGTTCCTGCTCATCAACCACCCGCTCGACTGCCCGATCTGTGACCAGGGCGGGGAGTGCGAGCTGCAGGACCTGGCGATGGGTTTCGGCCGCGACGTCTCGCGCTACAACGAGGGCAAACGCGTGGTGCAGGATGAGTACCTCGGCCCTCTCATCGCCACTGACATGACGCGCTGCATTCAGTGCACGCGCTGCATCCGCTTCACCGAGGAGATCGCCGGCATCCAGGAACTCGGCATGATCGGCCGCGGCGAGCACATGGCGGTGCGCACCTACCTCGAGAGCACGGTCAACCACGAACTCTCCGGCAACGTCATCGACCTGTGCCCGGTGGGTGCGCTGGTGTCCAAGCCCTACCGCTTCACGGCGCGCGCCTGGGAGATGAGCTCCGCGCCGCTCATTTCCCCGCACGACCCGGTCGGCACCAACGTGTTCGGTCACGTGCTGCGTGGACGGCTGATGCGGGTCGTGCCGCGCGAGAACGAGGCCATTAACGAGGTGTGGATCGCCGACCGCGATCGCTTCAGCTACGAGGGCGTGTACAGCGAGGATCGGCTCATGCGCCCGATGCGGCGCCGCGGCACCGAGTGGGTCGAAACCGACTGGGAGAGCGCCCTCATGCAGGTGGCCGACGGGCTGCAGGCCCGAGCCCCGGACCTGGGCGTACTCGCCAGCAGTACCGGGACGCTCGAGGAGCTCTACCTCGCGAACCGTCTGGCGCGGGGACTGAAATCCAACAACATCGACCACCGCCTGCGGCAGCGTGACTTCCGTGACCAGGAAGCCGACCCGGTATTCCCGGGCCTCGGGATGCACATCGCCGACATCGAGGGCCTCGATGCACTGCTGCTCATCGGCTCGAACCTGCGGCGCGAGGCGCCGCTGCTGGCGCACCGGGTTCGCAAGGCCGCCAGGCGCGGTGCCCAGGTGAGCTTCCTCAATCCGGCCCGCTTCCCGTATCTGTTTCCGGTGAAGGCGTACCAGGTGGCCGCGCCGACGCAGCTGGTGGGCGAGCTGACCGCCGTGCTCGCGGCGGCCGCCCAGCTGACCGGCAAGGGCGTTCCCGCGCACCTCGCCGCGGCGGTGAGCGCAGCGGAGGTCAACGACGGGCACCGTGCGCTGGCGCAGGCGCTCGTGGCGGGTGAGAAGCGCGCCGTTTGGCTCGGGGCGCTGGCGGCCCGTCACGTGCGCTTCGTGGACCTGCGCTCGCTGGCGGCCGCGCTGGCGGCGCTCACCGGCGCCAGCCTCGGACGCATTGCCGAAGGCGGCAATGCGGTCGGCGCCTACCTGGCCGGTGCCCTCCCGCATCGCGAAGCCGGCGCCCGCAGCGTGGCGCAGCCCGGTCTCAATGCGGCACAGATGCTCAAGGCTCCGCTGCGCGCTTACCTCCTCATCGGCGGTATCGAACCCACCCTCGATGCCGCGGAGGCCGATTCCCGGCGCACGCTCGCGCGCGCCGAGTTCGTGGTGGCGCTGACCCCGTATGCGAGCGAGGAGGTGAAGGCGGTGGCGCACGTAATGCTGCCGATGGGGACCTTCGCGGAAACCTCCGGCACCTACGTGAACTGCGAGAACCGCTGGCAGAGCCAGGGCGGCGCAGCACTGCCCGTGGGCGAGGCGCGCCCGGGCTGGAAGATCCTGCGGGTGCTGGGGAATCTGCTGAACCTGCCCGGCTTCGAGTACCAGACTTCCGAGGAGGTGCTGGCCGAGGTGCGCGCGCGCTGCGCGGAGGTGAAACCGACCGGCTACCAGGGCACGCACGCGGTCGTGGCCACGAGTGCCGGCCAAGAGGGCGCCGGGCTTGTGGACGTGCCGCTTTACCAGAGCGATGCGCTGGTGCGCCGCGCGCCGTCGCTGCAGCGCACCCGTGAAGGCCGCACGCCGGCCATGACGTACTAGCAGGGTCGGAAGCGAAGTGCTGGAAACCATCAACAGCGTCTGGGCATCGCTCCCCGACTACGCCCACTCCACGTTCTGGATCCTCGTCATCACGCTGACGCTCATCATCAGTGTGGCGCTGCTGACATTGTGGGAGCGCAAGGTCATCGGCTGGATGCAGCTGCGGCGCGGCCCGAACCGCGTGCGCCTGCTCGGCCTGTTCCCCGGGCTCGGGCAACCCTTCGCCGACGTGTTCAAGCTGCTGATGAAGGAAGTGATCATTCCGGCCAAGTCGAACAAGATTCTGTTTCGCCTGGCCCCCATGATCGCGCTCATTCCGGCCTTCGCCGCCTGGGCGGTCATCCCGCTATCACCCGAGGTGGTGGTTTCCAAGGCCGACGCCGGACTGCTGTACCTTTTGTCGCTGACCTCGATGGGGGTGTACGGCGTCATCATCGCCGGCTGGGCGACGAACTCCAAATACGCCTTCCTCGGTGCCATGCGCTCGGCGGCACAGATGGTGGCCTACGAGATCGCGATGGGGTTTGCGCTGGTCGGGGTGCTCATGGCCACCGGCAGCATGAACCTCGGTACCATCGTGCGCACTCAGGAAGGCGGCCCGGGCGCGTGGAACTGGTTATGGCTGTTCCCGCTGTTCATCGTGTACTTCATCTCCGGGATAGCGGAGACCAACCGTGCCCCCTTTGATGTCGCGGAAGGGGAGTCGGAGATCGTCGCGGGCTTTCACGTGGAGTACTCCGGCATCGCCTTCGCGCTGTTCTTCCTGGCCGAGTATGCCAACATGATCCTGATCTCGGCCCTCACCGCCGTGTTCTTCTTCGGTGGCTGGCAGGGGCCACTGCAGGGTTATCCGTTGGGCCTGGGTGACACCTTCCTCGGGCACCCGAGTTTCCTGTGGTTGTTCCTGAAGGTGTTCTGCCTCGTATTCCTGTTCCTGTGGTTCCGTGCCACCTTCCCACGCTACCGCTACGACCAGATCATGCGGCTGGGCTGGAAGGCCCTCATTCCGGTGACCCTCATCTGGATCGGCGTGGAAATGCTGATGCTGATCTACCGCGTGGGTCCGTGGTCGCGTCCCTGGTTCCACTGAGCGCAGGCATTCCATGGCCTTAAATCTCTTCAAGACCTTTTTGCTCCCCGAACTGATGAAGGGGCTGACGGTGACCGCTCGCACCTTTATGGCGAGCAAGTACACCATCAACTACCCGGAGGAGAAGACACCGCAGTCACCGCGCTTCCGCGGTCTGCACGCACTGCGCCGCTACCCCAACGGCCAGGAGCGCTGCATCGCCTGCAAGCTGTGCGAGGCGGTGTGCCCGGCGGTGTGCATCACCATCGACTCGGACGTGGGCGCGGATGGTACGCGCCGCACCACGCGCTATGACATCGACCTGTTCAAGTGCATCTACTGCGGCTTCTGTGAGGAAGCCTGCCCGGTGGACGCCATCGTGCTGACGCGCATCCACGAGTACCACATGGAGCACCGCGGCGAGAACATCATGAGCAAGGACAAGCTGCTCGCGGTGGGCGAGCGCTACGAGGCGATGATTGCGACCGACAAGGCCGCGGACGCACCCTACCGATGAGCGCGCCGACGCTTATCCAGGTCCTGTTCTACCTCTTCGGTAGCATCCTGGTCATCTCTGCCGTCGGCGTGATCAGCGCGCGCAACCCGGTGTACTCCGCCCTCGGGCTCGTCATGTGCTTCGTGACCTCGGCGGCCATCTGGCTGCTCGTCGAGGCGGAATTCCTCGCGGTGGTGCTGGTGCTGGTGTATGTGGGCGCCGTCATGGTGCTGTTCCTGTTCGTCGTCATGATGCTCGACATCAATGTGGCGGAACTGCGCCAGGGGTTCACGCGCTTCGCCTGGCTCGGCTGGCTCACCGCGCTCGCGGTGATCGTCGAGATCGTGGGCGTCGTGTGGGCGCGCGGCGGCCTCGGGGTCGATGCCAGCCGCGGCGGCACGCCGACCGCTGCGGACTTCAGCAATACGCTCGCGCTCGGTCGCCTGCTCTACACCAAATACACCTACCCACTGGAACTTGCGGCGGTGCTGCTGCTGGTGGCGATCGTGGCGGCCATCACGCTCACGATGCGTCATCGCGCCGGACTCAAGCAGCAGGACGTGAACGCCCAGGTCGCGGTGCGCAGCACAGACCGCCTGCGCGTCATCAAGATGGATGCGGAGAAGCTTCCATGATCAGCCTCGGCCAGCTGCTGACGCTCTCGGGGATCATCTTCTCGCTCGCCATCGCCGGGATCTTTCTCAACCGCAAGAACGTGATCCTGCTGCTGATGTGCGTGGAGTTGCTGCTGCTGGCGGCTAACTTCAACTTCATCGCCTTCTCGCGCTACCTCGGGGACCTCGACGGGCAGGTATTCGTTTTCTTCGTGCTGACCGTGGCAGCCGCCGAGTCGGCGATCGGCCTTGCCATCCTGGTGGTGCTGTTCCGCGAGCGACGCACTATCAATGTCGAAGATCTGAATACCCTGAAAGGCTAGCGCGCGACCATGAACCCGAACGTGCTCCTTGCCGTGGCGTTCCTGCCGCTCGTGGCCGCGATCCTTGCCGGTCTGTTCGGGCGCTACATCGGGCGTACCGGGGCCCATCTCGTGACCATCGCGGCGGTGGCGGCGAGCTGCCTGCTGTCGCTCGGGGTCCTCAAGGCCATTTACTGGGACGGCGCCCCTGCGTATGACGGGCCGGTCTACACCTGGCTGGTGAGCGACGGCATGACGATGCAGGTGGGCTTCCTGATCGACCGTCTCACCGCCCTGATGATGGTGGTGGTGACGTTCGTCTCGCTGTGCGTGCACATCTACACCATCGGCTACATGCACGACGACCCGGGCTACACGCGCTTCTTCAGCTACATCTCGCTGTTCACCTTTTCCATGCTGATGCTGGTGATGTCGAACAACTTCATGCAGCTGTTTTTTGGCTGGGAAGCCGTGGGTGTCGTCTCCTACCTCCTCATCGGCTTCTGGTACACGCGGCCGAGCGCGATCTTCGCCAACCTGAAAGCTTTCCTGGTGAATCGCGTGGGCGACTTCGGTTTCGTGCTCGGTATCGCCGGGGTTGCCTATTTCACCCACTCGATGAGCTATCGCGAAGCCTTCACTGCTGCGCCGCAGATGGCGCACGCGCTCATTCCGCTGTCCGCCTCGTGGAGCGTCGGCGCACTCACCCTGATCTGTGTGTGCCTGTTCATCGGGGCGATGGGCAAGTCTGCGCAGGTGCCCCTGCACGTATGGCTGCCTGACTCGATGGAAGGCCCGACCCCGATCTCCGCGCTGATCCATGCCGCGACCATGGTGACCGCCGGCATCTTCATGGTGGCGCGCATGTCGCCGCTCTTTGAATATTCCGACGCCGCGCTGTCTTTCGTGCTCGTGATCGGCGCCACCACGGCGTTCTTCATGGGGCTGCTGGGCGTGGTTAACAACGACATCAAGCGCGTCATCGCCTACTCGACGCTCTCGCAGCTCGGCTACATGACGGTGGCGCTCGGTGTGTCCGCCTATGGCGCGGCGATCTTCCACCTGATGACGCACGCGTTCTTCAAGGCGCTGCTCTTCCTGGCGGCAGGCTCCGTCATCATCGGCATGCACCACGAGCAGGACATGCGCAAGATGGGCGGCCTTGCCAAGTACATGCCGATCACGGCCATCACCTGCTGGATCGGCGCCCTGGCGCTCATCGGCACGCCGTTCTTTTCCGGGTTCTACTCCAAGGATGCGATCATCGAGGCGGTCGGCGAGTCGCACCGCTGGGGTGCAACGTACGCGTACTGGTGCGTGCTGTGCGGCGTGTTCGTCACCGCGCTCTACACGTTCCGCATGCTGTTCCTCACGTTCCACGGGCCGGAGCGCTTTCGCACGGTCGGCGCCCACGCGGAGCCGCACCCCGCGGGCGCAGAGCAATCCGCGACGCATCAGGAGCCCGACCCGCATCAAGGTGGGGGCCAGGCGCCGCACGAAAGTCCCGCGGTGGTGACGGTGCCGCTGATCGCGCTGGCCATTCCGTCGGTGTTCATCGGGATCCTCACCGTCGGCCCGGTGCTCTTTGGCAGCTACTTCGGCAGTTCGATCTTTGTGCTGCCAGGCAACAACGTGATCGCCAAGGTGGGCGAGGAGTTCACCAGCGCTACGGTTTCCGGCCTGTCCGGGTTCGTGTCGCCGCCGTTCTGGTTCGCGGCCGCGGGCGTATTCACCGCGTGGTTACTGTTCCTCAGGCGCCCGGATTGGGCCGATGTCCTGGCGCAGCGCTTCCGCTGGGCACGCAGTCTTCTGACCCACAAGTACTACTTCGACTGGTTCAACGAGCACGTCGTGGCGGCGCTGACGCGCGGCCTCGGCACCGGGCTGTGGAAGGGCGGCGACCAGTTCCTCATCGACGGCGCCCTGGTGAACGGCAGTGCGTCCGCCGTCGGCTGGTTCGGCACGGTGGCGCGCCGCGTGCAGAGCGGTTACCTCTACTCCTACGCGTTCTGGATGATGATCGGGCTGGCGCTGCTGCTCGGCTGGTTCCTGGCGCACGCCTAAGTAAGACGAAATCACACGCATGCACGGCCTTCTCTCGATCCTCATCTGGTTACCCGTCGGCACGGGTGTGGTTATGCTGCTGCTGGGCGACCGTAACGTGGCCGCCGTACGCTGGCTCGCGCTGCTGGGGTCGCTGGGGACGCTGGCCCTGGCGGTGCCGCTGTGGGATTCGTTCAACAGCACCACCGCGGCGTTGCAGTTCACCGAGAGCCTGGCGTGGATTCCGCGTTTCAATGCCTACTATGCACTCGGGGTGGACGGCATCTCGATGCCCCTCATCGTGCTCACGGCATTCATGACCGTGCCGGTCGTGATCGCCGGCTGGAGCGTGATCGAGCAGCGCCCGGCGCAGTACTTCGCTGCCTTCCTCATCATGGAAGGCCTGATGATCGGGGTGTTTTCCGCCAGCGACGCGCTGCTCTTTTACTTCTTCTGGGAAGCGATGCTGATCCCGATGTTCCTCATCATCGGCATCTGGGGCGGCCCGCGGCGCGTGTACGCCACCATCAAGTTCTTTCTATACACGTTCCTCGGCTCGGTGTTCATGCTCGCCGCGCTCATCTACATGTACGTCAAGGGCGGCAGTTACTCGATCGCCGGCCTGCAGGCACTGCCGCTCACCCTCATCGAGCAGCGCTGGATCTTCGTCGCATTCCTGCTGGCCTTTGCCGTGAAGGTGCCGATGTGGCCGGTGCACACCTGGTTGCCAGATGCCCACGTCGAGGCCCCCACGGGCGGCTCGGTCATCCTGGCTGCCATCATGCTGAAGATGGGCGGCTACGGCTTTCTGCGCTTCAGCCTGCCGATCACTCCGGATGCCAGCCGGGAACTGGACCTGCTGGTGATCTCGCTGTCCCTGATCGCAGTGGTCTATATCGGCCTGGTTGCGCTCGTGCAGCAGGACATGAAAAAACTCATCGCCTACTCCTCGATCGCGCACATGGGATTCGTGACACTGGGGACCTTTGTCGTGTACGAAATCCTGCGCCGCACCGGCAGCGTGCAGGGTGCCGCCATGGGCATGGATGGTGCGATGGTGCAGATGGTGTCGCACGGCCTGATCTCCGGGGCACTGTTCCTGTGCGTGGGCGTGCTGTATGACCGCATGCACAGCCGGCAGATCGCCGATTACGGCGGCGTGATCAATCCCATGCCGGTTTTTGCCGCCTTCATGGTGCTGTTCGCGCTTGCCAACGCCGGCCTGCCCGGAACCTCGGGGTTCGTCGGGGAGTTCCTGGTGATCATTGCCAGTTTCAGGGCGAGCTTCTGGTATTCGTTCCTGGCCGCCGTCACGCTGGTGCTCGGCGCCGCCTACACCCTGTGGCTGGTCAAGCGCGTGGTTTTCGGTCCGGTGACGAGCCCGCGGGTGGCCGCGCTTGAGGACCTCAACCCGCGCGAGTTCCTCGTGCTCGGTGCGCTCGCCCTCGCGGTACTGCTCGTGGGAGTGTGGCCGGCGCCGCTCCTGAAGGTCATGCAGCCGACGATCCATCACCTGGTGAGCCAGGCGATCGCCACCAAAGTATGAGGTTTGCAAGCGCGCCATGACCGATACCACGATGACCTGGTCGAGTCTTGCGCCGGCGGTGCCGGAGATCTGCCTCGTGACGGCGATCTGCGCCATCCTGCTCATCGACGTATTCGCCGGCGAGAAGCGCCGCGGGCTGACCGCGACGCTGACGCTGCTGGCCATCGCCCTGAGCGCCGCGCTCACGGTGCAGTACGCCCATGTGACGCAGCGGGCGCTGCTGTTTGACGGCATGTACGTCGCCGACGAGCTCAGCTTCGTGCTCAAGCTCGCCGGCTTCCTCGTGGTCGCGACGGCGTTGCTGTATTCGCGCGCCTACCTTGAGAATCACAACATCCTGCGCGGCGAGTACTACGTGCTGGCGCTCACCGCGCTGCTGGGCATCTTCGTGCTGGTGTCCGCGAACAGCCTGCTGACCGTGTACCTCGGGGTGGAGCTGCTCGCGCTGTCGGTGTACGCCATGGTGGCCTTCGACCGGGATTCGGGAATTTCGGCCGAAGCGGCGATCAAGTACTTCGTGCTCGGCGCGATCGCCTCCGGGGCGCTGCTCTACGGCATGTCGCTGATCTACGGGCTCACCGGGACGCTGGACCTGAGTGAGATCGCGGTGCGTCTGAGTGCGCCGTCCTCGCTCGGGGTCACGATGGGCCTGGTTTTCATCGTGGTCGCGGTGGCTTTCAAGCTCGGCGCCGTGCCCTTCCACATGTGGCTGCCGGACGTATACGAGGGCGCCCCGACCAGCGTGACGCTCTTCATCGGCACGGTGCCGAAGCTTGCGTACTTCGCACTCGCCCTACGCCTGCTGGCGCAGGGGCTCGCCGGCATGAGCGTGGAGTGGACCCAGATGCTCGCACCGCTGGCAGTGCTGACGCTGGTAATCGGCAACGTGCTCGCAATCGTGCAGACGAACCTCAAGCGCATGCTGGCATATTCGACCATCGCGAACGTGGGCTTCATCGTGCTCGGCTTCGTCGCCGGCACCGCAGACGGCTACGCCGCGGCTCTCTACTACACGCTCGTCTACGTCCTCGTCGCGCTCGGTTCCTTCGGCGTGATCCTGCTGGCGAGCCGCAAGGGCTTTGAGGCCGACCAGCTCGACGATTACCGCGGGCTGTACCAGCGCGATCCGCTGCTCGCATTCGCGATGATGCTGTTGATGTTCTCAACCGCCGGGGTCCCGCCGCTGGTGGGTTTCTGGGCGAAACTGCGCATCTTCCAGGCGCTGTGGGAGACCCATCACCTGTGGCTCGTGATCATCGCTGCCGCGATGTCAGTCGTGGGCGCCTACTATTACCTGCGCGTCATCAAGCTGATGTACTTCGATGATCCGGTGGGCCAGCAGCCGCCAGCCTCAACCCCGGGGGGCGTGCGTGTGGCCCTCGGCCTGAACGCCGCCGCGGTGCTGGCGCTGGGCGTGCTTCCCCAGCCGCTGCTGAATTTATGCGCGCGCCTGATTCACTGAACTTCTGGCGGCCACTACAGCTCCAAGCGAGCAACTCATGAAATCCCCAAGCCTGAAATCTGCAACCCCTGCTGGCCTTGTCACCGTGCTGAGCGCGCTGCTGCTGGCGGCCCCGGCCCTGGGCCGTCCGCTGTACCAGCTCGCCGGCAGCCTGGGGCTGCCGGGCGAGGAGGGCTGGGACTATCTGACCTTCGAGCAGGGCGGCAGCCGGCTCTTCATCAGCCACGGAACGCACGTCGAGGTGGTGGATGTGGACCGGATGAAGCGGGTCGGGGAGATTGCCGACACGCCCGGCGTGCACGGGGTGGCGCTGGCACCGGATCTCGGACGCGGCTACGTGAGCGCGGGAGCCGCCAACACCATCGTCGTGTTTGACCTCAAGACACTGGCGCGGCTGAAGGAGATCAAGTCCACCGGCGAGAATCCTGACGCCATCCTCTACGACGCCGCGACGCGGCGTGTGTTTGCCTTCAATGGCCGCGGTCGCAACGCCACGGTCATCGATGCGGTGAGCAACGAGGTGGTCGGCACGATCGCGCTCGATGCCAAGCCTGAATTCGCCCGCGCCGACGGCCAGGGGCACGTGTACGTGAACCTCGAGGACAAGAACAGCCTCGCAGTGATCGACTCGCGCGCGCTCACGCTGCTGTCGGTGTGGCCGATCGCCGGTTGCGAGGAACCCTCGGGCCTCGCGCTGAACGCGCAGGGCAAACAGCTGTTCGCCGCGTGCGGCAACCGCGTCATGGCGGTGATCGACGCCACTTCCGGGCGCGAACTGGGCACCGCCCCCATCGGCGACGGTACCGACGCCGCGGATTACGACCCTGCCGCCCGGCTGGCATTCGCCTCCTGCGGCGTCGGGGTGCTGACGGCGGTCACGCAGGAGTCCTCTGGGACGTTCGCGGTCGCCCAGTCCATCCCGACGCAGCGCGGCGCCCGCACCATGACACTCGATGAGCGCTCGCACCGCGTGTTCCTCGTGACGGCAAGCTTCGGTGCGACCCCGGCGCCGACGGCTGAGCACCCCCATCCGCGGCCCGCGATTGTACCCGGCACCTTCCGGCTGCTCGTGGTGAGCCCCCACCGCACTAAACTGACGACCAAAGCTGAAGGAACAAGTTCATGATTTCACGCGCTTACTTCACCGCTGCTGCCGTAACGCTGGGCGTGCTCGGCTCGGCAGGGGCACTGGCGGCTGATGCCGCGGCCGATGCGGCTTCCAACAAGCTCGCGCGCGAGGTTTTCAAGCAGCTGATCGAGATCAACACCACCGACTCCATCGGCAACGTCACGACGGCATCGGAGGCGATGGCGAAGCGCTTCCGCGATGCGGGCTTCCCGGCCCAGGACGTGGTGGTGCTCGGCCCGACTGACAAGAAGAAGAATGTGGTGGTGCGCCTGCACGGCACCGGCAAGCACAAGCCGGTCCTGCTCATCGGGCACCTGGACGTGGTCGAGGCGAACCGCGAGGACTGGACGGTCGACCCGTTCAAATTCACCGAGAAGGATGGCTACTTCTACGGTCGCGGCACCTCCGACATGAAGGGCGACGATGCCATCATGGTGGCATCGCTGCTGCGCATGAAACAGGAGGGCTACCGGCCCGACCGTGACATCATCCTGGCGCTCACGGCGGACGAGGAGGGCGGCTGCTGCAATGGCCCCGACTGGCTGCTCAAGAACCACCGCGATCTGATCGATGCCGCGTTCGTCATCAACACCGACGGCTGGTCGGTGCTGACCGAGAAGGGCGTCCCGAAGATGTTCCGCCTCGGCGCCACCGAGAAGGTTTACGGCGATTACCAGCTAAGCGTCACCAACAAGGGCGGGCACAGCTCCGAGCCGCGCGCGGACAACGCGATCTACCAACTGGCCCAGGCGCTGCTCAACATTTCCAAGTTCCATTTCCCGTTCGAGCTGAACAACGTCTCCCGCGCCTACTTCGAACGACTCGCCGAGCAGTCGACGCCACAGCGCGCGGCCGACATTCGCGGGATACTCAAGACGCCGCCGGATCCGCAGGCGGTCGAGCGGCTCTCGAGCCAGCCGCCGGACAACTCCGTCATGCGCACCAATTGCGTGGCCACGCGGCTTGAGGGCGGCCACGCCAACAACGCGCTGCCGCAGCGCGCCCAGGCGAACGTCAACTGTCGCATTCTGCCGGGTCACTCTCCCGAGGAGGTCCGCCAGCAGCTGATCCAGGTCATCGCGGATCCCGAGGTTACGGTGCGCTACGTGGCCGATAACGGCAAGGTCT
>Ga0068860_100005588_pt1 | contig 12711 bp, 11 predicted proteins | sample KBSSwiS32_FD_66597 | JGI IMG/M metagenome (GOLD analysis project Ga0068860, IMG submission 66597) | Switchgrass rhizosphere microbial communities from Kellogg Biological Station, Michigan, USA - KBS Switchgrass S3-2 | ecosystem: Host-associated > Plants > Roots > Rhizosphere > Soil ... | reverse complement strand
GCGTCGGACAGCGAGGCGCCGTAGGTCTCGGAATGGTTCACCGAGCCCGAGTAATGCACGGAATTGCTGACGTGCGTATTGTTGCCGTCGTAATACGTGGTGTTGATGTTGAAATAGTTCGAACCGCCCAGGCTCTGCGCCAAGTTGGTCAGGATGCTGCTCGCCGAACTGGTCGGCCAGCTGGAGTTGCCGTACCAAATGTAGTGGACGTTCGTGGTGCCCAGAATAACCGGGCCGCCATGATAGAAAATCCCGTTATTACCGCCGCCACCCGGCTTGGCATTGCCGGTCGGTTGCGAAAACGCCTGGCTATTGCCTTCAATGCCATAGCCTTTGCCGGTTGGTACCATTTCGGCGTTCGGCCCAGCGTTGAGGCTGCTGGCGAACGCGGACGATGCGGACAAGACGCCGCCGATGCAAAGAGCGAGTGCGAGTTTCGAAAAACGCATTAAATTTCTCCCGATAGTGAAACGTGATGGTGTGACGTGCTCTTCGGCACGCTTGCTGCCTTCGCCCCTGCGAATGCAGCGAACTGCTATTGGACTGCGAGTCCCTGGAATGCCGCGCGCACTATACGCGGGTGACGCGGAGTGTCACCTTGCATCGCAAGATAGTTGTACGGACAACTTATTTTCGGGTGGCGCAGTGTAAGATGCCGGCGTCGAGAAACCGAAGGATATCCGCTTGAGTCCGGGTAATTTCGCGGCTATCGCACTGATGCTCTGTGCGGCCGAAGCGGGATCGGCGACCGGCGTGAGCGGCACCGTGCATATTTCGCCGGCTCACCCGGGACCGCAGCGCGTGGGTGAATCGGCGCAGGCACCGATGGTCGGCGCGAGGGTGCAGGTGCGCAATGCGCGCGGCGATGTCGTCGCCGCAACGGTCACCGATGCTGCCGGCCATTTCATGATCGCGGTGCCCGCGGGCGCGTATTCGCTTGGTGTCGACGTCGAGGCCGTGCTGCCGCGCTGCGCGACAGCGGATGTCGTGGTGCGCGACGGTGAGCTGGCGCACGTCGACCTGGATTGCGATTCCGGCATGCGCTAGCCAAAAAAAACGGCCCGCATGAGCGGGCCGCTTTCAGTACCTATGTTGCTTGTACTTATTGGCAGCCGGCGAACTTGAACGAGCCGATGCGCGTGCTCCAGTTGAACGCACCATTCGACTGGATGTATTCGGTCGAATACCAGAACGTGCAATCGTCGCTCGGGTCGACCGTCATCGTGCTGTAGTCGCCCCAGCGCGCGAGATTACTGCCGGTTTGCGAGCCGCCGCCTTCGACGATCGAAGCTTCGGTCTGCATCGTGTTCAGCGTATCGCCCGCCAGGCGGCCCGTGTAACGGACGGCAGGGTGGATCGTGCCGCTCGAAGCGCTGTAGCCGAGCGCCATGTTGCCCTGCTTGTCCTGCGCGATCGAGCCCATCCAGCGGAACGTGCTGTCCGGGTTGAACGTGGACTGCTGGTAGACCGACGGTGTACCGCCGTTGATGCGCAGTTCGTACCAACGCAGCGCGGAAGCCTGCGATTTCGGGCTCTTGCTGCTGCCGTTCGGGTTGACCGAATGTGTCGCGACCAGCGATTGGTGTCCGTCGGCGAAATTGCGATACGCCAGGCGGTACATCATGCGGTCGGCCAATGAATCGAGCTTCTGGCTGACGCCAGCCTGCGGAATGCAGGTGCCGCCGCCGCACGCCGGCGTGAACGCCGCAACCGCCAAGCTGGTCGGGCCAGTCAGCGTCGTGTTGGCCGTGTTGCTCCAGTCGACATGGAACTTCCACACGTTCAGCGAGTTCGAGCCGAAGTTCACCATGTAGTTCGGCGCGCCGGCGGGCGGGGCGATCGAACCGTCGAGATCCGACGGCAACACGCCGCCGTAGCTGGTGGACAGCTGGAAGCACTGTTGCGTAGCCGCCGAGCCGGCGAGCATGGCGCTGCGGTCGTAGGCGCACAGCTTGGCGCCGCCGAACGAATTGCCGTTGAAGATGTTGAACGTGGTGTAGTAGCCGTCCGGCCACACGCCGGTCTTCGGATAATCCGGGAACGCGGTGTTGCCATAGGAGAACGCGTAGCGGTTGTACGCGCCGGTCGCGTCGGACGTCTGCGACACGGCCACGCACTGTAGATATGGCGTGGTGCTGACGGAGAATTGCGAGATCACCCAGCGATTGGCTGCCTTATCGTAGACCACGGTCGCGTCGCCATCGTTGTTCGTCTCGCAGCCGCCGCCGAAGCCCTGCCACAACGCGCTGGTCGGAACCGGTCCCTTGACCACGGCGCCGGTGGACTTGTTGAACACAGCCATACCAGTGTTGACGACTTGCACGTACTGCGTCGCACCGACCGCACCCGTGGTGTCGGGTGGCGCATATTGCACCGTGAAGTTGCCCTGCGGGCCTGAGAAACCCTTGCCCACGCCGAGAATGCCCGACGCGGCGCCGCCGCCCGGAGTCGGCGCGAGCTGGCCGCCGTGCGCAGCGAAATTCTGCAGCGCGCCGTCGGCCTGATTGTCAGGCACGTGCGGAAGCGGCAGGTCGTGCTCGACGCGCTCGCGCATCTTCTTGAAATCTTCCGGTTTCACGACGATGTCGCGCAATGCGGGCGAGGTATCGTGCTGAACCGCGTTGGATACTTCCACGCGCCCGTGACTCTGGGCAAACGCGGAAGATGCGCAAATGCTTGCGAGAACTGCCGTCGCCAACTTCAGATGCTTCATTTAGCTCGACTCCCAAAATGAGGAAGCATGCCAGCTTCCGAAAAGTGAATTCCCCCAAAGTCTTGGAGAAACCGTGTGTAAAAGAGATCCCTGTGCGCCGCTGTCGGCGCGCGCAATGTGCACGCGTGCCGGTTGATGATCCTGGCGAGCCCCCTGTTAGGCCCGAGCATCGACCCGTCGAACCGGCGACTGATGCGAGTCAGTCGCGCGACCGATACGGGTTTAGGGCGCGCGCACTATACGCGAGTGACGCGGAGTGTCACCTTGCAGCGCAGCGCGAGTTGTACGGACAACTTTCTGGATCGCTTGGGTCTACCCACTACGCGTGATCGCAGCTTTCGCCGAGGTCCGCGCTTGCGTATCGTGACGATGAGCTCTGTGGTCCGGTGCAGGTGGCATTCGAGTGGCCCAGCAACACGAACGGTTTGACATCCTCGTCGTCGGCGGCGGCATCAATGGCGTGGCGATCGCGCGCGACGCCGCGGGTCGCGGCCTTTCGGTACTGCTGTGCGAGCAGGACGACTTGGCCGCACATACCTCGAGCGCCAGCAGCAAGCTGATCCATGGCGGTCTGCGTTATCTGGAGCAATACGAGTTTGCCCTTGTCGCCAAGGCGCTGGCCGAGCGCGACGTCGTGCTCAACTCCGCGCCGCATATCGTGCGTCCGCTGCGCTTCGTGCTGCCGCACGAACCGCATCTGCGCCCCGAGTGGATGATCCGCGCGGCGCTGTTGCTGTACGACAATCTCGGTCGCCGGCGCGCGCATTCGCTGATCCACTCGCGCCGCGTCGATCTGCGCGAACACGTAGCCGGCGCACCGCTCAAGCCGCAGTTCGACCGCGGCTTCATCTATTCCGATGCCTGGTGCGACGACGCGCGCTTGGTCGTGCTCAACGCGCTCGACGCGGCCGCACATGGCGCGCAAGTGCTCACGCGCACGCGTTGCACGCGCGTGCGGCGCACGGCTGCAGCGTGGACAGCACAACTGCGAACCACCGCAGGCGAGGAGCGCGAGGTCGAAGCACGCGCGCTGGTCAATGCGACCGGACCGTGGGCCGCGAAATTTCTCGATGATGTGGCGCATCTGCCGCACGCGCGCACGCTGCGCCTGATCAAGGGCAGTCACATCGTCGTGAACAAGCTCTACGATCACGCCTACGCGTATACCTTTCAGCAAGCCGATCGCCGCATCGTATTCGCGATCCCGTTCGAGCGCGACTACACGCTGATCGGCACCACGGATACCGAGTTCAGTGACTCACCCGAAAGCGTGCGCATCGACGCTGGCGAGATCGACTATTTATGCGCCGCGGCGAGCCGCTACTTCGCGCGGGCGATAACGCCGTCCGATGTCGTATGGAGCTACAGCGGCGTGCGCCCGTTGCTCGAGGACGAAAACAGCGCAGCAGCCGACGTGACGCGCGATTACCTGCTCGACCGCGACGACTCCGCCGCGCCGCTGCTCAATGTGTTCGGTGGCAAGATCACGACGCATCGCAAGCTTGCGGAGGAAGCGCTGGACTGGCTTGCGCCGGCCCTCGGCAATCCGCGCGAAGCGTGGACTGCGGCCGAAGACGTGCGTCTGCCGGGCGCAGATTTCGCCGATATCGGCTTCGATGCCTTTCTGCATGACGTGATCCGGCGTTATCCATGGCTGCCGAGCGGCCAGGCGCTGCGCTATGCGCGCAGCTACGGGACGCGCATCGACGCAATCATCGGCGCCGCGCGTCGACTCGATGATCTCGGCGAAAATCCCGGCGCCGACCTGTATGCCGCCGAAGTCGACTATCTTGTGCGCGAAGAGTGGGCGCGCAGCGCCGACGATATCCTCTGGCGTCGCAGCAAGCTCGGCCTGCGCATCGACGCGCGCGCCCGCAAGCGACTGGAGGCCTATCTGGCATGAGCCAATACATCCTCGCAATCGATCAAGGCACGACAAGTTCGCGCGCGCTGTTGTTCGATCATGACGGCAATGTGGTGAGCCAGTCCCAGCGCGAATTCACGCAGTATTTCCCGCAGCCGGGCTGGGTCGAGCACGACGCGCTGGAAATCTGGGCTAGTGTGCAGGCGTGTATTGCAGACGTGCTCGCGAGCGAGCCGATGCGTGCTGGACACATCGCCGGCATTGGCATCACGAATCAGCGTGAGACCACGGTGGTGTGGGATCGCCGTACCGGCCAGCCGATCCATCACGCAATCGTCTGGCAGTCGCGGCAGACTCGCGACATCTGCGACGCACTGATCGGCGCCGGCCACGACGCGCTCGTGCGCGAACGCACGGGGCTGCTGATCGACGCGTATTTTTCCGCGACGAAAGTGCAGTGGATCCTCGATCGTGTCGACGGTGCGCGTGCGCGCGCGCACCGCGGCGAACTGTTGTTCGGCACGATCGACAGCTGGCTGGTGTGGAATCTCACCGCCGGCCGGGAACATGTGACCGAACATAGCAACGCCTCGCGGACGCTGCTCTACGACATTCACGCGCGGCGCTGGGACGAGGAATTGCTTGCGCTATTTGACGTTCCCGCGGCGATGCTGCCGCAGGTGCGAACGTCCAGCGAAATCTACGGCCACGCGACGCAGCTCGTGGCGGGGCAGCGGCTGCCGATCGGCGGCATCGCCGGCGATCAGCAGGCGGCCTTGTTCGGACAAGCCTGCTTCCGGCCGGGCATGGCAAAGAACACATACGGCACCGGTTGTTTCATGCTGATGCACACCGGCGACCAAGCCGTGGCGTCAAAGAACGGACTGCTGACGACGATCGCCTGGGGCATCGACGGCAAGGTTGAATATGCGCTCGAAGGCAGCATTTTCGCCGCGGGTTCTGTCGTGCAGTGGCTGCGCGATGGCCTCGGCCTGATCGCGACCGCCACCGAAACGCAAGCGCTGGCGCAGCGCGTGGAGACGAACGAAGGCGTCTATCTGGTTCCGGCTTTTGTCGGTCTCGGCGCGCCGTACTGGCGCAGCGATGTGCGTGGCGCGATCTTCGGCCTCACGCGCGGCACGCGCAAAGAGCAGCTCGCGCGCGCGGCGCTCGAATCGATGGCGTACCAGACACGCGATGTGCTCGAAGCGATGCGTGTGGACTCGGGCATCGCGCTCAACACGCTGCGCGTCGACGGCGGCGTGATCGCGAACGATTTCCTGGCCCAGTTCCAGGCCGATATCGTCGGTGTACCGGTGCAACGGCCGCGCTGCACGGAAACCACCGCGCTCGGCGCGGCGTATCTCGCAGGCCTGGCCGTCGGTTTCTGGAGCAGCCGCGAGGAGATCGCGCGGCATTGGCAGGCCGAGCGCACGTTTGTTCCGGCGTGCGGTGCAGACGAACGCGAACGTCTTTATGCCGACTGGAAGCGCGCGGTTGCCGCGACGCTCGAGTTTCGCGTTCGTTGACACCCGCATCCTGCGAGCGCCTTTCAAGCAACTCGCCTGTGGCGAGCGAGTTACTTTCAGAGCAAAGCTTCCGTGCCGCTACGCGGCGCGGGTTACCTTTCTTTGCTCGTGCAAAGAAAGGTAACCGAAAGAAAGCACGTCAAAAGGAGCATCCCAAGGAGGACCTTCACAAAAGCTCTGCCAGCGGATGCAGGTTCCATGTACAACTCGGTCATTCCAGATCGGAACGGTATTCGCTTCGCTTGTTTCGCTTTTTGAAGTAACGCGACAAGCGAAGCGAGCGAGTTCTGCATACGAAATGACCGAGTTGTACATGGAACCCTCATCCCGATCGAATCCTTTGTGCAGCTCCTCCTGGGGCGTGCTCGCTCTGAACGTGTTTTCTTGGTTACTTCTTTGCACGAGCAAAGAAGTAACCCGCTCGCCCGCAGGGCGAGTGGAAGCCTTGCTTTGAAAGTAACCCGGGCGGCGCAGCCGCACGGAAGCTCTGCCTCGGAAGTAACCTGCTCGCCGCAGGCGAGTGGAAGCTCTGCACTTGGGCAAGTTACCCGCCTGCCGCAGACGAATGGAACCCCGCGTCAAAGATCGCCAAACATGGCTTGCAACGCCGCCAGTGCAGCGATCCCGGCAGTTTCCGTGCGCAGAATGCGCGGTCCCAAGCGTAAGCCGCGAAAGCCGGTTTGCATGAACAGGGCAATGTCGTTATCGGAGAACCCACCCTCGGGTCCGACGGCGAGGATTGCGCCATGGTCCATCGCCGGCAATTGCCGCAAGGCTGCATCGCCATCGGGTAGCAGGGCTAATCGCAGCGCCGCCGCATCGCCGAGTGCCCCGAGCCAGCGGTCCAGCCGCTGCGGCGGTTCGATAGTGGGCAGGCGCGCGCGGCCGCTCTGTTCGCAAGCCCCCGCGATCACGCTGTGCCAGTGCGCGAGGCGGCGTTCGGCGCGGTCCTCGTCGAGCTTGACCTCGGTGCGCTCGGTGACGATCGGCACGATATGCGTCACGCCGAGTTCCGTGGCTTTCTGCAGAATCCAGTCCATCTTCTCGCCGCGCGCGATGCCTTGAACCAGCGTAAGCTTGAGCGGCGCTTCGCGATCGACATCGCGCCCCACGCCTACTTCGGCGGTGACCGCACGCTTGGCCAGCGAAGCCAGCGTGGCGTCGTATTCGCGGCCGTCGCCGTTGAACAGGATCATGGGGTGACCGCGTTCCAGGCGCAGCACGCGTGCGACATGCTCGCCGGCTTGTTCGGGCAGCAGCACTTCGTGGCCTGATTGCAGGTTGCGGTCGATGTAGACGCGGGGGATACGCATGCTCAGGCCACCGCCTTTTCGATTCCCGAAATCGCCACGTCGATCATCAAATCGATTTCCTCCGGCCTGATCGCGTACGGTGGCATGAAGTAGATCACATCGCCGAGTGGCCGCAGCAGCACGCCGCGCTCGAGCCCGTGCAGATACACGCGCAGGCCGCGTCGATCGGTCGGCGCGAACGGCGCGCGCGTGGCCTTGTCGCGCACAAGTTCGATCGCCGCGATCATGCCGGTCTGGCGTACCTCCGCGACGTGCGGGTGTGCGGCAAGTGGCGCCAAGCGCTCGGCCATGCGCGCCGCGAGTGTGCGGTTGCGCTGCAGCACCGGCTCGTCGCGGAAAATCGCCAGGGTCTCGAGCGCTGCGCGGCAGGCGAGCGGATTGCCGGTGTAGCTGTGTGAGTGCAGGAACGCTTTTCCGCTTGCGTACTCGGCGTAGAACGTCTCGTACACTTGCGCGGTGGTCAGCACGGCCGACAACGGCAAAAAGCCGCCGGTCAGGCCTTTGGACAGGCACAGGAAATCCGGGGTGATGCCAGCCCTTCGACCGGGCTCAGGACTGGCCTGTTCGCAGGCAAACAGCGTTCCGGTGCGGCCGAAACCGACGGCAATCTCGTCGACGATCAGGTGCACGTCGAATTCGTCGCAGAGCTTGCGCAAACCGGCCAGATACGCGGGATCGTACATGCGCATACCCGTGGCGCATTGCACAAGCGGCTCGACGATCACGGCGCAGACCTCGTGCGCGTGGCCTTCCAGCGCCGCACGCATGTCGGCGAGTCGATGCAGCGAATGTTCGCGCCAGGTTTCGCCGGGTTCGCGGGTGTAGCAGTCCGGCGACGCCACGAAAATCGGCCCGGACAACAGCGGCGCATACGTCGCGCGGTACAACGGCACATCGGTGACCGACAACGCGCCGAGCGTTTCGCCGTGGTAACTGCCGGTCAGCGCGATGAAGCGCGTCTTGCCGGACTGCCCACGATTGCGCCAGTAGTGAAAACTCATCTTCAGCGCGACTTCGATCGCGCTGGAGCCGTTGTCCGCGAAAAACACGCGCGCCAGTCCGGCGGGCGCAACGCGCAGCAATTCTTCGGCGAGCCGGACCGCCGGCTCGTGCGTAAAACCGGCAAAGATCACGTGCTCCAGACGGTCGAGCTGATCCTTGACCGCCGCGGCAATGCGCGGATTGGCATGACCGAACAGGTTCGTCCACCACGAGCTGATCGCGTCGAGGTAGCGCTTGCCATTCGCGTCGACCAGCCAGGCCCCGTCGCCGCGTGCGATTGGAATCATCGGCACGCCAGTTGCGTGATCGCGCATCTGCGTGCACGGGTGCCAGATCGCGGCGAGATCGCGCGCACTCCAAAGCGCGTTCGGGTCGGGTGAGGGCATTGCATTCATGCTTTGCTATGATCGGCGGCATTGCCGTTCAGCACAAGGTATGCCCAATGTCGCGAATCATGCGGCGCGCCGCTTTTAGCCAGCCGGCGCTCAGTTCCGGTTTCACCTTGATCGAGATCCTCGTCGTCGTCGTGATCCTCGGCATCCTCGCCGCCATCGTGGTGCCGAAGGTGATGGAGCACCCGGGCGAGGCCCGTCAGGTACGGGCGAGGCAGGACATCCAGGCGGTCGTCACGGCGTTGAATACTTACAAACTGGATAATTATACTTATCCCACCACCGAGCAGGGTCTGGAGGCGCTTGTGCGCAAGCCGAGCGGCGCGCCAGAAGCGCCGAACTGGCATCAGTATCTGGACAAGCTGCCGAAGGATCCGTGGGGCCAGACGTATTTGTACCTGCGTCCCGGCGCGCACGGGGATATCGACGTTTTCAGCTATGGCGCGGATCGCAAACCCGGCGGCGACGGCGAAGATGCGGATGTGGGAAATTGGGACTGAGCAGTGGGACTCGGGATTCGGGATTCGAGATTCGGTAGCACGTGCGCAGGCGTCCGACTGCGCGTTTCCAAATCCCGAATCTCGAATCGCCAATCTCGGTGCCTTGGTTTCACATTGATCGAAATCCTAGTGGTCGTAGTGATCCTGGCCGTGCTTGCGGGTGCCTTGACTCTGTCCGTTGGAGGCGTCGGCGGCGAGCGACAGCTTGCGCGCGAGGCCGAGCAGCTGCGCGCGCTGCTCGGCTATGCGTGCGAACAGGCTGAGCTGGGGGGGCGCGGCATCGGCGTCAGCCTGGATACGCACGGTTATCAGTTCAGCGTTTCGAACCGGGCGGAGTGGGAACCGGCGCAAACCACGGAATTGCGGCCGCGCGCCTGGCTCGGTGGCGCGCCGCCGATACTCACGCGCGACGGTCGGCGCGTCGAGATTGCCGACAAGGCTCCAGAAAAACCCCAACTCGTGTGCTTCGCATCGGGCGAGCTGACGCCGTTCCGGATGGATCTGGCACTCACAGATCTGCCGCACGTTTACCGGCTCGACGGTGAGATGAGCGGCGATATCGCGCTGGCGGTGGTGGATGCGCGCGCCCGCTGAAGCCCGCCTGCGCGGCCGTCGCGGCTTCACGTTGCTCGAAGTGCTGATCGGCCTGGTCGTGCTGGCGCTCGCGCTGCTCGCGTTGTCGCGCACCGCGGCGAGCCAGATCAACTCGTTCGGCGCGTTACGCGAACGCACGTTGGCGGGATGGCTCGCGGCCGACGTGCTGGCCCAGACGCGCGTCGTCACTTCATGTCCCCCGACTGGCAAGAGCGACGGCCGACGCCAGTTCGGTGGCCGCAACTGGCGCTACGACGTGGTGGTGCAGGCAACCCCGGTACCCAGCGTGCGTCGCCTCGACGTGCATGTCTACAACGCAGACGCTGCGGACGCACCGATTGCCGAACTGGCCGGATTCTGCGGCGAGGATTTGCAGCGATGAGTTCGCGATTTGGGATTCGGGATTCGGGATTCGCAGGAGCGATGCGAGCTGGTTCGCTCCGATCGGCCAAATCCCGAATTCCGAATCCCGAATCCCGGCCCCCAGGTTTCACGCTGATCGAATTGCTCGTCGCACTGACGGTGTTTTCGATCATGTCCGCGCTCGCCTACGGCGGCCTGAATTCGATCGCGCACACGCGGGCGGAGCTGGCGCGCCAGGAAGATGCGTTTCGCGACCTGATGCGTGCGGTCGATGTGCTCGACCGCGATTTGCGCGAAGCCGTGGCGCGGCCGGTGCGCGGCAATTTCGGCCAGCAGTTGCCGGCCTTTGCCGGGGCGGCCGATCATCTGGAGCTCACGCGTCTGGGCTTCGCCAATCCGCAGGCCGAGCCGCGCTCGAACCTCGAACGTGTGTTGTATGAGCTCGATGCCGGGTCGCTCAAGCGCGGGCGCTTCGCGGTGCTGGACCGCGCGCCGACCACGGCACCGACCGTGGTCGACCTGAAGGTCAAGACCGAGGACTTTCGCCTGCGCTATCTGGATTCGGCCAATCGGTGGCTCGATGCATGGCCGCCGCCGCAGACGACCGATATCACTTTGTTGCCGCGCGCCGTGCAGTGGCGGTTGCGCACGCCCAACGACGGCGAGATCGAAGGCACGGTCGAACTGGTTTCCGCATGGCCGGCCGCTGCTGCGGATGCCGCGGCCGCAGGCGTGCAGCCAGTTCCGATCCCGCCCGTGCCGAGTACGCGATGAGAACGCCGACGTCACAGCGCGGTGTCGCCCTGATCGTGGCCCTGCTCGTGGTCGCGCTGGCCACGGTGTTGATCGCCGGGCTGCTCGATCGTGGCGAACTGGCGCAGGCGCGCACGCGTAACCAACTGCGCGAATCGCAGGCGCAATCTTATGCGTTGGGGCTGGAGGTCTACGCCGCACACGTGTTGATGGAGGACCAGGCGAAGGGCAATGGCTTCGACACGGCCGATTCGCCGTGGGCCGTGCCGCTGCCGCCGACGCCGGTACCCGGCGGCATGATTGCCGCGGTGATGAACGATCTGAACGGGCGATTCAACCTCAACAATCTTGATCCCGATTCCGAAGTGGGAAAAATCTGGTTCGGCAAATTTGAGCGGTTGCTGGACGCACTCAAGTTGGATCGGAAGCTGGCCGGTGATGTCGTGGCCTGGATGAAGTCGGCGCCGGGTGCGGACGATGGCTTCTATCTGGCACAGCCGGTGCCGTATCGTGCGGCCAAACGTGGCTTCAACCACGTTTCGGAATTGCGCCTCGTCAGAGGCTTCGATGGTGAGACTTTCTCGAAACTGGCGCCATACCTCAGCACGCTGCCGCGCGGTACGTCGATAAATGTCAACACCGCGAGCGTGCCGGTGCTGATGACGCTGGGTATTTCGGAAGAGAAAGCGAAGGCAGTCGCTCAACAGGGGCATGCACACTACAAACTGCTGAGCGATCTCGCCAGCGTGGCGCCGGAGCTGCGCGTGATTGCTTGCGCGGCTTGCTATGCCACGCAGAGCAGCTATTTCCTCGCGCGCGGCGAAATCACACTCGACGGCCTGCCGATGGCATTCGGCAGCATCATCGAGCGGCGCATCGGCGGGGCGGATGGTGGCGTCCGCGTGATCCAGCGCAGCCGCGGAAGCGATTGAGCGCGCTGCTACAATTCGCCCATGTCCGAACGCCTGCTGCTTCGCCTCGCCGCCGATGACCAACTGACCTGGCTTGCCCAGGATGCGCACGGCCGCGCCTTGTCCGGGTCGAATGCCGGCGCGCCGCCCGCACCGGCACTCGCGCGCGCGCAGCGCGTAATCTTGCTTGCTCCGGCTGAGGATGTGCTCCTGGCCGACGCGCCGCGCCTGCCCGGTGCGCGCGCGCAGTTCATGAAGGCGCTGCCATTCGCGCTCGAGGATCAGCTCGCCAGTCCGGTCGAGGAATTGCATTTCGCGGTCCCGGATCGTCTGGGCGATGAGCGCGTGCCGGTTGCAGTGGTTGCGCGCGCGACGCTGCAAGGCTGGCTCGATCGACTGGCCGCGGACGGCATTCGAGCGGACGCCATCTACGCGGAAACCCAGGCCTTGCCATGCGGCGCGGACGCCGGCAGCGCGCTGGTCGAGGAGACGCGGGCACTGTGGCGCAACGCGCCGGCGCAGGCCGGTGCCTGCGATCTTGCCGGGCTGTCCGACGCACTCGTGGTGGCGGCTTCGGCCGAGCATGCGCCGGGTGCGTTCGACGTTTTCGATTTTCGCGATGCGCCGCCGCTCGCACTGGCGGGTGTGAAAGGTCGTTATCACGCGGGTCAGCGCGACGTGCTGGCATTTCTCGCGACGCAACCGGAACCCGCGCTCAATCTGCTACAGGGCGATTTCGCTCCAGCGCACCGGCAGGCGCCGGCGCAACTGATATGG
>Ga0068860_100005586_pt1 | contig 12712 bp, 9 predicted proteins | sample KBSSwiS32_FD_66597 | JGI IMG/M metagenome (GOLD analysis project Ga0068860, IMG submission 66597) | Switchgrass rhizosphere microbial communities from Kellogg Biological Station, Michigan, USA - KBS Switchgrass S3-2 | ecosystem: Host-associated > Plants > Roots > Rhizosphere > Soil ... | reverse complement strand
CCTGACTCTGGCTCTCGCGGCGCAAAACGTAAAGGACTGGGAAGCGCTCACGGTTGCCGTCCTGCTGGTGGGCTTTTACGCGATTCTCGGCACCTATGTCATCCCGCAGATCATCTACCGCAAGAGCACGGGACATGGACTCCTGCCTCTGGTTCCCGTGTTTCGCTTGATGGCGCTGCTGATGCGGCCGCTGACATGGTCGCTCAACTTCCTGCAATCCGTGTTCGATCTCGGCGACCACCCGCAAGCCGACGAAGCTCCTACGCCAGAGGAACACATCGACGCCCTGATCGCCGCTGGCGAAGAAGAAGGCATTATTGAAAAAGGCGACCGCGAGCTGATCCAATCGGTGGTCGCGTTCGGCGACACAACGGTGCGTGAAATCATGACGCCGCGGCCGCGCATCGTCGCCATCCGCCAGGACGCATCGCTCGAAGAACTGCGCGAGATCGTGATCCATGAGCAGTACTCGCGCATTCCGGTTTACGAAGAGAACATCGATCAGATCACCGGCTTCGTGCACGTTCGCGACATGTTCGAGCTCAGCGACGAAGAGCGCGCGCAGCGTAAAGTCCGCGACATCGCACGCCCGATTCGCGCCGTTCCCGAGACCAAGCCGGTCAACGATCTGCTGCGCGAGATGCAGGAAGAGGGCGCGCACATGGCGGTGGTGGTGGATGAATATGGCTCGACCGCCGGCATCGTCACTATGGAGGACATGGTGGAGGAGATCGTCGGGGAGATTCATGATGAGCATGAGCCCGAGCGCGATTTTCGCGAGGAACCCGATGGCAGCTACGTCGTATCGGGCAGCTTCGATGTGGGCCGGCTGGCCGACCTGATGGAATTCCGGCCGAAGGAAGCTACCGAATCCACAACCGTCGGCGGCTTGATCACAGAGTGGCTGGGGCACGTGCCCGCCGTGGGCGAAGGGGCCGAACGCGACGGCATCCAGATCACCGTGCTGGCTGCGAACAATCTGCGCGTCGAACAAGTGAGAGTGGCAAAGGCGGAAGCTAAATGAAGTATCGAGCCGGATTCGTTTCGATTCTCGGGCGTCCCAATGCCGGAAAATCCACTCTCCTAAACGCATTGATGGGGACCAAGCTCGCGATCGTCGGACCTCGCCCGCAGACGACGCGTACTGCGATCCAGGGCGTGCTGACTCTACCCGGTGCGCAGATGGTATTCGTGGATACGCCAGGGATTCACGAATCGTCCACCTTACTGAATAAACGCATGATGGATCAAGTGCGGGCGTCGTCTGAAGCGGACGTGGTGTTGTTTGTGGTGGACGCCACGGCTGCGCCCAAAGACGAGGATGCCCAGGCCGTTGACCTGGTGAAGAAAACCGGATCCGTTGCCATCGCGGTATTCAACAAAGTGGACCAGTTGCGCGACAAGGCCAAAGTCCTGGCGCTGATCGAGCGATATCAGGGCATGCATGATTTTGCGGCGTATATTCCGATTTCCGCACTGAAGGGTGAAGGCGTGGATCTTCTGCGTAAAGAGATTTTGGCGCGCATGCCCGTGGGACCGGCTCTGTTTCCCAAAGATCAGTTGACCGATCAGCCCGAGCGATTCTTAGCCGCGGAGATCCTTCGCGAGAAGGTCTTGCAGCTCACCCATCAAGAAGTTCCACATGCGGTGGCGGTTATGGTTGAGCAGTGGGAAGACACTCCTACGCTGCTGCGGATCGCCGCGACCATCTACGTTGAACGGCAGGGGCAGAAAGCCATCCTGATCGGTGCCGGCGGGGCGTCGCTCAAGAAGATCGGCACACTGGCGCGGCGGGAAATGGAACAGCGCGTGGGCAAGAAAGTATTTCTGCAGACCTTCGTCAAGGTGCGGCCGAACTGGCGCCAGGATCCGGAATTCCTGGCGGCAACCGACTGGCGCAGCATGGTTGGCCAGTAGAAGGAATGTAGAATAAAAGCATGCTGCCGAGGCTCATAGCTGTGTTGCTGGTGATAACTCTGGCCCTGCCGATGCTGATCGCTCAGCAGAAGGTTAATGCCGACGATAGGATCTCCGACGACGTGCGCCAGAGACTCGCAAGTAACGCGGATGTCCGCGGGGCGGCGCTGGATGTGACGGTTAAGGACGGCGTCGTCACTATCAAGGGCCGGGTGCATACCGAGAAGGGCCGCAAAAAGGCTACCGAGATCAGCAAGAAGGTCAAAGGCGTGGTCAACGTCGACAATCAGCTGAAGCTGTATAGCGACAAATAGCCGGGCCACAGGCCTTCAGCCTGCGCGTGGTCCAGATCTTAGTGCCGGAAATGCCGTACGCCCGTGAACACCATCGCGAGACCTAGCCGATCGGCCGCCCCGATCACTTCGTCATCACGAACCGAGCCTCCGGGTTGAATCGCGGCGGTGACGCCTTGGCGCGCGGCTTCCTCCAGTCCATCGGCAAACGGAAAGAACGCATCCGATGCCACGATGCTCCCTTTGAGCGGCAACACCGCCTTCATTGCACCGACCTTCACGGAATCCACGCGGCTCATCTGACCCGCCCCGACGCTGATCGTCTGGCCGAAATTTGAATTAACGGCCGCGTAAACAATCGCATTCGACTTAACGTGCTTGGCGACTTTCCACCCGAATTCGAGCGCCGCCCATTCGGCATCGCTGGGAGCGCGTTTCGTTTTCACCTGCATCTCGGATCGCGACAGGCGATGCGTATCCGGCGTCTGGACCAGGAATCCGCCGCTGATGGATTTCACAACCAAACTGGGCGGCTCGACGATGACTCGCAAGAGGCGAAGATTTTTCTTCGAGGTAAGAAGATGGAGCGCATCGGCCGAATAATCCGGCGCAGCGATGGCTTCCACGAAGGTTTTGGCGATCTCAGCGGCCGTCTCCGCGTCGATAGCCCGGTTGAATGCGAGCACGCCGCCGAATGCGGACACCGGATCGGCTTCGAACGCCCGGCGATAGCTATCGGCTAATGTAGTACCTTCCGCACAGCCGCACGGATTGGTGTGCTTGATGATCGCCGATGCCGGCTGGTCGAACTCCTGAACCAATTGCCAAGCGGCATCCAGATCCACCAGGTTGTTGTAAGAAAGCTCCTTACCGTGAAGCTGTTGGGCTCCGGCGATCCCGCTCTTACCGGTGGCGTACAGCGCCGCCGACTGGTGCGGATTTTCGCCATAACGTAGCGAGATCGCACGCGGAACGCGGATGTCGAGCACAGCCGGTAGAACCGGCCCGCTGGGAGGAATTTCCGCCAGACGATTTGACACAGCCCGGTCGTAGGCTGCCGTAGTCGCGAAGGCGTTCTTGGCGAGACGCCAGTGAGTTTCCTGAGAAAGCGACCCTCCGCCAGCCGTCATTTCTCCGATGATCGCCGCGTAGTCGACCGGCGAGGTGACGACAGCCACGTCCTGCCAATTCTTGGCGGCGGCGCGAATCATCGTGGGCCCCCCGATGTCGATATTCTCGATCAGTTCTTCCAGAGAAGCGTCCTGTTTGGCGGCCACCTTCTCGAACTCGTAAAGGCTCACGGCTACCAGATCGATACGAGGGATGCCGTGTTCGGCGATAGCCCGCATATGCTCCGGCTTGGATCGGACAGCAAGAATTCCGGCAGCGATGCCCGGATGAAGAGTCTTGACGCGGCCGTCGAGCATCTCCGGGAATTGTGTCACCTCGGCGACCTCGCGCAATGGCGAAATACCGGCGTCTTTCAGCACTCGGAAGGTCCCGCCAGTGGAGAGAATTTCTACGCCAAAACTGGTGAGAGCCTTGGCGAAATCGACGATCCCAGTCTTATCCGTAACGCTTAAGAGAGCACGCTCAATGCGGGGCATGGAATCTTTCATTATGGTGTACTCTGAACGTCTATGCGACTTGTTACATTTCAGCGGCCTGGGTCCGCTCCGGAAGCTGGGGTAGTAGAAGGAGATAAAGTCTTCAGCCTGGGTACCGACATGATCTCCATCTGCGCCGCCGGACGCGCTCCGGAAACGCGCGGGCCGTCATTCGACCTGGCCTCGGTGAAACTTCTGGCGCCCGTGCCGCGACCTCCCAAGTTTATTTGCGTGGGACTAAACTATCGCGATCACGCCGCCGAATCGAGGTCCGAAATTCCCAAGGTGCCGACCATCTTTAGCAAATTCTCAAACGTAGTGATCGGCCCCGGCGATCCCATCATCCTGCCCAAGGCTTCCCGCAAGCCGGATTACGAAGCGGAATTCGCCTTCGTGATCGGTCGCGGCGGTCGCAATATTTCCGCGGCACAAGCCATGGATCATGTGCTCGGCTACACCATCGTCAACGACGTCAGCGCGCGGGATTTCCAGACTGCCACGACACAGTGGCTGCTGGGCAAAACCTTCGACAGTTTCGCGCCAATGGGACCCTGGATCGTGACTAAGGACGAAATCGCGGATCCGCATGCGTTGGATATTTCGCTCGAAATTGGGGGTGAAACGCTGCAGAGCTCGAACACGCGCGAGATGGTGTTCCGCCTGCCGGAGCTGATCGAATACGTTTCGCGTGCGGTGACGCTCGAGCCTGGCGATGTGTGCGCCACAGGCACCCCGGCTGGCGTCGGATTCGCCCGGAAACCGCCACGCTGGCTGAAACCTGGGGAAGAAGTGATCGTGCGCATCTCAGGCATCGGCGAATTAAGGAATCCCACCATCGCTGAAGCATAGTTCCATCAGTTTTGACCCCGGCAGTGATAAAATGGGGAAAGTCCGATGGGACGTCGTCTAACGGTAAGACTGCAGACTCTGGATCTGCGTATCGGGGTTCGAATCCCTGCGTCCCAGCCAAACTAAATCCAGCCCTGAGATGACCATTTCGCGCATCTCGCGTCCATAACACTAAGGAGTTCTATGCCGGCCAGAATCACGTCGATGTTCGCCATGGTCCTGCTCCCGTTGCTCCTGCTGGCCCAAGCACCTGGCCAGGCGGAGGCCGAGCAGGCGCTTCGTGCGCGCGTGACCGAGTTCCTGCAGTATCACGTGGATGGTAATTTCCGCAAGGCGTACGACATGGTCGCCACGGACACCCAGGAAGATTACTTCAACACCGGCAAAATCCAGATCAAGGGCTTCACGATCGACGACGTGCAGTTCTCGGAGAATTTCACGAAAGCCTCCATCCGGACCACCATATCGCGGAACATGAACGTTGCAGGCCAGGATTTCCCGGTGCTGATGCCTTCCATCACAACCTGGAAGATCGAAAACAACAAGTGGGTCTGGTACAAAGTTGCATCCAAAACTCCCGATACACCCTTCGGCCCTGGCGCCTTGCCCTCTGCGCTTGGCGTCGCGCCCACGGCGGCCGATCCAGCGCTTCCCAAGGATTTCAACGATAAGACCATTGCCGATGCGGCCCGCAGTATTTTGCAACAGGTTAGTGTGGATAAGAACGACGTCACCCTGGAGTCCGACAAAGTCTCCGAAGCGAAGGTTGTTTTACACAACGGTATGACCGGCTCAGTGCAAGCTGAGGTGAGCGTGCCCCAGATTCCGGGATTGACCGCGAAGCTCGAGCAATCGATCGTGAGAGCGGCAGGAAACGTAACACTCGTGCTGCGCTACGAACCGGGTGGCCAGAGAGCACCCAGAGAGCCGGTTAACGTGCAGCTGACCGTGCAGCCTCTGGATCAGGTGTTCGTGATTCGAGTGAACTTCGCGGCCCCCACGCCGCTCAAATAAATTGGCCGCCGGCGTGCTTTCCCAGGGGTGGAGGCACAGACGGTATGGTCATTTCGTTCAACGGCACCAAGGCGCCGAACATTTTTGCGGCACCCACCGCCCCCGAGGAAACTTCTGCAGAATCAACAGGTTCGTTCACCGACCAGCTGTCCAGTGCGCTGGGAAATGAGCCCAGCAGTGGCTCCGATGTCAAGACACCCCAGAGTCAGGATTCCGGCGCTAGTCAGATTCTTGGCGCGGCCGCCGATACAAGTAGCACTGCCCCCGCAGCCCCAGCCGCCAGCGCTCCCAAAGCCGCAGCAGCCTCGAATGGCACCGTAAGCGGCGCGCCGCTTGACGATGCCGCCAGATCCAAGCTGATCCAGGCTGAGATCGACGCTTACTGGGCAACCCAGCCTGCGGCAGTTCAACAACTACGGAATATTGGGGACTTCGTGCAGAGAATGTCCATGGCGAACCAGCTCGCGTCCCAAGGGTATTCCATCGACAAGAGCATCATGGTTTGGGGATACGATCCGATGAAGACCATGGTCACGCGTCAGATCTACGGATATAGCTGGGTTCCCACCCTCAATCAGGCAGTGGATGCGACGCCGCCTCCGGGCTTCGCCCTTCCCGGGCAGACGCCATATGACCCAGCACATCCGGCCCCGGGATCGATTCAGGTGAGCACGAAGTTCGCCGATCGGCTCGGTATCTCAGATCCGTTCGCGCTGTACGACCAGCCCACCTAGAAAGCTAGGCGCCTGACAGGTGCCAGGCGCCCGATCTTATTAACGAGATCTCGCTAGTCGGTTACTGCTGCCAGGTATACCGGATTACCAAACACGTAGGTAGTGCCGTTGTTGGTGAGCGCGGCGACGGCCAACGCTTGGTTGGGGCCGATGGGAGAATCGGTGGGCACCTGGAACTTCACCAGGTACGCGCCGATCGATCCGAATAGATAAGTTGCCGTCGACACAGGAACACCACGGTCGCTGAGTCCAACCACCACCGGTACAGCAACGGTTTGAATGCCCGAACCGGCCGAGTTGGTGACGATGGGCGGAGTTGTTTGACCAAGGCCGGTGACGACCATATAGAGCGTCTCGCCACGCCGCGCGGGGTTGGACGGTGTCACGTAGCTCCCATCCACCGCGCGAATCGCGGCGCCGTAAGCGATGTTGTTGGGTCCCGCGAAGGTGAAGATACCCGGCTGGACTTGGAAAACAGGAACGTTCGATACCGTAGCCGACCCGCCGCTTACGTTGATCACAACCGTAGCGGAACCAGCTTGTAATTCACAGGGCGCCTGGAAGTTGATCTGCTGCACGCCGTTCTGATTAGCGACCGCTTGGAGCGGCGCAGGAATGTTGTTGATAGTGACGGAGGTCACTGGACCGAGGGAATAAGGCAGTGGGCCGAACGCGCTGAGGCCGGAGAGAACGCCCTGGACACCAGGGGCCAAACCATTCCCCGTCACTGTAATCAAGCCGCAAGGAGTAAGGCCTCCCACCAGACTGGCAGCGTTCTTAAAGCTACTGACAGTGATTTCTGGTCCAGGCAAGTGCGAGGAGAGTGTCGCCGACGCGGAGAAATTACTGAATGAGGCGGTGACGGTTATGGTTCCGGGCGTGGCGCCCGCCGTTACAGTAGTTTGAACTTGCCCCTGCGCATTGCTGGTGGCTGTGGTGCTGCCCAGGGTAGCGCTACCCGATGCGGAGAAACTTACAACAACACCGGGGACAGGGTTATTGCTGGCATCTCGAATCACGAATACGACCGGGTTCGGGAAGGCTTGGCCCGTATTCACCGATTGACCGCTGCCGCTGACCACGCCAATGCCGCTGATCACGGTGCGGTTCGTGAGTGTGAAGACAACCGGAGTGATCCCGCCCGCGGAAACCTGGACCTGCACAGTTCCGGCGCTCGATCCGAGAACTAGTCTTGCGGAAGTAGTTCCATCATTGAACGTGGGGCTCTGAACATTCTGCAGAGTGCCGGTCCCTTGGATTACACTCCACGTGACAGGTACGTTTCCAGAAGGTTGATTACAGCCGTCCGTTACCCTGGCGGTGAGATTCAGGAACGACCCAGGATTACCGCTTTGATTGTTTCCCGAGACGATCGTCAGCAAGGTCGGTGAGCCCTTAGTTACGGTGATTCGCAGTGGCGAGAAACCATACTCTCCTGCGGCGATGGTGGCGGTAGCGATCTGCGGGAAGGATGTGCCGGCCGCCAGGCAGCCTACGACCACGTCGCACCGCGAGACACCGAGGTTATCGCCGAGTGTAGATCCATCGCAGGACGCCAATGGTGATGGCTGTTTGGGGCTGGCGGGATCTGCCAGCCGGAGCCCGATATTGGGGATCGGCACATTGAATTGTGGGACGTGAAGGGATGTGCTTTGGGCGGTAATTGCGCCCGTCAAGCGTCCCCCTTGGGCGATGGTTAGATCCCCGCCTTCCGGCACCGTGGCGATTCGGATCGAAGGCTGATTCGGTTCATCGGGCAAGGCGTTGTGAACAGTTTCGACAAAGGTGACCGCTCCCAGGGCGGATGTCGCGGTTATCGTAGATGACTGGAATGATACGGCCGAGTTCACTGAGCCGGAGATAAAGTTGGTGCTTGCCAAGCCGTCTGAATCGGTGGAGGTCGTCAGTACGTCAACGTGGCCAGTCCCTTGCGCAACTGCGAAATCGACTTGAGCGCCCGAAACGGGGGCGCCGCTCGCATCTGTCATCTTCACCGTAAGCGGTTGTGGAGCAGCGACGGTCTGCCTGATCAATTGCCCATTGCCGCTAATGATGGTGAATTGGGGGGAAGTTCCTCCGCCCGTTGTGCCGCCGACAGTAATCGCAAAGGTGGTGGAGGCCGTAGGCGCGGAAAGACAGGATGGACCTACGCCTAGCGTGACGTTGTAGCTTCCCGCCAGTGCCGGTGCGGTGATGGCGGTCTGCACCCATCCGTCGGAATTGCTCACCTGCGATGGATTCGCGATGGTGAGCGTGGAGGAGTCGGCCGTAAAACAGGCTGGTACACTAAATACAGGGCGGCCCAGGCTATCCAATACCTGCGCACTCAAGGTCGAATTCGCACCTGCACCGAGAGTCTGAACTGAATCAATCCGAAGAAAATTTGTGGCGCCGGTCTGCGGTGGAATCGGGGCAAATGTCAGGCTGGTGCCGGATTGTACGCTCGCACCAATTTGCTGATCTATGCCGCCGGTAGCCAGATTCCATCTAATCAGCGGTGAGCTTGCGGCGGGAATAAACAAATATAGGAAGCGTGCCGACGGGCGCTCATTGGAAACCGCCGCCGAACTTACGAAATTGATAGGCAGTCCAGGCGTGGGAGCGTTGCCGAGTGCGCTGGGCACCACCGCGAAGGGCGTAGAGGTGACGTCCCAAAGCTTCGTGCTTGCATTTGAAGCTAGCGCAAAGACCAGACTGTTGCCGCCAATAAACACGTCGTCAAATACGGGAGGAATCGGTACGCTGCCATCGTTCGGCGGCCAATTCTGCACCGTGCGAGTAGCTATCGTGAGCTTGAGCAAAGAGTAACAGCTGCTACAGACGTTGCGGTTCGGAATATAGGCGGTGGTTCCATCCGGCGTGAATCGGAGCGGTCCAGGCAGTGCCTGAACTGGAATTTGCGCCGTAATTCCCATGGTCGCCGGATCGATTTCATCGACCTGATTGGCGTCAAACGCGACGTATAACAGCCCTCGGGGAGAAAGCGTAACGGAGGTTCCGACATACGGCAAAACCAACGGCGATCCTGCAGCGCGCGTCGCCAGATTCACTGGAGTCAAGTAGCTTCCGGGATTAAGATTCGATAGTACCCACATCTTCGCCGAATCCCGGCTGAAGGCCACTGCCGCCGCACTTGTCCCGCCCGGTACGCCTGGGTCGGTGGAGACGATCACGTCATTACTCGTATCGATAACGTAAAGATGGTCTGCCACCACCAGAAGGAATTTCCCATCGGGCGAGACCGCAGCCGAACTCACTGTCGCGGTTATGCCGGCGATGGGCGTGAAGGTGGTGAGTGTCGCGTTGGCCGACTGGATACCGTTTCCGGCCAGGATGTAAAACTTATTTCCGCTGGGCGTCGGAACAATGCTAAACGAACTCTGGGGACCGTTATTGGAGCTGATGGTGCGCGAAAAATTGTCGTCACCCCATCCCACTACCGCACGGGAGTTCGATGTCTGGCCCGGCAGCTGAAAGACATAGCTAGTCTGGCCGAGGGCGGCCATACTGGCCATCAAGAAAGCACAAGCCGTCACGAACGAAATTCGCTTAACCATTAGAAAAACCTCTCGAACGGGGGGACGGGACGCGGCGGGAACACCTGCTAGTTTAGCACAGAATCAAATGGATGCAAAAGAAAAGCAGGGAAGTATAGAAATGTTTTAGCCCTAAATCTTTCTTCTTAACAAAAAAAGGGAGGAGCCGAAGCTCCTCCCTTTCCTGTGTTGCCTTACGCTGATTTAGTGCCCGTCGTTCTCGCCGATCGAGAAGGTCCGAGGCAGCGCCGGTGGATCAAGCACGATTGCCAGATAGCCCATCGCCAGATTGTCAGCCTGGAAGCCAGCGCCCTGCTTGCTGATGAAGGCAAAGCCATGGCAGTACTGGAAACCAGCCTGAGCGATCATGTAGCCCTGGAACGCGGGCGCGCCGAGTAGAACTTGCGGCCCGAGAGTTCCCGGAGCGTTCGGAGCGATGTAGCCGCCACCCGAGAGTACGTAGGTGAGCATGCCGCCCGCAGGAACACCGGTGTTCGTTGCGGGATCGCACTTGCCAGGGGTCGTGGCGTTGGTGCACTGCGTGTTGCCTTGACCCAGGAAGTTCGGCTCAGCCGGCGTTGCGCCGTTGCGGTTGTAGTACCACAGCTGAACCGGTCCGGTCTGTGCTGCCGCCCGGTACCCAAAGGTGTTGGGAGGCAGATTGCCGGGATCGAGTGAGGTATTGGCGATTGCCATGCCCGTGTCGAAATTGCCGCCCGCGGTCGCCGAGTTAGTGACGAACGGGAACAGCAGGTTGCAAGAGCAGCGGACGATCGAGAACAGGTTGATCGGCGCGTTCAGATTGATGAAGCGCGGAACCGGACCGCTCGGAGGAACAGCCGTCGGAGCCGCACCTTCCGGAAGGACGGTACGAACGCCGGGCTGAGCCGACGACGGAGCGTAGAACGGAGCGAATCCGCCCGTAACTGTCGCCACCGAGTTCGGGGTCGGCAGGTTCGAGGCCAGGTTCGGACACGGCGTGGTCAGAGTACCCAGGTTACAGGTATCCAGCACGCGGATCGGAATGACTAACTGTTCCAAAGCGCCGGGATTCGAGAACAGGACTTCGTAAACTGCTCTCTGTCCAAGCGTGCCAATTCCGCCGGGAATCTGAGTTCCAGCAACGTTGGTCACAGGGATAGTGTTACCGAAAACACCTACCGCGACCGGCGTTACGCTGGCAAACCCAGTATTGACGCCATTCGCCCCCGCAGAATCCGTACCATTTACGAGCACTGCGACTCCGGTGATGGTTCCGTTGATGACGTTATATAGGAACGTAACGTTCGGGACTTCAACTGTCGTGCCATTCGCAACGTTCGCGAAGGTCGCGATCAGCCGGGTACCCTGTGTTGCGCGGCCCGCAGCGACGATGCCGGTACCACCACCGACTGTGGTGTCGACAAAGGCGTTTCCAGTACCGGTGCCCGCCGTCAGAGGATTGGCCGGAGGGTTACCGGAAGCTGCTGCGAACGGATCCATAAATCCACTTTCGGTGGAATACGTGGTGCCTGGAACGTTCTGGTTGAGGAGCGCGGCATTGTTACCGAGGACGTTGGTCGTCTGCGGGGTCGCCTGAGCTCCGTTTCCGGTGTAGGAATACTGCGGAACCGCCTGACCGTTATCCAGAACTTGGCGGAGATTGCGCGGTTTGAAGGAATCGAAGAAGCCTTCCCTAAACGTAAGCGCGATCGCCTGGGGCTGGCCGTTCAGATCGCTACACTGGATGAAATCAAACTTGCCGCCCAGTTGGGCTGCTGCGCTGCCCGGCAAGGTATAGGAGTTGTTGGTCACGATCGGCGTCAGCAAACCAGCCTGAACGCGGGCGATTACGTGGCTGAAGATGTCGATCGGCAGACCCGAAACCGGGTTGATGATCAGGTTGGCCGTGACCGGAGCCGAGAGGCCGCCGATCCCGACGTTGTATGCCGTGGCGTCACCGCGAACGTTGGTGATGCGGATGATGCGGTGGCAGGTCGGCTGGCTGATCTGCGTGGGGCAAATCGTTCCCGGAGGATCGATCGGCACGGACGCGAACAGCACCTGATTCCACTGGCCGGTGACCAGACCGAGTGAACGGCCCTGGAACACGTTGGAGTGACCGACGCTTCCATCGTAAGTAGCCGCTGCACCGTTCGAGCCGCCGCCAGTGAGGATGCAAACACCCGCGCCCGCGGCCGTGTTGTCCTCGTTCAGCGAACCGCAATTGCGGATCGGGCGAGCCGGAGGATTGATCGTGGAATTCGGTTCATCCACGATCAGCAACGACTCTACGAACTGGACGTTATTCTGAGTCGCGGTGACTTTGCTCGATACCGAGGTATCCAGCTGCACCACGATGTTGACTTGGGGAACCGTAGCGTTCGGGGGCGTCGGAGTGCCACCGGTGCAATCAAGCACGATATCGCCCAACAGCTCGGCGAAACCTTCGCCGCGGACGTTGGGGATAACGCTGGTGGTATTCTGACACTGGAACGACTGTGCGCTTGCCGGCATTGTGAGCCCCGCGAGCAGGGCCACGAAGGCTAGCGCATAAAGACATCTGCGAAAATCTGCCATTTCCTTCTCCTTGTGAGATCTGAAATTTGAATTGATGGAAGTTCTCTTTTTCAACCTGAGCCTCAATCCTGTCGTCCCTTAACCGGAACTCGAGTCACTTTAAAACCGTTAGCCGGCCGCTCCGTGCTCGTCACTCTCTGAAAGCTCATTTTGTTTTCGACTTCTCTTGTTACTTTTGTGCTCGCGGGATTCACGGTCAATGA
>Ga0068860_100005585_pt1 | contig 12713 bp, 8 predicted proteins | sample KBSSwiS32_FD_66597 | JGI IMG/M metagenome (GOLD analysis project Ga0068860, IMG submission 66597) | Switchgrass rhizosphere microbial communities from Kellogg Biological Station, Michigan, USA - KBS Switchgrass S3-2 | ecosystem: Host-associated > Plants > Roots > Rhizosphere > Soil ... | reverse complement strand
ACGTTTTCACTGACCTTGAACGAAACGGTCAGCAGGATCTAAACCTGCGCTTCGTACCCGGAGGTGGCCTTGGATATCACGCCATTCGCAATGAGCGAACCCAGTTGGATCTGCTTGGTGGTTTGGCGATGAACCGCGAGTACTTTGACGGTTCTGATAATGATCGAACTTCGGCGGAAGCACAGGTAGGGCAAACACTGAATCATCGTCTCAACTCGCGCACAGTTATAAAGGAACAACTCTTCTTCTTTCCCAATCTGAGTCGTGGCGGCGAATATCGAGTCAACTTCGACACTTCTGTAGTCACCGATATTACGAAGCGAATCGGGTGGCAAATTACGGTTAGCGATCGCTACCTCTCGAATCCCTTACCAGGACTGAAACAAAACGATCTGTTGTTGACGACCGGTGTGCACGTGAAGCTTGGAATTCTTAAATAAGGAGTCGGTATGGGTGCGGAAGCTGTCAAGTCCAAAGCGTTTCAACGAGCGGCTCTTAAGAGCGAGAAGTACAGGGTTAGTGGTCTACTTGTGTTGCTGGTCGCGATGCTCGCGTTTGTGATTGGCCGTGGATTGTTAACCGGAGAATACCTGCGAGTCGCTCCTCATCTGGTGGTCTTGTTGGTGGTGATTGCGCATGAAGTTTCGATGTGGCGCGCGATAAAACTAGCGCTAACGGGAGAGCATGACGTCAGTCCGGAAAAGTGGGTGCTGAATGTTGTAGTGGAAAGCCAGATTCCCACGATTGCCTTACTACTGTTATTGGCGACCAGTTGGTTCACGCCTTACCAGGTCCTCGTTGCCCCGGCTATTTCGCTCTACTTCCTGCTGATAATTTTGTCGACGCTACGTTTGAGTCCAAGTTTGAGCTTGCTGACTGGAGTGCTCTCAACAATCGGTTATCTCCTCGTTACCTTCTTCGTTTTTTTTGAGACTGAGCAGGCTGAGGCCGGTGCGTTTCGCAGTGCGGTCTATTTTGTCTATGCGGGCTCCATAACGACTGCGGGAATTCTGGCGGCCATAGTCGCTGGCGAAATTCGAATTCATGTTTCCGCTGCGCTTCGCGAAGCCGAGTTACAAGGGCAACTCGAGCGGCTCAATCACGATCTGGAAGTTGCGCGTTCAATACAGCAAGGTCTTTTGCCAACGGAGCCACCTGAACTTGAACAGTTTGAGATTGCCGGTTGGAATCAACCTGCTGATCAAACCGGCGGAGACTATTTCGATTGGCAACAACTTCCTGATGGAAAGCTGGCAATAAGTTTGGGCGATGCTACTGGTCACGGGATCGGACCGGCGTTAGTCAGCACTTCCTGCCGCGCTTATGCACGTGCCAGTGTGTTGACTGGCGATGGGAGCAATGGGCTACTGAATCGCATGAATAAATTGCTGGCGGATGATCTTTCAGCGAATCGCTTTGTGACTTTTGCCGTTGCCTTTCTTGATCCGAAGCAATCGCGAGTCAAGGTATTGTCGGCGGGCCATGGGCCAATCCTTTTTTATCGGCGGGACAAAGATCAAATGGAAAATATCGACGCGCAGGGAATTCCGTTGGGAATGATTGCCAGCGTCGAATATGACCACGGCGATGAACAAACCCTGGAAGAGGGTGACATGCTGGTGCTGGTCACTGACGGATTCTATGAGTGGGAGAATCCTGAAGGTGAAGAGTTTGGCATGCAACGACTGGAGCAAGTGATACGCGACTCACGCGATTGCTCTGCAAGCGAAGTGATAACAAAGTTGCGCGAAGCAGTAGAAAAGTTTTGTCGGGGCACGGAGCAGAAGGATGACTTGACTGCGTTGGTGCTGAAGAGAAAGAGAGGGTGATGTGGCGATTGGGTGATGGGGCGACTGGGTGATGGGGGCGATTCGGTGATGTGGCGATTGGGTGATGGGCGATTGGGTGAACAGCGGCTGCGCAGTAGGATGCTACCCATGGCTGGCCTATTACTTTAGCCAATTCCAGTGATGGCGATCTGAATGGACCGCGGGGGCAAGCCACCCTTCCTGACTTGTTCTCTAACTAGTCCAGGGTAAATAGCGGAGCGCACATGTGTGGGGAGCGCGAGCCGGCCGAATCGCCGGCACGCCGTTTCGCGCCCCATCACCCACTCGCTTCCTCACGCGCTCGCCCTCTTACTGAGCCACTGTGCACGGTGTTCTCGGATGATCGCGATCGCTTCGTCGGCATTTGCCACACACACCGGGATGTCTACGTCGGCAGCATTTATTAACGGCGTTTCAAACGACAACATGCTGTCTCGCACCCACTCCACCAGCCCGGGCCACAACTTCCCGACTAAAATCAATGGCGTCTTTTCCAGATGATTCACTTGTAGCAACTGCCAAATTAGCGTGAGCTCGAGGACTGTGCCGATCCCTCCCGGTGCGACGATGAACGCATCTGAAGCAAGCACGAAGTGATGAAGGCGCGTGAAAAAAGTCTTGTGCTCAAAAGCAAGCTCGACAAACGGATTCACCTCCTGTTCAAAAGGTAAATCCACGCGGATACCAACCGATCGCGATCCCGTAGATGACTCGACACCGGCGTTAGCCGCCTGCATCAATCCTGGACCACCACCGGTAATGATGTCGCAACCCATCTCAGCGAGCGCCGCAGCGGCGCGTTTTGTTTCTTCGTAGGCAACCGTTCCGGGTTTGGCGCGAGCGGAACCGAAGATCGTTACCTGATACCGTTCCTTGTGCGATGGCTTGAGACGGGTAAGGTTATTTACCACCTCCCATAGACCAAGCACCGATTGTTTAAGGACATCGATTACCGCCTCTTCGTTGGCAAGGCTAACTACCTGGGATCCGTTTTCGCTCATTTCTTCCTCCTGCTCATACTTCAATGACGTCGCCAATTACCGGTCGCTCAGTTTTCAAACCAAAACGTGAATGAATCAGGTCGCTAAGAGCTATTCGCGCACGATCTTCGCCGTGGGTAATAATCGTGCGAGGCTTGGATGGCGCGACCACACTAAACCAGTCGAGCAGTCCACTCTGATCTGCGTGTGCGCTGAAACCACCCATCGTGTGTATAGACGCACGAACAGGAATTTCTTCACCAAACATCATTACCTTTTCCGCGCCATCTACGAGTTTGCGTCCTAGACTTCCGGGCGATTGGAATCCCACGATCAAGACTGCGGTTCCAGGGATAGGTAAGTTGTGCCGCAGGTGATGCATGATTCGACCACCAGAACACATTCCGCTTCCGGCCATTATCATGCAGGGACCCTTAACATTATTCAGCGCTCGTGATTCACTCGGAGAAGCACTCGGCCTTGCCAAAGCAAGACTCCGGCGCAGTTCTCCTGTATCAACCATCGCTTTGGCTTCTTCATCAAACAACTCATTGTTGCGACCATAGATCTTCGTCGCCGTCACGGCCATCGGGCTATCCAGGTAGATGGGAAACTGCGGCAGCGTCTTTCTCTTGAATGCCCCGGCGAGGAGATACAGCAGGAGTTGAGTTCTGCCAACCGCAAAGACGGGCACTAAAACTTTGGCCTTCTCTTTGATAGCCTTCTCGATTATTTCTCGACCTTCAATCGCAGTGTCGTGCAACGAACGATGATTACGATCACCGTAGGTCGACTCCATGATTACCACGTCAGCCTCGTTAAATGGCGTGGGATCGTTGAGCAACGGAGCGCCTCTTGGACCAAGGTCTCCCGAAAAGACAACTACTTTTTTGCGACCATCCTCGTTGACGGTCAGTTCGATACTTGCTGAGCCAATGACGTGACCCGCATCGACGAATCGAGCTTGAATACCTGGAGCAACGTCGATCTTTTGGTGGTAGCGAATTGGAGTTGCGAGCGGCTTTAGTTTGCGAACGTCTGGTTCTTCAAACAAAGGTTCGAGCGGAGGTAGCTTGGCTTTGGCGCGTCTGGCGTTCTCGCGTTTGAGATCCTGTTTCTGCAGGCCCAGGGAATCTTTGAGGATAAGCGTTGCAATGTCGAGTGTAGGGCGTGTTCCGTAGACCGGTCCCTTATAACCGTTACGAGTTAACAGCGGCAGGCGACCGATATGATCCAAATGGCCATGAGTGAGCAATACCGCATCCAATTTGCCGCCCTCGAGGTTGGCTTCACGGCGATTCTTTGCACTCTCCTCTTTCTTACCCTGGAAGAAACCGCAGTCAACGAGGACGCTCGCATCTTTTGTGACCACGTGATACGCGGAACCGGTTACGTCGCCAGCTGCTCCATGAAAATGAATCCTCATACTCCAAACTCCTTGCGCTTGACGCTACTTAGAACGGCCAACGCCACGCCACGATCTCAGGCTTATCAATGCCAAACTCGTGTGCATAACGACGACACGCGATCTGTTCATTGCGGAACCGCTCTTTTGCGTGTGCCCCGATCGATTGCAATTTAGGTACGCGGTCGATCACGTCGATTGCAAGTGTGAAGCGATCTATTTCATTCTCGATTGCAAGTTCCATCGGAGTATTGATGTTGCCGCGTTCCTTATAACCACGTACGTGCATATTTTCGTGGTTTTTCCGATTGTAGGTGAGTCGATGGATAAGCCATGGATAACCATGAAAGTTAAACACTACTGGTTTGTCGGTGGTGAATAGACTGTCGAAGTCGCGATCACTTAGACCATGAGGATGTTGTCGATCAGTCTGCAACTTGAAGAGATCGATCACATTAATGAAGCGAATCTTCAAATCAGCAAACTCAGCCCGCAACATAGCAGTCGCAGCCAACGCTTCCTGCGTGGGAATGTCACCCGCGCAGGCCATTACGACATCCGGTTCCACGCCCTGATCATTACTTGCTGCTGGCCAGATGCTGATGCCTTTCGTGCAGTGGGTGATCGCTGCGTCCATGTCGAGATACTGAAGATGCATCTGCTTATCGCTGACGATTACGTTGATATAGTTTTCGCTTCGCAAACAGTGATCGGCCACTGATAGGAGGCTATTAACGTCGGGCGGCAGATAGATACGAGTTACCTCGGCGCGCTTATTTACCACCACGTCGAGAAAGCCAGGATCCTGATGAGTAAATCCGTTGTGATCCTGTCGCCACACCGTTGAGGTGATCAGTAAGTTTAGTGATGCAATCTTTTGCCGCCAGGGAAGTTCGTTGCAGATCGACAGCCACTTGGCGTGTTGATTGAACATCGAGTCGATGACGTGAGCGAACGCTTCGTAGGTCGAAAGAAAGCCGTGCCGACCCGTTAGGAGATAGCCCTCGAGCATTCCTTCGAGAGTGTGTTCGCTGAGCATTTCAATGACGCGACCATCACTTGCGAGTTCACCGCCGTCGCTGTCTTCCGGGAAGTATTCAGCGATCCAGAACTTCTTACTGACTTCATAGATCGCATCGAGCTTGTTGGAAGTGTTCTCGTCAGGACCGAAAACTCTGAACGTTTTCATGTTCATCTTCATCACGTCGCGCAGAAACTTACCAAGTGGTTTTGTGTTTTCAGCTTCTGACTGACCCGGCTTATCAAACTCGGCGCCGTACTCTTTGAAATCCGGCAGGCGAAGTTGTTTCTTGAGTTGTCCGCCATTCGCGTGCGGATTGGCTCCCATGCGACGAGTTCCAGTGGGTGCCAGCTCCCGTAGCTCAGCAATCAACGTCCCGTTTTCATCAAACAACTCTCGCGGCTGATAGCTGTTCATCCAGTCTTCAAGCAACTTCAAGTGCGCCAGGTTTTTCTTAACGCCGGCGAGCGGTACTTGATGCGCGCGCCACATTCCTTCGACCTTGTGACCATCGACTTCCGCAGGTGCCGTCCAGCCTTTCGGCGAACGCAACACGATCATGGGCCAGCGAGGACGCTTTGGATTATTTCCACTACGCGCTTCCGCTTGAATTGAACGGATAGTCTCGATGCAATGATCCAGAGTCGCGGCCATTGCCTGATGCATGCTTGAACTCTCGGATCCTTCAACAAAGAGAGGTGTGTAACCGTACCCTTTGAAGAGATCTTCAAGTTCTTCGTGAGTGATCCGCGCCAGCAGTGTAGGGTTATTTATTTTGTAACCGTTGAGATTGAGAATGGGGAGCACGGCGCCATCTCGAATCGGATTCAAAAACTTGTTGATGTGCCATGAGGTCGCGAGTGGTCCAGTCTCTGCTTCGCCATCGCCGACTACTGCAGCCACGATCAACTCAGGGTTATCGAACGCCGCACCGCATGCATGAGACAACACGTAGCCAAGTTCACCGCCCTCGTGAATCGAGCCAGGAGTTTCCGGAGTGCAATGGCTTCCTATTCCTCCGGGAAAAGAGAATTCCTTGAAGAAGCGCAGCAAACCCTCTTCGTCCAAACTCTTTTCCGGATAGATCTCGGAATAGGAACCTTCCAGATAAACCGGACCCAACACACCGGGTGCTCCATGACCAGGTCCAGCCATGTAGATCATCTGCGCGTCGAACGACTTGATGACTCGGTTGAGATGTGTGTAGACAAAGGAAAGCGCAGGACTCGCACCCCAATGTCCGAGCATTCGATTTTTGATGTGATCGGGTTTTAGTGGTTCGCGTAAGAGTGGATTCGCTTGCAGATAGATCATTCCCAGCGCGAGGTAGTTGCACGCACGCCAAAATGCATGAGTCTTCCGCGCCTCATCTTCGTTTAATGGTGAACCCTTTATCGTTGATCTGGCAGTACCAAAAGCGCTCAATTCGTCGACCGTCAACCTTGTAGCCATTGTGTTTCTCCAAATTTGTTTTTAGCGGCTGGACCGGGAGCGATGTACTCTATTTTCCACCCGCTTGCGGAAATCATCCACAAGAGAAAAGCCCCCGGGCACATCAGCTTTCAATTTCGTCGTAGCTTCCACCTATTCCCTGGAGATCGCCTGTTTCAGCCAATGTTTGATCGGCCAAATCCTGGAACGTTCGTTTTGAAGAAGTATTCAGGAGAACAATCTCCTTTTCCAGGATAGGTGCACGACGCGGTTCGAGTGTTTCGATCAAATCTTCAAGCATCGCGCGTAGTCTGCGTTGGACCTGAATGCTGTCGCGTCCGTAGTGTCTAATCTCAGTAGTTGCGAGCTGAACGAAATCCTCCCATGCGGGCCGCCGGTAGAGCAGCCTCACTCTTCCTTCGTTGTCCTTAGCGCGACCCTCGCCCAGATATCGTTTGCCGACATCACGCAAAAGGTGATGAATCTGATCAATGGCCAGCACTGCAGTGGTTGGGTCGTTGATGGCGGGGGATAAAGCCTTGCTGGCAATATCAACAAGTATTCTGAACGCAAACAAGGGGTCCTGTTCGAGAGTACGCTCCTCACCTTTTGCGACAGAGTTTCGTAAAGCGTTGTCGCTTGGTCCGCCACTGCCGCCATATACGCGGAATAGCGGATCACCTTCGGCAACAAACTGGCCAACTTCCGTTAACACTTCCAGGACACAGTCATTTCGTTGGGCCATCGAGACCAGTCCTTTCATATCGAATGCCAGGACTGAACCGTCGATAGTGCTGAGTACCGTTCGGGGCGTTCCATTAATAGTCGACTTGATTGATTGAGGAGGTTTTGAATCTTCTTTCACTAACACAGGATAGACGCTTCGAATAACGGAACGGCCCGACATCGCCACAGCTCTCACCGCCGAACTCGGTCGCAACATCTTGCCGACGTTGTCGATAAACATGATGAAGAGTGCGATGTCCAGGAGGAAGCCATAGGCTGCAACATAGCTGGCAATTCGCGGAGCTGATTGATCAATGCGGGCCAACATTCCCGCTGCGAACGTAAAAGTAAAAACGAAGATCGCGAACGCCAGTTTCTGGTAAGGATTGCGATAGACCATAGCGATTATGCGCGGAGTCAACTGGGCGCTCGCAAGTTGGATGGCAAGCAACACAGCCGAAGATACCAGTACGACCAGCGTGAAGGTGGAGCTCGCGACCGTGCTCATGATCACGCGGACATTCTCCACATTCATGTTGATTTGCGATCCGATCGACTCCTCATACCGCGTTAACACAGAGACAGAGACGAGAGCAAAAACGATGCTAAATGCAGGTAAGATCCAGAGTGAATTTGCAAAGTACAGCTGCAGGTGATATCGCTGACGCCAATTCATGAGATCTGTCGACCCCCGTCGGGAAAAATGGGTGTTCAGAAGCACTGTAGCACCCTTAAAAGGCACAGAAACTGTTAGTTTTGACAGTCTATTGAATGGGAAATCAGGGCGTGCGGTTTTCTAAAAGCTCAGCGACTTCTACCAACATTCAGCAATCGCGATGGCACGGAAAACAAGATGGATTTATCAGTGGGCATCCCGATGGGAAGTTGTATTCAGATAGCGCTGTTCGTTACGCCGATTTTGGTGCTCCCCAGTTATTTCATTGCCACGCATCCATTAGAACTTGCCTTTAACCGTGCGGAAATTGGTTCTTTGTTTGTGGCAGTGATTATTGGTTCAATGGTTTGTAGTGATGGGCAGGCGAATTGGTTCAAGATAATTTCAGCGGAGCACTGTGGTCGCCATTGTCCTTCTCCTTGTACTAATCCCTTATGAAGCAGCTTTTGCCAGACCCAGAAGTGAACCGGTATGACGCGCGATCATGAGTTCTTCATTGGTCGGCACAACCCAAACGGAAACTTTGCTGCTGTCACGTGAAATTCTTGATTGCCGATTGTTGTTGGCAGACTCATCGAGTTGAATGCCAAGCCATTCAGAGGCTGCACAAATTCTCTGCCGAATCTCCGCTGAGTTTTCCCCGATGCCGGCGGTGAATACGAGCGCATCGATTCCACCAAGAACAGCAGTCAACGCGCCGATTTCCTTGGCGACGCGATAAACGAAATAGTCGACAGCCAGGCGAGCTTCCGGTTCGGGCCGGCCCAGAAGATCCCGCATGTCATTGCTGATTCCGGAGATGGCCAGTAGTCCCGACTTCTTGTAGAGAATTGTTTCTACTTCTTTGGCGGACAAATTCAGACCCTGAAACAGGTGCAGCACCACGCCGGGATCGATCGAACCCGGTCTGGTTCCCATGCAGAGTCCATCAAGTGCGGTGAACCCCAACGTGCTGTCGACGCTCTTGCCGTCTCGCAACGCACAAAGACTTGCGCCGCTGCCAAGGTGTGCAACGATCACTCGTCCCTTCGCGATCTCGGGCGCCACATTCGGCAGCACTGAAGCGATGTACTCGTACGACAATCCGTGAAAGCCATAGCGTTGCACGCCCGCATCGCGCAGATCTTTTGGTAAAGGAACCAGTTCAGCGACGTCCGATTGGCCGCGATGAAAACTGGTATCGAAACAGGCAACCTGCGGTACCTCCGGCAACCTTTCAAAGACAGCCTCTATTGCCCCGAGGTTATACGGCTGGTGCAATGGAGCGAGCGGAATAAACTCGCGGAGTTGCTGAAGCACTTCCGGCGTGACGATGGTTGGCCCTTGAAACTTCGTGCCACCATGAACCACACGATGACCAACGCCAAGTACGCGTGAACCGCCATATTTGGAACGCAACCATGCGGCGAGCGCATCTACGGCTTCACGACCGTCGCGAACAGATAATTCTTCATCGGCGAGACGTTCATTGTTCGCGTCTTTGACCGACAGACGTGGATTTGTGCCGATGCCTTCGATTTGCCCGCGGGCCTCAAGGCGCCAACCTTCATTCGCGGGTCTCTGGAACACACAAAATTTGAGACTCGACGAACCGGCGTTTAGTACTAATGCAAAATCGTTCATTTGAAAATTAACTCCACTGTCTCAGCGCAACAGCGACGCCGCGTGTTGCTGAAACATTTTTCTAAAGGTCTGTCGCTCATAAGCAGCTGGATTTGGAATCTTTTGAAAACTCATGTTGCCTCTCATTTCTTCGAGCGAGTTCCATTCGTTTTCTTCCATCCACGCCTCGACACCATTGAGCAGGGTGCGAATGTGTGTTGGCCCATTGCGCAACAAGGCCGATACCAGCTGAATAGCATGAGCGCCGGCCATGTTCCCCTTAATCACATCAGTCGCTGTATGGACTCCACCAGTAATGGCGAGCGACGCTTTAACGCGACCAGCTAAAAGCGCGATTCCGCGCAGTCGCAGATCCAGATCGGCTGAACTTGAAAGTTCTAACCGCCGTACGACTTCGAGTTCGATGATGTCGATGTCAATCTTGTGAAAGCGTGTGAAGAGCACGATGGCATCCGCCCCGGCCGCGTCCAATTGCGAGGCGAAATTTGCAAACGAAGTGAAGAGCGCCGACAGTTTGACTGCCACTGGAATCTTCACATTCTTCTTAACCTCAGAGACCATTTGCACCATTTCACTTTCAACTTCAGCGGAAGTCCTGGCGGGATCGCTGGCTGAGTGATAAATGTGCAGTTCAATTGCGTTGGCGCCGGCCTCTTCCATCAATCGAGCGTAGGAGGTCCAACCACCCGGCGTTGAGCCGTTCAGCGATGCAATCACCGGAACGTTTACAGTATTCTTCACTCGGTGTAGATGCTCGAGATACTCTTGTGGTCCAGGTGGCAGTTGCGGCTCTGGTGCATAACTGCTGGCCTCGGCAAACGAATCACCATAACTTTCGGAAAAGAAGTAATCCGCCATCTGTTCGTCGGTGATCTCTTCTTCATATAGCGAACGCAGCACAAAAGCTGCCGCACCCGCGTCTTCGAGTTGCTTTACCAGATCGAGATCGTCACTCAACGGACTTGCGCCCACGATCAGCGGGTGAGGCAAGTGGATTCCCATGTACTTTGTGGTGAGATTCATTCGCCCTCCTTTTTAACTCCGTTGCCATTGGCTTCATTCTGAGCGCCATCTTCTTCTTCATCTTTTCTCGCGTTAAAGGGGACGGTAATTCCGGCGAGTTGTTCGTAGACGGAGTAGCGACGTTCTGATTGGGCCTGTGCCTCTTTGAGGAAGTAGTTGAATCGTGCCGGGTCAGCGCGTTCGATCATGCGGAAACGTGATTCGTTGCGCATGTACTCTGCGACCTTTGGTTTTGGTGGACCGTAATCGAGCTTTAGTGGCGGTTCACCTTTAACCAAACGGCGCGGGTCGAATCGATAGAGAGGCCAAACTCCTGACTCAACCGCCAGTTTCTGCTGAGACACACCGTTCGCCATGTCATAACCGTGAGCGATGCAATGGCTGTAGGCGATGATCAGCGAAGGTCCGTCGTACGACTCGGCTTCCAGGAAGGCCTGTGTGGTTTGGGCCATCTTTGCGCCAAACGCGACCCGTGCCACGTATACGTGACCGTACATATTGGCGAGTAGACCCAGATCTTTTTTCCCGATGGCTTTGCCGCTCGCTGCGAATTTTGCTGAAGCACCGAGCGGTGTTGCCTTTGATTGTTGACCGCCGGTATTTGAGTAGACCTCGGTGTCGAGGACGAGAATATTGACGTTGCGTCTGTTTGCGAGCACATGATCCAGACCGCCATAACCGATGTCATAGGCCCAACCATCTCCGCCTACCAGCCAGACACTCTTCTTAACCAGATAGTCGGCCAGTTGATTTAGGACACGGGCATCGGCTGAATCCAAACTTCCCAGTTTCTGCCGCAACACCTTGACGCGTTCACGCTGCGCATGAATTCCAGCCTCGTTGGTTTGCACAGCATTAAGTAGTTCGGTGATTAGGCTGTCGCCTAGTTCGGGAGCAAGTCTTCCAAGCAACACTTTCGTGGTGTTTTGATGAGAGTCGATAGCCATCCGAAATCCAAATCCAAACTCGGCGTTATCTTCAAACAGAGAGTTGGACCACGCCGGGCCTCTACCTTCACTGTTTGTCGTGTAGGGTGTCGTGGGAAGATTGCCGCCGTAGATTGAAGAGCATCCCGTCGCATTCGCAATCAGCAAACGGTCACCGAACAGTTGGGTGAGCATTTTGAGGTAAGGAGTTTCACCGCAGCCGGCACAAGCACCTGAATACTCAAACAACGGTTCAAGGAATTGCGAACCCTTGTGATCAAGTCTCGCAACTTCTGTCCGATCCAGTTCCGGAAGATTGAGGAAAAACTCGTAGTTACTTCGCTCGTTATCGCGCAACGGAGCTTGCAGCTCCATATCAATCGCTTTGTGTTTTGGATTCGTCCTATCTTTTGCCGGGCAAACGTTCACACACAGATTGCAGCCGGTACAGTCTTCCGGGGCCACCTGAATCGTGTAGAGCTTTCCTTTGTATTCAGGCGCGCGGTACACCGTTGACTTGAACGTTGTTGGTGAACTTGCTAATGAATCCTCGTCGTAAACCTTGGCGCGAATGGCTGAGTGTGGGCAGACCAGCGCGCACTGATTACATTGAATGCAAATCTTGGGATCCCACACGGGAATTTCAAGTGCGAGGTTTCTTTTTTCCCATTTCGCAGTCCCTACCGGCCATGTACCGTCTACCGTGAATGCGCTGACCGGAAGTAAATCTCCCTTACCGGCCAACATTACCGCGGTGATCTTCTGAACGAAATCGGGAGCCGCGGCCGAAACAATCGGAGGTCTCGTGCGTGTTGCTGTAACACTCTCGGGAACGGGAACCTCGTGCAGTTGGGCCAACGCGAGGTCTACTACCTCGCAATTACGTTTTACAACCTCTGGGCCGCGTTTCCCGTAAGTCTTCTCGATCGATTTCTTGATGTGTGAAATCGCCTCATCGCGCGGCAGGATCCCAGAGATACCGAAGAAACAGGTTTGCATGATCGTGTTAATCCGCCCGCCCATGCCGACTTGTTTGGCGAGCGAATAAGCATCGATCGCAAAGAACCTGATTT
>Ga0068860_100005580_pt1 | contig 12718 bp, 10 predicted proteins | sample KBSSwiS32_FD_66597 | JGI IMG/M metagenome (GOLD analysis project Ga0068860, IMG submission 66597) | Switchgrass rhizosphere microbial communities from Kellogg Biological Station, Michigan, USA - KBS Switchgrass S3-2 | ecosystem: Host-associated > Plants > Roots > Rhizosphere > Soil ... | reverse complement strand
GAGCTGGGCGACTGCACGCGCTGCAAGCTGTGCAAGGGCCGCACGAACATCGTCTTCGGCGTGGGCGATCCGAAGGCGGAGCTGGTGTTCGTGGGCGAGGGCCCGGGCGCGGACGAGGACGCGCAGGGGATCCCGTTCGTGGGGAAGGCCGGCCAGCTGCTGACCAAGATGATCGAGGCCATGGGCTTCACCCGCGACGAGGTCTACATCTGCAACGTGGTGAAGTGCCGCCCGCCCGGGAACCGCAACCCGGAGCCGGACGAGATCGAGGCCTGCGAGCCCTTCCTCAAGGCGCAGCTGGCCGCCATCCACCCCAAGGCGATCGTCGCCCTGGGGAAGTTCGCCGCCCAGACGCTGACCCGCGACTCCACGCCCATCACCCGGTTGCGGGGCAACTGGCGGAGCTACGAGGGCATCCCGCTGATGCCGACCTTCCACCCCGCGTACCTGCTGCGGAGCCCCGGCGAGAAGAAGCTGGCGTGGGCGGACCTCAAGCAGGTGATGAAGATGTTCGGCAAGGAGCCGAAGTGAAGGGCACGCTCAGGATCGAGACGGTCGCCGCGCCGTCGCTGCAGGAGAACCCGCTGGGCGACCCCGCGTCGCGCCAGCTCCCCATCTACCTCCCGCCCGGCTACGAGGACGCCACCGAGCACTACCCGGCGGTCTACTTCCTCCACGGGTTCAGCGGCTCCGGCCTGGGGTGGATCGCGCCCAGCGCCTTCACCGCCACCGTCCCCGAACGCATCGACGCGCTGATCGAGCGCGGCACCCTCCCGCCCTTCATCGCCGTCTTCGTCGACGGGTGGACGCGCTTCGGCGGCAGCCAGTACGTCAACAGCGAGGCGGTGGGCCGCTACCGCGACTACGTGGCGCGGGACGTGGTGGGCTGGGCGGACCTGGCGCTCCGCACCATCCCCAAGCGCGAGTCGCGCGCGGTGGTGGGGAAGAGCTCCGGCGGCTACGGCGCGTACGTGATGGCGGCGGAGGAGAGCGGGGTCTTCGCGCACGTGGGGGCGCACGCGGGCGACGCCTACTTCGAGTACTGCTACCTCCCGGACTTCCCCAAGGCGGCCGGCGCGCTGCTGAAGGCGGGCGGGGCGCAGCCCTGGTTCGAGGAGTTCCTCGCCCGCGCGCGCGCCACGCGGATGCGCAGCGAGGACCACCCGGTGATCAACACCGTGGCGATGGCGGCGGCGTACTCGCCGGCGCCCGGCAAGCCGCTCGGCCTGGAGCTCCCGTTCGAGCTGGAGACCGGCCGCCTCCGCGAGGACGTCTTCGCGCGCTGGCTGGAGAAGGACCCGGTCCGCTTCATCCCCGCCAGGATGGACAAGGTGCGCGCGCTCCAGAGCTTCTTCATCGACTGCGGCACCCGCGACGAGTTCCACCTCCGCTGGGGGGCCCGGATGGTGGCGCAGGAGCTCAAGCGCGCGGGCGTGCCCTCCCTCCACGAGGAGTTCGAGGACGGGCACATGGGGATCAATTACCGGTACGACCGGTCGCTCGGGTACCTCGTTCCGAGGATGTCGCGCTGACCGGGCCGAAGGCCGCGGCGTTCAGCACGATCATGACCAGCGCGAACAGGTGCATCCCCATCAGCAGGCCAATCCCGAGGTGCATCCCGGCGATGCAGATCAACCAGGGCCGCCGGGTCGCCTTCAGCCAGATGAAGACCGGGTAACCGGCCTCGAGCAGGACGATCGATATCCCGGCGATGGAGAACAGGACCTTGAGCTTCACCAGGAGCTCCGGCGCGACGGAGTCGAAGGGCGGGCGGGTGAGGGCGCGCCAGAGGTTGTCCCCGTTCCACCAGCCCCTCCCCAGGCCCTTGCCGAGACCGCCGAAGAAGTAGTTCACGCAGAGGTGGACCTGGAGGACGCGCCGGAAGAACCCGAGGAGCTCCTGGCGGCTCAGCGCCTTGCCTCGCCACAAGTGATCCAACGAGTACCGATCCGGCAGCGGCGACCACATCAGGTAGAACAGGCCGACCGTCATGAAGCGGTCCACGCCGTAGGCGACGAAGCCTCCGCTCTTCGCGGCGCACAGGTGAAGGAGCCAGGCGAGGATCGCCGCCGGGCGGGAGAACAGCCCGGCGGCCAGCGCGCAGCCGGCGGCCAGCAAGAAGACCCAGACCACCGTGAGCACCGCGCTCTCGGACAAGCCCAGTCGCGCCCCGGCGTCGATGAACCATCCCATCCGTGGGACGAAGGGGCTCTCCGCCGAGAGGATGCCCTCGCTCAGATCGCGCCCGAGGAGGCTGGACAACAGGTCGTGCCAGTCTCGCCGCAGGGACAGCGCGTACAGCGCGACGTGGAGGCCAAGTCCGATCCTGAGGACGGTCAGCCACGCACCGGAGTCCTCTGGAAACAGGAACCGCTCACCGGCTGAAGTCATAGGCAAAGATGAACTGGTACGACTCCTTCTTTCCCTGCTCGAATTCGTCGATCGTGGGCAGCTGGATGGAGCCGAAGACGGCGCGGACGGCCACCGCATCGGGATGCTCGCGCCACGTCGCATCCGCCAGCGATCGGACGATGTACTCCCGCACCGGCTCGTAGCGCTGGCGGCCGATCTCGTCGAGGAGGCCCGCCACGCGCAACCCGGCGGCGGCGCTGCTCACCCGCGGAAGCACGGACTCCACGCGGCCGTCCGGGTAGCGGAGCTCGAACACCAGCTTGTAGCTGCCGGGGACGTTGGGGGCGAAGTAGCCGTAGCCGCCTTCGTTTCCTGACAGGTGCCAATAGGTCGACAGGCCGCGGCGCAGCGGATTCGACGGGTCCAGGTGCCGGCCGAGCACCGCGTCCTCGACGGGTTCGACGTCCTCCGCAAGGGATTCGACGGAGGACGGAAGGACGGTCAACCTGCGCGCCACGACCCAGGTCGTCTCCCGGCAGGCGATCGTGATGATCAGCAGGAAGTGCAGGGCGAAGCAGGCGGTGTAGGCCGATGTTCGCCGCACGAACGGCTACTGCAACCGATCGAGAACGCGCTGCACGGCCGCGATCTGCGGAGAGTCATCCATGGTCGAGACCCTCGTCGGGTGGCTGGGCGAGGTCATGTCGTCGACCGCCAGGGCGCGTTTCGGGGCGGCCCTCTCTTCGACCTCCGGAGCGCGTCTCAGGACGCCCATCTCGTCGATCTCTAGAGCACGCCTCACCTGGCCCATCTCGTCGATCTCCGTGGCGCGTTTAATGGAGACCATCTCGTCGATCTCCGTGGCGCGTTTCACGGCGGCCATCTCATCGATCTCCAGGGCGCGTCTGATCTTGCCCACCTCGTCGATCTCCAGAGCGCGTTTCACTCTGCCCATCTCGTCGAGCTGCGGTTGCCGGACCGTCAGCCGGTCCGTCTTGATCCTGGATGCGGGCGCGACGAAGTGTTCGCGCGGAGCGACGGAGTACAGCTGGGTGTCGAGCGTCGCCAGGGTGGCGCGGAAGTGGGCTTCATCGCAGTCGGATGAAGTCACCTTCGCGGCGTTCGCGGCCGGTCGCGACGCGCGGACCTCCGAGGGTGCGCTGGTGCTCGATGCGAGCAGATCAAGAACGCCGATGCTGCCGATCACTGCCACGATCCCGATCAGAAGTCGCATCCGGGCAGCGTGCCGGACCGATGACGACGCTGTCAAGGTCGGCGCTACGCCGCCGCGCTGGAGGACGATCCGGGCGTCGGCCGCCCCCGCGAGGCGTGGAACTCCTCCAGGCCCAGCTCGCGCCCGGCCGCCGCCTTCTGCGCCCTCGACCTCAGGTGGAGGTTCTTCGGCTGGCGCCAGCGGACGATCTTCTCCTGCACGCCGGACCAGAACCGCGCCCGCGCCTGCAGCGACAGCTCCGCGCCGCGGCGGATCTCCGCCTGGGCCTTCTGGGTGTCCGCGTACCGCTCCAGCGCCTCCTCCAGCCACCGCCCGTGGTCCACGTCCTGCGCCAGGTGGAGCGTGAAGTAGACGATCTCCTGCTCGGAGAAGCGCGCCCGCCGCAGGCCCTGGACGATGGGCGGGAACATCTTGGGGATGCTCCACTCGTGGCCGGGGCCCAGCGCGCCCAGGCCCACCAGGAACGGCTCCTGGGTGCAGATGCGGTCGTGCTCGTCGATGAAGCCGGTGACCGCCGGGTGGAGCGGGGTCCGGCGCTCATCGCCCGGCGCGGCGCCGGTGGCGCGGAGGAAGCCGCGGTAGAGCTGCGCGTGGTCCTCGCCGTTGGAGCCTTCGCCGTACTCGTCCACCAGCACCTTGGCGATCCAGCTCTTCGCCTCCGAGTCCGGCGCGCGCGGCAGCAGCAGCTCCAGGTAGCGGGTGAAGCTGCCCACCAGCGCGTAGTGCTGCAGCCCGAAGACCTTGTAGTCCTCGCGGGTGAACGGGACGTGCGCCACCCGCCCCAGCAGGGCGTGGTTGATGGCGGCGTGGGACTCCACCTCGCGGCGGAGCTGGGCGAGGAACTCCTTGGCGTTCATCAGCCGACCTCCTTGAGCACCGGGGCTTCGGGCGCGGCCATCGCCTCCTCCGGGATGATGCCGATCTCGTCGCGCAGGTGGCTCTCCGGGCTGCGCACCACCGGCTCGTACCAGCGCGCCTTCTGGAGCCAGCGGTACGCGCCGGGCAGCGCCTTGGATGCAAAGCGCGGCCGCTTGTAGAAGGCGGGGAGGATCCCCCGCCACGAGCCGTGCCACGTCTTCTCGTGCCACTGGGCGTACTTCTCGTAGAACCGCCGCCGCGGGAGCCTGGTGGGCGTGACCGCGTGGAGCAGGTCGTACAGCCGCACGTCGCGGGTGAGCAGCTGGTCCTGCAGCTTCTTGTTCATCTGCGTGCCCGGGAGCGGGGTGAGGATGGTCACCAGCGGGATGGCCACCCCCAGCTCGTTGATGGTGGCCCAGAGCGCGTCGAAGTCCTTCTCCTCGAAGTCCGGCCGCACCATGAAGATGCCGGTGGAGATGATCCCCAGGGAGCGGAGGGTCTCCGCCGCCTTCAGGTTCTTCTCCCGCGTGCTGCTCTTCTGCAGCGCCGCCAGCGCGTCGTCGTCGTTGGACTCGTAGCCGGAGAGCACCATGCACAGCCCGGCGTCGCGCAGCCGCCGCATCAGCTCCGGGTTGTCGGCGATGAAGTCCGTCCGCCCCTGCGTGCCGAAGAACTTCTTGATCTTCCGCGCCGCGATCTCGTCGCAGAGCTGCTCCAGCCTTTTTTTGTTGGTGAGGAAGTTGTCGTCGAGGAAGAAGACGAAGTCCTCGTCGATCTGCTCCAGCCGGTCGCAGATCACCTTGGCGCTCATGTAGCGGGTGCGCCGCTCGTAGAACTCCCAGATCGCGCAGAAGTTGCAGTCGAAGCTGCACCCGCGGGAGGTGAAGATCGACGCCATCGGCGAGGCGACGGCGAAGAAGTACTGCCTGCGGTAGCGCTCCGGGATCAGCGAGCGCGCCGGCGCCGGGAAGGTGTCCAGGTCGCGCACCTGCGGCCGCTTCAGCGTGGTCACCCAGTGGCCCTGGTCGTCGCGGAAGCGGAGCCCGCGGACGGCGTGCAGCTTGCGCCGGTCGCCGCCCGAGGCCAGGTGCTTCACCAGCTCCTGGAAGGTCTCCTCGCCCTCGCCCACGCAGACCGCGTCCACGTCCGGCTCCTCGTAGTCGGCCGGCGCCATGGTGGGGTGGTGGCCGCCGACGATGGTGAAGACCTGCGGCCCCAGCGTCCCCCGGGCGATGGAGAGCACCGCCTTGGACTGGTAGCAGTCGGTGGTCATGGCGGTGGTGCCCACCAGGTCCGGCCGGAACTCCTGGAGGGTCTGGTTGAGGACCTCCTCCGGCTCCAGCCGCATGTCCAACAGGCGCACCTCGTGCTCGGGCACCATCGCCGCCAGCGAGGTGAGCGCCACCGGCTCGGAGAGCCAGAGGACGTTCTCCAGGCCGAGGCGGCCGGGCTCGAAGGGCGAGGGCTGGACGAGCAGGATCTTCACTTGGGTCCTCCGGGGAGCTGGGGGAAGTCGTGCACCAACATGGAATCCGACAGGCCGGCGGCCTTCGCGGTCTCATCGCCGGGCGTCCATTCGAAGAACTGGACCGCGACGCGCGACGCGCGGGCGGGGAGCGGGATCGCCCGCTCCTCCCGCGGGGCGAGGGTGGTGTCCTGGCCGGGCTTCTCGCGCACCCGGTAGGCGTCGACCACCCGCTCGATGCGGTACTCGCCGGGCTGGCCGTCCACGTCCCACCGCACCACCACCGAGCGGTGCGGCTCCGCCGTGGGGAGGCGGTGTCCGGTCAGGTTCCGCACCCGCACCGCGCCGGGCTCCACCTTCACCTCCACCGCCTGGTCCAGCAACGCGCCGTCGAACGGCCCCAGCAGTCGGTGGCTCCGCGCCGGCTTGGGCTCCGCGCCGTTCGCCGCCGGCCGGTCCGCCACGCGCGGCAGGTGGCAGTCGTGGCACACCTTGTCCCCGCCCTTGGCCCGGTACTCCCGCCACTCCGTCACCGTCTCCATCAGCGGCCGCTGGAGCGAGCCGATGTGCGTCATGGCCAGCGTGTGGCACCGCTCGCAGACCTGCTCGGACACCAGCACCCGGGACTTGCGGGTGGGATGGGGGGCCGGGTCGCCGCGCGGCCCCGCGATGGCGCCGTCCACCTGGTGGCAGGTGACGCAGGTGACGCCCTCCTCGTGCAGCGCGGCGTCGTAGCGCGGGTTGTCGCGCTGCACCGGCCACAGCCGCGGCCAGACCGCCAGCAGCGCGGTGGTCCGCTTCGGCACCTGCTCCACCAGCGGGGCGTGGCACTGGTCGCAGAAGAACGGCTCGTGCTGGGCGGCCAGGTCGGCGCGGTAGAGCGGGTCGGTGATCGCCCGGCCGTGGTGGCTGTCGGCCCATTCCTGGTACTGGTCCGGGTGGCACTGGCCGCACCGCTTCGCCGACAAGGAGCCGACCAGCGGCTCCATGGGCGGGTACATCTCCCCGGGCACGTCGGCCCACAGGAGCGCGGCGCAGCTCAGCGATCCCGCGGCGGGGGAGAGGAGCGCGGCCGCCACGGCGGTGGTCTTGACGGCGCGTCTCATACGGCGGCGGGCGCGGGGCGGGGCGCGCGGCGCCGGCGGTCGTGCTCCCACTGCTTGGCGGCGTCCGGCGCGGCGCCGTCGTTCGCGAAGAGGCGCGCGTGCTCGGCGTACCGCGGGGAGCGGAAGCGGTCCAGGAAGTCCACGAAGTCCGCCGAGTCGAAGTAGTAGAGCAGCTGCCCCACGTCGGAGTTGTGCCCGCGCCTGGCCAGCCGCTTCAGCCCGTCCTTCATCAGCGCGTCCATCCGCGCCGACCGCCCCCGCACCTTGCGCAGCTTCATCCGGATGAAGGCGTTCTCCACCACCGTGGACCGCCGCCGCCTGTAGAGCGACCAGTAGCGCTCCAGCCGCTCGAAGCCGCGGGCCGAGGCGTAGGCCTGCTCGTACAGGTAGATGTACCCGTCCATGAGCTGATCGCGGGTCATCTGCTTGGGCTCGAAGACGACGTGCCGGGTGTCGTAGAGCGCCCAGTCCGTGTGGTCCAGCCGTCCTTCGTCCCGGTACTCGTCGTGCAGCTTGGTGCCGGGCATGGGGGTGAGGATGGAGAAGAACGGGTAGAGGATGACGTTGTCGTCGATGAACTTCAGCGTGTCCTCGAAGACGCGCACGGTGTCGGTGTCGAAGCCGACGATGAAGTTCCCCACGATGGACATCCCGCGCTCGTGGATGCGCTTGATGGCCTCCTGGTAGGTGAGGGCGAAGTTCACCTTCTTGTCCATCGCCAGCAGGGTGTCCTCGCTCACCGACTCGAAGCCGATGACCAGCGTGGAGCAGCCGGCGGCCGCGAACTTGTCCAGCAGCTTCTGGTCCGCCGCCACGTTGAGCGTCGTCTCCGCGGACCACTCGCCCAGCTCGCGCTTCTGCCGCAGGGGGATCAGCGCGTCCAGGAGCGCGTGGGTGGCGGAGGGGCGGGAGATGAAGTTGTCGTCCACGAAGTAGAGCGAGCGGATCTGGTCCCGCAGCGGCCCGGTCCTCGGGAAGGCGCGGATCTCCTCCACCACCTTCTCCGGCGGCTTCATCCGGAACGCGTTGCCGGAGATGTCCGGGACGGAGCAGAAGCGGCAGGTGAAGGGGCAGCCGCGCGTGGTCTGCACCTGGTGGAAGAGGAACTCCTTGTACTGGGCCTTGTTCCAGCGCGGGACGGGGATCTCCCCCATCTCCATGAAGCCGTCGGAGGGCATCAGCCGCGGCGCCTCGCCCTTCTTGAACAGCTCCACGAAGCGCGGCCAGCTCCGCTCCGCCTCGCCCATCACCACGTAATCCACGTGCTCCAGCGCCTCCTGCGGGCGCAGCGAGGCGTGGATCCCGCCCAGCACCACCTTCTTGCCGCGCTTGCGGAACTCGTCCGCCACCTGGTAGGCGCGCGCCACCGCCGACGTCTTCGCGGAGAGCGCGATCAGGTCGGCCCCGGCGTCGAAGTCGATGGGCGCCAGGTACTCGTCGTGGAGCTCCACCTCGACGCCGGCGGGCGTGCAGGCCGCCACCGTGTACAGGCCCAGGTCGAACAGGGAGCGCTTGAAGCCCAGCACCCGGTTCATCAGGTCCATCTCGTACAGCTCGCGGTCCCGCGGGTCGCGGTTCTTTCGGGTGGCGATGAAGAGGATCTTCACGAGCGGGCGCTCCTTTGGCTGGGGCTTGCCAATGGCGGTCCTACGACGGCCTACGCTGGGCCGCGCAGGCCGGATCTCCAACAAAAATCAGACAGGGGAAGCCGGGCGGAGGTCTCGCGCGACGTCTACTTGAAGAGCTTGTTGTGGAGCTCCACGACCTGTTTCCAGGTGGCGTCGTACACCTCCACCTCCTTGAGCTTGGCGGTGAGGGCGGCGCCGCCGGGCCCGCGCTCGGGCTTCACCTTCCCGCCCGCGACGGCGGTCTCGTCCAGGTACTTGCGGTACAGGCCCTTCACCTCCTCGCGCTTGAGGATGGTGGGGTCGTCGTTGATCGCCTTCTCCACGTCCGCGCGCAGGAGCCGATACTCCGGGTACGAAGGCTTGCCCTTGCCGGGGCGGGTCTCCGGGGCGGTCGGAGTGGGGGGCGACGCCGTGGTGGTGGTTGGAGGTGGGTCCGGCGTCGTTGGCGGCGGGTTGGCGGCCGTCGGGGTGGCGCTCGCGGTCGTGGTCGTCCCCGTGTTCCCACCGGACGCCGGGTTCGCCGCGGTGGTGGCGGGCGAGGTGGGCGGTGGGTCCGGGGTGGTGGGGGGCGAGGAGCCGGGGTTGGACGGGGTGCCGGTGGCGCCCGACCCGGAGGCCGTCATGGCGGCCTTCTGGTACTTCTCGGACGCCTCCTGCATCACCTTGGCCGCGCCCGCGGCATCGCCGGCGGCGGCCAGCTCCGTCGCCTTCTGGCGGGCGGCGGTCATCTCCGGCGCTTCCCCGGGCAAGGGCTCCACGGTGGGGGTGGCGGTGGCGACCACGGCGGTGCCCGACCCGAAGCCCCGGATGGAGCCAATGGTGCCCATCACCAGGCCGTACCCCGCGAACAGCACCCCCACCACGCCAAAGCCGAGGACGACGTACTCGAACCACTGGACGACGCCGAAGTAGCGGAACCAGGAGAACCACAGGAACGCCGACACCAGCGACGCCGCCACCGAGATCACCAGCGGCAGCAGGATGACGAAGGGCAGGGGGATGAGCCCCATCAGCGCGGTGAGCCCGCCGGGCAGCGCCAGCAGCGCGGTGGCGGTCATCGCCATCACGAACATGTTGCTGCGCGAGCGCGCGTCGGACTGGCCCTCCAGCTTGTCCACCAGCCAGGTCAGGACGGGGTGCGTGATCAGCCCGCTGATGACCGCGCTCACGATCGCGATGGCCACCGGGACGATGGGGAACAGCAGCGACAAGGCGACCGTGTGCGCCCGGACGAGCGTCACGATGCCGGCGCAGATCGAGCTCACCAGCGAGGAGAAGACCAGCGCCGGAATCGCGTAGGCGATCAGCTCCACGTTGGAGAGCGCGGGGAGGGGCTGTTCGGCGATGCCCTTGCGGATGGTGCCGACTGGGTTGACCGCCATCAGCGGCACCGACTTCATGTAGTAGGCCACCGCGCGCGGGACGGCGCTGGCGAAGTAGGCGAAGGACGGCGCCGGCACGTCGGCGTCGGGCGGGGGCTGGTTGCGCGACGCCGACTGCACCGAGCCCTGCTTGCGCCCGCTGCCGCGCGCGGGCGGCGGATCGGCGTCCGCGGACTCGTTGCGCCGCGCGCTCTGCGAGTGGTCCGTGGGCGGCGGGTCGTCCTCCTCGATGCGGTTGTTGCCGCGCAGCTCCGCCTTGGACTTGCCCGCGGGCCGCTTGCCCTTGCCCGCGCGCAGCCGGTCCGGCAGCTCCCCCGCCTCCATCGCGTTGGTCTCCGCGTGGTCCTGGTCGTCCACGGCGGCGTCGCGCGGGTTGCGGGTGGGCTCCGGCTCCTCGGTGATGATCTGCACCACCTCGAACTGCTGCCGGGACATGGTGAACACCGAGCCCGGGGTGAGCACCACCGGGGACGTGATGCGTTCGTCCTCCAGGTAGGTGCCGTTGGCGGAGTCGAGGTCCTCCAGGTACCAGGTGCCGCGCTTGGCGTAGATGCGCGCGTGCTTCTTGGACACGCCCTGGTCGGCGAGCTTGATCTGCGCGTCACCGCCTTCGCGCCCGAGGACGATCCCACCGGGGTCGATCAGGTGGCTCTTCGAGGACTCCAGGTTCCGGATCTCGAGCTTGACCATTGCGCTTTGAGTATCAGAGTCCGGCGTGGGCCTTCCAGTTGCCTGCCTGCCTGGAGGGTAACTCCAAGATGGGCTAGACGGCCCCGAGTGACCCTTGACCCGTATGGACTCTCCCGGGTGGTCGGGCAGCCCGGGGTATTGCCGCAGCGCGCCGATCGGCTGGATCCGTCCCTCCCCATCCGCGACGGCGAGCTCTTGGTGGAGGTGGACTCGCTCAACGTGGACGCCGCCTCGTTCAAGCAGATCAAGGACGAGGCCGGCGGGGACCCGGCGAAGATCGTGGAGACCATCCTCCGCATCGTCCGCGCTCGGGGGAAGATGCAAAACCCCGTCACCGGCTCCGGCGGAATGCTCATCGGCCGGGTCCGGGAGGTAGGCCCCGGGCACCCGGCGGCGGGGACGCTGAAGCCGGGCGACCGCATCGCCACCCTGGTCAGCCTGACGCTCACGCCGCTGCAGATCGACGGGGTGAAGGCGGTCCATCCGGCCATCGACCGGGTCGACGTCCGCGGGCACGCCATCCTCTTCGCCAGCGGCATCTACGCCCGCCTGCCCGGGGACATGCCTGACACCCTGGCGCTCGCGGCGCTCGATGTGTGCGGAGCCCCCGCGCTGGTGGCGCGCTTCGTGAAACCGGGGATGGCGGTGGCCGTCCTGGGCGCCGGGAAGAGCGGGGCGCTGTGCCTGGCGCAGGCGCGGCGGCAGCTCGGCGAAGGCGGGAAGCTGATCGCCCTGGACATCTCGCGGCGCGCGCTGGAGACGCTCCAGGGCATCGGCCTGTGCGACGCGGCGCTGGAGGTGAACGCCACCGCCGCGGTGGAGGTGATGGAGCGGGTGCGGGAGGCGACGGGCGGGGCGCTCTGCGACCTGGTGGTGAACTGCGCCTCCGTCCCCGGCACGGAGATGGCGACCATCCTCTCCGCCCGCGACGGCGGCACCGCCATCTTCTTCTCCATGGCCACCAGCTTCAGCGCCGCCGCGCTCGGCGCCGAGGGCGTGGGGAAGGACGTCACCATGATCGTCGGCAACGGGTACGCGCCCGGGCACGCCGACCTCACGCTGGCGCTGCTCCGGTCGAACCCCGCGCTGCGGCGCCTGTTCGAGGAGAAGTACGCCCGCGCCTCAGGTTCCTGAGGCTTTCGCGGCGCCGCCGTCGCTGCTCCCATCCATCATGGTGTCGTGCGCTGCACGAACTGAACCCGCCGAGGTATAAGCCTCGCTCGATGCCGGGCCCGTTCATCACCGACGAGCAGATCTCCCGCGCGCGCGACATGGCGCGCGAGATCACCGACCCCATCTTCGACCTCATCCGCCGCAACACCACCGTCTCCACCGAGCGCACCGTCCTCCGCTTCTTCGGCATCACCGGGGCGGGCGCGGGCGGCGTGCCGCTGGTCAACCTGATGGTGGACAAGCTGCACGCCTCGGGAGTGGTGAACCGGGGCGCCGCCTACTGGTACGGGCGGGCGCTGCGGATGGGCGCGCGCAGCCCGCTGGAGGCGGTGGAGAAGCTGACCGCCCTGCCCGCGCAGGCGCTGGCGCCGCTGCCGGCCGCCGAGGAGCAGGCGCTGCGCGACGAGGTCCGCGCCGAGGCGCGCGCGGCGGTGGACGAGGTGAGATCGCGCGTCGCCCAGCGCGACGCGCTCCGCAAGGAGCTGGGGATGTCCCAGCCCCCGCACAAGTACGTCATCGTCGCCACCGGCAACATCTACGACGACGTGGACCAGGCGCGGGCGGCGGCGCAGGCCGGCGCGGACGTCATCGCGGTCATCCGCTCCACCGCCCAGTCCCTCTTGGACTACGTCCCCCACGGCGCCACCACCGAGGGGTACGGCGGCACCTACGCCACCCAGGAGAACTTCCGCATCATGCGGGAGGCGCTGGACGAGGAGTCCCGGAAGCTCAAGCGCTACGTCCAGCTCACCAACTACTCCTCCGGACTGTGCATGGCGGAGATCGCCTTCTGCGCGGCGGCCGAGCGGCTGGACATGCTGCTCAACGAC
>Ga0068860_100005578_pt1 | contig 12726 bp, 7 predicted proteins | sample KBSSwiS32_FD_66597 | JGI IMG/M metagenome (GOLD analysis project Ga0068860, IMG submission 66597) | Switchgrass rhizosphere microbial communities from Kellogg Biological Station, Michigan, USA - KBS Switchgrass S3-2 | ecosystem: Host-associated > Plants > Roots > Rhizosphere > Soil ... | reverse complement strand
CGTCCGGGCACCACATGTGCCAGGGCACCGAGGCGATCTTGTAGCCCACGCCCGACAGCACCAGCACCAGCGCCATCACCAGCGCCAGCTGCCCGGCGCCCGCCTGCCCCGTCTCCAGCGTCGTCAAGAACAGCCGCTCGCCGTACTTCTGCAGTTGCGGCCCGGCCTGGGCGACGTTGGTGGACCCCAGCAGGCCGTACAGCCAGCTCATCCCGAACAGCATCATCCCGGAGGCGACGCCGCCGTAGACCACGTACTTGAGCGCGGCCTCGGAGGACTTGCGGTGGTGCTTGCGGAAGCCGGCCAGCGCGTACGACACCATCGACACCAGCTCCACGCCGATGGCCATCATCAGCATGTCGATGGAGCTGGCCATCAGCGACATCCCCACCGCGATGGCCAAGAGCAGCGCGCAGTATTCGCCGATGCGCTCGGAGCCCACCTCCAGCGACGGCTCGGCGATCCAGATGCAGAGCGCGGTGACGATCCACGAGAGGTACTTGAAGTAGATCGCCCACGCGTCGACGACGATCAGCCCGTGGAAGAGCGCCACCGGGTGGTCGGCGGGGGTCAGCGCGCCCTCGTAGGGCGTGTGCGCGATGAGCCAGGTCGCCCAGGTGGCCACCGCCAGGATGGCGATGGAGGCCCAGGAGAGGATCGCCATCCGCCGGGCGTGCTTGGCCACCGCCAGGTCCAGCAGGAAGACGAACATCGCCCCCACCGTGAGGACGATCTCCGGCAGGAAGTAGAAGGTGCTGCGCGCGTTGTCGAGGACGGTGCCCATCTGGCTAGGCGCCCTTCACCACGTTCATCAGCGCGTGGATGTCGGTGTTGATCAGCTTGAGCAGGATGTCCGGGTAGAAGCCGAACACGATGGCCAGGGCCCCCAGCGGGTAGAGGGTGAGCCTCTCTCGCCAGTTGAGGTCCGGCAGGTGCGCGTACTTCTCGTTCAGCTTGCCCAGGAACATCCGCTGGATGGTCCACAGGTAGTACGCGGCGGTGATGATGACGGAGGTGGCGGCGATGGCGGTGTGCCACGGCAGCGCCATGAAGGACCCGTTGAGCACCAGGAACTCGGAGACGAAGCCGGCCAGGCCGGGCAGGCCGAGCGAGGCGAAGAACGCCAGCCCCATCAGCGCGGTGTACTCCGGCACCACCTTGGCGATGCCGCCGAAGCCCTCGATCTCGCGGTGGTGGGCGCGGTCGTAGATGACGCCCACGATGAGGAACAGCATGGGGCTGATGATCCCGTGGGTGAACAGGTTCAGCACCGCGCCGGAGATCGCCGGTTCGGTGAAGGCCGCCATCCCCAACAGCGAGAAGCCCATGTGCGAGACGGAGGAGTAGGCGATCAGCTTCTTCAGGTCCTTCTGCGCCAGGCACACCATCGCCGCGTAGACGACGTTGATCACCCCGAACACCGCCACCACCCCGGCGAAGGACCTGGTCGCCGACGGGAGCATGGCCCAGTTGAAGCGGAGCATCCCGTAGATGCCCATCTTGAGCAGCACGCCCGCCAGGATGACGGAGATGGGCGTGGGCGCCTCCACGTGCGCGTCCGGGAGCCAGGTGTGGAGCGGCACCATGGGCACCTTGACCGCGAAGGCGATGAACATGAACACCCACATCAGCTTGGCGAACGTCACCCCGCCCAGGAACGGCCCCACCAGGTCGAACAGGCCGGCGTGCCCCAGGCGCGAGAGGAAGACCATGTTGAAGGTGCGCGCGCTGATGGTGCCGTCGGCGAGCAGGTACCCCCAGGCGCCGTTCGGGCCCTGGGTGAGCACGTGGTTGGGTCCGCCCACCAGGTCGTTGAACGCCGTCCGGTTGGACTGGGCCAGCTGCTGCAGGAGCTGCTGGTCGCCGGACCGGTAGTAGAGGGCGATGATCGCCAGCAGCAGCAGGACGGAGCCGGCCAGGGTGAAGAGGAAGAACTTGATCGCCGCGTACTCCTTCCGCGGCCCGCCCCAGATGCCGATGAGGAAGTACATCGGCAGGAGCATCACCTCCCAGAAGACGAAGAAGAGGAACATGTCCAAGGACGCGAAGGTCCCGGACATCCCCGTCTGGAGGATGAGCAGCATCGCCATGTAGCCCGGCACCTTCACGGTGGAGAAGTGCGGGTGGTGCGGGTCGTCGTGCTCGTCCTTCCGCTTCCACCAGGGCATGGAGGCGATGCAGGCGATCATCGAGATCAGCGTGGAGAGGATGACCATCGACACGCTGATGCCGTCGACGCCCACGTAGTACTCGATGGACATCGAGGGGATCCAGACCGCGCGCTCCACGTACTGGGGCGGGCTCCACAGGCTCCCCATCCCGGCGCCGCCGACGACGTGGTAGGCGGCCCACAGGTACATCCCGAGCAGGAACGGGATGGCCGAACCGGCCAGCGCGATGTACCGCGCCAGCTGGTCGCGCTGCGCCTTCTGCATTGGAAACGCCAGCGAGATCGCGATCAGCGCCGCCCCGGCGAAGGGGGTGAAGATGATGTAGCTGAGCAGGTGAGCGTCCATGTGCGTTGGCAGTTACCCGAAGAGGTAGTTGATCCCGACGACCAGCAGCGCGCCGGCGAGCGCCGCGTAGAGGTAGTGCTGGATGCGGCCGGTCTGGATGCGCCGCATCAGCTTGCCGGCGCGCAGCAGGTTGTTGGCGAACAGGTTCACGAACCCGTCCACGATGTACGTGTCGATGGCGCCGTCCACGTTGCAGACGAAGCGGCCCACCGCGGCGACGCCGTTCACCAGGCCGTCCACCACCACCGCGTCGAAGGCGGACCAGGCGCGCGCCATCAGGTACACCGGCTTGAGCACCACCGCCTGGTAGAGCTCGTCGACGTAGTACTTGTTGTACATCCAGCGGTGGAGGTTCGGCAGCGCGGCCTTCACGCGTTCGGGCACCGTGGACCTGGCGTCCTTGTAGAGCGCGCGGGCGATGCCCCAGCCGCCGAAGGCCACCGAGACCGAGGCGGCGATGAGGAGGATCTCCAGGCCCAGGCCCGGCTCCGCCATCGCGCGGGCGGCGACCATGGCGTGGGACGGCGCCAGCACCGGCGCCAGCCACCTCTCGAGCAGCGGCTCCTCCAGCGCCGGCACCCAGTGGCCCAGCACCGGCCAGAAGCCGAGCACGATGGTGCCCGCGCACCCGACGGCGAGCGTGGCCAGCACCCAGGTCATGGTGCGGGGGGATTCGTGCGGCGAGCCGCCGTGGCCGTGGCCGCCCTCCGCCTTGTGGTCCGGGTGGTCGGCGTGGGCGGCCTTGGCGTGGGCCGGGGCGTGCCCGTGGTCGTCCTTGCCGCCGTGGGCCACGTCCTCCGGCCCGTGCTTGATGGCGTCGTGCGAGGCCGCGTGCGACCCCGCCGGCGCGGGCGCGGTGGCCGGCGCGGCGTGCGCGTGGTCGTCATGGCCTCCCCGGTACTCGCCGGTGAAGGTCATGTAGTAGCTGCGCCACATGTAGAAGCTGGTCCCCAGCGCCGTCAGCCAGCCCACCGTCCAGATGATCTTCCCGATGCTCGGGTCGAGCATGTTGGAGCCGGAGGTGAACGCCTTCCAGAGGATCTCGTCCTTGGAGAAGAAGCCGTTGGCGATGGGGAAGCCGGCGATGGCGATGCACGCGTACCGGTAGGTCTTCTCCGTCAGCGGCATGAACTTCTTCAGGCCGCCCATCTTCCGCATGTCCTGCTCGTGGTGGCAGCCGAGGATGACGGAGCCGGACCCGAGGAACAGGCAGGCCTTGAAGAACGCGTGCGTGAGCAGGTGGTAGACGCCGGCCCAGTACGCGCCCACCCCCACGCCGATGAACATGAAGCCCAGCTGGGAGACGGTGGAGTACGCCAGCACCTTCTTGATGTCGTACTGCACGAAGCCGATGGTGGCGGCGAAGGCGGCGGTGGCCGCGCCGGTGACGGCGATCACCGTCATCGCGGTGGGCGACAGCGCGAAGAGGAAGTTGAGCCGCGCCACCATGTACACGCCGGCGGTCACCATGGTGGCGGCGTGGATGAGCGCGGAGACCGGCGTGGGCCCGGCCATCGCGTCCGGCAGCCACACGTAGAGGGGGATCTGCGCCGACTTCGCGGTGGCGCCCACGAAGAGGAGGATCCCCACCAGCGCCAGCAGCGGGACGCCGAAGAAGCTCATCCCGACCAGCCGCTCCTTCATCGAGGTGAGCGTGAGCTGGTCGCGCAGGTCGCGGAAGGTCAGCGTGGGGCCCACGCGGACGCCGGACTCGGTGCGGCCCTGCTCCACCGGGATGGTCGGGTCGCGCAGGTAGCGGGTGCCGCTCTCCGCCTGCACCTGGTAGTTGAGGTCCGCCCTGGCCCAGCGCACCTCGCGGTCCGGGACCACGTTGGACACCTTCTGCCAGGCGCCGCCCATGGCCCAGAAGAGCAGGAACAGGCCCAGCACGAAGCCGAAGTCGCCGAAGCGGTTGGTGACGAACGCCTTCACCGCGGCGCGCGCCTTCTCGATGTCCTCGTACCAGAAGCCGATCAGCAGGTAGCTGCAGAGGCCCACGCCCTCCCAGCCGAAGAACATGAGGACGAAGTTGTCCCCCATGACCAGAAGGAGCATCGAGAAGACGAACAGGTTCAGGTAGCAGAAGAAGCGCCAGTACGCGGGCTCGTCCGCCATGTACCCGACGGAGTACACGTGGATGAGCGTCCCGATGAAGGTGATGATCAGCGTCATCATCATCGAGAGCGGATCGAGCGCGAACGAGAAGTGGACCTGCACGTCTCCGGCGCTGAGCAGCGACCAGAGGTCGTTGAGCAGGTAGCGCTCGCCCTCCGGCAGCCCCAGCAGCTGGATCCAGGCGGCGGCCGCGGTGAGGAACGACAGCGCCATCGCGCCGATGGCGATGTTGGAGGTGATCGCCTTGCCGAACCGCCGCTGGAGGCGGAGGCCCAAGGCCGCGTTGATGGCGGAGCCCAGCAGCGGGAAGAAGGGGATCAGCCAGAGGAAGCTCGCCGGGTGGGTCACCTGGCGCGCCAGGGCCTCCACGTGCTCGCCGTGCTCGGCGGCGGCGCCGGCCACGGCCCCGGCGTGCTCCGCGACCTCCTCGGCGGCGAGGATCAGCGACTGCAGCGCGTTCAGAGCGTGCATCCGTTCATTCCCTCAGGGTGTCCGCTTCGGTGACGTCGATGGTCTTCATGTTCATGTAGATGGCGAGCACGATGGCCAGCGCCACCGCCGCCTCGGCCGCCGCCATGACGATCACCATCAAGCTGAAGACCTGGCCGGTGAGGACGGCCGACGGGTTGTACCTGTTGAACGCGACGAAGTTGACGTTGGCGGCGTTGAGGATGAGCTCCACGCCCATCAGGATGCCCACCGCGTTCGTCCGGGTGATGCAGGTGTAGGTGCCGAGCGCGAAGAGGACCGCGCCCACGATCAGGAAGTGCGGCAGGGCCGGCGTGAACATGTCCGTCAGGGCTCCTTGATTTCCTTGCGGGCGATCACCACCGCGCCGATCAGCGTGGCCAGCAGGACCAGCGAGACCACCTCGAACGGGAGGAGGTACTCGCGGAGGAAGACGTCGCCGATGGTGCGGACGGAGTTGGTGATGGGGGCGCTGGTGTCGGCGATCCGCCAGGGCGCCCGCGCCGCCACGTAGGAGAGCAGGCCCAGCAGCGCGCCCAGCAGCACCACCCCCGGCAGCACGAACGTCCGCGGGTTGGAGTGCCGCTTGTCCCCGATGCTGCTGGTGAGCATCACCGCGAAGAGGATCAGCACCAGCACGCCGCCGATGTAGATGAGCAGCTGGGTGACCGCGACGTAGTCGGCGTCGAGGAAGATGTAGAGCGCGCCGGTGGAGAGCAGCGTCCCCAGGAGCGCCAGCGCCGAGTAGATGATGTTGCGCGAGAAGGCCACCCCGCCCGCGGAGACCACCGCCATGGTCGCGAAGAGCAGGAAGGCGAGGTCGGACGGCTTGGCGACGTTCGCTCCCTCGGCCAGGACCGGCTGCATCCCCTTGGCCACCGGCACCAGCATGAAGCCCAGGAGGACGAGGACCGCGAGCAGTCCGACGATGGCCGCCACGGCCTCCAGGCTCCAGCCCTGCTTGGGCGGGGGCGGCAGGACTTGGAGATTCGGGGGCGACGCGGCTGAGGCAGGAGGAGGAAGGTTCGCGGCGGGTTCGGCCAAGATGACTCCCCAGCTTCGAGGACGTGCGCTTTTCCCCTCGAAGGCGCGAGAAATCAAGCCCTTGCGAAGTTTTCTTCCGGCGGTGAGTAGGGCTGCTTGTGGGGGGTGTGAGCGCTGGCCCACCCGTGGTCCCCGGGAAGATCCGGCGCCGGGATCGCTCTAGGGGTGGCGGGATCGACCCGCCTGGGGGGGTACACCGATGAAAGACTGGGTGGTCCTGACGGCCGCGCTGGCGGCGCTGCCGGCGGCGGCGGGCACCGGCGTCTCGGCGGAGGCCGTGGACGTCTACTGCAACTCGAGCGGGACGGGCTGCTCGTCGATCATCTGCATCGACGAGGCGGACAACTACCGGGACGGGCTCCTGTACTGGCCGGGCACCATCTTCACGCCCGGCGTCCGGTACACGAACAAGTCGGTCTACGACACGGACTTCGTGGACCCGCAGAAGACCGGCCACGCGTACGACAACGACACCTACAACTTCGACAAGGCAGGGAATGGGACGGCGTACGTCTGCCTGCACGGCACCTGCAACGACACCACCACGCAGTTCTGCACCGCCTCCGCGCAGTGCACCAACCCGCCGGCCGGCATGAGCGGCCAGGGCAGTTGCATCAGCGCGGGCCCGCCGTTCGGCTGGTGGGGCTGGTGCGCGTACGACGCGGACCGGTACCTGATCACCACCGCCGACGCGTACGGCAACCACTACGGCGGGTGGATCAACTACTCCAACGGGAACGTCCGCTGGGGCGAGAGCCCGTCGACCGGCAACTGGGCCGGCGCGGGGACCAACGGCGGGATCAACTTCGGCCTGCTGTCGAACAGCTGCGGGACGCGGCCCGGGTTCTGGTACAGCCAGCTGGCGCCGCTGTTCTCGGGGATGACCGTGCTGGGGATCATCATGCCGGTCACCCCGCAGGGCGCGGACGACGTGGACGCCCCCGCCCGCGGGACGGCGCTCGCCAACGCGTACAAGGTGAACCCCAACGGGTCGGTGGGCTTCGCGTGGGCGGACTCCATCGCCGGCATCCCGCAGAACGACGGCCGCGACTGCCCCGGGCAGGGGACCTCCTACAGCAACGGCGGCGGGTTCGGCATCACCGGGTGCGGCGCGCAGATGACGTATTCGGTGGACTCCACCTCGGGCTACGCGATCTGGAACCGGGACACGGAGACGTGGCAGCAGATCACCGGCGACTCGTACGACTCCATGGGGAACAACTACTGGGCCGCGCGCTGGCACTGCAACTACGACTGCAACGCCTTCCCCTTCACGCTCTAGGCACGGGTGAGACCATGAACACGAATCTTCACAAGGTGTGGCTGATCGCCGTGGCCGCGGGCGCGCTCGCGGCGGGGTGCGGCCCGGTGGTGGAGCCCGGGGCAGAGGCGCCCGCGTCTTCGACGGCTGGGCTGGCGGCGCTGCGCGACGGACCCCGCGGGTACGTGCACGCGGCGAGCGCCTCGCGGTTCCTGCTGGGGCCGGGGGCGCAGTCGAAGCGCGAATTCGGGCTGGACAAGGTCGTGGGGCCGGAGGGCGTCTTCGCCACCAACCCGGTGACCGGCGCCTCGCGCGCCATCCTGAACGCCACCTCGCCCGCGCTGCTCAAGGGGCCGTTCACGACCGACAAGGCGGCGTACGAGGCGCACGTGATGGAGTACTTCAAGACCACCGGGCTGCCCCAGGACCAGATCGGCTTGGTGCGGACGCTGACCATGATGGAGGCGGCCGGGGACGCGGCGCAGACGGTGCGGGACGTGAAGCCGAGGCTGGCGGGGTACACCACGGTGATCACCCGCGCCATCGACGGCATCCCGGTGCCGGACTCGTTCGCGGCGGCGCGCATCGACGAGGACGACGAGGTGGTGATGGAGTGGGTGTACTGGCCGTCGCTCCCCAAGCGCGCGGTGGACGAGGCCCAGCGGCTGCGGGCGTCCGTCGCGGACGAGGCGGGGCGGAAGGCGATGGTGGACCGCCTGCCCGCGGAGCTGCGCGCGGCGCCGTCGGAGGTGACCATCCGCCACTCGGACTTCGACGACGAGTCGGGGTTCCGCGCGTTCGGGTCGCTGGACGTGCACGAGGATGCCGCCAGCCGCGGCGGGCTGCGCGGCGGGACGAGGCACTTCGACGGGTTCGGGAAGGAGATGATCCACCCGAACCGCCGGGCCGAGGCGCACGCCGCGCTGCGGGATACGCCCAGGCGGTAGGCTGAAGCGGCCATGAAGGCCGACCGCCCCAGCCGCACCGCCGAGTACGTGGCCGCGCTGCGCGGACTGGGCGTGCTGCTCCCGGCGGCGGGGCGGTTGGTGGACGACCCCTGGGGCGCGGCGTGGACGGACAACGAGCGGCTGCGGCGCCTGGGCGAGTCGGCGCCGCGGCTGGCGGGGTGGTTGAGCCGGCCGGCGTGGGGCTGGCTGCTCTACATGCAGGTGCGGACGTACGCGCTGGACCGGGCGGTGGAGGCGTTCGCGCAGGGTGGCGGGAAGCAGCTGGTGCTGCTGGGCGCGGGGCTGGACGCGCGGGCGCTGCGGCTGAGGGGGTTGGGGTTGCGGGTGTTCGAGGTGGACCACCCGGCGACACAAGGGAGGAAGCGGGCGCTGGTGGGGGACGCGGCGACGCTGGTGCCGTGGGACTTCGAGCGCGATCCGCTCCGGCAGCTCCCGGCGCGGTTGGCGGAGCAGGGCCTCCGGATCCAGGAGCGGGCGTGCGTGGTGTGGGAGGGCGTGACCATGTACCTCTCGGAGGCGGCGATCGAGGAGTCGTTCGCCATGCTCCAGGAGTTGCTCTGCCCGGGGTCGGTGCTGGCGTTCACGTACTTCGCGCTGGGGGCCTCCGGGTTGCCGACCCTGGACCAGCGGCTCACGAAGCGCTTCGTGGCGCAGGCCGGAGAGCCGTGGCGCTTCGGATGGGAGACGGTGTCGCTGCCGGCCTGGCTGCGCCAGCGTGGGTTCACGCTCCAGAGCGATGACGCGACGGCCGCGCTGGGGGAGCGGTGGCTACCGCCGGACCTGGCGAAGCGGGTGAAGCCGGATCAGCGGCGCATCGCGGTGGCGGTGCGAGGTGGAGGCACCTGACGTCCGCCGATGATGCTCCGGCGCGACGTCCGGACGGTCACCGGCAGAGGGCCATCAGCTCGTCGCCGTAGGTCTCGGCGAGCTTGGGGCCGATGCCGTGGATCGCCAGCAGCTCGCGCTCCGTGGAGGGGCGCGCGGCGGCGAGCGCGGCGAGGGTGCGGTCGGTGAGGATCCGGAACGCCGGGATTCGCCTGCGCCGGGCCTCCTGCAGCCGCCACGCCTTCAGCTTCTTCACCAGTGGCTCGGAGGCGACGGCCGGCTCCCTGCTTCGGCGGTTGCGGCTTCCGCCCTTCCGGCCCGGCCGCCTCGGCTCCTGGGGCAGGAGCAACTCGCCCAGGCCCAGGCTGGACCTCCCCGCCGCCGCCAGCGAGACGCGGGTGAAGGCGATCCGCTTGCCCTCCTTCTCGAAGGCGTCCTCCTCGGCGCGCACCAGCCCCGCGCGGACCAACGCCTCCAGCAGCACGTCGAACCGCCGCCGGTCCTCGGGGGTAGGCGCCTCCCCGAAGCAGCGCTTGCACAGCCTTCCGGCCCCCTGTCCATCGGACGCGCGCAGCGCCTCGAGGATCTGCTTCGCCGTCGCCTGCTCTTCCGCCTGGGCGGGCCGCAGGACCGATCCGACACCGGCCTGGGGCGCGCACCGATCACAGCCGCCGCAGGAGGCGCCGGCGTCCTCGGCGTCGCCGAAGTACCGCACCAACCGGAGCATCCGGCACCCCTGACCCTCCGCGAAGCGAGCCATCTCCTCGAACTGCTCCACCCGCCGCGCCCGCTGGGCGGCGTACGAGGGCGCCCAGTCGGACCGGCCGCGGGAGACCTCCTCCTCGGGCGAGATCTCCACCCCGCGGTGGATCAACAGCTGCTCCAGCGCCTTCTCGAACAGGTCCCCGTCCATCCGCACCCTCGCCCGCAGCTGGTCCTTGTGCCCGGCGTGTGCGGCGGCCTGGAAGATCCGCTCCAGGTGCTCGGGCTCCGGGTAGTCGCGCCGGTGGAAGAACTCGTGCGTCCGGCGGTCAGCGTAGGAATGGAGGAGCACCGCGCGGGACGGCTTCCCATCGCGCCCGGCGCGGCCGATCTCCTGGTAGTAGCCCTCCACGCTGCCGGGGAGCGCGAGGTGGATGACCGTGCGTACATCCGGCTTGTCCACCCCCATCCCGAACGCGATGGTGGCGACGATCACCTCCAGCGCACCGGAGAGGAAGCGTTCCTGGATGTCGGCCCGGGCCTTGGACCCCAGGCCGGCGTGGTAGCTGGCCGCCGAACAAACGGAGGAGAGCGCTTCGGCGACCGACTCCGCGATCTTCCTCGAAGGCGCGTAGACGATGGCGGGCCGCCGCGATCGATCCTCCAGGATGGATCGCGCGCGCTCCGGCCGAGCCGACTGCGACAGCTCCACCGCCTCCACCGCGATGTTGTGGCGGCGGAATCCGTGGATGAACGCGCGCGCCGGGGACAGCGCGAGCTGCTTGACGATGTCCTTCTGGACGGCCGGCGTGGCCGTGGCGGTGAGGGCGATCACCGGCGCCGGACGCAGCAGCGGCAACCGCTCTCCGAGCCGGCGGTAGTCCGGGCGGAAGTCGTGTCCCCACTGGGAGATGCAGTGGGCCTCGTCGATCGCGATCAGCGTGGGCCGGCGCTGCGCCAGGCGCTCCACGAACCCCGGCACCCCCAGCCGCTCCGGGGCGATGAACAGGAAGTCCAGCGCCCCGTCGAGGTACGCCTGGAGCGCCGCGCGCGAGTCCGCCCGCTCCCTCCCGGAGTGGATGCGCTCGGCGGAGAACCCGTTCCCGCGGAGCTTGCCGACCTGGTCCTCCATCAGGGCGATGAGCGGGCTGATCACGAGCGCCGTCCCGCCGCGCGCCGCGGCGGGGAGCTGGTAGCAGAGCGACTTCCCGGCGCCGGTGGGCATGACCAGCAACAGGTCCTCGCCGCGGGTGGCGGCCTGGCACACCGCCTCCTGGTGGGGGCGGAAGGACGAGAAGCCGAAAGCGGCGCGGAGCAGATCGCCCAACCGTTCGGGTGGGACCGGGGCGCGTGGGCGGGAGCGTCCAGGCGAAGGTCCGGGCTGAAGCGGTGCTCGGACCTCGACCGGGAACAGCGAGCCCTGGCGGGGATCGACCTTCGGACCTGGAGCGCGCATTCGCCCGATGACCTCCTTCACGTACGCCTCGATCCCCGCCACGAAGGGCCCCAGCGGCTCCGCCCCGCGCTCGATTCGCTGGAGCCGCGCCTCCCAGCGCCCGGTCATCTCGGGGCTCTTCACGGCCTGATCGACGGCCGAGATCAGCGCGATTCCCTTCTCCGTCGCCTCCAGGACCTTCCCGTTCCGCGCCAGGTACTTCCTGGCCAGCAGCGTCTCGATGATTCCCGCGCGGGTCGCCGGAGTGCCGAGCCCCGTCTCCTGCATGGCGTCCGAGAGCTCCTTTTCGTCCAGCTCCCGCCCGGCCGTCTCCATCGCGGTGAGGAGCGCGGCGTCAGTGAGGCGCCGTGGGGGCTGGGTGCGCCGGTTGACGGGCTTGGCGTCCATGACTCGCACCGGAAGCCCGCCGGCGAGCCCGGACGGCAACGCTTGCCGCGGCTCCTCCTCCGCGCCCTTCGCCGGAGGGGGACGTACCTCAGCCCCCACGTCCAGCACCTTCCACCCGAGCTCGCGGACCGCCGTTCCCCTGCTCTCGAACAGGTCCAGCGCCGCCGCCGACCGCACCTCCGTCACCACCGCCGCGGCGTCCCAGACGAAGTCTCCGTGCCAGGCCGAGAGCAACCGGCGGCAGACCAGGTCGTAGATCCGCCGTTCGTCGTCCGAGAGACGAGCCGGAGCGGCGGGGGTCGAGGTGGGGATCAGCGCGTGGTGGTCGGTCACCCTGGAGTCGTCGACGAAGCGCCGGGAGAGGGGGCGAACGCCCGTGCCGGCGGCGAGCTGGTCCCGGTACGGCGCCTGGATGGCGTGGACGACCTGGGGCAACGCCGCCGCCGCCTCGGAGGAGAGGTGCCGGCTGCCGGTGCGCGGATAGGTCAAAAGCTTGTGCTTCTCGTAGAGGGACTGCGCGACCTGGAGCACCCGCTGCGCGGAGTAGCCGTGGAGGCGATTGGCGTGGCGCTGCAGCTCCGTGAGGTCGTACAGGAGCGGCGGGGGCATGCGCTTCGTCTCCGAGGTGCTGGAGGCGACGAAGGCCGCTGCCGCGGGACTGCACACGCGCTCCACCACGGCGCCAGCCTCCGCGCCATCCGCCGGGAGGCGCCGGCGGCGCTTCCCCGCCAGCTCCCGGAACCACGTGCCCGCGTACCGCTCCGGATCGCGAGGGGAGAACGTCGCCACCACCTCCTGGAAGTCCTCGGGGACGAAGCGGCGAATGGCGAGCTCGCGCTCGACGACCATCGCCAGCGTCGGCGTCTGGACGCGCCCCACCGACAGCGGCTGATCCGACGCCAGCCCGTACGCGCGGGACAGGTTCATCCCCACCAGCCAGTCCGCGCGGCTTCGCCCGGCGGCGGCCGCGGCCAGCGCGTCGAA
>Ga0068860_100005574_pt1 | contig 12731 bp, 7 predicted proteins | sample KBSSwiS32_FD_66597 | JGI IMG/M metagenome (GOLD analysis project Ga0068860, IMG submission 66597) | Switchgrass rhizosphere microbial communities from Kellogg Biological Station, Michigan, USA - KBS Switchgrass S3-2 | ecosystem: Host-associated > Plants > Roots > Rhizosphere > Soil ... | reverse complement strand
TGCTGACCGGAGTATCGCTGGTTTTTATCGCCTGGTGCTGGAATTTCTTTCTGCCCATCAATAAAAAGCTTTGGACCAGTTCGTTTGTATGTTATACGGTGGGGCTGGATCTTGTTATTCTGTCTGCCGTTATCTTTATCATTGAGTTTCTGAACAAACGTGCATGGACGCCCTTTTTTGAAATATTCGGAAAAAACCCGTTGTTCATTTACCTGCTGAGTGAACTGGGCGCTACTATTCTTTACCTGATTCCCATAGGTAAAATAACATTGGGCGGATGGCTGTACCTGCATGTTTTTAAATTGGCGGGCGCCTATACCGGTGCATTATTGTTTGCCATTACATGGATGCTTGTCTGCTGGACGGTTGGTTATATTCTTGACCGGAGAAAAATTTACGTACGCGTATAGGTTTAGCAAATTTTATCCTGAACAGTTCAACTGCGCGGCAACCTGTATTGATATCCCGGATGTTTATTTAGTGAAGTCTCATTCTTTTGTTGCCGCCTGCATAGCGCTGCCAGGGCTTTTGTTGCCTGCCCGTCCGGTAGGCAGACATCGCATACCTGTACTTATAGCACCTGCGGTGCAGCTATGACGAAAGGGTAGTAATTCAATTTCCCTTGACCATTCTTTCGGCCGCAGTAAAAATGGTTGCTTTTTTTGCTGCGTAACCTGAATACTGTTTCTTTGTAGCCCCAAATTAAACAATGCAGCACCGCTGTAATGTCAATATATTGAATACAAACAAAAAATCATACTAATCATGAGTTACATTTCTGAAGTCCATGCAAGACAGATCTTAGACAGCCGTGGAAATCCTACAGTGGAAGTAGATGTTGTTACAGACGAAGGTGCATTGGGCCGTGCCGCTGTACCCAGCGGTGCCAGCACCGGCATTCACGAGGCAGCCGAATTGCGCGATAATGATAAAAAAGTATATGTGGGCAAGGGCGTACTGAATGCAGTAAAAAATGTAAATGATACCATTGCCGAAAAATTACTGGGGTTTGAAGTGGCCGACCAGGCCGCAGCAGACAAATTACTGATAGAACTGGATGGCACACCCAATAAAACCAAGCTGGGCGCCAACGCCCTGCTGGCCGTGAGTATGGCCATAGCCAAAGCGGCTGCGCTGGAAGCCAATTTACCGCTTTACCGCTATATCGGTGGCACCAATGCCAGAACCCTGCCCATTCCCATGATGAATATTTTGAACGGTGGCGCACATGCAGACAACAAAATAGATTTCCAGGAATTTATGGTAATGCCGGTAGGAGCTACCAGCTTCAGCGAGGGGCTTCGCTGGGGTGTTGAGATATTTCACACGTTAAAAGGCGTGCTTAAGAAAAAAGGCTTTAGTACCAATGTGGGCGATGAAGGCGGCTTTGCTCCCAATATACAAAGTAATGAAGAAGCCATAGAAACCGTGCTGGAAGCTATTACTGCTGCGGGCTACAAAACAGGCAGCCAGATAGCCATTGCCATGGATGCGGCCAATAGTGAACTATGGGACGGCAAGAAAAAGAAATATGTATTTCACAAAAGCAGTGGAAAAGAAATGAGCAGCGAAGAACTGGTGAGTTATTGGGATAGCTGGGTAAAAAAATATCCTATTATTTCAATAGAAGACGGCATGGCGGAAGACGATTGGGAAGGCTGGAAATTATTGACAGATACCGTTGGTGGCAAATGCCAGTTGGTGGGCGATGATTTGTTTGTAACCAATGTAACCCGCCTGCAACAGGGTATTGACAAAAATATTGCTAACGGCCTGCTGGTGAAAGTAAACCAGATTGGAACCCTTACTGAATCCATCAACGCCGTTACACTGGCACAGCACAATGGTTATAATACCATTATGAGCCACCGCAGTGGCGAAACAGAAGATACGACTATTGCCGACCTGGCAGTGGCACTTAACTGCGGACAAATAAAAACCGGCAGCGCTTCCAGAACTGACCGCATAGCCAAATATAACCAGTTGATCAGGATAGAGGAGCAATTGGGCAATACCGGTATATATCCTTCCGGCAAAATCAAGTTCGGAAAATAGGATACCGGGAAGAATTAAAGCAACAGGTACAGAACTCACCCCGTCGGGCCCTGGCCCGACACTCTTTTCTGCCATACAGCGAGGGGAAGAGCCGCAAAGCGGATCAGGGGTGTTCGCAATAAGCAGGATTAAAAGTACCACATGCAGATAAGGAGTTTATTAAAATAGATTCTGCGATCTGCTGCCCAAAAGAAAAATAGGCCCTGCCGGCGGCAGAAAGCCAAAATCACTAACTTTATAGCTGTATAGTAACACTGTATGCAATTCTTGAGTCATATACCTGCCTGGCTAAAAAACAAATACCTGCTTACCCTTGCCGGTTTTGTTGTGTGGATGTTATTTTTTGATGACCGCGATTTTTACATAACCTGTTTTAGACAGCGGCAGGAGCTGAACGATCTGCGTACAAGCAAACAGTATTATGAGCGCCAGATTTCAGCCACCCGGAAGGAGCTGGACCAGTTAAAAATCAACGCCTTCACAATTGAAAAATACGCCCGCGAAAAATACCTGATGAAGCGCGACAATGAAGATCTATTTATCATTGAACCTTCTAAAGCGGCTGATTAAAATATGTGCAAATCGTATTTTTACGGTGCATAAGAACCCATCAACCAATTAATTGCATTTACTGCACAATAACGTATCTTAAACATCGTTTATACTACGGACGTTCCAAAGCTGGACACTTTGGAAAATTTTTAACAGGACAAAAATGGTTTGCTTATGTCAATCTTTACACCGGAAGATTTGATTTTATATTTGTATCAGGAAACTTCCCCCAGCGAAACTGCCGCCATAAAGGATACTTTAGCCAGCGATTGGGCCTTGCAGCAAAAATTCAATGTGATTGAAACTTCGGTTGAACAACTTTCTACTGAATTATATGCACCCCGTGCAGAAACTGTTTTAAATGTATTGAATTACGCACGTGAAACCATGCAGGTAACTTCGGAATAATCCTTACAACTTTATTAACTGATGCGTTGACTGACTGGTTTGTTTGAACCGGCGGCATGGCTATCGATTTTCAAATCGGGTGGTCGCTTATGGCATTCCAGACCGGGCCGATCCAACTTATATAATAACCGTAGTTTATAAAGAACTACGGTTATTTTTTTATCGATTACCAGCTGAGACCAACTTAACTGCGCTAAGCTGATTATTGAAATTGAACTGCGCAAAATACATCCCCGCTGAAGGCGTCATCTCTTTATGAATGATATTACTCAATAAAAACTGGTAACTGCCTTTGGCCCGGTAGCCCGCATCGTACCTGCCTGCCAGCCTGCCCAGGTTGTCGAATATACTAATCTGTAGTTTTCCATTGGCTGGCAACTCTATTTTTAATTCAGTATTGGCCTGCACTGGATTGTTCAGTACCGTTATTTTCAATTGGCCCGCGCCGTTAGGTATATCAAAAACGGGGGTTGGAATTACATTGGTCACATTCCGGTTTACATATACGTGGTATTCCCCCGGTTGCAGGGTAAAATTTTGTGCGGCCCCGGTGGCGGTAATGGTTTCCCCTGTCAGGTAATCATACCAGGTTCCTGCACCTGCAAATGTAACGGCACCTGTTGCTGCAGCCACATCAAAATTGCCAACTACCACGATATTAGAAGTATCGGTAGTTAGCCTTAACCACTTAAACGCATTACCCAAACTTTGGTCGACTCTATTACTTACAAATGCCGCTTTAAATAATGGATGGGCACGCAGTTTCAGCAAAGCAGCATACACATTGTGCAAACGTTGTCTGCCGGCGTTCTGCAGGTAATCCCATTTGATGGGTTTGGCATCGGTACGGCAATTATTGTTGACTGTTAGATCCTGGCAGGTATTGATGGAATAATCATAGCCCAGCTCGCCAAATTGCCAAATCATTTTTGGCCCCGGCATCATAAAAAGGAAGGCCGCTGCCATTTCATTCCTGTGTAAACCGGTAGTAATATCTTTTACACTATAGCTACCGGCAGCATTGCCATAATTGATATTCTTGTACATCAGCCTTTCTTCATCATGACTCTCCATATAGGTTACCAGGTTGGGCTGGGTCCATCCGCGTACCGTGGAAAGTCCCTGGCTGAAATCACTTCCGCTGCTATAACCCATGGTTGCCTGGTTAAACGCGTAGTTGAGATTTCCCCACAGCAACATACCGTAATTGGAGAGATCGATCTCTTCATTATTGGCCGCAAAATGTTCCAGGATCACATAGCTATTGCTCGAATACACCTGAATGGAATCATAATAGTGCTTCCAGATATTCACACGCGAACTATCATAACTGCCCCAGGCATTCACATCGCAATTGCCGCCATTATTATCGCAGGTTTGCTTTTGTGTAAATCCTTTGGCTAAATCAAACCGGAACCCATCCAGTTTGTATTCATTCAGCCAGAAGGATGTAATCCGGTTTACATAATATTTGGTATCCGCGCTTTCATGGTTCATATCGTAGCCAACATTGAACGCATGCTTTTGCACCGGGTTAAACCAGGGATTGCTGATGTCCGGCCGGTTATTGGCAGCGTCAAAATACAGTTGTACCATGGGCGATTGGCCAAACGAGTGATTCAATGCGATATCCATTACCACGGCAATGCCATTTTTATGACATTCATCTACAAACGCTTTCAGGGTATTCTTTGCACCGTAATATTTATCAGGTGTAAAATAAAAATCAGGATTATACCCCCAGCTCAGGTTGCCTTCAAATTCATTAAACGGCATAATCTCAATGGTATTAATGCCAAGGTTCTTCAGGTAGCCCAGGGTATCTTTTAATGTTTTCCAATCATGCGCAGCTACAAAATCTCTTACCAGCAATTCATAAATAGCCAAACTATGTTTATCGGGCCGGTTAAAATTATTTGTTTGCCAGGTATATGCGGGCTCTTTTGTTTGCAATACGCTCACAATACCGGTTGTTTTACCTGCAGGATAAGTTTTAAGGCCGGGATAGGTTGATGCCGGTATATACTGGTCGTTGGAAGGATCGAGTATTTTCTGTGTATAGGGATCAGCAATCTTCAGCGTCCCATCAACATAGAACTGGTAGGCATATTCCACCCCGGCAGCCAAACCCGTTATGCGCAGCCAGAAAAATTTTCCATCGGGCGTCTTATTCATCTGGTAGGCGCTTTGCTGTATCCAATTATTAAAATCACCCAGCACGGTTACCGTTGTTTTATTGGGAGCCCTTAACACCAGTATCGCCGAGGTATCGCCAGCTTCATAGTTAATTCCGTCTGCAACGCCGGCTGGCAATGGCGCTATTGTTACGGGTGCAGCTACAAAAAAATTAATGGTATCGCTAACGGTAACTGAACCGTTATTTATCCTACCCACCATTTGCTGCGCACCACTTGTTGTAATTACAGGATTTGCATAAATACTGTCTGTGCCGTTTGCCGTATTTACCTGCACGCCATTGAAGAACAAACTAATGGCGCCAGGTTGGGAAGCGGTATATGCCATGCCAATATTGTCGCCTACGTTCTTTTGGATCGGTTCCGGTACCGGCGTATAGCGCGGTTCCATTGGCGGTAATGCAAATTTACCTGCCAGCGAAGCATCGTAAACTGTTATATACATATCGCTGCCATCGGTATTTCGCTGTACTACCGAGCCGGCGCCATTGCGAAAAAGAATCGCTATTTTTTTGATGGCTTCAGCGGCCGGAACACCATAAAAGGAACGGATGTTTGCAATAGTAAAAGAATACCGGTTATTACCCAGCGCAGTAGCCTTCACGGATGGATCGCCAATATTAAAATTATTAAATTTCACATACCGCCAGTCGCTGCTGCTGGTGCTGGCACTGGTTATAACGCCGGTATGAACGTATACATCGCCCGGGTTTACATAATTGAGCAATCCCTTATTGCCTTTTGCACAATCTACTGTGATGGTAATGGTTGCATTGTCCTGGGGAAAGGAAGCTGTAACCGATAATAATTGCGCATGTGCATCTACGACAGCAAGACAACAAAGAAACACGTAAAAAATATTTTTCATCCGGCATTTTTTAGAATAATCTTATCTGCAATCAGGTTTCCCCACATTGGTTAATTAAAAAACGCCTTTGTTATAAAGACGTTTTTTAAATTTTTCATACTGTTTTACTGGATAGAATATATGTAATTCCCCGGTGTATGCAGATCAAGCGTAATGGTATGGGTGCCCGCCGTGAGGTTGATATTATCGCCCCCTTCTTCAAGACTTCCATTGGCCCCCGTGTCACCGAAATTAAGATCCCATGCAGCATTGGCCCTGAATTTAAACCCGCCCGCCGCCGCCGCCGTAATGGTGCCCTTCCACACTTTTGCAGATGCGTCATAGGTCATGGCCGCGTCTGCGCCCCATGAATTGAAATCACCAATCAGCGCCCAGGTAGTGGCCGTTACCGCCCATGTTTTATCGGCTGTATTTGCTTTTACCTGGTAATAGCCAGGCCCGGGAAAGGCCAGGTTGGTGCCGCCGTTGGCCACCAGTTTACCGCTTCCACCATCTCCGTAGGTTGTGCCATTCCAGTTGGGCACATCTGTAAATTTAAATTCATAGTTGGTATTGGCAGGAATATTAATGTATCCCTGGTAACTGCCGTCTGCATTCACAGATGTAACCGTGGGGGCAGTTGGCGGATCCCAACCCTGGTAATTACCCGGTACATACAGGGATGTGAATGTTTTTACCGGGGTAACCGTAAACTTTCCACGCTGAAAATCTACCAGTATTTTATATAAACCAGGAGCGGATGGCCCAGGAATATTATCATTGAAATCGTATCCAAAATCACCACCGGTATTCAAACCTGCCAGCGCTTTATTGGCCACAGCATATTTATGATCCCAGCTTCCGTTAACCGGTAACAACAGGTATTCACCGCCGGCTACCAGGTTAAATGTGCCCTGGTAAGTAACCGAGTCTACCTGCGTAAACTGTTGCGCAGGCAGCGGTACCGGGTTATTCCATCCACCGGCTGTTGCGTTGCCAACAATAAACAATGTTTTGGATGATGGCGGCACCACCTTTGGCGGCACTTTATAGGCCGTCATTTTTATTTTAAGCGTATTGGAAATATAAGGCTCGTTGTTATTGGCATAAGATGATATCACCCTTACCTCCATGTCATAAGGAACGTTGAAATTGAATCCGTATCCCAGCAATATGGCATTGATCTCCTTGGCAAGGAAGGCTGTGCTCATCTGTCCGTTCACGGTGCGACTAACCGCCTTTGAAAAATTACGACCGGCCGAATCTATCTGCAGCACATATTTTACCCTGCTGCTGTCTGTTGCATATTGCGGGTTGCTCCAGGAGAAGGTTACAGCTGTTTTCAGTGAATCAGCCGTAACAGGCGCTATTACTGCCGTACTGGAACTGATAACGGGTGCATTGCCATTGCTATAACTCGGCAGCTCTGCTACTTTGTGGCAGGCTGCAAAAAGCAGCGCTGCAACCAACGCATTCAAAAATATTTTTATTGTATATCTCATAACACCGGTTTTGTAAGTTTAGAAGCAGTTGTGCGCTTCCGTTATATTAGTTATTGTTTGGTAACGGTAAATTTTCCGCGCTGAAAATCCACGCTGATCTTGTAGGTACCGCTGGCGGCCGGACCGGGAAAATTCTTTGAGAGATTAAAACCAAAATCACCGCCGTCGCTTAATCCGGGTAATGTATTGTCAGCTACGGCATATTTATTACCCCAATCGCCATTCAGCGGAATGAACAAATATTCTTTACCGCCAATCAGCGGAATGGTAATCTCGTACAAGGTTGAACTTACCTGCGTAAACTGCTGGCTCGGTGTGGGCACCGGGTTATCCCACCCATGCGCATCACCACCCGGCGTAGCGCTTCCAACCAAATAGAGTTTACCGGTAACAGGTGGCGCTACTTTAGGTGGAATAGCATAAGGCGTGGCCTTCATGCTAATCACATTTGAAATATAGGTTGCTGCGCCCGAAGCCAGGTATGATTTTACCCTGAGTTCCAGGTTGTGGGAAACGCCTGGTTTCAATACCAGCTGATTTAACAGGTAGTCGTTGAACTGCGAAACAAGGAGCGACAAACCCAGATCTTTACTTATCGATATCGTTTGTTTTTGGGGATTGGTAAAATTAGCCCCTGCTGTGTCAATTTCTACCAGGTAAGAAACGTCCTGCGAACTAACGCCGGTGGTAAACCGGTAATTGGGATTGGTCCAGCTCAGGTTAAATGCTTCTTTATCTGCATTGGCAAAAGCCAATACCGGTGCTGTTGTAGAAGCCGTTAATACCGGCGGGTTGCCGCCAATATAATAATCTTTATGCTCATCTTTTTTACAGGCCGCCAGCGCGGTAACCAGTAAAGACGAGAGAACCATTAATTTGAATATATATTTCATATGAGCTTGTTGTTTGCAGGTAAATTAATAGCCTGTGTTCTGGCTTAGGTTAGCGTTTGCTGTTCGATTGGCAGCAGGTATTGGAAACAGGTTATATTTAGCATCTACAGCGGTACCGGATGCTACACCGCCTTTCCATGGCCATACATAGGAGCCGGTAGTCAGCAATCCGTAGCGGATTAAATCCGTACGGCGGTGACCTTCCCAGTACAATTCTCTTCCACGTTCATCCAGTATAGATTGCAATGTAAGATCGGTGCTGTTGAAATTACCGCTGGCCGTATTGCCATAACCACGGAACCTGATTTTGTTTACATACGATAATGCCGTGGCAAGATCGCCGGTTCCTCCGCGCAATACCGATTCTGCATATATCAAATACATTTCAGGCAAGCGAAAAATGGGAAAGTCAACATCGGCAAACGTAGAAGTAACATCAGAAACAGGCTTGCCGTCCGTGCGTATGTTGATGTACTTTTTTACATGTAGTCCATTGCTGAAATCCGCCAGGTCAGCAATTTTAGCCTGTGCATCAGAACCTTTATACACCGAAGTATAAAAAGATTTACCTCTTTTATCTTTTGTGGTATCTATATTACCCGAACCGTCTTTTGGAAAAAGATTGCCCAGTGCTGCAGTAGCGCGGTAACCATTCCAGCCGCCACCTACGCCAAAATCGTTGTGGTCGTCGCCGGAAGCGCAGTGTACAAAAAAAGTAGTGTTGCCATATGCCTGCGTATGCAATCCATCGCAGTTTACTGCCCAGATGATCTCATCCTTTTGTTTATCATTATCTGCCATAAACAAGCTGGCATAAGAAGGCTGTAAACCATAACCGGCCGCTATTACTTTGCTGGCATAGGTGATGGCTTCTGTATATTTTTTCTGACCGGTATATACTTCTGCATTTAAATAGAGGCGTGCCAGCAAGGCCCATGCAGCAGCCTGGTCTACCCGTCCATATTCGATGGTTTTGGCGGGTGCCAGGTCGGCATCAATCGCTTTTAATTCTGATTCAATATAGGCAAACAATTCAGCCCTGCTTTTTTCCTTGGGAAGACTGGTCCCAATTAAATCGGCTTCGGTAATAAAAGTTGTTTTACCAAACAGATCAAGCATTACCCAATAATTGAATGCACGCAGGAAACGCACTTCTGCGCGTGATTTTTTGATATCTGCTGCATCGTTCCCGGTGATCCCGCGGCCGGCCAGTTTATCGTCGGCAGCTTCGCGCAGGTATTCGTTGCCCAGTGTTATGTTATAAATCGGTCTTGCATAAATGCCCAGTAAAAACGGATCGGCGCTGGTCCATTTTAAATTATGGAAATCCTGGATAGTTTGGTCGTTCCAGGCAACTACAGCTTCATCGGTTGGTAATTCTTCGCAATTAAAGAACATGCGTATGAAGGCTACCTGTGATCCTTCATCCAGACCACCGCTGATGTCGGGCGCCCCGGCCGGACCAGCATTGCCGGTTATGGCCAAACCCGCGTATACTTTTGCCAGTACGCTTTTATAACCGGCGGCAGTTGCATAGGTTGTTTGAGAAGTCAAATCATTCTGTGGAAATAAATCGAGCTTTTTTGCGCAGGATGCAATGCCCGTTGTAAGAGCAAGTGCAATAACTGTGTATATAATTGTGCTGCGTTTCATATCATCAATCGTTTAATTATTAAAAATCAAAATTTAACCCGAGCGAGAACACACGTGGGCGGGGATAGATGGTATTGTCTACACCTGAATCATTTGAGTTCTCCGGATCCAATCCCTTGTATTTGGTAATAACAAATACATTCTGCACGCTGGCATTTATGCGCAATGCGGTAGTGCCGTGAAATATTTTACCGGCATTATATCCGAGATTGATATTATCTAGACGGAGGAAGGATGCATTTTCTATGTAGTAGTCTGACAGGTACTGGTTATTGACAAATTTGGTATCAAGATACCCGGCAGCGCCATTGCCGATAAAATTAAGCGGGTTCTTGATGGCCCTGATAACAGAGTTGTTAGAATTATAATTATTGTACAAATAGTTACCAAAAGAACCATGTGCAGCCAGTCCGAGGCTGAATTGTTTGTACAATAGTTGCGTGTTTATTCCCAGCAATACATCCGGTGCCGGTTTTTTATAAAGGTAACGGTCATCATTATCTACTTTTCCGTCGCGGTTGACGTCTTCATATAAACCTTCGATTGGCTTTCCGGTCGACTGATCATAGATTTGCTTATAAACATTAAATGCGTATGGAGCGTAGCCTACTGCAAACTTGCCGATATTGTTACCAGTTCCACCGCTGATTCCTCCTTTGTCCAGCCCTTTAAAATTGGGATCTGGATATTTTAAAAGATTGGTGATTTTAGATTCATTATAAGTAACATTAAATCCAAAATCCCAGGTCAGGTTTTTATTTTTTACCGGTGATGTATTGATGGTGAATTCTACGCCTTTATTTTCCATATTGCCTACATTGGTAAGCAGCGTAATATCGAAATTACTACCAGGAGCAACGGGTATAACGCTTATTAAGTCTTTTGTTTTCTTGTAATACAAGTCTATCGAACCCGAAATGCGGTTATTCAACAAGCCAAAATCCAGCCCTATGTTAGAAGTAGTGGTAGTTTCCCACTTGATATTTAAATCGTAGGCGACAGGGCGAAGAAAACTATAGAAAACATTCCCAAATTGGTATTGAGCGGTTGAATTGCTGGCGGTGTAACGGGGCAGAAATGGGTAAAATACATCTGCACCATTGATATCTTTAAGCCCCTGCTGGCCGGTAACGCCCCAACCCAGACGCAATTTCAGATCAGTTAATATGGTAGCGTTTTGCAAAAAGGATTCTTTCAGCTTCCAGGCAGCAGCAACGGCAGGGAAATAGCCGACACGTGTAGAGGGTGAAAATCTAGAGCTCGCGTCGCGGCGGATAGAAGCTGTTAACAGATAATTATTTGCGTATGTATAATTCAGCCTGCCGAGGTAAGATTCCAGCCTGTATTCAGGCTTATCTGTAAGAAAAGTTGGTATTGAAGTCGGTATTACCACTTTATTTTGACCATAGGAAGCAAAACTGAAGACATCGGTTAAAAAATCCTGGTACTCGTGGCTTACCAGCACATCTACTTTACTCCGGATACTCTTAATGTCTTTATTATAGAACAGCGAAGCGGAGGCTATCGTATTTTTTTTCTTTTGCTCGTAGTGCACAAACCTGCCGGCCGTTTTGTAATTGGTGGCGGAAATAGAATCGGTATTATCATCGCCACGGCCGCTGCCGTTATCGATACCGCCATTCAGCAAAATATGCAGGTCAGGGAAAAAATGAAGTTTATAATCAATCTGCACATTACCAATGATGCGTTTTACCGTAGAGTTATTGTTTCTTAGTTCCAGTAAACCCAGCGGGTTGCGGGTAGCAAGGTCAATGGGCTTGCCATCTGCCTGCAGCCATTCAAAATAACCACCGTAATTATTTTTTGCATACACCGGTTGTGTGGGGTCAAATGCCGCGGCACTTCCTACCGCACCGCCGTCTGCAAAGCGGTTCTTGGTCTGGCTTAGTTTCAGGTTTAGGTTTACTGATAAATGATCGTCAAGAAATTTGGGAGAAAGATTAAGTGAAGAAGACAAACGATCAAATTTATCTGTTTTCAGAATACCCTTCTGGTCTAAATAACCAAGTGAAACCCGGAAGGGGATATTGGCAACACTTCCGCTGGCGCTGATATTGTTATCATAACCCGGCGCTGCCTGGTAAATTTGTTTCTGCCAGTCGGTGCTGGCTGCGCCCAGTAAATTTTTATAAGTATTGTTACCACTGGTTTTCGCATCTTCGATCACGATATTTCTGACCTGATCGGCACTTAGCACATCCACATCTTTTGCTATTGTACCCACGGAAAACTGGGTATTGAAATTGAATTTAATTTTCCCTTTTGCGCCTTTCTTGGTGGTGATGATAAGCACACCATTGGAAGCCCTTGATCCGTACAACGCGGTAGCCGAAGCATCCTTCAACACGCTCATGGATTCAATATCATTGGGATTGATGGTATTCAGCAAATTACCCGAACCGGCGATGCCGTTGCTTTCCACCGGAATACCATCAATTACAATCAAAGGATCGTTGGTGGCATTTAAAGACGCACCGCCGCGAATGCGGATACGGCTGCCGCCGCCGGCAGAACCCCCACCAGAGGTAATTTGCAGGCCGGCTACCTTACCCTGCAACAACTGTTCGGAAGAAGCAATGGCGCCTTTCTGAAAATCTTTTGCAGA
>Ga0068860_100005571_pt1 | contig 12732 bp, 13 predicted proteins | sample KBSSwiS32_FD_66597 | JGI IMG/M metagenome (GOLD analysis project Ga0068860, IMG submission 66597) | Switchgrass rhizosphere microbial communities from Kellogg Biological Station, Michigan, USA - KBS Switchgrass S3-2 | ecosystem: Host-associated > Plants > Roots > Rhizosphere > Soil ... | reverse complement strand
AGGACCGTACAACTCGCCGAACTGTTGCCAGAAGGCTTCGTCGGTCTCGATGGCGTACATAGCCTGTCGCTCCTCTCCGGTGTGGGCGGCGTGACCCTGGGCCAAGAATGCGGCGTCAGGCCCGGCAGTCCAGCGCAGCTGCGCGCGATCGGACTCGATCGAGCGGAGGATCACCGCCGCGACCGCCTCCGCACTGGTTCCCCAACCCATCTGGTGTCGCCACAACGTCCGCAGCCGGGCGGCCTGGTGCTGATATGGCGGTGTGATCTCGGTGAACTCCTTGCGAAGCATCGCGGTCAGGATCACCCCGGGCTGGACGATCGTCACCTTCACTCCGAAGGGCGCCATCTCGTAGGCCAGTGTCTCGGTCCAGCCCTCGGCCGCCCATTTCGAAGCGTTGTAGGCCGACTGCATTGGCATCGCATAGACCCCAGCGCCCGACGTCACGTTGACGATGCACCCCGACCGCTTCGTCCGCATCGACGGCAGAACGGCCTGACAACACCGCACCAGACCGAACAGGTTCGTTTCCATTGTTCGGCGCAGACCAGCGATGGGCGTGTCCTCACAGCTGCCCGAGAAGGCTATGCCCGCGTTGTTGACAAGTACGTCCACCGTGTCGAGCTTCGAAAACAGGTCCGATACCGAGTCGCTGTCGTCGACATCGAGAGCCTCTACCCGAACGCCGGGGCGAACGAGATCCAGCCCATCCTCGGGCCGGCGCATCGTCGCAACCACTTCGTAGCCTGCGTCTCCGAGAGCGAGAGCCGTCGCCTTGCCAATGCCCGTGCTGCACCCCGTGACGACCGCTCGTGCCTGCAATTTGTTTCTCCTTGGAGCAATCGATCACGGTCGGCCTGCGGGGGGCGTCACCTCCAGAGATTCAAGAGCATATTTGACCTTTGTGTCAAGTCTAGATGGCAGAGAACCCACCCAGCGCTGCGAAGTGGCACATGTCAGCGCGCTGTGCCCCTATGACGATTTGACGTTGTCGTCAACCACGGGCGACGTGAAGCAACCGGGCCAGGACCTCGACCGCGGTGTCGAGGAGTGCGTCTTCGTCGATTGGGTGACGCTCACCGGCGTAGTACCAGGTGTGGTCGAGCATCGCCATCACCGTCAAACCAAGCGCCGCCTCGTCGCCGCGGGTGCTCGCCTGCCGGGCTCGAATGCTCTTTCCGAGCTTTCTGCCCATCTTCATGGTTTTCGTGCGACTCATCGCTTTGAGGTCCTCGTCGTTGGGGCTGGTCTGAGCCGCCCCGAGCATGAAGGCCCCGTGTTCGTCCATCAGCTCGAAGTAGGCCCCCACCCAGCCCTTGAGGTCCTCCGTGGTGCACGGATCCGGCAGTTCGTCGAACTTGTCGAGCACGGCTTTGTGATCTCGGTACGTCGTTTCGCCGAGCGCGAGGAACAGGTCCCGCTTTGACGGGAAGTATGTGTAAAAGCCGGCCCGGGAGATGCCACACGCCTCGGTGATGTGCTCGATCTTGGTGCCGCCATAGCCCCGCTCCAGGAACAACTGCTTAGCGGTCTTGAGCAGAAGAGCCTGTGTCTGCCGAGCCTTTGTTCCCATCACGGGTGATGGTGAGCGAAGGGTTGGCTCTGGGGTTGCGGTTCTGTCGATCAACATCCCACCTCTGTTACGTCCTACCGTTTACATGTTGGCACGGCGGGGCAACCCGTGCGCTGATGCGAGAACCTGGCCTCCGGAAGGCCTCGACCGGGGAGTTCAACGGCAGCCGTTTGAGCCGCTGACCACGCGGGACCGACGCACATGATGGACATCCGGGGGATGGTTGCCCACCCAGATCAAGGTCGCGATGCGGTCAGCAGCTCGAACGGCTGCCGTTGAGACACGTCGATTGGGCGATTCGTCCGATTGTGGCGGAGAGCGGGAAATGCCTCCTGTCGGGTCACCGTTCCCAGGCGGCGTCCTCGCGGCTCGGTCAGGCCACGATGTGACGCTCGCGCAGGGTACTTATGGTCAGGTCGTCGTAGCCGAGTTCGCTGAGCAGCTCGTCGGTGTGTTGTCCCGCCAGGCAGCCCGGGAGCGCTTGGGTGAAGGAGCGGGAAAATCGGGTCAACGGAGCCAGGCGAGGGTGCTCGTCGAACGTGGGGTGGGTGACGTCGGCGATGTAGCCGCCGGCGCGGCCGAAGTGTTGGCTCCACATCACGGATTCCACGGACTCCATGGAAACGGCCACGCACGCCACGTCCGCCGAGAGAAGCTCATCTTCCCAATCGGTCTTGGATCGGGCCTTGAATACGCCGGCGAGAACGGTCGCCAGCGCATCATCGTTGTGACGGCGGTTGTCTTCAGTGGTGAAGCGTTCGTCGAGGGTTAAATCGACATAGGGCGACAGCGCTTTCACGAGCGGTGCCCACTCGGACTCGTAGGGCGCCCCCAGAAAAACCCAACCATCGTTGGCCTCGTAGATCCGGTAGCGGGCGCTGTAACCCCAAAGGTCGCGATCCGCCGTCGGGGTCACGGGGCCGCCCGATGGTCTGACGATGTCAAGCGAGAGCGCGTGGCTTACCGAGGAGAGCATGGTGGTCAGTAGCTGCTGGGCTGGAAGGCCCCGTTCGCGTGCCAGCAGGCCGAGGAGCGATGCCGTTCCGACGACCAGCGAGGCAAACCCGTCGGCTTGCGCGTTCATCGTGGCGGTGGAACCGGTGAGGAGCCTTGCTCCTTGCCGGATGGCCGCGAGGTCAACGTCGGTCCCCGCCGGAAGCGAATCACCGATCAGGAGGGCGCCAATTCCACCGGCGGCGGCGATGCAAGGTGCGAAGGCCGGCTTACGGGCACAGGGACCGTCGATGCCGTAGCCCGGCGCGTTGAGGTATACCAGGTTGGGATTGACCTTCCGAAGACTCTCGGCGTCGAGATGAAGCCGTTCGGCCACTCCGACCCGGAACGACTGGACCACCAGGTCGGCTTCGGCCGCGATTCGATGCACGATCTCTTGGCCCTCGGGGGTGGTCAAATCGACGCAGATGCTCTCCTTTCCCTGCATGACCTTGACCCCACCCGCCTCCGGGAAGGGGATCATCGCCCGGATCGGGTCGCCCTCGAACGGCTCGATCTTTATGACCCGCGCCCCCAGATCGGTGAGCACCGCGGTGCCGTACGGTGCCGCCATCAAGTAGGCCAGCTCCAAGATCGTTACGCCCGCCAGCGGGAGACCGGATTCTTCGGCGCCGTCCGGTATCGGCTCGCCGTCGCCACGGTCGACGGCCGCTGCTAATGCGGCCGCGCGAATCTCGTCCCGATGCTCGTCGAGGCCAGGCGCCGGACGGTCCAGCTGCGCAGGTGTCTCCGTGAGGCGCACCAAAGGGCCGGGCTGGCGGACTACACCCCATTCGGGGTCGAGGATCTCGGTCGGAAACTGGTCGAAGGCCAGTTGGGGATGGTCCATTACCTCCGGTCCGCGCCGGAATATCTCACCCCACACATCAGGATCGCGTTCGAACACGTCCTGCCACTCGGTGACCGTGAGCTTTCTGACCCCTTCCAGCATGCGGTCCAGCAAGCCGTTGCGTCGCTCGACGTCGTCGAATGCCGGAATTCCCGCCCAGTAGGGATCCTCGAACATCCACTCCAACCCAAGCGCCCTCATGAAGGCTCGGAACAGGTGCGGGCGAGCCTGCGAGAACTGCAGCCACTGGCCATCCGCGGTGAGGCCGGCCATGACGTAGTACGCGAAGATGCTGTTGGGGGTGCCGTCATCGGAGTACGAGTTCACCGGCACATAGGCATCCGGAAATCGCTCGCACACAAGATGGAAGAACCAACTGACACTGTCCAGCGACACGAAGCTCTGGACCAGATTGGTGTCCACCGCCTGACCACGCCCGCTGCCTTCCCGTTCGAAGAGCGCCGACAAGATACCGTGCAGACAAGCCTGCGACGCCGCGAACGAGCACCAGGGCACCCCACTGAAGGCCGGACCGGGACGAGCGCTCATCTCGTTGAACACCCCGAACCCGCCCAACTTGGCCATTACGACGCCTTCATATCCTTTGACATGGGCATAGGGACCTTGGCGACCGAAGCCCGAGATCGACGCATAGACCAGTCGGGGATTCAGGTGCGCCAGATCTTGGTAGCCGATGCCAAGGCGCTCAGCGACGCCCGGCCGAAAGGTTTCCAGCACCACGTCGGCGCGTCGCGCCAACCCACGAACGGTCGCCCGGTCAGCTTCGATTTTCAGATCGATCTCTACGCTCTTCTTGCCGCGTCCCCAGAAGGGATACGCAGGCTGCGCGCGTAGCGGACTGCCGCCCGGCGGTTCGATCTGAACCACCGTTGCGCCGAAATCCGCCAAAAGTTGGCTCACGTGCGCGCCTGTCATCGTGCTCGACAGGTCAACGACTTGAAGACCAGCCAGCGCCTCCATCAACGTGGTTCCTAGCCCGCGAGGCCGAGGAGTTCGACGGCGTTCTGACCGTACAACTTGGCGGCCAATGGCTCGGGCAGCGCTCCGACCCGCTCCGCGAACTCACCATAGGGCGACAGCAGACCCTCGCAATGCGGGTAGTCACCACCGAACATCATCTCGTTCGGGAAGCGATCCATGAGATGCGGCACGTCATCCAGTGACCAGTGCGCCACTACCTTGACCTGACGGAGGATGTACTCGCTCGGGGTCAACGCAAGTTCCCGGAAATGCCGGCCCGTGACCCGCGCGTGGAAGCGGTACGCGTTGTCAATCGCCACCAGGAACTGCTCGAACCAGCTCGCATACAGCTCGACGATGCAGAACCGCAGTGCGGGGTGCCGCTCGAACGTGCCGTTGAGGGCCAGATCCCCCAACGCCAAGCGAATACCGACATCGAAGAACGGCATCTCCAAGGCGGACGCGAAGGGATCATGATCGGTGGCAAACCACTCCTCCGGTAACGCGCTATTGCGTCCGTTATCGTTCACATGAAACACCGGGATGATGCCGTGCTCGACAAACGCCGACCACGCCCGATCATGGTCGGGATGCGACAACGGTCGGCCGTCCTGCAGTCCGTAGGTCATCATCGCGGTCTTCACACCCCCGCGGGACAGGACTTGAAGTTGATCCTCCAGCCACGACTGGTCGCCGCCGCGCAGCGACACTTGCCCGACCGACACCAGGCGACCGCCGCCCTCCTGCTGGATGTCGACGGCGCGGCGGTTCCAAGCCTCTAGGTTCGCCCGAACCACTGCGAGATTCTCGCCCACCCCGCGCGGCACGTTGGCGAACAACGAACCCCACTGCGGCAAGATGATGGAGGCATCGATCCCGAACTCGTCGAGCTTGGCCACGCGCGCTGACGGGCTCCAATAGTCGGTCGGTAGGTCGGTGGCGTAGTTGACCACCGCCGGACGGCCCTGCCGAGACAGTTCGATCCCCGAACGCATTGCCTCGAACCCGTCCTTGGGGGTACTGATCCATGCGTACGAGATACGTTTGCCAAGCCACGGGCTGGTGAGCCACCAATGACCGAGTTCATCGGGCTCCACGGTCAATGCCAGATGACGCTTGCTGGGGTCGCAGTACTCCGTCCACATGTCCGGAAGCTCGTACATGTGCTGATCCATGTCGACAATCACCACGTCACACTCCAGTTCGATGTCAGGTCGCCGAGACCACTCGGCGACGCAGGGAACTCGCCGACCTAGTGGGGCACCTGAGGTCTTCCCATCCAGTATCGATGCCGCGGTTTCTCTAGATTCCCCGGGTCACGCGTCACGGACGATACCCGCGTTTGACGTTTTCGTCAAACTTAAACTTTTCCGGTCACGCCGGCGCGCCAAGTGGCGTGGGAGAGTCGTCCCTCGTTTTCGGGAACCACGTTGGCTAGTGGACCGCCGTGGAGGTCAGCTCGGGATCCCCAGCAGCGCGGCGAGAATCTCGGCGGCAGTGTCAACGAGCGCATCCTCGTCGACCGGGTGCGGTTCTCCGCTGTAATACCAGGCGTGGTCCAGCATCGCCATGACCGTGACTCCGAGAGCAGCCTCGTCACCGTCGCCACTGGCCTGGCGGGCCCGGATGCTCTTGCCGAGTTTTCTTCCCACCTTCATGGTGCGCCGGCGCGCCGTGGCCTTGAGGTCCTCGTCGTCCGGGCTGGTGTAGGGCGCAATGAGTAGGAAGGCGCCGTGTTCTTCCATGAAGCTGAAGTAACTGCGTACCCAACCCCGGAGGTCGTCCAAAGTGCAAGGGTCAGGCAGGTCGTCGAACTCGTTGAGGAGGGCGTTGTGATCGTGATACGTCGTTTCGCCGAGGGCGAGGAAGAGGTCTCTCTTCGAAGGAAAGTACGTATAAAAGCCCGCACGTGATATCCCGCATGCCTCGGTGATGTGCTCGATACGCACACCGCCGTAGCCCAGCTCGAGGAACAACTGCTTCGCGGTGTTCAGGAGGAGTGCCTGCGTCTGGCGAGCCCGGGCGCCCATGACGGGTGACGGCGAACGCAGGGTTGGCTCGACCGTTGCGTCCTTGCTACCCAAAATTCCCCCCGCACGATTGGTCCCGGGCCTCGGGCGGCTTCCGGCCTGAACGCCGCGGACCGGCGCAGCCGCGAAGGACGTTGTGTCGGGAACCTTTACCCATAGAGCACACTGTACTCCGGACCTATGGAGCCTCCGACTCCCCAAACTTGACGATTTCGACAACTTTGCCAGGATCCTGGTTCCTCGGCGCCCGGGTAGTCCGGGCTGAGCTGGGGCATACCTGAGCTATGGCCAAGTACCGGGTCAACAAGAGGGGCGTCGCCAAGGCCCGTGCACTTATCGACGCCGGTCAGTACCGGGCCCGCAGCCGATGGGCCGACGTCCAACCCGGCGCAGCCGACCAGAACCGCTTTCTGAAGGCTCACGGCTGGGAGGAGTACGGCTCCTGGCACCTCGCGCTCACCGAGGGCGCATCGGAGGACACGAAGGCCCGGTATGCCTTTGTGTTCGGTGACTTCCGTCGGTTGCACCGCATGGGCTTGATCGCTTGTTACTACCGGGCCGCCGAGTGGGAGCACACCGAGGTCATGCTCGCAGCCCACAAGCTGCTCGTGTACCTCGACAAGTCGAGGAGCTGACCACTTGCCTCCACAACGGCGTCACCGCGTCGAGCCCTCTCACCTTTCGACCGGAGTAGGTCATGACGGGGGAGATCCAGGCGCCGACTGAATCTGATCTCGGATGGCGCGACGCGGGGCCTTGCCGGCGTTGTCGCGCAGCGGCCCGTCACGCCAGCTCCACGAGTCAGGAACTCGCACCTCCGGGAAAGTGGTGGTGAGCATCTCCTCGAGCGCCACCGCATCCACTTCGCCCGGCGCGTCTACGACGGCGTGCACCGCGGTGCTCCCGTCCCCGCGGTCGATGCCGACGACTACGGCTGAGCGCACCGCGGGATGGAACTCGATCGCGCCCTCGATCGGTAATGGTGCCAGAAGGCCCGACGCAGTGGGGATCATGTCGCTCTCCCGATCCGCGAGATAGAGGTATCCGTCGGCGTCCAGCCACCCCATGTCGCCGACACCTTCCCAACCGTCGGGAGCCTCGGACGACGGCACTCCGATGTAGTGCGAGTTACGACGACCGGTGAGGTCACGGAAGCGCACGTGGCCGACGGCCCCGGCGGACAGGCGTTGCCCTGCGTCGTCGAACACCGCCACCTCGGCGCCTCGGCCGGGCTTGCCGACCGAGCCGGGTCGCTGCAGCCACTCGTCACCAGTGATCCAGGTGCTCCCCCGGGCGTCGGTGGCTCCGTAGCTCTCGGCGACCCGCTCGGCGCCGATCCAGTCGATCCACACCCGCTTGACCCACGCGGCCACGCCACCCGAGTAGTGGGTGACACACCGCAGCGATGACACATCGAACGCCTCACGCGTCGAGGCTGGGAGCTTGGCGACCGCGAGCATGCCCGGCTGGGTCAGCGCCAGCCAGTCGGCGCGGTGGTGCGCCACCAGCCGCAGCAACTCCTCAGCCTCAAAGCGCGTCATCAGGATGACGTGGCAGCCGATCGCCAGTGCGGTCGTGGTGGCGAAGAAGCCGGTGCCGTCGACGACGTCGAGCGGCACCACGTGTGTCCCGTCGGCGGCCATCGCGTGGTGCCAAAGGCGGTCGGTGTTGACCAGCGCGGGAACATCGACCGATATGAGCTTCGGAGTTCCGCTGCTGCCCCCAGACGTTCCGATACGCAGTCGAGGTGATAGGACGCCGCGGGGCCTGGGTCGATCCTCACCCGCCACGAACAGAGCATCGAGCTCAATGCTCGGGTACACCGCCGGGTCGAAGCCGATCGTGAGGGCCGGCTCGGCCAACTCCAGCAACTGGCGCAGCTCGGCAGCCGACTTGCGCGAGTGGATTGGAAGCGGAACGGCGCCCGCCTTCCAGACACCGAACAGTGCGGCCAGAAGCCGGGCGCTGTTCGGACCCGTGATCGCCACCACCGAGCCGTGTCCGACTCCGAGCTCTTCGAGTCGGTCGGCCGCCCGGTCGGACATTCGGTCGAACTCACGGCGCGAGACGGTGCCGTGTTGATCCGTGACGGCGGGCCGATCGGGCGCCTCGTCGGCGCGATCGCGGATGGCGTCCGCCAGCGGCCCGACGGTCACCTGGCCAACCCCAGCTCTCGTTCGATACGGCCCATCTCGCTCGCTCTCCTATATCCCGCACCCACCGAACCGGAATCATAGCTAACTATGAGCCGAGGAAAGCGCCTCCCGCTATCAGAGCTCGGGACGTGCCGCCGTGCTGAGCGGCGAGAGTGGCACACCGCGGTCGTGCAGGAGACGGTCGATCGCGGGCGGAATGTCCAGTTTCCACTGCGCCGCTTCGAGATCCGATCGCGAGAAGTCAGCCGTACCGGCCCGTATGCCCTGCGCGCTGAATCGGAAGGTCCAATGCGAACCGAGGTCGAACAACTCGGCGAGCCCCCGCTTCGACTCGCGTGGAATGGTGCCGATGGGCATCCAGCCCTCACCCGGGCGTGACTGCACCTCGATCGCGATGTCGTACCCAGTCGGGTTGGTGACCTCGATATCGACGCGGCCTGGTTCGTGGAAAATTGCCAACCAGACGAGGGTCGTCACGAGGCCGGCGACAACGAGCGTCGTGACGTCATACTCGAGAAGGCGACGGGCGGTCCGTCGTGCCTCATGGGTGCGTGCACCGGTGCGGGTTACCATCGCGCTAACCCCTTTCATGGTGAAAGTACGAGGCCCCGTGGGGCCATTCGAGCGGGCCCCGGTCCCACCCTTCGGTCAGTGGTTGTTCTCGGGGCGGTCACACATCAACCCAGCCACCAATGCCGCGCCGCGACGCGACTTCAGTGACTACGACGGGCGAAATCCGAAGCGCAGTTCAGGTTCACGCTGCGGTCTGTTATGTCGCTTCGGCGCGACAGACCGAGCGCTGGGGACCAGCACGTCGCGGCGGGATCCACCGCGACGACATCGCGCCTATCTGTCCTGTGACGGAGGAGCGCGCGCCAATGTTGAGGACGGGCAACGCAACGTGGCGCGGCATCGATACTTGTCGCCCAGGGTCTCCGACGTGAACGCCACACGGGCCGCCGCGGCAGCGGCGACGACCAACGCCGCCAGCAACTGCCACCTCTCCCACCGTTCCATCGATTGCTCTGAGGCCCAGTTGGTGCGCGCGACGACGGCTACGTCATGCGCGGTGGCAGATCCGAAGTCGGCGACATGCCCAATCCTGTTCGTGACCCGCGGCTGACTGGCCTCCGACAGCGCCGGCCAGAAGATGATCGTGATCGCAAGTGCGGCGGCTAGCAATACACCCACTCGCGGCGCCGGAGGTACACGCACGTCCGCCAGCATAGGTGGCGAAACGCCGACCGGTCGCCGACTCCCCCGCCCTCGTCAGGCCCGATCGCGCCAGTGGTCGATGCGGCGGTGGTCGGGTTTGAAGCCGTGCTCGATGCCCCACAGCACCGCTTGCGTTCGGCTCTGTACCCCGATTTTCCGGTACGCGGATCGAATGTAGGACTTGATCGAGTTCTGGCTCAGGAAGGTCAACGACGCGACCTCCACATTGCTCTTGCCTTGAGTGATCAGGGCGAGAATCTCCGATTCACGGCTGGTGAGCCCTTCGGACCGCCCGGGCCAGTCGAGGCCGACATCAGGTCTGGCGTTGCCCGGCGCAGGACTGATGATCATGTCTCCGGCATGTATCGCTTCGAGTGCCGCGACCAACGCGTGGGCAGGGAGAGTCTTTGACAGGTAGCCGCTAGCCCCCTTGCTCTTGGCCTCGGCGATGAGCTCGGGATGAAAGTTCCAGGTGTATACCACCGCGCGTCGAGCTCCAGGGTGGTCAATCAAGACAGCGAGGTCGCCCTGATCGGCCTCGGGCTGCGCGAAGGTGTCGTACAGGGCGATGTCGACGGCCTTTTCCACCGTGGTGTTGGCATCGATCTCTGCCACCACGATGCGGTCCGTGTACTGGTCGAACATATGGGCCAGCCCGATCAGCACGATGTCGTAGTCATCGACCAAGGCGACCGTGATCGGTTGATGCGACTTCGACATGGCCACCGGGTCAGCGTATGCCTACCTAGGGGTGTAGCGCACCCGCCTAAGGGGTGGTTGAGTGGTCATCGTCGAACTTTGGTTCGGCATCAGATTGGGGGCCCCCATGGTTTGGCTTGTCAGGTATGCAACGGCCTCGCACCGTTGCAAAGGATGAAGTCCATGATGCAGCCGACTTCGACGCCGAACGATCCGTTCTCAGTGTCGACGAGCGTGCACGACGGGACGGCGGTTGTCATCATCTGCGGTGAGTTCGACCTTGCCGGTGTTGCCCTGTTCTGGGACCAGGTCACACCAGTGACCGAGGGTGGATGGGTGGTGGTCGATCTTCGAGGCGTGTCGTTCGTTGACTCTTCGGGCCTCAACGCACTACTCACGCTTCGCCAGTCGGTCATGGAGGCGCGTGGAGACCTCTCGTTGCGCGCGCCCGCCGATTGCGTGCGTCGGCTCCTCGATCTGGCCGGGGTGGCCGATCTCTTCACCATCGAGAGCTAACCGGCGCGCCCCGATGCGCACCTGATACCCGTCCTGGAGGCCGCCAACCCGGTTCAGGGCACAAGCACCGCCGAATCTTGACTGTGCGCTGACACCAATACCGACTGGCGCCACCTTTAGACGGGTAACCCTCAGGTACTTACCCTCCCCGGGTACTGGAGTACGACTGATGGAGCGCACAAATGCCTGACGACATCCGCTACGAGCAAGTTGTGACCGACGGGAGGAATCACACCCGCAGCGCCGTGACCGAGCACTATCGCTCGATTAGCCCGGGCCGCATTGTCGGTGGCATCGCGGGCGTCGTGCTCGCGACCGTGGGCGTCATCGCCATCGCCAAGGCGGGTATCGACTCCAGTCTGGATACTCCCGTGGTATCCGTTCTCGGGATGGACCAGAGTGCGCTGGTAGGGCTCGTTGAGTTTGGCCTCGGCCTGCTCATCGTCCTCGGTGCGGCCTCGGACGCGACCCGAACCTTCATGGGGGCGATGGGGGTGGTCTGCCTGGTGGCCGGCGTGCTGGGAGCGGCGGCAACCGCGAGCGTGCGAAACGACATCGGGACGGGCTCAGGCTCCGGATGGTTCGTTGCCGTTATCGGGGCCGTGGTGGTGGCGGCGAGCTTCTTTGGGACGTACGCCCACTCTCGTCGTGAGGTCTACAACGAGGCGCCGACAACCCACGTGCAATCTTGACAGCCGTGCTTCATTTCCAGTAGCCGCTGGTCGAGTCGTAAGCCCGCCTGGCGAAGTCCTCCATCGAGAGACGGTTCAGGTCGCGGCTCAATACTTCGACGCTCACCAATCCGTCCCAGCCTCGGGCGAGCAATGTGTCGGCGAACCGCTGGAGTTCGAACACGCCGTCGCCGGGCATGGCTCGACGGTTCATGGTTTCGTCGACGCCGTCGGTCGATGCCGGCGCTAAGGCGTCGGTGAACTGTACGTAGGCGATCCGCTCGAGGGGGACCGCCGCCAGGTCGTCCCACGTGCTGGTACCTCTGAAGAAGTGCCACGTGTCGATCAGAATCCCGGCGAGGTCGCCCCCCACCGCCTCGACTAGCTCGAGGGCCTCACGGATTGAGCGAATGCTGGCGGCCGGACTGAATTCGATCGCCAAGCGCGCCCCTGCGTCGGCGACGATCGCGCCGGCCTGCTGGAGGGTCGTCACAACTTCGGAAGGGGGAACGCGCAGCCCGCCCGTGAGGACCCACGGGGCGCGCACCTCGGCGGCCAGAGAGGCCAGCTCCCGGGCCTGGGCGACCGGGTCGCCATCGAGCAGCCTGAGCGAGACAAGCTCGTGACACGCCATGCCTCGCGCGTCGAGTTCGGCACCGGCATTCGCGCCGACCTGGGTTTTGGCTAAACCCACGGTGCCGAAACCGGCGGTGCGAGCGGCCGCGAGGTAATCGCTGAACGACACGCTCCACCGCACGTCCGGTGACAGGCCCAACGTCACAGCCATCCGCCGACCTCATCCCTTCCCGACGCCCACTCAGCTCGTTCAGTCACGCTTGAACGCCGACGCAGGTCGCTGCACAAATTCGTGCAAAATCCCTTCCGGGTCACTGAAATAGCCGAGCCACATGTCGAGCTTGCCGTCATTGATGACGGTGTGAAGCGGTCCCCGATCGAAGACGAAACCTTCGGCCGACATCGCGTCCATCGAGCCGAACGTGTCGTACACATGCATCGCCGTCCGGAACAGACCAGCGTGGTATGGATG
>Ga0068860_100005559_pt1 | contig 12747 bp, 13 predicted proteins | sample KBSSwiS32_FD_66597 | JGI IMG/M metagenome (GOLD analysis project Ga0068860, IMG submission 66597) | Switchgrass rhizosphere microbial communities from Kellogg Biological Station, Michigan, USA - KBS Switchgrass S3-2 | ecosystem: Host-associated > Plants > Roots > Rhizosphere > Soil ... | reverse complement strand
GCGGGCGGCAGGAGTTGGCGCCGCCGCGGCGCGGCAGGATCAGTGGAGGACGAGCGGCTGCGGCATCAGCGACGTGAAGCGGCCGATGTACTCGTCGAGCTCTTCCTCGCTCGGCTCTTCCTCCATCAGCGCCTCGACACCCGCCTGGAAGTGGTCGGCCATCGAGCCCTCGATGAAGATGTCCTTCTGCGCGAGCTTGTCGACGATCTCGAACGCGCCACGGCTCGCCTCGCCGACGCCGGCGCCGGCGATCGGGATCTCGAAAAGGACGACGGTGAAGCTGTCCGAGTTGTAGAGCATGTGCATGGCGGTCTACCTGCGGGCCGGCGGCCGGATTGCAACCCTGTCGCGGCAACCCGTGCGCCCGAAACGGTCGAGGCGGCGCCGCCGCCGACACCTCCGAGGCGGGTCGCGTCGGTGTCCTACGGCTCGATGCGGTCGAGCAGAAGCTCGTATTCGGGCGCGCCGGAAGCACTGCGCAGCGCAGCGTGCGCCGGCAGGTACCAGCGCGCCGGGTCGAGCCAGATCTCGGCGGTCGTGTCGTTCGCGCCCCGACCTTCGCGGACGAGCTTCTCCGCGCTGACGCTGCCGCTCGCCGTCTCGACCGTCTCGCGGCCGACGTAGCGCAGGCTCCAGACGGCGGCATCGCCGCGCGCACCGACGACCGCCATCGTGATCCGCGTGCCTTCGCGCAGCAGCGCCGGATCGGCGGCGACGATCCCCGCGAGCTCGATCATCCAGCTGAGCCGGTCCTGGCTGCCGGCGACGAGCGGCCATTCGAGCGCCGAGCCCGAGAACGTGATCCGGCCGCTCTCGCGCACGAAGTTCGCTGCCTGCGCCGAACGCCGTGCGCGCTGGTCGAGAAAGCGAAGCGGCGCCAGGCCGTTGCCGTCGACCGCGCCCTCGCTCGTCTGCACGAGCAGCGGCAGGCCGCCGACGCGCGCCTCGAGGACGAGCCGGTAGGCGTCGCCGGCGCGCAACCAGCGGATCTCGCCGTCGCCGCGCAGAAAGCCGCGGCGCACCTGGTAGTGCATCGTTGCCGGCGGCGGCAGTCGCGCCGGATAGAGCGGCGGCGGCTCGCCGGGCGGCGGGAACGCGTTCGCAGCCGCGGCGGTGTCCGCTGCGGGCGGCGAAACAGCGGCGTCGGCCGCGGCATTCGCGGCGTCGGCAGCGGCGCTGGCAGCTGCCTCCACGGCGGGCGCGACCGACGCGGTGGTCGACACCACGACGTCTCTTGCCGGCAAGCCAGTGCTAGCTTCCATGACCATGGCGGTGACGTCGGACCGGGCCGGCGCGGGCTTCGGCCGCGGTCCTCTCCGCGCCGGCTCGATCGCTTCGACCTGCGGCGGCGCCACGGCCTCCAGCGGCGGCTCGATCGCCACTGGCGCTGTCGGCGCTCGAGACACGACCGTCCGCACCGAAAGCGCTGCCGCCGTCGGCGCGGTCGGTCGCGCGCCCCAGCCCGCCATGCCGTCGAGAAAAGCGACATGCAGCGCGACCGCGAGCAGCGCGCACGCGACGAGCGCGCGCGCACGGCGCCCGGCGCGGGTGCGCCCGTCGGCGCGATCGGCGAAGCCGGGTGCGCCCGCGACGGCGGGATCGAGCATCGACAATCGGCGTTTCGCCACCGGACCTCGAACGATGAAGCTCGCCACCTACAAGGACGGCTCGCGCGACGGCCAGCTCGTCGTCGTCTCGCGCAACCTCGCGACCGCCCACTATGCCAGCGGCATCGCGGGGCGTCTGCAGCAGGTGCTCGACGACTGGAACTTCCTGTCGCCGCAGCTCGAGGACCTCGCCGCCAGGCTCAACGACGGCAAGACGAAGAACGCGTTTCCGTTCGAGCCCGAGCGCTGCATGGCGCCGCTGCCGCGCGCGTACCAGTGGGCCGACGGCTCGGCGTTCGTCAACCACGTCGAGCTCGTGCGCCGCGCGCGCAACGCCGAGATGCCGGCGAGCTTCTGGACCGACCCGCTGATGTACCAGGGCGGCAGCGACGACTTCCTCGGGCCGCGCGACGACATCGTCGCCGCGAGCGAGGACTGGGGAATCGACTTCGAGTCCGAGGTCGCGGTGATCACCGGCGACGTCGCGATGGGAACCGGCGCCGACGCCGCGATCGAGAGCGTGCGCCTCGTCATGCTCGGCAACGACGTCAGCCTGCGCAACCTCATCCCCGCCGAGCTCGCCAAGGGCTTCGGCTTCTTCCAGAGCAAGCCGGCGACCGCGTTCAGCCCGGTCGCGGCGACGCCCGACGAGCTCGGCGACGCCTGGCGCGGCGGCCGCGTCCACCTCGACGTCGAGAGCACGTGGAACGGCGAGCGCGTCGGCAAGTGCAGCGCCGGCGACGAGATGACGTTCCACTTCGGCCAGCTGATCGCGCATCTCTGCAAGACGCGCAACGCCCGCGCCGGCTCGGTCGTCGGCAGCGGCACGGTGAGCAACAAGGACTGGTCGCGCGGCTACTCGTGCATCGCCGAGAAGCGCGCGATCGAGACGATCGAGGGCGGTGCACCGAAGACGCCGTTCATGCGCTTCGGCGACACGATCAGGATCGAGATGAAGGACGCCGCCGGCGCCTCGATCTTCGGCGCGATCGAGCAGACGGTTGCGCCGCTCGCGAAGCGCCGATGACGGCCGAGCTGCCGCGGTCGCTCAAGTTCGCGACCGTCTGGCTCGTCCTCGGTGCGCTCGTCTTCGTCGGCTACCAGTGGCGCGAGCACGAGGCGCTGAAGGCGAGCTTCACGACGAGCGCGGACGGCATCGTCGAGATCCGCCGCGGCAACGACGGCCACTACCACTGGCCGGGCAGCATCAACGGCATCGGCGTCGATTTCCTCGTCGACACCGGCGCCAGCGGCGTCGCGATTCCGGCCGAGCTCGCCGACCGCCTCGGCCTCGCGAGCGAAGGCACCGTGCGGTCGAGCACCGCGGGCGGCCCGGTGACGGGCCGAGTCGTCAGGGGCGACGTCGCGCTCGACGGCGGCGTCCATGCCGAGCGACTGCGCATGGTGGCGCTGCCGCGCCTCGCCAGCCCGCTGCTCGGCATGGACGTGCTCGGCAGGCTGCATTGGCAGCAGCGCGACGGCGTGCTGCGAATCGACCTCGGCAGCGCAGAGCGCGTTCCGACGGCACGATGAAGTCGAGGCGATCGGTCCCCTGATTGCGGGGGTGCGGTCGTCAGCGCGCGCGCGCAAAGTCCGGCCTCTACAACAAAGGAGGACGGCATGCGCGTCTCTGCAGGCGGTTTCGGAGCTCTCCTGACCATCCTTGTCGTAGCGAGCGCACCCGCGCATGCGGCGCCACCGTTGGCGTTCGGCGACTTCGTCACGAGCGCCAACATCAGTGCTGTCGAAGGGCAGAACGCGACGATCGGTTTCGCCTACGCGGGCAACAAGTTCGTCGGCTCGGTCTACTTCGGAACCAACAACAACCAGCTCTACTCGACCAACCTCGGTGGCGGCGGCGTCGCCAAGTTCGGCGCGCCGATCCCCGGCTTTTCGGGCGAGATCTACGTCACTGCGTCGCTCGGCCTCGGCGGGTTCGGCCCCGACCGCGACATCTACGCGGGCTCGCAGGTCGCAGGCACGGTCTTTCGGATCTCGAACGACGGCACGTCGCAGGCGCCGTTCGCGGGAGCCGGGATCGTCGGCGGCGTGCGCAGCCTGGCGTTCGACCCATACGGCCTGTACGGCAACCAGTTGATCGTCGCCACCAACGTGGGCAACGTCTACACGGTGAGCAACAGCGGCGTCGCGACCCTGCTGGCGAGCGTCGGCGAGGATGCCGAGGGCCTCAGCTTCGCGCCGCAGGCGTTCGGGACCTTCGCCAAGGGAACGCTCTTCGTCGCCTCGGAAGGCAGCGGGTCGCTGCGGGCGATCGACCCGGGGGGAGTAAAGACTCCGATCATCGGCCCTGGCAGCGCAGTCGCCGGCATCGGCGGCGCCGAGATGGTGAGCTTCGTCCCGCTCAATCTCGGCAGCAGCGGCAATCCGATCGAAGGGTTCTACGCGGCCGCCTACCCGAACAACATCCAGAAGGCCGACGCGTCGCAGTTCGCGCCGTACCTCGGCGATGCCGTCATCACCAGCGAAACCGGCCACGGCGTGTTCGACATCCACTTCGACGGCGCCAACTTCGTCGTGACGCAGATCGGAACGTTCCCGGCGCAACCCGAAGACGGCATCTTCGTGACCGCCGACATCGTGCAAAACCCGGTGCCGGAGCCCGAGACGTACGCGCTGCTGCTGGCGGGCCTGGGCGCCGTCGGTTGGGCGACACGTCGTCGCGGCCGCGCGCGCGCCGGCTGAGGTCGCGAACGCCTTGCAGGACAAACCCCGCTGCGGCGGGGTTTTTGTCGCCTCCCGTTCGACAACCGCGCCGCGGGCCGTTGCGCCGCGGAGAACACAATCGGCTCCGGAGGAACGGCGATGACGCAACACGCCTGCTTCGATTCGAGCGCGATGCGACGAACGACGTCGCGCGCCTCCTCGACGGGCGCGCACCGATTGCTGCGGCGTGGGGTCGCCCTGCTGGTCGCGCTGTCGCTGCAGGCGTTCGCCCGCGCCGACATGGCGCCGCACTGTCCGCCCGAACCGACTCCGCTCGATTCGCATCGCGTCGCGACCGGGATGCGCGACGCCAAGGACCACGGGTTCCTGTGGCGCATCCGCCGCGACGGCCACACGTCGTATCTCTATGGAACGATCCACGCCGCGCGCGCCGACTGGATGTTCCCCGGCCCGCGCACCGCAGCGGCGCTGGCGGCGAGCGACACCCTTGCGCTCGAGCTCGACGTCCTCGACCCCGACGTGCAGGCGCGGATCGCGGCGGCGCTGCGCCGACAGGGCGCGACGCCGCTGCCGCCAGCGCTGGAGGCGCGGCTCGAGCGCAGGCTCGTCGCCGAGTGCGTCGACGCGGCCGCCTCGCGCACGGTCGCGCCCGAGTTCGCGGTCGCGACGCTCGCCGTCCTCGCCGCGCGCCGCGACGGCCTCCATCCGGCGTACGCGATCGACGTCGTCCTCGCCCTCGTCGCCCACGGCCTCGACAAGCCGACGGTGTCGCTCGAGACGCCCGAAGCGCAGGCGGCGGCGCTGCGCATGCCGAACGCGGCGGCGACGGTCGAGTTCGTGACGAGCGGCCTCGACGAGATCGAGTCGGGCCGGGCGCGGCCGCTCCTCGTTCGCCTCGCGCGCGCGTGGAGCACGAGCGACCTCGCCGAGCTCGAGAGCTACGAGCAGTGGTGCGACTGCCTCCACACCGCCGCCGAGCGCGACGCGATGAAGCGCCTGCTCGACGACCGCAACCCGGCGCTCGCCGCCGCGATCGAGGCGCTGCACGCCGGTGGCGGTTGCGTCTTCGCGGCGGTCGGCAGCCTGCACATGGTCGGGCCGTCGGCGCTGCCGGCGCTCCTCGCGCGGCGCGGCTTCGCCGTCGAGCCGGTGCGATTCGATCGCTGACCACCGCGCGGCGCCGCTGCGGGCGACAATCGGCCGACAACAACGCGAGGAGACTTGGATGAGCGATCTGTCCGGCTTCGGCAAACTCGTTCCCGGCTTCGACTTCCTGCAGAACCTGGCCAAGAGCGCGGGCAGCGCGCTGCCCGGGTTCGGCCAGTGGGTCGCGCCGACGCTCGATCCGGCCGAGCTCGAGAAGCGCATCAGCGAGCTGCGCACGGTCCAGTACTGGCTCGAGCAGAACGCGCGCATGCTGGCGGCGACGATCCAGGCCCTCGAGGTGCAGCGCATGACGCTGACGACGCTGAAGACGATGAACGTGCCGATGGCCGAACTCACCGAGTCGCTGAAGATCCGGCCGGCGAAGCCGAAGGAGCCGCCGTCGCTGGCCACGACGCCGCCGCTGGTCGCGAAGAAGACCGACACGGGCGACGGCGCCAAGCCGGGCACCAGCCCGAATTCGAAGTCGCTCGCCGCCGTCGACCCGATGCAGTGGTGGGGCGCGCTGACGACGCAGTTCGCGCAGCTGGCGACGAACGCGATGAAGGGCACGGCGAACGATGCCGCGAAAGCGCTCGCCGGCGGCATGATGCGGCAGTCGCTCGACGCCGCCGGCCAGGCGATGAAGACGCTCGCCGGTGCGCCGGCGCGCGCGGCCGCGGGCGCCGCGGCCAAGCGGACGACCGCGTCGAAGCGCAAGCGCGCGAAGCCGCGCACGCACGCCAAGAGCGCGACCGGCACGTCGTGATCGCACCGTGAACGCGCCGCTGCCCGCCGCCGCTGCGCGCGGCGCGCTCGACCGCCAGCGCCGCCAGGCCGAGGTCGTCGACGCGCTCGCGCGCGTGCTGCCGGCGCACGCGCTGCTCTGGCGACGCGAGGAGACGGTGCCGTACGAATGCGACGGCCTCACCGCATACCGCGAGCAGCCGCTCGCGGTCGCGTTGCCGGAGACGGAGCGCCAGGTCGCCGACGTCCTCGCGAGCTGCCATCGGCTCGAAGTGCCGGTCGTCGCGCGCGGCGCCGGCACGGGTCTCTCGGGCGGTGCGCTGCCCGACCCGCTCGGCGTCACGCTCAGCCTCGCCAAGTTCAACCGCATCGTGGCGATCGATGCCAAGGCGAGAACGGCGACCGTGCAGAGCGGCGTCCGCAACCTGGCGATCAGCGAGGCGGCGGCGCCGCATCGCCTCTTCTACGCACCCGACCCGAGCAGCCAGATCGCGTGCACGATCGGCGGCAACGTCGCCGAGAACTCGGGCGGCGTCCACTGCCTGAAGTACGGGCTGACCCTGCACAACGTCCTCAAGGTGCGCGGCTTCACCGCCGCCGGCGAGGCGGTGACGTTCGGCGGCGACGCGCTCGACGCGCCGGGGCTCGACCTGCTCGCCGCCGTCGTCGGCAGCGAAGGCATGCTCGCGGTGATCTTCGAGGTCACGGTGCGGCTGCTGCCGATGCCCGAGACGGCGCGCTGCATCATCGCCAGCTTCGACGACGTGCGCCGCGCCGGCGAGGCGGTCGCCGCCATCATCGCCGCCGGCATCGTCCCCGCCGGCCTCGAGATGATGGACAAGCGCATGACCGCCGCGGTCGAGGGCTTCGTCCACGCCGGCTACGACCTCGACGCCGCCGCGATCCTGCTCTGCGAGAGCGACGGCACGGCGACGGCGGTCGAGCACGAGACGCGGCGCATGGCCGAGGTGCTCGAGGCGTGCGGCGCGACGCGGATCGAGGCGAGCGAGAACGAGGCGCAGCGGCTGCGCTTCTGGAGCGGCCGCAAGAACGCGTTCCCGGCGAGCGGCCGCATCAGCCCGGACTACATGTGCATGGACTCGACGATCCCGCGCAAGTGCCTCGCCGACATGCTGACCGCGATCGCGGCGATGGAGACCAAGCACCGGCTGCGCTGCGTCAACGTCTTCCACGCCGGCGACGGCAACCTGCACCCGCTGATCCTGTTCGACGCCAACGACGCCGACGAGCTGCATCGCGCCGAGGCGTTCGGCGCCGAGATCCTCGAGCTGAGCGTCGCAATGGGCGGCACCGTCACCGGCGAGCACGGCGTCGGCGTCGAGAAGCTGTCGTCGATGTGCGTGCAGTTCTCGCCCGCCGAGCGCGCGCAGATGGAGGCGGTCAAGCGCGCGTTCGATCCCGACGGGCGGCTCAATCCGGGCAAGGTCATTCCGACACTCGTGCGCTGCGCAGAGTACGGCCGCATGCATGTCAAGCGCGGCCTGCTCGCGTTTCCCGAGCTGCCGCGCTTCTAGGCCCGCAGGAGATGGACGCGGTCGCGGCGATCGTCGAGCAGGTGCGCGCGGCGTACGCCGCGGGCGAGGCGCTCCGCATCCGCGGCGGCGGCAGCAAGGACTTCTACGGCGAGGCTGCCACCGGCACGCTGCTCGAAACGACGGCGCTCACCGGCGCCGCCGACCACGAGCCGACCGAGCTCGTCGTCACCGCGCCGGCCGGGATGCGGCTGCTCGACCTCGAAGAGCAGCTCGCCGGGCACCGCCAGTGCCTCGCCTTCGAGCCGCCGCGCTTCAGCGCGGCGACGACCGTCGGCGGCATGGTCGCGGCAGGGCTCGCGGGGCCGTCGCGCGCCGCCGCCGGATCGGTGCGCGACCACGTCCTCGGCGTCTCGATCGTCAGCGGCACCGGCGAGCTGCTGCAGTTCGGCGGCCGCGTCATCAAGAACGTCGCCGGCTACGACGTCTCGCGCGTCGTCGCCGGATCGCTCGGCATCCTCGGCGTCATCGTCGAGGTCTCGCTCAAGGCGACGCCGCGTGCCGAGTCGGAGGCGACGCTGCGCTTCGACTGCAAGCCGGGCGAGGCGCTCGCGCTGCTCCACGCCTGGGGACAGCGGCCGCTGCCGCTCGACGCGAGCGCGTGGTGGAACGGCAGCCTGGTCGCCCGCCTGCGCGGCTCCGAAGCGGCCGTCGGCGAGGCCGCCGCCACGCTCGGCGGCGAGCGCATCGCCGCGGCCGCGGCGGCGCCGTTCTGGCAAGGCCTGCGCGACCACACCGATCCGTTCTTCGTCGCTGCGCAGGAGGCGATCGACGACCACGACGCGACGCTCTGGCGACTCTCGCTGCCGGCGACTGCGCCGCTGCTCGGCCTCGCCGGTGACGAGCTCATCGAATGGCACGGCGCCGAGCGCTGGCTGGTGACGGCGCTGCCCGCTGCCGACGTCCGCGCCGCCGCCGCCACGGTGGGCGGCCACGCGACCGCGTTTCGCGCCCGTGCCAAGCCCGCCGGCGCGTTCGCTTCGCTCGCGCCGCCGCTGCTCGCGATCCACGAGCGGCTGAAGCGCGCCTTCGATCCCAAGGGCATCCTCAACCCGGGCCGGCTCTACCCGGGGCTCTGACGACCGATGCAGACCGCGATCGCTCCCGAGTTCGCAGGCACGCCCGATGGCGTCGAGGCCGAGGCGATCCTGCGCAAGTGCGTGCACTGCGGCTTCTGCACGGCGACGTGCCCGACCTACCAGCTGCTCGGCGACGAGCTCGACGGCCCGCGCGGCCGCATCTATCTGATCAAGCAGGTGCTCGAGGGCCACGAGCCGACTCGCTCGACACAAGTCCACCTCGACCGCTGCCTGACGTGCCGCAACTGCGAGACGACGTGCCCGTCGGGCGTGCAGTACGGCAACCTGGTCGAGATCGGCCGGCGCATCGTCGACGAGCGCGTCGCGCGCCCGCCCGCCGAGCAGGCGCTGCGCTGGACGCTGAAGGAAGGGCTGACGTCGCCGCTCTTCTCGCCGGCGATGAAGCTCGGCCAGACGCTGCGCGGCTTCCTGCCCGGCGCGCTGAAGGCGAAGGTGCCGCCGCGCCAGGCGACGCGCACGAACGGCTGGCCGCGGCGCGTCCACGACCGCAAGGTGCTGTTGCTCGCCGGCTGCGTGCAGCCGGCGATGGCGCCGAACATCGACGCCGCGACGGCGCGCGTGCTCGACGCCGCCGGCATCCAGACGATCGTCGCCGCGGGCGCCGGCTGCTGCGGCGCGATCCGCCTGCACACGAGCGACCGCGACGGCGCCCTGGCGCAGATGCGCGCGAACGTCGACGCCTGGTGGCCATCTGTCGAGCGCGGCGAGGTCGAGGCGATCGTCATGAACGCGTCGGGCTGCGGCGTGACGGTGAAGGAATACGGCCACTCGCTCGCCCACGATCCGGCGTACGCGACGAAGGCCGGCCGCATCGCCGACGCCACGCGCGACATCGCCGAGCTGCTGCCCGATCTCGTGCCGCTGCTGAAGCCGCTGATCGCGCTCGCCCCGGAGCGTCGCGCCGACACCGCCGACCGCGGCGACGTCCGCGACGCGCGCCGTCTGCCGCGGATCGCGTTCCATCCGCCGTGCAGCCTGCAGCACGGCCAGCGCATCCGCGGCGTCGTCGAACCTTCGCTCGCGGCGCTCGGCTTCGACGTTCGCGTCGCCACCAACGAGGCGCACCTGTGCTGCGGCTCGGCGGGAACGTACTCGGTGCTGCAACCCGCGATCGCCAATGCGCTGCGCGACCGCAAGCTCGGCCATCTCGCGCCGCTCGGCGCGGCGACGATCGTCTCGGCCAACATCGGCTGCATCCAGCACCTGCAGAGCGGAACAACGACGCCGGTGCGCCACTGGATCGAGGTGCTCGACGACGCGCTCGGGCGATGAGCCCGCGCTACGAGGAGTTCGCCGCCGACGCGGCGCTCGCGCCGCACGTGCACTGCCTGTGGTCGTTCGCCGCCGACGACGACGGTGCCGAGCAGGCGATCCCGCCCGACGGCCGCGCCGAGCTGATCGTGCACCGGCGCCTTCCCTACGAGGAGCGCGGCGACGACGGCGGCTGGCAAGCGCAGCCGGCGCTGCTGTTCGCCGGGCAGCTGACGCGTCCGCTCGTGCTGCGCTCGCGCGCGCCGGTCGCGGTGCTGGCGGTGCGCTTCACGCCTGCCGGTGCCTGGGCGTTCGCCGGGCGCGCGATGGCCGAGTGCAACGATCGCCGGATCGCGCTCGCCGAGCTGCACGGTGCTGCCGCGGCGGAAGCGCTCGCGGTTCGACTCGCCGGCGCGACCGACGCGAACGCGGCGCGCGCCGCGCTCGCCGACTACGTCGCCGGCCAGATCGCGCTGCGCGAGGGGCGCCGCGACGTCGCCGTCGAGCGCTGCGTCGAGCGTCTCTATGCGAGCGAAGGCCGCGTCGCGCTCGCCGAGCTGTGCGCGCTCGCCGGCGTCGGCGAGCGCCAGCTGCAGCGCCGCTTCGCCGAGGTCGTCGGCATCGCGCCGCGCACGCTCGCCGTCGTCGTGCGCCTGCGTCGCGTGTTCGACGCGCTGCGCGACGCGCCGTGGTCGACGTGGTCGGAGCGCGCGCAGGCGGCCGGCTTCTTCGACCACCCGCAGATGGCGCGCGACTTCCGCCGCCTGCTCGGCCGTGCGCCTTCGCAGTGGGCGAAGCGCCGCGGCGCAATCGCGACGAGCCTGGTCGACGCAGGCGGCTGACCGGAAGCCGACTGGCGTCGCAAAGCTACAAGGCGCACCGTCCGCCGCCGCCTATCCTCGCCGCCATCGTCACGACCGCCCCGCGACATGCGCCCCTCGATCGCCCTCTTCCTTGCCTCGGCGGCCGCCGCGACGGCGGTTCACGCCGCGCCCGCGGCGAACGAGCTCGCGTGGATCGCCGGCGACTGGCGGCAGTGCCGCGACGGCGAGGTCGTCGAGGAGCGCTGGCTCGGCCCGCGCGGCGACGTCCTGCTCGGCGCCAGCCTGACGTCGTCGAAGGACGGCAGGACGACCTGGGAGCACTTGCGCATCGCGCGCGACGGCGACGACTGGGTCTATTGGGCCTCGCCGATGGGGCGAGGGCCGGTGCCGTTTCGCCTCGTCGAGAGCGCGCCCGGGCGCGCGGTGTTCGCCGATCCCGAGCGGCCGTTCCCGAGCCGGATCGTCTATTCGCGCGACGGCGCCGACCTGCTCGCGCGAATCGAGGGAACGGTGCAGGAGCGCGCCGTCGCGCGCGAGTGGCGCTACTCGCCAGGCACCGCCGCCGACTGTCGCTGAGTGCCCTTGCGAGCGGCGGCGCTGCGGAGCATGATCGCCGCGCGCCTCGCCGGACGGGCGAGCCCCAACGACAACCAGGCGCGTCTGCGCCGCACGAGAGGAGACAGCATGTCCACGCGATTCAGCGTCAACGGTCGCACCGTTGACGCCAAGGCAGAGGCCGACACGCCGCTGCTCTGGGTGATCCGCGACGAGATCGGCCTGACCGGCACCAAGTTCGGCTGCGGCGCCGCGCTGTGCGGCGCGTGCACGGTGCACGTCGACGGCCAGCCGGTGCGCTCGTGCCAGACGCCGCTCTCCGCGGTCGCCGGCCGCAAGGTGTCGACGATCGAGAGCCTGTCTCGCAACAACACGCATCCGCTGCAGAAGGCCTGGATCGCCCACGACGTCCCGCAGTGCGGCTACTGCCAGTCGGGCCAGCTGATGAGCGCGGCGGCGCTGCTGGCGAAGAACAAGAACCCGAGCGACGCCGACATCGACGCGGCGATGAGCGGAAACATCTGCCGCTGCGGCACATACGCGCGGATCAAGGCGGCGATCAAGACGGCAGCGGCCGAGATGCGCGGCGCGAGGAGCCAGGCATGAGCACGACCACGAACACCGGCACACGCGGCGGCCTGTCGCGGCGCGGCTTCCTGCAGACCTCGGCGGTCGCGAGCGGCGGCCTCGCGATCGGCGCCAACCTGGCGGGCCTCAGCGTCGAGGCGATCGCCGCAGGCACGATCCACACGCCGAACGCGTGGGTCCACATCGCCGACGACAACACGATCACGCTGATCTCGGCGCGCTCCGAGATGGGCCAGGGCGTCTACACGTCGATGCCGATGCTGATCGCCGAGGAGCTCAACGTCGACGTGCGCACCGTGCAGGTCGTGATCGCGCCGCCCAATACCAAGCTGTACGGCAATGCCCTCCTCGGCGGGCCGCAGCTGACCGGCGGCTCGACGTCGGTGCGCGACGGCTGGGAAAAGCTGCGCGTCGCCGGCGCGCAGGTGCGCGAGATGCTGCTGTCGGCCGCGGCGGCGAAGTGGAACGTCGACGCCAAGAGCCTGAAGGCCGAGAACGGCAACGTCACCGGCCCGGGCGGCAAGAAGGCCTCGTACGGCCAGCTCGCCGCGGAAGCGTCGAAGCTGCCGGTGCCCGAGAAGGTCGCGCTCAAGGAGCCGGGCGACTTCCGCATCGTCGGCAAGCGCACCCGCCGGCTCGACACGCCGGCCAAGACCAACGGCACCGCCGAGTTCGGCATCGACGTCAAGCTGCC
>Ga0068860_100005552_pt1 | contig 12767 bp, 10 predicted proteins | sample KBSSwiS32_FD_66597 | JGI IMG/M metagenome (GOLD analysis project Ga0068860, IMG submission 66597) | Switchgrass rhizosphere microbial communities from Kellogg Biological Station, Michigan, USA - KBS Switchgrass S3-2 | ecosystem: Host-associated > Plants > Roots > Rhizosphere > Soil ... | reverse complement strand
AAGAAACATGCAGGTATTGGTTGGGAAAGAATTTGTTTGTCCAGCTATTGGCCTGGTAAAATAATTCAAATGCATCTGTTCCGCAGATAGGGAGCATGGTAACGGCTTCCGTTGCAGTATAGATGTTTTTTTCAAGAATGCAGGGAGATGCTTCGTCAATAAAATAGTTCATGCAGTAATGATCCTGCAGGTTAAACAGGAACGTGAGTTTTTTAAACAAGTGCAGCAGCGTTCTTGCTATCCAGAGGCGATTGGGAGCTGTAATAACAAAGAAATCGGTATCGGCATCCTCATCGGCAAACTTTTTGGAGAGCGATCCGGAAACCGCGACACCTTTTACAAACGGAAAGCCTGCTATGATACGAGCGGATCGGTTGGCCTTTTGCAACATTTTTTCCGCTTTCAGGTTTCCTTTGTTCCGCCTTTCTGCAAGCGCGTAGTTATTAAACAGGCTGTAGAAATTGCCGATCTTGAAAATACCCGCTTCTTCAACCAACTCGTATAGGGCAAGTTCAAAATCCTGGCGGTTGATTTTATGGCCGAGAAATATATATATCTCCCGTTTTTTCAACGGGTAGTCGAACATGTTAAAGTAGGTAAGCGTGGCTAATATGTTTTTTTTGATACTCAAATTTCCGCTGTTTACAATCTTCTATATTATATATTCGTTCAGCTCCGCAGTTGGTTGCCTTCCCGTGGAAATATATTTTCCTGTAATATTTTTTTTTGACAATACAAGCATGGAAAAGAAAAAGGCATAGAAAAATATCCCTTTATTTACATCCAGGATATCTTCTGCAAACGATACTACCGCTGCGAGAACGATGAATGCAAACAGCAGGATATCTCTTTTTTTTATGGCCCGGCGGAATCCCCAATAGAGCGTATACAGGTAAACCAGCAAACCAATTGCCCCTGTATTGATTAAGAGGCCGAGGTATTGGTTATGCACATTCAATGAATGGAGCCAGGCGGCATACATTTTTCGTTGGAAATATACGTCTTTCAGCAACGGAATTTCGGACCCGCTGCCTGTTCCCAAAACAGGATTTTTTTTGATAAGATCGATGGCTGCATCCCACCGGTCCAGCCGTCCACTTTTATCAGGCAGTCCCGTATTTTCATGCAGGTCGTTTTTTAGCAGGGTTACATACCTGTTCCTGAATACATCAACAGAAACAATAACCACGGCAAGAAGGGTTAGCGCAGCTATTGAAGCGCACAGGAACCATGTCTTTTTCTTCCCGGTCAACAGCAGCCAGGGGAAGCCCGCTATAATAATGATGATGAAAGAAAACAAGGCAGATTTGGATCCCAATTGAACCAGGCCTGCCATTAAAATACTGCCGCATACGATATACAATGCATTGATTTTTTGACCGGGCCGGGTAAACAATTGCTGTAATAGCCAGGTAAGTGCAACCACCAGCAGCATGGAAAGATAGGTGGCATGCATTTCAATGGATAGCGCAAAATTGTGGTTTACAAATGCAGGAGAAAAAAGACTTTTAACGGACAGATGGTTGTACAATATAACATGAAATGCATCGAAATAAAGATATAAAACGGTTAAGCTGCAACCCAGTGAAAAGCCAAGCAATAAATTATTACTGTATTTTCTCAGGTTCAGGGAACTGGTGCCCAGCAATAGGGGAAATAAAAAAATGGCGAGTTGCTTACCGGCTACATCCATGCCCCTGGCAGGGTAAGCCGCATACAGCAGGGAAATGAGCGTAACCCAAAAAACGGACTGCAGGATTAAAACGCCCTTGTCAATTTGTTTCAATTGTTTTCTGCGAAGGAAAATCAGTGAATGCAATAAAAAGCTTATCAATACCAGTGTACTGTATACCCGGTCGAATGGGAGCAAGAGCATAAAAAGCAGCAAGTGGTAATAGCTGATCTTATTTTCAATACTATCCCTTATATAAAATACTTTTTTCATGTTTTATCGGATAATACTGGTGAACAGCGGCATAACATTCCATAAAATAGTGCTCGTATTGATCGATGATCATCTGCCAGGTAAATTCCTGCTGTATGGTTGTATAATTATTACTGATATGCGTTTGGTTGGTATAGCCACCGGCGTTTATAAGCTTGCTTACTTCCTCCGCGTTTTTAAACATGCTGGCATTGTTGCGGAGTATGGAGTTGTTGAAAGCGTTATCATGTGCCGCCAGGGGAACTTTTGCTGCCATGGCATCCAGCAGCGATGGATTGGTTCCCCCAACGCTATGGCCGTGAAAATACAAACTGCAGAATGCGGTGAGGCTCTGTACTTTTTCTTCGTTAAAAATAGCGCCCTGGAAGATAATCCTCTTTTCTTTTTTGTATTTATCAACCAGGTATCTCCCATAGCCATTTCCGGTATTGCCAATTACTACGAAAGTTGTTGGCAAATGGGTTAAACAAAAGCCATCCAGGATCATTTCAATATTATTCTCCGGTTCCATCCTGGCCATTAGCAAGAAATACTGATGTTTTTGCAGACCATATTCAGATAACAGGGTTTCATCGGCCAGGGGTTGAAGGCATGCGCCATAGCCAATGTATTTGCTTTTAATGCGATAATGACTGTCTAGGTATTCTTTGATAACCGGTGAATCTGCTACATGAAACCTGCTTGAAAGAACTGCCAGTTTCTCTGCATACTTTAAAAATTTGCGGACGGGTTTTGAGTATTTGGTCCGCTGCCATTCAAGACCATCCATATTGGTAATTACAATGGCATTGGCCGGGTAAAGGGATTTCCATACGGAACTGCTGGTATAGCCGAGCATCAAAATGATATCGTAGTTTCTTTTACGTGCATCAAGGATACAATTCAGATCGTATACAAATTGCCCGGCTACGCCAATCCTGTATTCCGGGTCATAACAATGTATGATCTTTACACCGTGCCATTCCTTTGCCTGGTAGGGGTGCTTGCCTGAATTGTAGACGGTTACTTCATGGCCTTTTTCTACCAATCCCCTTGAGAGATAGCCGGCGATATGTTCAAAGCCGCCATAATTATTGGGTACGCCCCTTGTTCCGAGAATCGCAATGCTTAATGTCATGTTGGGTTTATTATTTTTTTATAGCCTTCTGCCGTATGCCGGCTCGCCTGTTGCCAGGTATACTGTGTTGAAATTTTTTGCTGTAATATTTCGTTTACCGGTAAGGCAGCGGCTTTTTCAACTGCCGATAAAATATCACTTGCTGAAGATGGGGAACAATACAGGGCATGATTGCCAAAGTATTCTTTGGTATCGCCTTTATCTGTTACTACGATACTGCAACCCATGGCTGCTGCTTCCAGTGAACTTAGGCCGGTGGTTTCAAACCAGCTGGGCAATACATGTACTTTCGCTTTCTGGTAATAGGCCACCAATGCCTCCTGCGGCAGGTGTTCTATAAACTGTATGTTGGCTGCAGCAGCGTTACGACAGGTATGGTAGTAAGACAGCTGATTGGGCGCGGCTGCACCAATAATGATCAACGTGTACCGCGTATTGTTTAATGCCCTGATAAGTGTTAGCTGGTTCTTAATGCCTTCAATTCTTGCCACGCACAATACCAGGAACGGTTCTTTTTTTACCAGCTTATTGTATTTGAACAGGCTTGTATTAACGGCATTTGGAATGATCATATAACTGGTTGTACAATTGTATGCCGCTGCCAGGCGCATATACTCCGAAGCGGAGTTGGGTAATAATAGTACCGCCTTTTTCAGTATCTCGGTGATGGCTTTTCGCTGGCCCTTCCACATAAATGAAAGGCTCATCAGCCGGTCTTTGCCCTTTATCCAGCGAGATAAGGATTTCAGGTATTCAATTCCGTCGGCAGAAAGATGCCGGAAAACCATACCGGCCAAGCCGCTGCGATGGTATTTATCGTATTCACTGTAATTGATGAGTATGGTAGAAATGACAAAGGGAACGCTTGTTTTCCTGATATGGTATAAAATATCTGCGGGACGGGTAATATTAAAAAAATGAAGTAACTGGTAGCGGCTATAATCAATTGTTTCATGGGTAAGTTTGATGTCGGCAACGCAACCGTATTCACGCAGGAAGCGGGCCGTTTGCAATGCCTGTACGGTATCGCCTCCGGCAGCGCTGTATAAGGTTGATCTTGTTATCATAGCCACTTTAATCATCTGGCAGCAAATAATGAATACAGGTTAGAAATAATATTTTTTGGCAGGTACGATGCACCCAGCAACAGGTAGTCTTTTATATCAAAATCATTCAATGCAATGGCTGTTTTCATGTGCTGTCTTGCCCTGGCCGGGTTATAATTATTCCATAGAAATTTTTTGGCCAGCAGGCTGTAATAGGCACCCTGTTTTGTTGCAGCATTATTTTGTTCATCAATAAGGCGCCGTAGCTTATCGCCCTCCTGGCTGCTGATAGTGCCCGATTGAAGCGCTTTCGTTTTTATGCGATGAAAAGCGCCGGGCCGCTTTCTTTCGTCAATAGTGATAGAACCCGGGTTTAGCCGTACGCGCAAAAGCTGTTCGGCCATATTGTACATTTCGCCCTTTGTTTTTAACTGCTGCCATAGAAGATGATCCTCGAAACTGTGTGCATGTGTATTATAGCCGGCGCTGGCAACAATGTCTTTTTTGTACATCACGCTGGCATGAATAAACGGACAGGTATCGAAAGCCAGCGCCTGTATTTCCGCATTTGTTTTGGCAGCCGGATGATGGGTAAAAACATATTGACCGTCATGATCAATATAGTCTGCTCCCGATCCTACAACGATGCAGCCGGGATTGGCCTGCATAAAACGATATTGTTTTTCCAGCCGGTTGCTGAGGCAAATATCGTCTGCGTCGAATCGGGCAATATAATGTGCACGGGCGTACCGCAAGCCATTATTAAGCGCTGCCGCAATTCCCTGCTGTTCCTGTTCAATCAAAACAATTCTCTCATCTGTGAATGATCTTATTATATCAACCGTATTATCTGAAGAACCATCGTTAATAACCAGCAATTCAAAATCAGGAAAAGTTTGCGCCAATACAGAATCAATCGCCTCTGCGATATAGTCACCTGCATTATAACAGGGCATCAGCACGGTTATTTTTATATCAGTCATGGGCAATTGCTGAACTATGTTCTTTTATGTTGGTAAACATCATTAACTCGAAAAGTATCACTACCGATAGTTGTTCGAACCAATAATCCATTGCGAAAAAAGCCAGCATCATGATCAGCAGCGGCAGGCCATAGCTACCGGCCTTGGTGCGGCTAAAGAAAAACCAGGCATAGAAAACCAGGAAGGCCATTAGGCCCAGCACGCCATATTCGGTCAATAATTGATCATATACTGAAGCAGGACTGTGTATAATGGAGTGCGAATCTGCATGCTTTGTAAAGAAAAATGCATACAGGCTGAGGTGATTGTGGAGAAAATCCGCGTTGCACCAGGTAAGTTGTGCGGGAAACGCGCCGGCCATTTTTAATCCGGTTGCCCTGAATGCCAGCTTGGAAGAGAAATTGCCAGCTCCATCGCCCGTTATAATTTTCCTTGGTTGTTTTTGGAGGAAATGAACAGATTCTTTCAAGGCGAGCATTTTGCCTGGAACAGCTTTGTTGTAACCGGAAAAGGGGTCTGCGATATTTTTTTCAATATATGCCAGCAACTGGTGTTGAAAGAGGGTGGTATCTCTTTTCCATTGGAAGCTGGCCGTATGAATACTGTCTTTTGGGATGCCGGGCTTTACAAGGGGAGCGGGCGTGAGCGGTTTCCCTACGATGAAACTTTGTTTGTTATGTTCGCGCTCGAGACTGTCGAGGTATAGTGTGGCAATTTTTTCTTTTCTTGTTTCGGCCGTTAACAAACTATCTGGTCTGTCGCGGATGGGAATTTCCCTGCCGGCAGGTATTGTTTTCCTTGTTTGAAAGAAGAACTTGCTGATGGTGTCGCTTACATAGCTTTCATTTTGTGGTGAGCATTTGATAAAGAATATGATCATCATGGCCGCACAGATAACCATTATACTTTTTTGCTCACGGGTGCTGTTCAGCAAGAATATTCCGGCGAATGCGAGCAATAATACCAGGTTACTGAAGTTGCTGGCCGTTAGCAGCAGCGTTGCCATACAAGCCAGCAGCAGCAGGTATTTTTTTCTGAACAGGAAGTACACAATGCCAAAGCAATTGACAATGGCATTGGTGGTGGATGTGTCGAAACTGATTCCTTTTATGTAGTCACCGGTATTTATGAAATATTTCTGGTACTGGCCCTGGTAGAGAAATGGATTCCGCCAGCCAATTTCCCAAAGTATCGATAAAAGATGAATGCCCGACCATAGAATATTCAGCATAAAAAACATGCGCAATGTGTTGTGGAGTGTTTCCGTACTGCTGTTTTCCACAAACAGCTTTATATAATGGATGACGGCAATGGAAGCCATCCAGAATACAATGGCAGTGAGTGCAATTACCAGGTAGCGGGCAGAAAAACTTTGATAAAGTATACAATCCGCGATGGCAATAAAAATCATGAAGACATAAAACAATGGCAGGCGCGCTTTTTTAAAACCGAGCCCGGTATTGCGAAACGGGAGCAACGCAAAGGCGATAGCAATAGCCGCGAGTTTCACAACCAGTTTTACATCCATCACCATCACCAGGAAGACCAGGAGTTTCCAGTCGACTGCCTTCAATTCTTTTTTTAATGAAAATGCAATCTGGCGCGTGTTCATCAATATATTTTTAAGCCCGTACAATTGCCGGTCAATACAGGTAAAAGTTTAGCAGTTAGCGGTTATGTGAGGCCAGCCTTACCTGATAGTACGATGCACCGGGAATATGGTTGCTTTATGCCGGGTTATTGATATAATGATTGCAATGTTTCCCAGTTTTTGAAACGCACCTGCCGGGAGGCAAATACAAGTGCCGCGTAAATAGCGGTGGCCAGCAAGGTTGCGGTCATCATATTAACCGAGAAACTTTTTACGAGTATCCCGGTTATGCAGGCGGCCAATGGCCAGCGGCATAGGAAATACCATTTGCCCAGGGAAAGCGAACTGCTTTTTTGCAGGTACAATCCCATTTGAACCAATAATGTGATAAGATAAGCGATGGCGGCGCCCTCATTTTTGCGTAATGGAATAAGTATGCTGCAGGCTATAATATTTACCGCAAAGGAAACTCCCATGGTAAAAAATATGCGCTTCAGGTTGCCCCGGGAAAAATTGATTGTCCACAAATAATTATTGAAGTATAATATGGGTATGGCGAGTGATAGTAAAAAAATAGTGGACGCATTTACTGCACCGTATTTTCCATCAGTAATAAAATCAATGATAGGCGTCCAGCAAACATTTAACAGAAGAGCGGTCAATGAAGCAACTATAATTTGCCATTCCAGGAAAAATGAGAGGCCGTGAATGTTGCCGGGCAATTTCTGCAGGCGCGTGAAAAGCGGTATCATAAGAGGTGCAATGACGAGTAGCGGAAGCGTTGATACCTCGAATGCTTTCCAGGCAAAGCTATATTCAGCCAATTTGATACTGGAAACAAACAGGCCTACCAATATCCAGTCGAGCCTTGACATAATAGCCGTGAAAACCACCACGCCCGTTTGCGGTAATGATTCTTTCAGCAACACCCATTGTATGCGACGGTTTCGTTTAAACTCATAGGAGGCTCCCAGCAACGGTCTTGCAATAAAAATGCAAAGCAGTAATTCCAGCAGATCACCTGCAATAAAAATAACCAGTACATGCGTCACAGACATGGATTGCAGCATCCATACTACCAGGAGCGTTGTACCGCGCACAATATTGGATGTAACGGACATGAACAGCAGCAAGTCGAACTTTTCAAGCCCTGCTGCCAGTTGTTTAAGCGGGCTTGAAAAAAAAATGCCGAGTTTTCCAATCCCGATCAGGAGCAGCAGTGATTGGTAGGGGATCAATCGCGGAGCAGCCAGGTAAAGGAGCAGCAACAGGCAATAAAAAATACTTCCACAGGTTATTACATGAAAAAGATATGCATTGAAAACGGACTGACGATTATATCCGGCCGCAATTTTTTTTACCAAAACCTGGTCGATGCCAAAGCTGAGTATGCCAAAGGCGGCCAGTAATACAGCCAAGCACCAGTTCAGCTCGCCAAATATGTTTTTATCAAGTCCTTTTGAAAGCGCAAAAAAAATGAGCAGCCCAAAAGCCTGGTTAATCAATAGCTGTACTGTGTTGGCGGAAAGATTCCGGGTAAACCTGTTTGCTGCCATGCTTTTGTATTGCACTTACCAGTGAGTACGCAGGCCAGCAAAAAAGGTTGAAGAACGGAAATTATTTTTTTGTAGTGAATGACAGCGGGCGGCCCCATGATCGGCAATAAAAAAACCCTACGGGCCGAAGCGGGTAGGGTCAGCGACTTTACACAGATGTTGGATACAATAGGATCTAAGCTAAGCAAAAAAGCCCTGCCTATACAACAGGGCCCGTTATTATGCGTTGCGGTTGATGCAGTTAAGATCTTCAAACGCTGTTTCCAGTCTTTTGGAAAAAGTTTCCTGGCCTTTCCGGAGCCATACACGCGGGTCGTAGAATTTTTTATTGGGTTTGTCTTTCCCCTCCGGATTGCCGAGTTGTCCCTGCAGGTAAGCCTCATTCTTTTTATAATAAGCCAGCACACCTTCCCAGAAAGCCCATTGTAAATCGGTATCAATATTCATTTTAATAGCACCATAGCCAATGGCCTCCCTTATCTGGTGTTGCGGAGAGCCGCTGCCGCCATGAAATACAAAGTATACGGGTTTGGGACCGGTCTTCAGTTCCTTTTCAATATAATCCTGGCTGTTCTTTAATATTACGGGCCTCAGTTCTACATTACCCGGACTGTACACACCATGCACATTGCCAAATGCTGCGGCTACAGAAAACAGCCTGCCTACCTTGCTTAATTCAGTGTAAGCAAAAGCCACGTGCTGTGGCTGTGTATACAGTTTATCATTTTCAATACCACTGTTGTCTACACCGTCTTCTTCGCCACCGGTAACGCCCAGTTCAATTTCGATGGCCATGCCCAGCGGCTGCATGCGTTTAAAGAATTCAACCGAGGTATGTATGTTTTCTTCAATGGGTTCTTCAGACAAGTCCAGCATGTGTGAGCTGAAGAGCGGCTGACCTTTTTCTTTATAAAATTGTTCACCGGCATCAATCAATCCGCTGATCCAGGGCAACCATTTCTTAGCCGCATGATCAGTATGCAGTACTACCGGCACGCCATAATATTTGGCGACGTTGTGTATATGCAGGGCGCCGGAAATGCCGCCGGAAATATTTGCCTGCAATTTATCATTTGGCATTCCTTTGCCAGCAATAAACTGGGCGCCGCCATTGGAGAATTGGATAATAACGGGGGAATTTACTTTTGCGGCTGTTTCCAGCGTGGCATTGATATTATCAGTACCAATGGTATTCACCGCCGGTAATGCAAATTGATTGGCTTTAGCGTCTTTGTAGAGTGCTTCCAGCTCATCGCCGAATAAAACCCCTGGTTTGTACTTTTTCATGTGTTAAGAAACTTTGCAATTTTATTATGTTGATAAATGAGTTGCTGAAGCGGCGGCAGGCAATCTGATAAGGAGCCGCGAAGATAGGGTAGTTTGGGGAATTTTGGGACTTCGTGATTTCGTAATTGCCTCCTTTGAGCAGCAGGCAGTTTGAAAGATTAGGGGGTGCCGGGCGATCTCAAAATAGCGAAATCAGGCAATCAGCAATTTCTTTCAATCCTCAAACCGGCTCTGTATTTTAGGTATCAGCAAAAGGTTTTTCTGTAAGGTTTGTTTAAGGTGTCTTTTCAGCAACTGCCCCATGCTGCGGCATTTAAGGAAAGCGGGACTGTTGCCGTACTGCGCAGCCAGTTCAGTTTTCAATTGATGCAGTTTTTCGGGCGTGGAGATTTTATCTTTCGACATGATATCCAGCAGTTCCTTAATGCGGTAACGGGCAGAAGCCAGCCGGAAGGTCATTAATGTACGTTCCTCTGCCTGGTACTGGGCAATGGAATCCGGATTGAGGTGTTTGAGGGAGAGATCAACAAACGCTTTATTTTCTTTAAAAAACTGGGGCAGGTATAAATTTTTCCGGCCCTCATACGATTGCTGGTCAAAGTCAATGCAACGGATGCGGTACTGGTAATCTTCTATATCGGGTGTAATATCTACTACAAAATTATAGCTGCGCATATCGCCCAGCAGCCGTACAAAACAACGTTCGTTGAATTTCACGAATTCTTTTGCCAGCCGTATTTTATTGGCATCGGCAGCTTCGAGGTATTGCTTTATAAAAACATCGCCCGGTATGCCAGGTATATGTTCTTCTACCAGCGTATTGTTCTGGATGAAAAAAGTAATGCGGTTAGGTGACAAAATATGTTCCAGTTCAAGACCGTAAATGCGGGAAGCGTCAGCTATCTTGATATAATAATGATCGTAGTTATCGTTGAACTTATTTACAATGCGGATGCGGAATGGATGTGAGTTGCCGAAAGTGCAATAATCAATGCGGGCCACATCCAGGTGTTTGGTGAAAGTAAGATCACCTTCTGTTTTTAAAATGGCATAAATTTTTACGAGGCCATCCCGGATATAATTCCATTCACGCATGTCGTAACTGACGCTTTCCCAAAGAGTGTCTTTCCCATTTTTATCAAGAATGGGTACAGCATAAGTATAGTTGAGCAGGTCACGGTAAGCCACAGGCAGTTTTACCTCGCGTCCGTGCTGTTTGAGGTATGCGCGCAATGGTTCAATCACCGGGAACATCGGTTTTTTGCGCGATGGACGATCGGTTCCATCTTTTGACAACAACGCAGGCTGGTCTCCGAAACTCATAGCGATGAAGGTACGATTTAGTCGGGAGTCGTGAGTCGTGAGACGTGAGTGAGGATCGGACTAACTTATTAGTGTGTTGCTGATTTCGGGATTGCGGGATCACTGTTGTCCGGAGAAAAATCCATTGGTTCTTAAAATACAAGCGCGGCTTACATCCCATCGATGAGGCGCAAACGGAGGCTTGGCATTGACTGAACAACACCAGTACCTGCATAAGCCGCCTCGCTTTTATCAACTGATTATTGATTTTTAAAGGTGTTGATGAACTTTCGGTTTCCGCCAGCTTTATTCTAAAGTTGAAAAAGCAATGGCTGAAACACTTACTGTAGCTCAATCACAGCCCAAGAGGAAAACGCAGCGGCGTTGCGGGTACGAAGCCCTGCCGGCTTGAGGCAGACCGGGAAAAATGAATATGTAGAAATTAGCCGGACACCGTAGATTGCGGGATTTTGTGATTTCGATCATTGTCGCATTCCTGCCAATCTCAATATCCCAAAAATCAGCAATCAGCAATCCCCAGGGACTTAAAGTATGGCGGTGCATGCAACAGGCGGCTGCCATACCAGCTGAACATTTCACCATCTACCAATAGTATTTTTGTTAAAGGAAGCTGTTGCTGCAGTATTGCCTGCTGTGCCTGCTTAAAGGGGAACGGTTCGGAAGAAAGCAATAGCACTGCACAGTCTCTTTCCCTGATTTCTTCAACTGTAACTACCGGATAACGCAAACGATCACTGAAGATATTTTCAAAACCGGCGCGAAGCAGCATGTCGTGAATAAATGTATCCGCACCAATGCTCATATAGGGTTCCTGCCAGATGAGATAAGCTGCCCTGGTTTTTTTGTGCGCTGTAGTTATACCGGCAAAGCCATTGGTAATTCTTTTGATCATCCTGCGAGCTGCTGTTTCGGTTCCGGTGATAAGGCCTAAGGCAGCCATCATGCCAAACGCCTCCTCCAGGTTCCTGATATCGCTTATCCATAACGGATAACTGGCTGCAAGTTCTTCTACCTGTTCCTTCAGGTTTTCTTCTTTATTGGCAATAATTAAGTCTGGTTGCAGGGATCTGACAATATCGATGTGGACTGATTTTGTACCGCCGACGCGTTGTTTGTGCCGGAACCAATGTTCAGGATGAACGCAAAATTTTGTGATGCCCACAACGGTGTGGTCAAGGCCCAGATCGCTGAGCAATTCTGTTTGCGAAGGTACCAGTGAAACGATGCGCTGTGGAATGCCGTTTATTTGTACAGCCCGGCCGGTTTGATCAATAGATAAAGGCATACAGGTATTTCCTGCAAGTTAAGCTAACAAAGAAGTAATGAGGAATGCTGCTGGGGGGGAGGTGTTGTGCTAAAACTCTTTTGCCTCCTGCCAAATATTTTATTCGGCAGGAGGGTACTGGAGATTAAAAGGATTGTTTTTCAGAGATACCAGATACGTTTTTCTTAGGACGGATAGTTCTTCTTACGGAAATTGGACTTTAATGGTTTTTTCAAAGGATGTTCTGACGGTTTTTCCAGGACTTGGTGTTAATCGGTTTTTCTTAGGACAATGATTTGCTTTTTCAAGGACATTGGATAAGTAAGGATATATTGGATTATTGGGTTAAAAAGAAAGTTGACTGATACTGGATTTTAGGTTTTCGAATTGGATATTGAATTACTTGGATTTGGATTTTTATGGATATTGGATTCGAATACCAATCAACTTCTGATACAAAGGTATATACCACGAAGCGGGTATAAAAGAGCGTTTTTAACCTTTGTTTAATGATCGGTTTTTAACCGTTCAATCGTGCAATAGCTATTAAAAAAATGGTAAACTTACCTTGTTGTAAATCGTATTTTTACGAGTTCTGGTATGGATGGTCTGGCTAAAACAGTGGCCGGGAAAGGGTTTCATTGATTTGGCCTGT
>Ga0068860_100005549_pt1 | contig 12767 bp, 9 predicted proteins | sample KBSSwiS32_FD_66597 | JGI IMG/M metagenome (GOLD analysis project Ga0068860, IMG submission 66597) | Switchgrass rhizosphere microbial communities from Kellogg Biological Station, Michigan, USA - KBS Switchgrass S3-2 | ecosystem: Host-associated > Plants > Roots > Rhizosphere > Soil ... | reverse complement strand
GTTGCTAAAAAGTACGATGAAATTGATGGTGCTCCGGAAGAAAAAGAAAGGGGTATCACAATCAACACCGCTCACGTTGAATACCAGACTGCTAACCGTCACTACGCACACGTAGATTGCCCCGGTCACGCGGATTATGTAAAAAACATGATTACCGGTGCTGCGCAAATGGACGGAGCTATATTGGTGGTTGCTGCAACAGACGGTCCGATGCCCCAGACAAGAGAGCACATTCTTTTGGCACGCCAGGTGGGGGTTCCCCGTATGGTTGTGTTTATGAATAAGGTTGACCTGGTAGATGATCCGGAATTGATCGAACTGGTTGAAATGGAAATTCGTGAGCTTTTGACTAAAAACGGTTTCGACGGAGATAATACCCCAATTATAAAAGGTTCTGCCACCGGCGCATTGGCTGGTGACGCAAAATGGGTTGGAGCTATCGACGAATTAATGGAAGCCGTTGATGCATATATTCCATTACCTCCCCGTCCGGTGGATTTACCGTTCCTGATGAGCGTGGAAGACGTATTCTCTATTACAGGCCGTGGTACGGTTGCCACCGGTCGTATTGAAAGAGGTCGTATTAAAGTAGGTGAGGGTATTGAAATTGTAGGTTTGATGGAAAAACCATTGACTTCTACAGTAACAGGTGTTGAAATGTTCCGCAAATTGCTTGACGAAGGTGAAGCAGGCGACAATGCAGGTCTGTTGTTACGCGGTATTGAAAAAACACAGGTTCGCCGTGGTATGGTTTTGTGCAAACCAGGCTCTATCACCCCGCATACAGATTTTAAAGGTGAGGTTTACGTATTGAGCAAAGAAGAAGGTGGCCGTCACACGCCATTCTTCCAGAAATACCGTCCTCAGTTTTATTTCCGTACTACAGATGTTACCGGTGAAGTAACTTTGCCAGAAGGAACTGAAATGGTTATGCCTGGCGATAATACATCACTGACTGTTACGCTTATTCAGCCAATTGCAATGGAAAAAGGTTTGAAATTTGCGATTCGTGAAGGTGGCCGTACAGTAGGTGCCGGACAGGTTACAGAGATCATTAAGTAATTGCACAGATAGCTATTAGCTTTTAGCTGTTAGCTTTTAACCTGCGGGTTCGTTGCTAATAAAAAAATAGACTATCTTTATAACATAATGCTAAGAGCTATTGGCTAACCGCTAATAGCTTTTAGCTTTCTTACGGGCATGGTGCAACGGTAGCATACGGGTCTCCAAAACCTTTGATCTGGGTTCGAATCCTAGTGCCCGTGCGGAGTAATGTGGAAATTATTAATGTGGAAATGTGTAAATGCATTTACCACGCCAGAATTTTCACATTCCACACATTTTTCACATTAGCACATTAACGCGATGAACAAAGTTTCAGCCTATTTCAGCGAGTCGTACAAAGAACTGGTAGAGAAAGTAACCTGGCCAACCTGGACACAATTGCAGCAATCAACATTGATTGTTTTGGTGGCTACTCTGCTCATCACACTGGTTGTGGGTGTGATGGATTTTGCATCCAGTTCAGTTTTAAAACTTGTTTACTCTTTATTCAAATAGTAATGGAAAATCAAACTCAACAACTGGAAACCAAGTGGTTTGTGCTGCGTGTGGTAAGCGGTAAAGAGCGTAAGGTAAAGGAGTACCTGGATAAAGAAATTTCACGCGGCGGCTGGACCGATATTGTAAAGCAGGTATTTTTACCCGTTGAGAAAGTGTATAAGGTACAGAACGGCAAAAAGGTAATGCGTGAGCGTAATTACTATCCAGGCTATGTAATGATTGAAATTTCGGAAGGCAAGCTGAGCGATGATTTACGCGACACCATTAAAAATACCAACAGCGTTATACATTTTCTTGGAAAAGAAAACCCCATTGCACTGCGCAAGGCCGAAGTAAATAAAATGCTGGGCAAGATGGATGAAATGGCTGAGGCAGGCGGTGTTAGCATGAGCGAGCCATTTATCGTGGGCGAAACAATTAAGATTATAGAAGGGCCTTTTAACGATTTTAATGGCATCATTGAGGAAGTAAATGACGAAAAGAAAAAATTGAAAGTGACGGTTAAAATATTTGGCCGCTCAACGCCGGTAGAACTAAACTATATGCAGGTAGAGAAAATAAATTAAACCTGTTTTCGCCCTGTTTAAAATAATGATAATAATACAAAGGCCCTTTTACGGGGCCTTTTCGCATTTATTAAGCGATCTCCTTTTGCACATAATTATCATTTTTATTATATGGTAAAAATGATTAATTTAGTTTAAACCTCAGATTCTATATCCTCTTCTAAAACTCTCTGGTAGAAAGCGTGGCAATCCCCAAATCAACATTTAACCAGCATGAGAGTTGCTCATCTCGTCATCACCTACACAAACCCGTTACAAACTGAGAGAATGATTCGGCGGATGGAACATTCCAGGTTTGATTTTTACATTCATGTAGACAAAAAGAAAGATATAGCGGCTTATCTTTTTCTGGCAAAAATCCCCAATGTATATCTGATAAAAGATCGCATAAATGTAATCTGGGCCGGTTATAATACCGTGGAAGCTACCCTGCGATCTGTTAAGGAAATTTTTGCTACAGGCAGGCATTACGACTATATCCACCTCATGAGCGGGCAGGATTATCCAATAAAACCTGCCGGCTTTATTCATGATTTCTTTGCAGCCAATAATGGAAAGGAATTTTTGCAGTTTGAACATTTCGACGATTGGGCATCCGAATCGTATCCGCGTATAAGAAACTATCACCTTACCAATTTCCGCTTTCCCGGAAGGTACCGTTTTCAATGGCTGATGAATAAATTCCTGCCCGGTCGTACACCACCCCTGGCAATCGAATTTTACGGATCTTCTATGTTCTGGGCCGTCACCAGCAATTGTCTGAAACACATCATTGACATCATTGACAACAATTCCAGGTTTAGGCGTTTCCTGCAATTTAGCTGGGGGGCCGACGAGTTTATATTTCAAACCCTTGTCATGAATTCCTCATTTAAAGCCAATGCGGTTAACAATAACCTTCTTTTTCTCGACCACGAAAAGGGCACTTTACATCCTAAGATATTAACTTACAGGAACTTAGACAGACTGATTCATTCCGATAAACTATTTGCCAGAAAATTTGACCTTACCAAAGACGCAGTGGTGCTGGATTATATAGACCGGCATTTGAACGGGCAAAGCGCCTGCAGTGAACATATGCACGGACGACGCTCCCTGGCCCATAATAAACCCTTTTAAAATATTGGCCGCTGCAAATATTTTCTTACTTTTGCAGTCCCAAAAATAGTTCTTTTAGAAAATGAATTTGGGAGTGGCGCGCATCGCGCCACGCTAACACCAAAAAATAAAAACATGGCAAAAGAAATCTCAGGTTTTGTAAAATTGCAGTGTAAAGGCGGACAAGCCAATCCTGCACCACCTATCGGTCCCGCCCTTGGTTCAAAGGGAGTAAACATTATGGAGTTCTGCAAACAGTTTAATGCAAGAACCCAGGACAGGATGGGAAAAGTACTCCCGGTATTAATTACCGTTTATTCCGACAAAAGTTTTGAGTTTATTATCAAAACTCCTCCGGCAGCCGTTCAGCTGATGGAAGCAGCAAAAATTCAAAGTGGTTCCAAAGAGCCCAACCGCAACAAAGTAGGTAAGGTTACCTGGTCGCACGTTGAAGCAATAGCCAAAGATAAAATGGCTGATTTGAATTGCTTTACCGTGGAAAGTGCTATGCGTATGGTAGCCGGTACAGCCCGCAGCATGGGTTTAACTGTTGATGGTAAAGCCCCCTGGGAAAATTAATCTTTTACACTTAAAATTTTTGAGCTATGGCTATCAGTAAAAAAAGAAAAATTGCGAATGCAAAAATAGATTCCAATAAAGCATATTCTTTAAAGGATGCATCGGCTTTGGTAAAAGATGTAAACATTACCAAATTTGATGCTTCGGTTGATTTACATATCCGTCTGGGCGTTGATCCCAAGAAAGCAGACCAGGCCGTTAGAGGCACGGTAACACTTCCTCACGGTACCGGTAAAACGAAAAAAGTGCTGGTGTTGTGTACACCCGACAAAGAAGCAGAAGCAAGGGCTGCCGGTGCAGATTTTGTAGGATTGGATGAATTCATTACAAAAATTGAAGGCGGCTGGGTAGATGTGGATGTAATTGTTGCAACACCATCAGTAATGCCTAAAATAGGACGTTTGGGTAAAGTACTGGGTCCGCGTAACCTGATGCCGAATCCTAAAACGGGCACTGTTACCAACAATGTGGCAGATGCGGTAAATGAAGTAAAAGGCGGTAAGATTGCGTTCAAGGTTGATAAAGCGGGTATCATCCATGCTTCTATCGGACGCGTTAGTTTCGGCCCCGAGAAAATTGCAGAAAACAGCCAGGAATTGATCAATGCGATTATTAAGCTGAAGCCATCATCAGCCAAAGGTATTTACCTGAGGGGTGTAAGCCTGGCCAGCAGCATGAGTCCTGGTATTGCAGTTGATACCAAAACCTTTGTACACTAATCTTGCTAATCTTCATGGCGCCACCGGCGCCACCGGAATAAAAAAAATGTTATGACTAAAGAACAAAAAAACGAAGTGATTGAAGTACTGAAGGGAAAATTCTCCCAGTACTCAAATTTTTATATAGCCGATACAGAAGCACTTACCGTTGAACAGGTAGGTACTTTGCGCCGCGCCTGTTTCGATAAAAATGTTGAAATGAAAGTGGCCAAAAATACACTTATCAAAAAAGCACTGGAATCGCTGGACGGTGAAAAGTATACAGGTGTATACGAATCATTGCACAAGGTAACGGCGTTGTTGTTTTCTGAAAACCCGAAAGAACCGGCTTTGATCATCAGTTCTTTTCGCAAGAAAAGCAATGGTGCCAAACCCGAACTGAAAGCGGCGTTTATAAACGGCGATGTGTATACGGGCGACAGCAGTCTTGTTGCTTTAACCAAGATCAAGACCAAAAATGAACTGATTGGTGAAGTAATCGGATTGTTGCAATCTCCTGCAAAACGTGTATTGGCTGCTTTATTGCACCACCACGAGCAAAAAGCCGGGGGCGCTGAAGTTGCAGCATCTGAATAATTAAAAACTAAAAAGTAAAGCTTAAAAAGAGAATTACTGATTGCAGTTTTTTAAATTTTTAATTTTGACTTTTTAATTATAAACAAACAATTTTTTTAAACCATCCTCCGGAGTCCCGCAAATAAAAGGACAATGAAGGAGGAAAAAATTCAAACAAAATGGCAGACGTAAAAGCATTAGCAGAACAACTAGTAAGCCTTACTGTAAAAGATGTACAGGAACTGGCTGATTTTCTGAAATCAGAATATGGTATTGAACCAGCCGCAGCAACCGTAGTTGCCTCTGCAGGTGGCGATGGTGGTGCAGCCGCAGTAGAAGAAAAAACAGCCTTCAATGTAATATTGAAGAGCGGTGGTGCTTCAAAATTGAACGTGGTTAAGATTGTTAAAGACTTAACTGGTTTAGGTTTGAAAGAAGCAAAAGAACTGGTAGATGGTGCTCCTAAAGCAATTAAGGAAGGCGTTACTAAAGCAGAAGCTGAAGAACTGAAAACTAAGCTGACTGAAGCAGGTGCTGAAGTAGAGATTCAGTAATTATAGCTAATTTTTTCCAGGCCCCGGTTGAAAGACCGGGGCTTTTTTTTGCCTTCTGATAAGCATTAGCAAAAGTCGTAAAAGGTTTTTGACTGAAAATTTGCGCACTACATTTTAATTTTTTAGTTAAATTATTTTTTTTACTTATAAAGTTATCATATCTTGTTAAACCATTTATAAAGTTATCAAGCGTAATAAATTCAATGGCCAAAAGATCGGCTTATAAAGGTCAAATAATCAGGCAGTTATTTTTTTCTGACAGCCTTTCCTGTTCAGACTTAAGTAACCAGCTCAATAAGAGCCTGCCCTTTATTAATAGCCTTTTAAGTGAATTGATTGAAGAAGACGTTGTGGTTGAGACTGGATATGCACCCTCAAGTGGTGGAAGAAGACCCCTGATGTATTCGCTAAAGACAGGCATTTTATATGGGTTGGCAGTTGCAATGGACCAGTTTGTTACAAGGATAGCTTTAATGGACATGCAGAACCGGCAGATTACAGATTTGGAAAAGTTTGATCTCAATCTGGCAGAAGAAAAGGATGCGCTGGGCATATTGACCGGGAAAATTCAGGCAGTTATTCAAAGATCAAAAATTAAGAAAGACCACATAACAGGAATCGGTATAGGAATGCCCGGATTTGTTGATACTAAGAAGGGCATTAACTATACTTTTTTAAAGAATGGCAATAAAAGCATTACCACCTATATCAGTGAACATACGGGGCTGCCGGTTTTTATTGATAATGATTCCAGCCTGGTAGCCCTTGCAGAGTTTAGGTTTGGAGCTGCCAGCGGCAGGAAAAATGCGATGGTGGTGAATTTAGGCTGGGGTATTGGGTTAGGAATGGTGCTGGACGAAAAAATTTTCAGGGGTAATAATGGATTTGCCGGTGAGTTTAGTCATATACCGCTTTTTACCAATGGCAAATTGTGCAGTTGCGGTAAACACGGTTGCCTGGAAACAGAATCATCATTACTAATTGTTACGGAAAAAGCCAGACAGGGCGTATTGGATGGAAAACTATCAGTATTGAAAGGACAAATTACCAATGAAAGCCAGGAAAAAGATTGTGCTATGGTATTTGATGCGGCCGGTAAAGGTGACAGGTTCGCTGTTTCTTTATTATCTGATGCTGGCTATGTAGTGGGAAGGGGTTTGGCAATATTAATACATATCATAAACCCTGAAGTGATTATACTGAGTGGGCGGGGTGCTGCAGCGGGAAAATTATGGCTGGCCCCCATACAACAGGCATTAAACGAGCATTGCATACCCAAGCTGGCAGACAATACGGTATTGGAAATATCTGCATTGGCATACGAGGCAGAGATTGTGGGCGCGGCCGCGCTGGTTATGGAGAATTATGAAAAGGTTTTTCTAAGAAAACATCTCAAGACTGATTTGACCACTGCTTAGGTCTTGGATTGATTATTTATTTATAAATTAAAACTAAACTGCGATGAGAACTCCAACGTTACACGCAATGCTATGGCTATTGCTGTCGGTATGCAGCATTTCCGCATTTGCGCAGACCAAAAAAACCGTTGCCGGTACCGTAAAAGACAATGCGGGCAATGTGCTGTCGGGTGTTTCCTTTACCGTTAAAGGAACAAAGGTTGCCGGCGCTACAGACAACCAGGGTAATTTTAAAGTTACCGTTCCAACCCAAAATGCCGTGTTGGTATTTACTTCCATAGGCTATCAAAAAACAGAAGTTACAGTAGGCGAAAGCAACTTTATTACAGTGGGAATGACTTCAGATGGCAAGAGCTTGAATGAAGTGGTGGTAACCGGTTTTGGTGTAAGAAAGCAAACAAAAAAGCTTGCTTACTCCATACAGGAAGTAAAAGGTGAGGAACTGGCACGTGCGGGTACTGTAAACGTGGTGAACGCATTACAGGGCAAAGTGGCCGGTGTAATGATTAACCAGGGCGCTGGTGGCCCTTCTTCCAGTTCAAGAATACGTATCAGGGGTAATTCAAATATTAGTGGTGGAACTATGCCGCTATTTGTGATAGACGGTGTTTTGTTACAACCAGGTACTTCAGGTGCAGACTCGTGGGGTGATAACCGTGACTTTGGAAACCAGTTAAAAAACCTGAATCCTGATGACTACGAAAGCGTTACTGTGCTGAAAGGATCTGCAGCCAGTGCATTGTATGGTACCGGTGGTTTAAATGGAGTGATTCTTATTACAACTAAAAAAGGGAAAGCGCGTTCGGGGCTTGGCGTTACTGTAAATCAAAATAATACGTGGAACTCCGTATACAAATTGCCTGACTTTCAAAATGAATACGGCGGAGGTAACAGCACTACTTTTACAAAAAACGCGGCTGGTCAGAATATAATACCGAACGATGATTACGCACCTTATTATAGCTTCGGGCCAAAATTTGATGGCAGCCAGATCATAGATGCGGACGGGGTTACCCGCACTTATAAGGCAAATAATATGAAAGACCTTTATCAAACAGGGTTTCTTAATAATACCAATGTAGCCGTAGAAGGCGGCAATGACCGGACCACTATCAGGTTTTCTTATACTAAAACAAATCAGTCGGGTATTGTATCCACCAATTCTTTTTCAAGGGATAATTTCAACCTCCGGGCCACGCAAAAACTGGGTACTTTCCTGAATATGGACGCTTCTATCAGCTATGCAGTGTCTAATTCCAAGAACCCAATGCAACAAGGCGGCCAGGGAAGTTTATTGTATCGTCTTGCCTATTCCAATTCACGCAATTTTCCCATCGATAATCTTTTTGCCAACTACATAGATAAAGTAAATGGCGGAAGGGTTCAAAAGTCTCCGTATTTACGTGGTTCTATTACAGACGATATGTGGGGTATCTACCAGACAAACGTAAGCCAGAAAGAAGATAATTTGCTGGCTAACCTCGATATAACAGCTACTATAACTCCATGGTTAAGTTTACTTGTTAGAAGTAATATTAATAGCATCAGTGTTGTGAACGAAAAGAAAGAAAGAGGAGATGGCGTTGGATTTAACAGTAGTAGTTATGGCAGTTATAGCCTTTATAATTCATCCCAAAAAACAGCAAGAATTCAGGCTTTATTAACCGCCACCCGGAAAATAAATGACAATTTGGATTACAGTGTTTCTATAGGCGGCGAAACACAAAGAGGCTTAGGTGGTTCTCAACTGAGCTCATCCACCAACGGCGGATTTAAACTGCCAGATATATATGCACTTTCAAATTCTAAAAATCCAGCAAATGTTAATACCGATCAAAGTGGTAAATATCCTCAAACCAGACTTGATGCCGCATATGTTTATGGAGATGCAACATGGAAAAATATGTTGACTTTAACTGCAAGTTTTAGGAATGACCTCACTTCTACACTTACTTATCCTGATGGGCATGGAAATTATAGTTATAATTACCCTTCGTTAGGTTTATCCTGGATATTTACGGAAATGCTGAAAGATAAGCCTCAGTATGCTTTTCTTTCATTTGGTAAATTAAGGGCCAGTTATGGTGTTACTGGCGGCGGAACTGACGTTTATAGAACATCAACAGGAAACTATCAATTGAATTCAACATTTACAACTTATGGCGGTACTGCCATTCCTCGTTATGGTTTCCAGAGTTTTGATTTGGGTAATTTAAATCTGAAGCCTTTAAGGGCTACTGAATATGAATTTGGCGCAGATCTAAGGTTTTTTGACAACCGTATAAAACTTGATGTGGCCGTTTACAAAAAGAATACAGTAAATGAAATTATATCGTTGGGTGCGCCATCAGAAAGTGGTGTTAATAGCAGGGTTATTAACGCAGGTAATACACAAAACAAAGGTGTTGAAATACTCCTTTCCGGAACCATTGTCCGGAAAAAAGATATAGAATGGACAACCACTTTTAATTTCACCCGTAACAGGAATAAGATAATCTCTTTGTACCCAGGTGTTGCAAGTCTTGATCTGGATTTGGCTTTCGGTAACGATGTTCGTTCTGTAGCAGCTCCCGGGATGGATTTTGGTACTATTATAAGTACTTATGCATATGCACATGATCCCAAGTCTGGTGCTAAATTATTACAGCAGGATGGTACATATTGGAGATCTGGTTCATACTTTGGAAATAGCACAATTGGCCAGGGAGCAGTAGTTCTTGGATCAGCTATGGAAAAATACATGTTGGGTAACACCAATGAAGTCAGGTATAAAAACTTTAACCTTTTTGTACAGGTAGATGCCAAAGTTGGTGGCAAGATAGCCTCCACTACACACCAGTATGGTTCAGAGTATGGCAATTACAAAAGCACACTTTTCGGCCGCGACACGGAGCATGGTGGCGTAACATACAAAGATGCAACAGGCGCTACCCGGACAGACGGCATTATTCCCGAGGGCGTTTTTGGAAACGGCACAACCATCAATGGTACAGACTGGAGCGGGAAAACCTATGCAGATGCAGTAGCAGCAGGGGTTAAAAAACCAATGGCAGCACTTGATTATTATGAAGGCATTGCAAGCTGGGGTACTGGTATACGTGAGTATTCTGTTTTTGACAATACATGGGTAGCGCTTCGTGAGGTTTCTCTTGGTTATGAATTTTCAAAGGCAATTGTGAGCAAACTGCATTTTCAGAGACTTAGATTAAGCCTGATTGGCCGTAACATCATGTATTTTTACACGACAACAAAAGACCATATTTATCCCGAAGCAATTTATTCAAGCAGGCCAGGCGCATTTGCTGAAACAGGTGGAGGTCCCTACCAACGTCAGTTGGGCGTTAGCTTAAATGCGGGTTTTTAATATAGAGAGTGAAACTAATTGATAACAGAAATTTTACTACAATGAAATTTTATAAATATTCATACCTGGCTATACTGGCTGCGGCGGTTTGTTTTGGAGGCTGTAAAAAGTCGGCTTTCGTAGATTTAAATACAAATCCCAATACGCTATATTCTATCAAGCCTGAAGAGCAGTTTCTAAATGCGCCGATAACCATGCACGGCCAGGACTTTGAACAGTTCTACGACAATTACCGCCGTATCATGTACTGGATGCAGCAATCTACCTCACAAGGGGGCAATGGTTCTGTAACACTAAAAACGGTAGGTAATTTTAATTACAGGTACGGCATTTTTTATCCAAATGTAGGCGGTGTTTTAACCGATGTGCAGAAACTGATTGATAAACTGCCGACAGACAAGCAGGCTGCATATGCACAGATATATGCTATTGCCGATATACCCAAGATCTATTATGCGTTTTATGTTTCTGATATTAATGGAAGCATTCCGTACACAGAAGCTTTCCAGGCACGGTATGCCGGAACGCTGACGCCGAAATATGAAACCCAGCAGGCTTTGTATGCTTTGTGGGATAAACGTTTGAAAGATGTAATTGGCATATTAAAAGCCACCCAGTCTGTTACCCAGGTAAATCTTGGTTCAAATGATCTCTGGTATGGCGGTGTTGTATCAAGTTGGGTAAAAGCAGCAGCAGCGCTTCGTTTAAAAATGGCCATGCGCCTCATGAAACGGGATGCCACTACAGCAACGGCTATAGCAAAAGATGTAATTGCAGATGCAGCGGGTCTTATGACCAGCAACGCAGACGGCTGGGTAATGTATGCGGATGTTAGCTTTACATCTGGCGGTAACTGGAGCCCTGTAGGATTCCGTGCTCCAAAGCCAACGGTAAATTTTATGTTGAACACTGCTGATCCAAGATTACGTTTGTTCTATCAAAAGAATAACTATACCCAGGCCAATATGAATGCTGCCATTGCAAAAGGAGTTTATCCTCCAGGGACTATAGTAAGTCCAAATCAGTATGTAGGCGCGCCTATCAGTCCGGATATTGTAAAAACAATTACCAGTTGGTTTACCACAAAAAAAGTAGATGATAATCTTTCGCTGGATACAGTTTCCTATCTGCAGTACAGGATGTTTCAACCTGCCTACAGTGCTACCGGCGCAAGCGGTACCGGTAAAAACTTTTTCCCGATTATTACTTATGCCGACGAGCTCTTCATGCGTGCAGAACTGGCCGCAAAGGGCATCACTACAGAGAGCGCACAAACATTGTATTATGCAGGCATAGATGCATCTATTGCATTCTATGATGCGGCTGCAAAAAACGCCGTGCTGGAAGATTATACGGCAGTAACACCTGCTGAGATTACGGCTTATAAAGCTTCGGCACCTGTTGTTTACAATGCTGCCAAAATACAGGAGCAAATAGCCATACAGGCATATATTAATTTTTACAAACAACCCAATGAAGCCTGGGCGCAATATAAAAGAACTGGTTATCCCAATTCAAGCTCAGCGCTGGCCAACGAGGATATTTTAATTGACGGAACAGTTTACCAGATTCCAAGACGCGCTGCTTTAAGTGCGCCTTCTGAAACTGATTTAAACGCTACCAACAAACAGGCCGCACTGGATGCCATGAAGGCAGACCCCGATTTTGGTGCAATAGGCGACCTCTATGGCCGTGTTTGGTGGGATAAAAAATAGTTTTTCATATGCACTAGTTGATACTCCGGGCTATTTTTAGCCTGGAGTTTTTTATTTTTTTAGTAACTTAAATAAAAGCTTATTGCAGTCAATGCGGCCGGTAAAAAATTACATATTCCTGCTATTATTATGTACATCTTTCAGTAAGACGCAATTCGCGCAGCCGTTAAACGATTCCGTTTTTCAGTACAGCACCATTGCGTCTGTTAAACTGATTGATGCGGCTGCCAATAAAACCAGCGCTCTAAAAAATACGGCTGCCACACAGCCGCTTTTATTGTTTGTTTTCCTTTCTCCTGAATGCCCCCTGTGTAAAAACTACTCGGCTGTACTGAACGATTTGCAACACCGGTATAACAACACTGTACAATTTGCCGGAATTATTCCGGGGAAGACATATGACGCAGCAGCCGTAAATGCATTTGCCCATAAGTATAAAATTTCATTCCCTTTATTAATTGACCCGGCAAAAAAACTAACGGACTACCTGCATGGCACCATTACACCGGAAGTAATTTTATTGAACAATCGATACGAGCTGGTATACAAAGGCGCCATAGATAACCGGGTAACGCAATTGGGCACGCAAAGATGGAAAGCAACAGAAAATTATCTTTCTGATGCGGTTTCGCAATA
>Ga0068860_100005543_pt1 | contig 12778 bp, 9 predicted proteins | sample KBSSwiS32_FD_66597 | JGI IMG/M metagenome (GOLD analysis project Ga0068860, IMG submission 66597) | Switchgrass rhizosphere microbial communities from Kellogg Biological Station, Michigan, USA - KBS Switchgrass S3-2 | ecosystem: Host-associated > Plants > Roots > Rhizosphere > Soil ... | reverse complement strand
CCCGTGTCCCGGAAGGCGGTCTCCAGGTAAGGAATGGATGCAGGTGGGATAAAGCTATTAAATACGATCTCTACCCGGCGGTTGAGGTTGCGCTTTTCATCGGTGCCATTATCATTCAGGGGCCTGTGCTTACCATACGAATGGAGCACCTTAAAGAGGGTGTCCGCTATTCCCTTTGACTGTAGGTACTTCTTCACTTCGGCTACCCGCTGCCATGCAAGACTGTCATTGTACCGGTTTTCCCCCACACTATCGCAGTACCCGGCCAGTTCGATCGATGTGCTCCGGCGTCCGGAACGGTCGAAACGGTGGTCAAGGGTTACTTTATCTTCCGGCCGTAGGACAGACTGGTTAAGGTCGAAATGCACCGTAATGGTATCGGTGGATTGAGCTTGCACCCGGGCAAAACCCAGCACGCATAGCGATGCAGTAAGAACTTTCTTAAATCCCATAGCTTAAAGGTAGGTAGTTTTAACCTTTGATCGACTATTGCAAGTAGTTGCCTCAAATCCCCGGAAAACTGGTTCGAAAAACCTCCACCCCGGTGCACAAATTTATGAAACCCGCTCTAGCAGCGGGTTTCGCTTTAGAGTAAAATTCTAATCTTCATTAACTCGCTCAAATACACTAAAAAATAGAGTTCGATTCCTGAAAGGTTACCAACGCCTTCCGACATTAATCAGAGGGCTTTTTTGTTTGACAACCGTTCTGTAATTTGGTAAAAGGCACGAGCGCCTTTGAAATTGTTGGAGAAGTTACAGACTGGATGAAACTAACATTAAACCTTAAACAATGAATATAGAAATCATCACAAAGAGTTTTCAATTAGACATTTATGGTTTTGAAGACGTTGCAACAAATAAAGACTATGTAGGAACGGCCTTTAAGTTAAGCGGCAAAATGTGGGAAATTGTTAAAGGCAATCGTTTAAAAAATAAAGGAATGAATATTTGGGTTTATGACACAGGAGATAAAATTTTTGCAGGCGTAGAACTTGAAAACCCCACCGACAGCGATAACCATGGACTTCAAAAAAGAGAAATAAACCTGAAAAAATATGCATATTATAAGCATATTGGACCGTATAGCCTCATAAAAAAAGCAGGACAAGATATGGCAAACGAGCTGAATAAACGGGGGTTCGAAGTCACACAGCCATACATTGAAATATATGGCCATTGGACAGGGGACGAAGCCAGTTCAGAAACAGCGTTACTGATGTGTTTGAAGTAGGGTGACAACGTCTCAAAGCTGCTTAACAAGACAAACGCATTTGCAAAAATGTACGGCAAAGAATATCATTCAGTTATTTCAGCCAGAAGTCTCAAATCCATAGAAAAATGGTTCGAAAACCCTCTACCCCAGTGCACTTCGACCCCGACTTTGTCTGAAATCTTTCCATTGTCCCTTCGATCTGATCCTTCCGTTTGGATCTGCCTCCGCAGCCAGAACGATTCTAACCGGACGACTGGTGTATCATAACCGAACATCGGGTTTCTAGCCAGGAATGCAAGTCGTTACATGCCATATTTTTATACGCTGGCATTTTTTTGGTAGCCGCTATGCAAATCCCCAATGCTGCATGATTAAAAATTATTTCTTCGTCGCCTGGCGTAATTTGGTCAGGAATAAAGGGTATGCTTCCATCAACATCATCGGGCTGGCCGTCGGTATGGCGGTAACCCTGCTGATCACCCTTTGGGCCGTCAATGAGTATTCGTTCGACCGGTTCCTACCCGGCTATCAGCAACTCTATGAGGTGAAGATGAATTTCACCGGTCAGCGCACGGGGACATCGACGCAAAATTCGACATGCCTGCCGCTGGCCGACGTACTGCGCACAGAAGTGCCCGGAATTCAGCGGGTGGCGGAGACGAACTCGATTGGCAACGCAGCCGGCGATCTGATCGTCGGTGATAAAAAATTGTACCTGAAGGGTGGCGCGGCCGCTTCCACCTTCTGGCAGATGTTTCGCTTTCCCTTTGTTAAGGGTGATCCTGCCACCGCCTTCCGAGCCCCCTTCTCTATCGTGCTCACCGAATCTACCGCAAAGGCATTATTCGGTGATAAAAATCCGCTGAACCAGGCCATCAAAATAGATAACGACAAGATAGTGAAGGTCACCGGCGTTATCAAAGATATCCCTGCCAACTCATCGTTTCAATTCAGTTTCCTGTTGCCGTTCGCCTTCGAAGAGCAAACCCAGGATTGGGTCAAGCAGTCGCGTACTCACTGGACCTATAATTCGTTCAATATTTTTGTCGAGCTGAACCCCGGTGCCAGCCTCGCGCAGATCGCGCCAAAGATCAGGGATATCGTTTATCAAAAGAGCCCCGAGATGAGGGCTGGGAAGCCGCAGATCTGGCTGCAGCCCTATAAGGACTGGCACCTGTACACGGACTTTAAAAACGGCAAAGAGGCAGGCGGCTTTATCGACTATGTGCACCTGTTCACGTTGATCGGAGTGCTGGTGCTGATCATTGCCTGTATAAATTTCATGAACCTGTCGACCGCAAGGTCGGAGCGGAGGGCCCGCGAAGTCGGTGTCCGGAAAGCATTGGGCTCCCAAAGGAAAGACCTGATCGCGCAGTTCCTGACGGAGTCCATTGTCATTGCCGCGATCTCGGCGATGCTGGCCACCCTGCTGGTACAGTTGGTATTGCCAGCCTTCAACGCCATGACGGGTGATCTCATCCGGATGCCGTGGTCCAGCCCGCTGTTCTGGTGCTGTATGCTGGGTTATGTGCTGTTGACCGGACTGTTTGCCGGCAGCCGCCCTGCCTTTTACCTGTCGTCCTTCAATCCTGCCAAAGTGCTGAAAGGCACGGTTACCTCCGGCAGAACAGGCAGCCTTCCGCGAAAGATATTGGTCGTGCTGCAATTCAGTTGCTCTATAGCGTTGATCATCAGCACCGTTATCGTATACCAGCAGATACAACATGCCAAAGACCGGCCGAAGGGCTATGATGACAACCAGTTAATGACCTCCGATATGAGCTCTGACCTGGTGAATAATTTCACCGCGTTGCGGCAGGAGATGATCCAATCGGGAGTCGTTGAAGATGCTACCACATCCTCCAGCGCCGTCACCGAAATGCAAAGCCATTGTACGCTCCAAAACTGGCCGGGTAAGACGGCAGGCGACGAAGAGGTCGACATTGGCTCGGTCTGGGTCTCCGGCAACTATTTCAAGACGCTGGGCATGAAGATCGTCGAAGGCAGGGACTTTGCCGATGATATCCATGCCGACTCGGGGGGCGTCATCCTGAACGAGGCGGCGGTCCGGTGGATCGGCCTGAAGAACCCGGTCGGCCAGATGGTTACCTGGAATTGCTTTGACCGCGCCGTTCGGGTCCTTGGCGTGGTGAAAGATGCCTTGATGGAGTCGCCCTTCAAGCCCGTTGCTCCAGCTATCTTCTACCATAGCCAATGGGGGAACAGTGTTTTATACCGGCTGTCCAGGAATGTAAAGACGCAGGATGCGCTGCCTGTGCTGGCACGGCTTTTTGAGAAATATAATCCCGCCTACCCTTATAGCTACAAGTTCGTCAATGAAGAGTATGATCATAAATTCAACCTGGAGCTGCTGGTAGGCAAGCTGGCAGGAATTTTCGCCTGTCTCGCCATCCTGATCTCCTGTCTGGGCTTGTTCGGCCTGGCCGCATATGTCGCCGAGCGGCGGACCCGCGAGATCGGGATCCGCAAGGTGCTGGGCGCTTCTGTTTCACAGGTGTGGATGCTGCTGTCCGGGGATTTCCTGCTGCTGGTCGGGATCAGTTGCACGATCGCATCGCCTGTCGCCCTCTATTTCCTTCATGGCTGGCTTCAACAGTACGACTACCGCATTTCGATCGGCCCCGGCGTCTTTGTGCTTGCTGCGGCAGTGGCTGTCCTGATCACCTTACTGACGGTCAGCTTCCAGGCTATTAAAGCGGCTTTGGCTAATCCTGTGAAGAGTATCCGAACGGAGTAGTGGAAATGCTAAGATCATTTGCTCCGTCATCATAGCCGCGCCAGTTCAACCAACGGTCCGTCTTGTTAAACAATTTCAGCAAAACTTTAAAACAAAAGAAAGATAATCAATTTCTTAGGTTCGCTACCAAATTTAAATCGCTCAAACACCGGTTCGAGAAATTTCCTGTTTGATGCACTATGTCTGGCCATTGTCGCTAACGTTCAAGGCTTTGTCAGGAGTAAACAGCTTCCACCGTCCCTCGGAGATGACTTCTATATTGTTGTCTGTCACTTTGAGGGCGGTATCTTCGTCAATCGCATAAACAGGAACGGGAAGCTTGGAGGCCCACTTTTCTGCATTGGTCCACGATGAAGCAAAATGGTTTTTATTCTCAAAGTGAGGAATTACAGCGAACTTGGTTAAACCCATCCCGTTTGCAATAACGAGCGTTGCACTTACTTCTCCTTTGGCCATGGAAAAAACGATTTCCTCGGATTTTAAAGGGTTGCCGGCGCAAGAGCGTTCTGCACTGTAAGTCTCAGCGAAGAGAGAGGCTACGGCAATGGCGCCGGCGCTAACGCCCACGTACACCAGGTTGTCAAGTAAGGAGGGCAATAAATCGGTAAGCCCCGATTGCTGCATCCAATAGCTGATAAAAAGAGGATCACCGCCCCAAACGAGCAGGGCATCCGCTTCCTCAAGGGTTGGTAGCCACTTGTCCCTATCGATGCTGGGGAGTACGCTTAACTCAAGTATTCCTATGGATTTCCAGCCCAATTGGCACATGCGCGATGCGGCATCTCCGCCGATAGGATTCCAGGCATAATACTGGCCGCCCAGAAACGGGTATACGCCTAAAGGAACGAAAAGAGCTTTTGCTTCAGCGATCGGCTTGCCCAGGAGTTCAACCAATGCATCATGAATGCTTTTGTTACTAATACCTGAAGAAGTTAAAAGAAGTTTCATCGTCCCGAGTTATAAAATTATTTCAATTTGTCTCCTTATATCATCGCGTAACTAACCTGAATTATGCTTTTATACAATGACCACTAACATTATATTTCCGCTATTATGCGCTATTCTTAGCGGGAAACAATTTTCGGAATTTATTCATTTTTTAGCTATCTATCAAAAAAAGCTCGGATAGCCTCGTGCCCGGATTTGAAAAGGGGCACGAGTACGCCACCCTGTTCTTGTATAAAAAAATAGGATGCCATTAGCAAAATCCCCCTTTGTCTCTCTGTAAAACGATCATTCGAAAAATCCATAATTCGGATTAATGTCATTGTACATTATATCATCTTCCTTATCAGCTCCCCCAACACCTTTATCCCCTGCTCCACATCCTCGTCCCATGGCCTCGCATAGCTGATCCGCAGACAATTCGCAAACCTTCCCTGCATGGAAAAAAGCTGCCCCGGCGCCACCGATATATGATGCTTCAACGCCTCGCGATACAGCATATAGGCATTCAGCTTTGTATCCAATTCCACCCACAGCACAAACCCACCCTGCGGCCGCGAGACCTTAACCCCCTCCGGGAAATACTGCATGACCCCCTGCAGATAACGCAGACTTTGCGTATGCAGCGCCTTGCGCAGCTTCTTCAAATGATACTCATATCTGCCAATGCTTAAAAAATGTGCGATGGCCTGCTGCGTGATCGTAACCCCCGTCACCGTATGCATCATCTTATGCCGCAGCACCTGCTCCTTATACCTGCCCGGTATGGTCCATCCAATACGATAGCCCGGCGCAAGGGATTTTGACAGCGAGCTGCAATGCAATACCCATCCATCCTTGTCGAAGGTCTTGCAGGTCTTGGGGCGGTGCTTGCCGAAATAAAGCTCTCCATAAATGTCGTCCTCGATCAGCGGCACCCGATGCGCTGTCAGCAGCTCCACCAGGGCTTGTTTATTCTTATCCGGCATACAGGCGCCCAGCGGGTTGCTGAAATTGGGGATAAGCAGGCACGCCTTTATGGGAAATTTGTCCAGGAGCTTTTCCAGCACCGAGGGAGACACACCCGTCATCGGGTCCGCCGGTAGTTCCAGCACCTTGAGACCCATGCTCTCGATCACCTGAAAGATCCCGAAATAAGTAGGGTTCTCGATGGCCACCGTATCGCCTGGCTGCGTTACGGCCTTCAGACACATGACCAGCGCCTCCATACAGCCCGCCGTAACGACAATGTCATTCTCTGATATTTTGCCACCCCAGTTGAAAGACTGCTTCACGAGCTGACGACGCAACTCCTTACTGCCTTGTATATGCTCATACTGTATCCCATGATGCCGGGACGTACGCATAGCATGAACAAGGGATTTATTCAGCCGGGCAGCAGGCAGCAGACTCATCGGCGGGGCCGCTATGGAAAAATTGATAAGGTCTTCCGCAGTGATGTCGTTGAATACCGTCGCGATCATTTCCTGTACGCTAACCTCAACCGTCACCGGCTCCGGACTCGATACCCGCGGCAGTCCCGGCATCCTCCTAAAGTTGAATCTTACATAGTACCCCGATTTGGGACGGGACTCTATCAGCCCCTTGCCTTCCAGGTGATAGTAGGCCTGAAAGGCCGTACCCATGCTGATCCCATACTCTTCGCTCAGCACGCGTACAGAAGGGAGCTTGTCTCCTATCTTGAGGGTTTCTTCCCCGATCATCTTCTCCAGCCCATCCGCTACCTGCAAATAGAGATGCTCCTGGTCGTTGAATTTCTTTTTCATGCTATTTATTTTTCCGCAGGGATATACCTATCATAAAAAATACCTGATCCTTTTGCATCCAGCCTTCCTATAATTACGCTTTCTGAACTGCTGCTTAGACCATACCCCGGTCTCAGATGTACATGCTCTCTCGCACCAGTCGGAAGATCGGCATTATCATCCTGATTTAAGTCAGCTAAATTTATTAAGAGCGTTGCCAGCGATCTCAGGCCTTCCGGGTCTCCATGAATTAAAATATCCTGCCATTTTATTTTTTCACCATCAACTACATCTTCTTTTTGAACAGTGATTATATCTAAATTCCCCGTTATCTCTGATTTATATAGTGCCATATTTTAATCGTTAATTATTTTGACATTACCCCGGGTGAATCACCTCAAAGCCGGGAGGCTGCTCCGGCCAAATCATCTGATCTAGTCAAAATTAATAAAACTGCATCTGTTTTAATTCATATTTATTCAGGAATTTTGGAGTACAATACCGGATATTCCGGAATTACACGGGCCCGGCCGGATATTCCTGGTTCTCGCAGAACCAGCCTTGAATATTCCAGGTCCTGGAAAAATTAAATATAAAAATGATCAGCTTATGGAATACAGTTTGGATCCTCCTGACTGGGAGGCACTGCGTCTGCTCGGGCACCGTATGGTAGACGATATGATGGAATATCTGAGTACGGCAAAGGACAGAAAGGCCTGGGAAAAGATCCCCGACCATGTACTCGCACACCTGCAGCAGCCATTACCCCAGGCTCCGCAAAAGACAGCCGAGGTTTATGAAGACTTTCTCCATACCGTCCTCCCCTATAACACCAACAACATACACCCCCGCTTCTGGGGATGGGTACAAGGTGGAGGCACACCCTTCGGCATGCTCGCAGACATGCTGGCCAGCGGAATGAATTCCAATGTCGCCATCGGCGATCACTCCGCCATGTATGTAGAAAAACAGGTGCTTGACTGGAGCAAAGACATCTTTGGCTTCCCCCGGTCGGCCTCCGGCATTCTCACCAGCGGAGCATCCATCGCTAATATCACCGCAATGGTGGTGGCAAGGAACCACTTCCACGCATCCATCAAACAAAAAGGATTGCGGGCAGTAGAAGGACAGCTCACCGTATATGGGTCCGCCGAAACGCACAGCTGCGCTATAAAAGGTATCGAAGTCATAGGCGTAGGCAGCGATAATTTCCGCAAGGTGCCTGTAGACAATAACTATCAGGTACGTACGGATATAATGCGCACTATGATAGAAGAAGACAGACAAAAAGGTTTTATACCTTTCTTGATCATCGGCAATGCAGGCACAGTGAATACCGGCGCCATCGATGATCTGGAAGAGCTCGCCGCCATCGCCAGGGCAGAAGGTCTATGGTATCACATCGACGGCGCCTTCGGCGCCATTCCGTATATACTGCCGGAATACAAGGAACAGCTGAAGGGGCTGGAGCTGGCGGATAGTCTCAGCTTCGACTACCATAAATGGTTCTATATGAATTACGAGGTAGGTTGTGTGCTGATAAAGAATGCCGCCGCCCATCGCGCCGCATTCAGCACACCCGTAAATTACCTCATGGCCCATGAGCGCGGTGCATCCGCAGGGCCCGATCCTCTCTCGAACTACGGCATGGAGCTGTCCCGCGGATTCAAGGCTCTGAAAGTGTGGATGCTGCTAAAGGAACATGGCATAAAGGAATACGCTCAGCTGGTTCGTCAGAATTTGCACCAGGCACAGTATCTCGCAAACCTTGTAAGGGAGCACCAGGAGCTGGAGCTGCTGGCTGATGTGCCCATGAACATCGTCTGCTACAGATGGAACCCCGGCAACATGAGCAATGAGGCCTTGAATGCCTGCAATAAAGAGATCCTTATGCGGCTGCACGAAGAAGGGATCGCGCTCCCCTCCTATACGGTATTGAAGGACAAATATGCCATCCGGGTAGCCATCACCAATCACCGCAGCCGATTGGAAGACTTTGCAGCCCTGGCAGAGGCCACGGCGCGCCTAGGTCATGAAATGGTCCGGAAGCACGTATCGCAACCAGCGTAAATCATCCAAATAAATTAATATGTCTCTCACCCAATCTTTCCACATACCCGTCCAGCGGGCCTATCCATCCCGGCTCCACGAAGTAGACTGGGAGAACCTTGAATTCGGAAAATATTTCACCGACCATATGCTGATCTGTGACTACGAGGACGGCCAGTGGAAGGAACCGCAAATCATTCCTTTCGGCGACTTCCGGCTGAGCCCCGTGGCCCTGGCCCTCCATTACGGACAAACCATCTTCGAAGGGATGAAAGCTTTTAGAATGGATGTCCGGCCAACGGGGCCCTCAAAAAATATACCCCGTTCGCCGGAAAGGACTAATGTCTGTCCTTCGGACGACGAACCTCCGGTCCGTCCTGGCGACGGCAGCATCAATATCTTTCGCCCGGAAAAACATTACGATCGGATGGTCCTCACCTGCGAACGCATGTGCATGCCCGCTGTCCCCAGAGAAGTATTTATAGAGGGCCTCCATCAGCTCATAGACCTGGACAGGAACTGGGTACCTGGAGAAGAGGGCAGCGCCCTTTATATCCGCCCATTTATGATCGCCACCGAAGCCAGGCTGCGGGTCAAGGTATCGGAGTCCTACCGGTTTGCCATCGTCGCCAGCCCTACCGGAAATTACTTCCAACAGCCGGTCCGCGTCAAGGTGGAAAGGGATTTTGTACGGGCAGCAAGAGGCGGCACCGGATATGCGAAGTGCGGCGGCAACTACGGCGCCTCCATGTATCCCACACAAAAGGCTAAAGAAGAAGGTTATGATCAGGTATTATGGACCGATGGCCAGACCCACCGGTATATAGAGGAGTCGGGCGCCATGAATGTCTTCTTCGTCCTCGACGGCACACTCGTAACGCCGCCCCTGTCGGATTCCATATTGGACGGGGTCACAAGGGACAGTCTCTTGAAGCTGGCGCAGCGGGACGGTATCCCCATAGCAGAACGTCCCGTGGATGTGGAAGAATTAAAAGAGGCTTTCAAAAAAGGCACTATCACCGAAGCCTTTGGCGCCGGCACCGCCGCTGTGATCTCACCCATCGGGGTTATTGGCATTGACGGGAATGATTATACCCTGCCCGCATCCGGCACAGGTAGCGCCCGAAGCATCGGCGCACAGCTAAAGGATGCGTTGGACAATATCCGTTATGGCCGGGAAGCAGATACCGAAGAATGGAATTTTATTGTTAAATAGGTCCGCAGGCATAGCGCCACCCCGGATTATTCGGTAAATTGACCTCATTCAATTTATCGTTATGAAGGAGAAAAAACTGCAAGGACAGATCGCCATTGTCACCGGCGCAAGCTCCGGTATTGGCGCGGGGGTAGCTAAAGCCCTGGCAGCAGCCGGGGCTACGGTCGTGATCAATCATCCCGTGGCGGCTACGGAAGCAGCTGCACGTGCCGTATTGGAAGAGGTCGAGAGCGCGGGAGACAAAGGCATCATTTACCAATGCGATGTCAGCAAGGAAGATGAAGTAAAAAAAATGTTCACCGACATAATTGCTCAATTCTCGACGGTGGACATACTCGTTAATAACGCCGGACTACAAAGAGACTCACCCTTCCAGGATATGAGCCTCGAGCAGTGGAATTATGTCATCGGCGTAAATCTCACCGGGCAGTTCCTCTGTGCCCGGGAAGCTATCCGCGAATTCCTGCGGAGAGGCGTTGCATCGGAAAGATCGATATCCGCAGGCAAGATCATTTGCATGAGCAGCGTTCATGAAGTGATACCCTGGGCCGGCCATGCCAACTATGCCGCCAGCAAGGGAGGGATCATGATGATGATGAAAAGCATTGCCCAGGAGTTCGCCCCCTGGAAGATCCGTGTCAACAGCATCGGACCCGGCGCCATCAAGACACCCATCAATCACCAGGCGTGGGACACGCCGGCAGCGGAAAAAAAGCTGCTCGAGCTGATCCCCTATGGCCGTGTAGGTGTAGTCGAAGACATCGGGAAAGCCGCCGTCTGGCTGGCCAGCGACGACTCCGAGTACGTGACGGGTACCACCTTGTTTGTAGATGGGGGCATGACCCTTTATCCCGGATTCAGCACGAATGGGTAAATTTGCTCCGGTCGCCGACCGGCAGGCAGGACCGGCAAATAGATAAAACGCATGAATAACGAAAAGGAAAGGCTTAAAACACCAGATTGGAAAAAATGGGGACCCTACCTCTCCGAGCGTCAATGGGGAACGGTCCGGGAAGACTATAGCGCCAACGGTGACGCATGGGGCTATACCACCCACGACATGGCCCGCAGCAAAGCCTGGCGCTGGGGAGAAGATGGCCTGGCAGGATTCTCCGACAAGCAGCAAACGCTGTGTTTTTGTCTCGGCCTCTGGAACGAAAGGGACCCCATCATTAAAGAGCGTTTATTCGGCCTCTCCGGTCCCGAAGGCAATCATGGTGAAGATGTAAAAGAGCTGTATTACTATCTCGACTCCTCACCCACCCACTCCTATATGAAGATGCTCTACAAGTATCCTCAGCAGGAATATCCCTACAAATGGCTCCTGGAAGAAAATGCCCGAAGGACAAAGGATGATCCCGAATTTGAGCTGATGGACACCGGCATCTTCAATGAAGATAAATATTTCGATGTCTTCGTCGAATATGCCAAGGCGGACATGGAAGACATCCTCATCCGCATCACCGTACACAACAGGGGAAAAGAAGCCGCCCCCATCCATATCATACCGACCATATGGTTCCGTAATACCTGGGGCTGGGGCTATGACGACTACAAGCCCACGATGATGACGTCCAATGAAGGCAATATTATCATTCAGCACCGCGACCTGGGTGAATTTGCTCTCTATGGCGACCAGACGGACACGCATGTCTTCTGCGACAATGAGACCAACGTCCAGCGTCTGTATGACTCCCCTGCCCCCGGCTATTTCAAGGATGGCGTGAACGAGTATCTTATTCATAAGAATGACCAGGCCGTGAACTTCCAACAGGGCACCAAGGCCGCCTTTCTTTATCATCATATGGTTCCCGGCGGCGGCTCCGTCTCCATCCGCCTGCGGCTGGGAAAGAGTTGCAGCCTCGCCCCCTTCGCGGATTTCGGATCCATCTTCGACACCCGGCTGGCCGAGACCAATGAATTCTACCAGGAGCTGCAAAAGGATGTCACCGGCGAAGATGAACGACTCGTGCAACGGCAGTCATTCGCCGGCATGCTATGGGGCAAGCAGCTGTACTATTATAACGTACACCACTGGCTGAAAGGCGACCCCCGGCAGCCACCCCCGCCTCCGCAACGGCTGGCAGGCCGCAACCACACCTGGGAGCATCTCAACAACAGGAATATTATTTCCATGCCCGATAAATGGGAATACCCCTGGTTTGCCGCCTGGGACCTTGCTTTCCATTGCGTCTCGCTGGCTATGATCGACCCCGACTTCGCCAAACACCAGCTGCTGCTCCTGACCCATGACTGGTACATGCACCCCAATGGGCAATTGCCCGCCTACGAATGGAGCTTCAGCGACACCAATCCTCCCGTCCATGCGTGGGCAGCCTATCGCGTCTACGAGCTGGAAAAGCATGACAACGGCGGCAAAGGGGACATCGCCTTTTTAGAGACCGTGTTCCACAAGCTGCTGCTCAACTTCACCTGGTGGGTCAATCGGAAGGATGAAGAGGGCAATAATATTTTCGAAGGCGGCTTCCTCGGAATGGACAATATCGGCGTTTTCGATCGCAGCAATACACATCTCCCTTATGGAGGGACCCTTGAGCAGGCCGACGGCACCAGCTGGATGGCCACTTATTCCCTGAACCTCATGCGTATCGCGCTGGAACTATCCATGATCAACCCTGCTTATCAGGACATGGCCAATAAATTCTTCGAGCACTTTCTCCATATTGCAGGCGCCATCGCCAAAATGGGCGACGGTTCCGAAGGTCTATGGGACGGGGAGGATGAATTCTTTTATGACACCATCCGCATTCCCGGTGAAAAAGGCATCCGGGTCAAGATCCGGTCGATGGTAGGACTCGCGCCCCTCTTTGCCGTAGAGGTCATCGACGA
>Ga0068860_100005538_pt1 | contig 12787 bp, 10 predicted proteins | sample KBSSwiS32_FD_66597 | JGI IMG/M metagenome (GOLD analysis project Ga0068860, IMG submission 66597) | Switchgrass rhizosphere microbial communities from Kellogg Biological Station, Michigan, USA - KBS Switchgrass S3-2 | ecosystem: Host-associated > Plants > Roots > Rhizosphere > Soil ... | reverse complement strand
CCGAGAAGCGTTCGAGGCTGACATCGGTCATGTTCAGCAGACCCTGAGGCTTATTGGAATCGCGCAGGACCGCGACGACACCTTCGGATTTGAAGAACTCTGTGCGCTCTTTCGCCGCCTTCAGAATAGTTTCGTACGGATCGCGCAGCGGCGGTTCACCGTAGCGCGGAGGAGGCTGCTGCAGCGGCCGTTCTATTTCATCGTAGCGGTCGGACGGCGCCGGAGGAGAAAGGCTCTTCGGTTCCTGATAAATGACGATGGCGCCCTTGAGCTTGCCGTGAAATCTGGCGAATTCCTCTTTCGTTTTCGCGTCGAAATAAATCACCGGGCCGCGCAACGTGCCGGACGTGCCGGGCGACCACCCCGCGGAAGCAATGCTCAGCGGATGCGCTGCGGGGCTGATGATTCGAGCGCGGGCGTCTCCACGCGTCCAGGAACGCGCGACCGGCCACGCCTCCAGATGGGCATTTGCCAGGCCATACTTTTGAAACATTTCACGCGTCCAGTCGTTGGCTTGCTTCAACTGCGGCGAACCGGTGAGCCGCGCGCCGATGCTGTCGGAAAGATATTCCAGATTGGCCATCGCTTCGCTGTGATCGCGGACCTCCGCGAGAATTTTCTGGTCCGCGTCGGCAAAGGCGGCGGAATCGATCGCGTCGGGCGACGAATCAGCCGCATCGGCGGCCGGCGATGCGTGCAGGCGCACCGGTGTGGCATGGAGCGCCACCAACACGAGTACACAAGCGAACACTACCGCGTTGCTTCGACGTACGTTCATCCGTTCTCCCTCGCTGTGACCTTTGCTTGGAATTTGCGATCGCGATGGAAACTGAGCGATCCCTTTGTAATTTCAGGCGTTATCGTCGGCCGCACCGCGGACATCAACGGGAGCGGCGCCGGTGCTGCCGCGACATGCGTGGCGCCGGCTGGCACTTGGGGCAAAAATAACTGCTGCGGCCGGCAACCATGGTCCGGTGTATCGGCGTCTTGCAGCGATAACAACGCTTCCCTTCGCGTCCATAGGCTCGATGGTGCCGCTGATATTCTCCCGGCTCGCCGTCCGCGTCAAGAAAATCAGAAATGGAAGAGCCATGCATGGCGATGGCTTTGCGAAGAATATCCTGCAGAACCTTACGCAGCGTTTCAGCTTGCCGGGCGTTGAGCTGAACCCCTAGGCGCGCGGGGTGGAGTTTCGCGCGCCACAGGCTTTCGTCGGCGTAGATGTTGCCCACGCCTCGCAGCACGCTTTGATCCAGCAATAGCGCCTTGATTCGCGCGCGCCGGGTGCGAATGCGCGCGGCGAATTCCTCGCAGGTGACTTCAAGAGGGTCAGCGCCGAAATCCGTAAGCTCGCCGGCTAGAGACGCGGCCGCGATATAAGCGATCCTACCGAAGCGGCGCGGATCGGTGTAACGCAGTTCGCGGCCGTCGTCGAGCGTCATCCAAACGTGCGTGTGCTTTTGATGCGGTTGCGCAGCAGGAGCGGGGGCCAGCTGGCCGGTCATGCCCAGATGGACGAGCAGCGAAGGCGTGGCGGTTGTCGGCGCGGCCTTGGAAGCGCTGGCCATTTTTTCATTCGCAGCTCTACTCTCCGCAGCGAGTTCATCGCTGAGCGTCTCCGACAGCCGCAGCAACATGAATTTCCCGTAACGCTCGACAGCGTCGATGCGGCGGCCGGGAAGATGCTGCTCCAGCGCGGCGGGATCATCGATGAAGTCGGTTTTACCGAGCCGGATCGACAGAATGCGGCGGCCGAGAATGGTTTGACGCAACCCTCGCGCTACGGTTTCGACTTCAGGGAGTTCGGGCATCGAAATATCCGCACACTATTATGCCGCATTGTCATTTTGCGGCGCTGTGCGGGGAGGCAGCTTCGCGGCGTTCGCGGATTCACTTCTTATGATAGTTCGGATAGGGCGGATGGTCCGGAATCACCACCGGATTCTTCTTCAACGCCTCGAGCGTCACTTGCACTGCCTTCTCGAGCTGCGGATCGTGCCCGGCAGCCACCGATGCCGGATCATTTTCCACTTCGATGTCCGGCGCGATTCCGTGATTTTCCACTTCCCATTCGCCGTGCAGGCCATAGATCGCGCCTCGCGGTGCGGTGACGAAACCGCCATCCATCAACGGCGGATAATTCCAGATGCCCACCAATCCGCCCCACGTGCGCGTGCCAACCAGCGGCCCCACGCCGTCCTGCTTGAACATCCACGGCAGCGCGTCGCCCCCGGAGCCTGACATTTCGTTGATGACCATGGTCTTCGGCCCGTAGATCTGCTCCTGCGGCGAGCAGGATTTTTCGCCCTCGCGCCCGATGATGCAATTGCGCAACGGGCGCTTCAACTCGTCTACGATGTAGTCGGCGATCTGCCCGCCATGATTGTAGCGCTCGTCGATCACCGCGGCCTGCTTGCCGACTTGCGCATAATAAAATCGATTGAAGTTTAAGAAGCCGCCCACGTTGGTATCGGGCACGTGCACGTACGCGACTTTGCCGCCGCTCAATTCGTCGACCTTGCGGCGGCAATCCTCCTCCCACGCGCGCGTGCGCAGGTCGGATTCGTCGGCAACGGGTACCACGGTCACTTCGCGAGCATCTTTGCCGTCGGCGCTCGGACCAACTTTGATCCGCACTTGCTGATCGGCGGTGTTTTCCAGGAATTTGCTGACATCGTCCGGAGGCCGCACTTCCACACCGTTCACTTCCAACAGGTATTCGCCGGCCTTGACGTCCACGCCGGGCTGCGTGAGCGGCGCGCGTAGATCCGGATTCCAGTTTTCGCCGTTGAACACACGTGCGAAACGGTAGCGGCTGTTCTCGATCTTGTAATCGGCGCCGAGCAAACCGCCCTTCACCTTCGGCGGTTTAGGAACGTCGCCGCCACGAATGAACATGTGCCCGATAGTGATTTCGCCCAGCATTTCATCAAACAGATAGTTAAGGTCAGCGCGCCCACCGAGCGCCTTCAAATAGGGCGCATACTTCTTCTCCGCCGCAGCGATGTTCAGGCCGTGATGATTCGGATCGTAAAGGAAATCGCGCTCGATGCGCCATACCTCACGGTACATCTGGTTCCACTCGACGCGGGGATCGACATAGACCTCCATGGCATCGAGCTTGAGCGCCCCTTCCCCGGGCTTCGGTGCCGCGCCAGTGCCCGAAATGAACCAGCCCGGCCCTTGGCGATAGAGCACTTTTTCGCCGTTGGCAGAAACTTCGAAGGAAAGAACGCCGCTGACAAACGGTTCCGTCTTGCGTGTGTTCAGGTCCAACTTGCTGACCGTGATCGCCTGCGGGCCCCGTGCAAATCGCGGAACGTCCGGCGCTTCGGAAACAAACAGCGTCCCGGCCTTTCCGGCATCGAGCTGCTGGTAGTTCGCGGGCTTGATCGGCAATGCGACGATGCGCTGGCTGATGCCGTCCAGATCGATCACGACCTTCGCGGGCTCTTCCTTCTTGTCGCTGTCTTTTTTCTCGCCATCCTTGCTCTTGTCCGCGCTTTCTTTCTTCTCTTCCCTCTTGTCGTCCGGCTTGGCGTCGTCCTTTTTTGCGTCGGCACCTTTCTCTTCATCACTTTGCGGTTCCACCGGCGACTTGTCGCCCTTTTTCAGCACCGCCGCATACACATTGCGCAACACCGGATGCTGATAACTGGACAAGTCGAGCCAGCCGGAAGTCAGGCCCATATCCGTGCTAGCCGCAAAGAACAGAGCTTTGCCGGCCTTGTCGAAGACGGGATAGCGCGCGTCACCCAGCCCTTCCGTCACTTGCGAAGCCTTACCAGTCTCCAGCGAATAAACGAAAATGCTGCGCAAGTGATTTTCCAGAAACTTGGAATAAGTGAGCCACTTGCTGTCCGGTGACCAGGCAAGGCCGAGCGTAACGCTGGGGTCCTCAAACCTGTCAGCGTCGACTTTCACGGGAGCGCCCTTTTCGACCTCCACGTACCAGAAATTCAGGCGCTTGTCCGTGAACGCTACCTTCTTACTGTCGGGCGACCACGTAGGCCCATAAAAAAAAGACGGCGGATTCCCCAAGGCTATCTTTTTAACTGCGCCCAAACCTAATTGACTCACCACATGTAACGCGTACTCGCCGCCTTCGTCGGAAAAAAACGCAACGGACTTGCCGTCGGGCGACCAGGCCGGATCGCGCTCCTCTACGCCGGCTGTGCGCGTCAAATTGCGGATGTCGCCTTTCTCCGCGGGCACCGTCAGGATCTCGCCTCGGGCCTCAAAAACGGCGCGCACCCCGGTGGGCGAAATCCTTCCATTCTCCAAACGCTCCTTTACCTTCTCGTAGTGCGCGCGCGTTGCCGGCAAATCGCTGGAAATATGAATCGCAAGCTTGCTGTACTTGCTGCTCTTCGGATCGAACAAATGAATCTCGCCGAACTGCTCGTACACGAGTGCGTCGGGACCCGCGGACAGCGTCTTCAGGTCGAGGCCCTTGTTCTCCAGAACTTGCTTTACCGAATTCGCCTTTGTGTTGTACGAAAACAGGCTCACCGCTCCGTTGCGATCCGACAAGAAGTAAACGGTGTCACCAAACCATACCGGATGCGAATCGTTAGAATTTTCGCGCGGCACCTTCTCCAGCTTCAGATCGCTCAATTGCACGATATAGATCGGCGTGGTTTGCCCGCCCCTGTAGCGTTTCCATGAAGTCTGCCATTTCAGATTGGGCACATAAGCGATTCGCGCGCCATCGTGCGAGAGCCACCCCTCTTCGGCGCGCCACATCGGCAGCACTTCGGGCCAGCCACCTTCCACGGGCACGGTGTACAGTCGGTCGAAGTCCGCGTACGCTTCGCGACCCGAACGAAACACAATGCGCTTGCTGTCGGGCGTCCATCCGACCGGCACGTCCGCATCCGGATGCCATGTAAGTCGCCGCGGCTCGCCGCCTCCAGCGGGCATGACGAACGCGTCCACGTTGCCGTCATATTGCCCGGAGAACGCGATCCAATTCCCATCCGGCGAAAACACCGGCGAAGATTCATGTCCGCCCGTGGTGAGCTGACGTGCCTCGCCGCCCTCGCGCGCAACGCTCCAGAGGTATCCGCCCCAGGCGAACACCACGTGTGTGCGGTTCAGCGTCGGCGACTGCGCCAGCGGCGGGGTATCCTCGGCACTTGCCGCACCGCCACACGCAAACATCATTGCCAGCACCAACACCAATATTCGCAGGCCCATGCATCCTCCCTGCTGCCGCACAACGCCATTTCTCAAACGTAATCGCCATTGAAAATGTTCGCGGAAATTCGCTCGCTCTAATTATTCCAGAAGCGCGAACACCCGCACCGGTCCGCCCGACCCACCTTCCAGCTTGATCGGCGCGACAATCAGAAACGCTCCCGCCTCGGGCAGCTCTCTCAAGTCCGATAAATTTTCCAGGTGATACAGCCCCGCGCCCAGCGCCAAATGATGCACCGCAAAATCCGAAGACGCGCCGTAGTCGGCGCTCGCCGTATCGCAACCCAGGCCGCTGACCTTGCGCTCGATCAAAATCCTCACCGCGTCCACTGAGAATCCCGGAAAGTGCATCCGCCCCTGCGCGTCCTGGTTGCGATAGCGTTGCGCATCCGGCCACCGGGAAGACCAGCCGGTCCGCAGCAGCACGATCGCACCCGCCGGAATGCGCCCATGCTTGTGTTCCCATTCCTCTACGCGCTGTGGTGCCAGCTGATAGTCCGCATCTTTCACGGCTTCCGCGCGTACGTCGAGCACCACGCCCGGCCCGAATAGTTGCTTGGTGGGAATTTGGTCGACGGTCACGTTGCCAGGCGGAAAATGAATGGGCGCGTCCAGATGCGTGCCGTAGTGCTCCAGCATCCAGAAACTGCGCGTGAAGTAACCGTTTTTCTCCACCGTGGCGTTGACCTGGGCTTCAAAAAACCTCTTGTCCCCCGGCCAGGGCACCAGCTTGTCGTTGATCGCGTAGCTGAGGTCCAGCACACGCGTCTTTCCTGATGGAATATTAGTCAGCACGTGTTCTTGAGGCACCCGCAGTGGAAGCAGCGCAAAAAATCCAGTAAAGCCGGCGACAAGAATAGCAGAGCGGACGAACACACCCATGCGGTCACCTCAGCCAACTTCGCTCGACTGTGGACGTTCCAACGTTTGGCTCTTGCTTGCGCTAGGGCAGAGGAATGCCGGGCGTCGCCACGATTCCAGCCATGCGCAGGATTTCCAGATATTCCACGTCGCTGATCGCAGAGATCAGCAGCCGCACGTTCTTGAGCAGCTTCACTTTTTTCAGCGCAGGATTGGCGCGCAACTCCGCCAGCGACACCTGCCGTGGCAGGCGTTCGAACGCCCGCAGGTCCGCTACCAGGTTTTTGCCCTTGTGGTCGTGCGGATCGGGATAGGGGTCCCGGGTGACTTCGGCAATGGAATACAGCGAGCGTTCCGGGGCCGAGTGGTAGCACAGGACTCGGTCGCCCTTGCGGACCTGCTTCAGGCCGCGGATGGCATCCGGCTTGCCCGCCGCCCCGTGCCACATCTCTTTGCCCTTTACGAAGAGCGTGTCCCAGTGATAGTGGTGCGGGTCGGCACTGAAGATCCAGTAGTGTCGTTGAACGGTCGGAAGCGCCATTGAGAATTAGAGCGGCACTATACACATTGCCGACTAAAAAGCGAAACAAAATGTGAGGGTTAGCCGGGAAAACTGTGAAAAAAAAGGACTCCGGGCCATCTTGGAACAGTTCCGCGTCAAAATTGACCTATCATATTTATTTTCAATAGGTTATAGAAGAGTTGCGTTGCCCAGCTCATTCCTGGTTCAGGCCACGTCCACAAAAATCTCTCCGCCACGGATTTCGACTGGGTAACACGACACACCCACTGCTGGGTTTTGGCTCGCTTTGCCGGTCGTGACGTCAAATTGCCACCCGTGCCAGGGGCAGGTAACGATCTTACCTTCCATCGAACCTTCGCCCAGCGGTCCTCCACGGTGCAGGCACGTGTTATCGATGGCATGAAAGACGCCTGCGATGTTCGCCACCGCCAAGGCTTTGCCGTTTACATCGACCTCGCGGATGGTTCCCGGTGTGATCTCGCTTGCCGCCACCGCGCGAACAAATGCCATGGTCTCTCCCGGTCGAGACGCGCGCAAACTCGCGCGCGCCACCGATACCGAACACACCTGTTGGAAATGCCTCGCGGAGTATAGCCTCGCTCCGAAAACGGGTCAAAGCCCGCCTGCACACGTTAGCCCAAGCGTACATTTCTCATGCTCGAGTGGCGGGACAAATCTCTCGCTTTAGATGTGATCTCGGATGCCTTGGCTGGATCAACAGGGGGACACCGCCCTACTCGTGAGTGTTTTCTAATCCGCGTGCCCATTCGCGCGTCAGCTTTGGACGAGCGATTGCTCATCCGATAACCGAGGTGCGCCGACAAAGTGGGCTGGCAAAATGCGCCCAGCAAAGCGAACTGGTTTTCCCGGCATTGCCCATGCGAGCGGCACCACGCTCGCCGACGCCAAGCTGTAGCGTTTGCTGCCGCATCATTCCATCGTGCGTTTCAACCCCTCGGCGGCGCCGCGGCGCACCGTGTCCGTCAGTTTTCCCTCGGGCAGAACGGCCGCGCCATCCGCCGCCAGCTGATACAACCGCCGGGCCTCTTGTTTGGCACCGACATCCTCGTGCGATTTTCCAACGTTAAGATACAGTGAAGGATAAAAGGTCCACACTTTTTCGCGATCGACCTCTCCTGCATAGCGCAACACCTCCTGGTTCCAGCGCAATCTTTCTTGTGAGCGTCGTCTTAGCTCGCGCGATGTAGTGAGCTGCAATGCAGCGCTCGTAAGCGTCCGTGCACGTGCTCCAGGCTTGTCCATACAACTTGCCCGCCTCTTCGGCTCGTCCGCCGATTTCGGTGGCAATTCCCTCAGCGCACAGTTTCACCACTGCGTTATTAGGATCGATCTCCAATTTAAATCTCTCGGCTCCGAGGTTTGCGCGTCGAATACGGATAGATGGATTCCGCGACGTACACTAAAGTTACCCGTATGTCCGACATAAAAAACCGAATCGACGGGCTGGACTGGAAAGCCCTGCGAGAATCGCTCACCGCTCGCGGCTACGCCGTCACTCCGCAGCTGCTCACCCGCGACGAATGCGCCGCGATCATCGCCCTTTACGATGACGATTCGCGCTTTCGCAGCCACATCATCATGGAGCGCCACCGCTTCGGCGCCGGCGACTACAAATATTTCGCGCACCCGCTGCCGGAAATCGTGGTATCAGCCCGCACCAGCGCGTATCCGCATCTCGCAGAGATCGCCAATCAGTGGGCCAAGGCTTTCGGCGAAAAGCGCGAGCCGTATCCCGCCGATCACTCCGCCTTCCTGAAAATTTGCCATCGCGCCGGTCAAACCCGCCCCACGCCGCTCGTCCTGCACTACGAAGCCGGCGGCTACAATTGTCTGCACCAGGATCTGTACGGCGACGTGGCCTTCCCGCTGCAAATGGTCTTCCCGCTGGGCCAGCCCGGTCGCGACTGGCAAGGCGGTGAATTCGTCCTCGTCGAGCAGCAACCCCGCGCGCAATCGAAGGCCGAAATCGTCGCCGCCGGCGAAGGCCAGGCCATTCTCTTCACCACCCGTTATCGCCCAGTGAAAGGCTCGCGCGGCTTCTTTCGCGTCAACTTGCGCCACGGTGTCAGCCGCGTCCACACCGGCACCCGCTTCACCCTCGGCATAATCTTCCACGACGCCAAATAGTCCGCCCAATTCGGTACTCGGTGGATTCCATGCAGGGGTTTAGCGGCGGCGGCTTTCCGAAGCCAGCGCAGTTACGCCTGAAGACTCGCCAAGCCCTGGAAACGATGTCGAAAATCGCGCCTAATCGAAACGTTTCGTCTAAACTGTGACGCCGCTCTCTGGGCAACCCCGGCGAACGCACATCCGGCCTTTCCAGGAGAAAAAACGAAATGATGCATTCCCATCGAATCGCGCTTCCCCGCATGTGCTGCTTGCTCGTTGCCGGCGTCCTCGCCGGAACTCCCCTCGCGCTCGCTAACGGTGATGCCGCCGATCAAGCCATGTCCACCATCCGCCCTGAAGCCATCCGTGCCGACATCCGCTTTCTCTCCGACGACTTGCTCGAAGGCCGCGGCACGGCGACGCGCGGCTATCAGATCGGCGCAAAATTCATCGCCACGCAACTCGAAGGCCTCGGCCTCCAGCCCGCCGGTGATGCCGGCACGTACTTCCAGAACGTGCCCATGCGTTCCCTAAAAGTCGATCAAGCCGCGTCCACCTTCAGCCTCACGCGCGACGCCAAGACGCAAACACTCGCCTTCGGGAAGGATTTCGTGGCCTTCGCCGATCCCGGCCGCTCGGAAAGTTCCGTCGAGGCTCCGCTGGTCTTCGTCGGATACGGCGTGACCGCCCCCGGCCAGAACTACGACGACTACAAATCCATCGATGTGAAGGGAAAGATCGTTGCCGTCTTGCCTGGCGCTCCCAACTTCCAATCCGCGCTGAAGGCTCACTACTCCAGCGGCGAGATCAAGGCCCAGAACGCCGCCGCGCATGGTGCCGTCGGCGTGATCGCCCTCGACGATCCGATTCAGGAGCGCAGCTATCCCTTCGCGAAATTCGTGCGTGACCTCGTCACTCCCGAATTTCGCTGGCTCGACAAGCACGGCAAGCCCAACGATTACTTCCCTGAAATCAAAGCCGCTGCATTTCTAAGTATGAGGGCAACCGAGAATCTGTTCCGCGGCACCAGCCACACCGCGCAGGAACTGTTCGCGCTCGCCAAGGACGGAAAACCGCAGCCCGTCCTCGCGCTCCCGGTCACTGCCAAGCTCCGTAACGTCACCAAATCGCTGGGCGTGCAAGGTTCCAACATCGTGGCCAAATTCCAAGGCAGCGACCCCGCCCTGAAAAATGAGTATGTCGTCTACACCGCGCATCTCGATCACATCGGCATCGGCGAACCCGTCCACGGCGACACCATTTACAACGGCGCGCTCGACAATGCCTCCGGCTGCGCCACCCTTCTCGAAATCGCGCGCGCCTTCAGCGGCATGAACCCCAGGCCACGGCGCTCTCTGCTGTTCGTCTTCGTTACCGGGGAAGAGGCTGGACTGCTCGGCTCGGACTATTTCGCCTCCAATCCCACCGTCCCCGCCAACTCGATAGTGGCCGACGTTAACGTCGACGAAGTGCTCATGCTCTGGCCCCTGCGCGACATCGTCGCGTTCGGAGCCGAGCATTCCAGCCTCCATGCCGTAATCAAAAAAGCCGCTGAGCGCATGCACCTGGTCGAAAGCCCCGACCCTCTGCCCGAAGAAGTGGTTTTCATCCGCAGCGATCAATATTCCTTCGTCAAGCAAGGCATCCCGGCCGTGATGCCCTCGCCTGGCTTCAAGTCCGACGACCCCCAAATCAACCCCGCCGCCATTTTCGAGAAATGGGAAGAGACCCGGTACCATGAACCGCAGGACGATATCGACCAGCCCGGCCTCGATTTCGACGCAGCTGCGAAATTCGCCCGCTTTGCTTTCCTTTGCGGCTACCGCATCACCGAGGACCCCCAGCGCCCCACCTGGAACAAGGGCGACTTCTTCGGCGACCACTACGCCAAAGCCCGCAACTGACCAGCTGGCGCCAGATCACGCTGCCCGGTAACCTCCGGCGAGCTCTGGGTGAGCTCCAATCTCTATCCTGAGCACCCCCCCTGCATTTCTTGAACAACCACGCCCGCCCAAACCTCATCCTCACTACAGTGTTTCCGACAGTATGAAAAGCTTATCCACAGGCAAGTACCGAAGTACCGTTGTCGCGTTTTCTTTTCGCCATAAAATGCCCGCGCCACAAAGTACAAAAGCATGTGTGAAGACCTGAAAGCCCTCAGGCGCAACGCTGCCCGGGTGTTGCGCGAAGTAAAAAAGATCCGCAGGTCGCGCGACCTTTCGTTTTTTGAAGACGCCGCCCTTAATCACTGGAAACACGAGAACTTGCAACCGGTCCTGAAGCATCTCCTGGTTGGCCATGACGGCCTGCCATGCCCCGCCGGCCCCCGTCCCATTGTCAACCCCGCCGCCTCGGCACGATGGAAGCAGCCACACGGCTACGCCCGTTTACCCATGGGCGACTTCCGCGACACCCTCGCCGAAGGCATGGTCTGGCTTGTCGAGGCAATCCGCGTGCCGCCGCTCACCATCGTCAGGCCCAGCCAACCCGCCGAACGCGCCGCCGCTTCGCTGCCGGCGTCCACGCTTATGGATTCCACCGGCACTCAAGGCTTAAGATTGTAACGTTTCTCCATCAGCCCCCAGTAGGTCGCGGGCCTCAAGCGCTGCATCACGTCGATCAACCTCGCGGCCGCGCCGATCAGAATCCGCGGCTCCCGCCGCTCCACCCCGCGCAGAATCTGTTCGGCCGCCTGCTCCGGCGAACTCCTCGCCACGCGATCGAGCGTCGCCACCCCTTCGGTCTTCCGATTCTCGGGCACCCCGGCAGCCAGGCGCCCCCGCCGTGCAATCGCCGTCTTCACTCCCGCCGGGTGCACCACCGAAAGGCCGACGTTCGTGCCCGCCAGCTCGTGCCGCAGCGCTTCTGAAAATCCGCGCACCGCAAATTTGCTCGTCGCATAAGCGCACTGTCCCGGCGGCGCTACCATCCCGAAAACGCTCGACAGATTCGCGATGTGCCCACGCGTCTGCCGCCGCAACACCGGCAAGAAATACTTCACGCCGTATATTGTTCCCCAGAAATTCACGCCCATCACCCAACGAAAATCCTGCACTGTAATTTCCTCGAAGTTGCCGAACAACGATACGCCCGCATTGTTGATCAGCAGCGTCACCCGACCATGCCGCGCGATCACATCATCCGCAAACTGCCGCATCGCCCCCTCATCCGCAACATCCACCACGTGCGTAGTTGCCGCCGCGCGCTTCTCCCCCAGCAACGATGCGGTCTCCATCAGTCCGGCCTCGTCCACGTCGGCCAGCGCCACCGCCGATCCCATCTCCGCTAAACGCAACGCCAACGCCCGCCCGATCCCCGACCCCGCGCCGGTCACCACCCCAACGCCTTCGCTCACAAACGACATCGCAAACCACCTCCACTTCCAGCTTCGCATCTGTCATCCCGACCGGAGCGGCCCGTTTTTCTTGCTCGGCTTTTGAGCGCGGGCCGCGGAGCGGAGAGACCATGGCCTGATTTCTACTCAACTCAACCCGATTGGAGCTTCTAGTACGCAACAACCAATCGCATTACTTGATCTCAGAACACCTGCAGCCCGCGATCGATCGTGGGTGCGGCGGGCCGGGCTGCGGAGGTGATCGTTTGCCCCACGAACTTCTTCCGCAGCTTCTTCTCTTTCCAGATCAGCAGCGGCAACATGCGCTTCCCGCGCTTCATGGTGCGGATCGCCGCGTGCGGATCGACCAGGTGCGTCCTCGACGGCCGTACCCCCGATTCCTTCAGTACCAGGCCAATCGGCAGCTCCATCTGGTCTTGCGCCAGCATCATCCGCGCAATCAGATCCACACCCGGCGTCACCAGCGGGCCGAATCCGTAGCGCACCTGCGACGTCCCGATAATGTAGATGTTCTTGTAGTCCGGCAAAACGCAGCCGCCATAGGTCTGCGCCGCGCTTCCCTTCACCGGCACCAGGCCCGCCGGAAGAAACGGAAAGCTCACGTGATATCCAGTCGCGCAAACCACCACGTCGAACTCTTCGCTGCTGCGGTCCACAAAATGGACCACCTTCCCTTCGAACCGCGCTACGTCCGGCTTCGGACGGATCGCGCCCTGCTT